>Ga0209156_10002208_pt1 | contig 15382 bp, 15 predicted proteins | sample GraSoiAngelo_124_FD_185881 | JGI IMG/M metagenome (GOLD analysis project Ga0209156, IMG submission 185881) | Grasslands soil microbial communities from the Angelo Coastal Reserve, California, USA - 14_0927_05_20cm (SPAdes) (version 2) | ecosystem: Environmental > Terrestrial > Soil > Grasslands...
AGCGGGTGCTCACGCCCAAGCCTCCACCGGACCCCGACCTGGTGAAACTGGCGACACTCTTGGCACGCTGACGGAAGAGCCGCGGCTGAAGCCGCGACTCGGCCCTGCCGCTGAAGCGGCGCGTGCCCATAGTCAGTTCACTGACAGGGCCGAGCCGCGAGTTTACTCGCGACTCCTCAGCGCCCGGTCCCCGGTGATGGGAGCCGTAGTTCAGCCGTGCGTGTAGGAGCCGCGGCTGAAGCCGCGACTCGGCCCTGCCGCTGAAGCGGCGTCAGTTCACTGACAGGGCCGAGCCGCGAGTTTACTCGCGACTCTTGGCAGCGCGACGGGTCCGCTCACCTGCCGGTTGCCGGTGAGGGCAGCCGCAGCTCCACCGCGCGCGCCCGCACCACCGGCGCCCCCGCCGACTTGAGCGCCGCGTTCACCGCCGGCAGATCGCGCTTCAAGGCATCCGCGAGCGCGATGAGCTGCTTCTGGATCTGGGGCGCGAACAGCCGGAACACATCGTACATCGGCGCCGTGGGCCGGGCGTCCATGGTGCTGGCCGCGAAGATCAGCGAGCTGAGCCGCTCGGTCGGGCCCGGCGGATACACCAGCCCGTCTTCGTCCGCCTGGCCGTGCACCTGGTACAGCCCGTCCTCGATGGCGTCGAGCTTCTGCGTGAGCGCCTTCTCCGCGTCCGCGGCACCGGGCGCTCCGCCCGCGGCATCCGCGAGCTGCGCACGCACGTTGCGGATCGTGATGATCGCGTTGGTCACCGCGTTCACCGTGTCGCGCAGCTGCTTCAGGAACGCGAACTGCGCCGCCAGATCCGCCGGAGTGACCTTGGACCGCGGATCGAGCTTGAGCGCGAAGCTCTGCGTGGCGGATCGCCCGCCCACGGTGAGCCGCACCTGGTAGCGGCCGGGGAGCGCCATCGGCCCGTCGGTCGCGACGCCGTTGATGCCCCAGAAGCTCCGGGCCGGCGGATACTTCATGTTCCAGGCGAACATGTTGAGGCCCTGCTTGTTGGGCGCCCGCGGCTCGGCCGGCGGCCGGTGCGGCCACGGCTTGTCTTCGTCCTTCAAGGTGTCCGCGAACAGCGTGCCCAAGATGCTGTCCACCTTGGCGGAATCGGTGACGCCCGCCTGCTTCAGGCTGTCGGTGCGCGACTTCTTCAAGACGTCCACCTTGAGGCTGTCGGCCGCGGTGAGCGAGTCCTGCCGGCTCGAGAAGCTGCGGATCAGCCGGCCGCGGGCGTCGAGGATGTCGAGCGTGACGCGCCGATCCTTATCCTTGAGCCAGTAGTAGATCATCGCGCCGGTCGGCGGATTCTTGCCGACGGGGTGCGCCTCGTTCGCAGGAAACTGGAACCCGCCCGACCAGTCCACACGATAGGCGTCGCTCGGCTTGAAGAGATGCATGGCCTCGCGCGGCGTCGCCCGCGCCAGCTGGCGCAGCGGCGCCATGTCGTCGAGGATCCAGAACGAGCGCCCGTGGGTCGCCGCGACCAAATCACCCTCTTTGATAGCCAGGTCGTGCACCGGCACGATGGGCAGGTTGCGGCGCAGGGAGCCCCAGCTCGCGCCGTCGTCAAAGGACACCCACACGCCGCGCTCCGTCCCCGCGAACAACAGCCCGCGCCGCACCGGATCCTCGCGCACCACGCGCACGAACTCGGTCGCGGGCAGGCCCTTCACGATCTTGGTCCAGCTGTGCCCGTAGTCCGTCGTCTTCCAGATGTAGGGCGCCATGTCCTCCAGCTGGTAGCGGTTCGCCGCCACGTACGCGGTGCCCGGGGCATAATGCGACGCCTCGATGATCGATACGCGCGTGAAGTCGCCGAGCCCCTTCGGCGTGACGTCGGTCCATTTCTTTCCGCCGTCGCGCGTGAGATAGATCAGCCCGTCGTCCGAGCCGGTCCAGATCAGTCCCTTCACCCGCGGTGACTCGGCGATCGCGAAGATGGTGCCGTAGTACTCGGCCGTCGTCTGGTCCAGCGTGATCGGGCCGCCCGACGGGCCGAGGGTCGCCGGATCGTGGCGCGTGAGATCGGGCGATACCACCGTCCAGGTTTGCCCCTCGTCGGTGGTCTTGAACAGCACGTTGGCCCCATGGTACAGCACGTGGGGATCGTGCGGCGAGATGAGCAGCGGCGCGGTCCATTGGAAGCGGTACTTCCCTTCCGCCGCGGCGTGGCCGTCGGGGCTGTCGGGCCACGGACTGATGAACCGGAACGTGTTGTTCTTGTGATCCACCCGGCCGAGGAAACCCGAGTTGTCGCCGCCGTAGGTGATATCGGGGTTGTCGGGCCGCGCCTGGATATAGCCCGACTCGCCCGCCACGTCGTACCACTGTCCGCGGTCGATCCCGCCGGGCCAACGGCTCGGGCCACACACGCCGGAGTTGTCCTGCTGCGCGCCGCACACGCGATACGGGAAATGGTTCGTGGTCTCGACATGATAGAACTGCGCCGTCGCCACGTCCTGGTCGGTCCACGTCTTGCCGCCGTTGAACGAAACGTTGGCGCCCCCGTCGTTCCCCTCGATCATGCGGTTGGCATCGTTGGACGCGATCCACATGTCGTGATTGTCGCCGTGCGGATCGATCACGTGACGGAAGGTGACTCCGCCGTCCGTGGACTTGAACAGATTGACCTCGGGCGCCCACACGGTGTTCGTGTCCTTGGGATCGGCCATGATCTTCGAGTAATACCAGGCCCGCTCCCGCAGCTTGTGATCCGAGTTCACGTATTTCCACGTCGACCCGCTGTCGTCCGAGCGGTACACGCCCCCCGAGTCCGCCTCGATCAGCGCCCACACGCGCGCCGGCTTGGCCGGAGAGACCGCAATCCCGATGTTCCCCCACAGCCCCGTCGGGAGCCCGGGATTCTTGGTGAGCTCGGTCCAGTGCTCGCCCGCGTCCGAGGACTTGAACAGCCCGCTCCCCGCGCCGCCCGACACGAGCGTCCAGGGCCGGCGCTGCGCCTGCCACAGGCCGGCGTACAGCACGTTCGGGTTGGTGGGATCGAGGATCAGGTCCGCCGCGCCCGTGGAATCGTTGCGGAACAGCACCTTGTTCCAGGTCTTGCCGCCATCGGTCGTCTTGTAAACCCCGCGCTCGGGGTTGGGGCCGAAGGCGTGGCCCTGCGCCGCCACGTACACGACGTCGGGGTTGGTGGGGTGGACCCGCACGCGCGCGATCTGCTGCGTCTCGGCGAGGCCCAGAAACGTCCACGTCTTGCCGCCGTCGCTCGTCTTCCACACGCCGTCGCCGTGAGACACGTTGCCGCGGATCGGGAACTCGCCCGTGCCCACGTACACGATGTCGGGATTGGACTCCGAGACGCCGATCGCGCCGATGGTGCCGCCGAAATACTTGTCGGTGACGGGCAGCCAGGTATTGCCGCCATCGGTGCTCTTGAAGACGCCGCCGCCCGTGGTCCCGAACCAGTACTCGTTGGGGCGGGCCGCCGAGCCCGCGACGGCGACGCTCCTGCCGCCGCGGAAAATACCGATCTCGCGCCAGGTGAGCCCGGCGAAGACGGTGGAGTCGTAGGTTTGGGCCGGCGCGGAACGGAGCGGGGCGAGCAACAGGATGACGGCGGCGCAGCACAGCGAGCGAACGGACACGGGGTCGGCCTCCTGACGGCGGGTGAAAGAGTCACCCACGTAAGCACGGAGAGGCCGACCCCCGCAAGGGTACCTAGGGTCGCGGCATCAACCCCGGAATGTCGAGCGGCTTTTCGGTGATCGAAGACTTGGCGTCCGAGCCATGGCCCGTCAGCGCCATGTCGCCCTGCCGGCCGTGCGTTTTGACGAGTCCGAACGGAACGTCCCGCGAGCCCCACACCTCGGCGCCGTCATCGGTGGCGACGTGCAGGGCGCGGAACGTGCCCGCGGGCACCGTGACCGACTCCCAGCCCACCACGTGGGCGCCGCTGCACCGGGCCGCCCAGTCGAACGCCGAGGTGTTTTGCCCCGCTTGCTTTCCCATCAGGCTGGCCATGGGGCCGGGGATTTTCATGGCCGGCTGGTCGCCCATCTTGACGATCAGCCCGTGGGGCGCCGCGACGCCGGCCGCGAGGGTGGGGTTCAGGATCTGCACCACGCCCGAATGACCGGGGTCCTTCCCCAGAAAGCTCACCTCGAACCAGTAGAGCGTCGTGTCCCCCGCCCGCTCGGACGCGACCACCGCCAGGCGCAGCTTGCCCGCTTCGGAACCGCCGCCGTTCGTCGCATCGAACGAAGCCCACTGGCCGAGCTTCGCGTCTCCGACGGTCTTGCAGACAGCCTCCAGGTCGGTCGCGGTCTGGGCAGAGAGCACGGGAGTGGCGAGGGCGCTCAGCAAGAGCGCCGGGATCAGTCTGGCTGGCCTGCGCATGACGACCTTCTCCGGGTACCGGGTGAGGGTTCAAAGATAACGCGTCCGGGGTTTGCTTTCTGCTCGTGCCCCGCATCGCGCTCGCGACCTACGCCAAGCTACCGACGCTGAACGACGACGACCGGCTGCTCGTCCCCGCCCTGGCCGCGCTCGGCGTGACGGCCGTCCCTGCCGTGTGGGACTCGTCGGACGTGTGCTGGGACGAGCTCCAGGGCGTGCTGATCCGCTCGTCGTGGGATTACCACCTGCGCGCTCCCGAGTTCCTCGCCTGGATCGCGCGGCTCGAGCGCGCCGGTGTGACGGTGTGGAATCCGGGTGACCTGCTCCGCTGGAACCATCACAAACGCTATCTGCGCGACCTGGCGGCGGGGGGGGGCGTCGCCACCGTGCCGACGCGCTGGCTCGCACGCGGCGACGAAGTCGATCTCCCCACCCTGCTCGCCGACGCGGGATGGCGGGAGGCCGTGGTCAAGCCCGCGGTGTCGGCGAGTGCCTTCGGGACCTGGCGCACCTCGACGGCGAGCGCGAGCGGGGACCAGGCGCGCCTCGACCAGATGGTCTCCGCCGGAGACGTGATGGTACAGCCGTTGCTGCCCGAGGTGAGCGACGCCGGCGAGTGGTCGCTGCTGTTTCTCGGGCGTCGCTTCAGCCACGCCGTGCTGAAGCGGCCAGCGCCGGGCGATTACCGCGTGCAGTGGGAGTTCGGCGGGTCGGCGGTGTCCGCGGCCCCCGCGGATCACTTGATCGCCGACGCCGCGCGGGTGATCGCCGCCGTGCCGGGCGACCCCCTGTACGCGCGGGTGGACGGCGTGGAGCGCGCCGGCCGGCTCGTGCTCATGGAGCTCGAGCTGATCGAGCCGCACCTGTTCCTGGGTTGGGATGCTGGGGCCGCGGGCCGCCTGGCCCGCGCCATTCGGGAGACGGTATGACCACCGCCCGCTCGCGCGTCATCGCGGCCGCGTTCGACCACGGCCAAGTGCCCACGATCGCCTGCTTCAACAAGGCCACGACGGCCCTGGGCGTAGACTTCGACCGGCTCATCGCCGCGCTCCAGAAGTTCGTGGACCAGTACTTCGTGCCCGTATGGGGCACGCCCGCGAGGCTCGTGAAGGCAACCGGGTTCCGCAAGGGTGCCTGGGCGCTCGCCCTGCTCGACCGCGCGGACGTGGCAAACGCCCTCGGCTATCACGACCTCACCCCGGACGGCCTGCCGCTCTCGAAAGTGTTCGTCCAGAGCACGCTCGAGCTGGAGCAGAAAGTGAGCGTGACCGCGTGCCACGAGCTCGCCGAGATGCTGGTGGATCCGGCGATCAATCTGGCGGCCGCGGGCGCCGGCAACGTGTTCTATGCCTACGAGACTGCCGACGCCGTGGAAGAGGTCGAGTTCACCATCGACGGCATTGCGATGAGCGACTTCGTCTATCCCGCGTGGTTCGAGGCGTTCCGAAAACCCGGCTCGGCCCAGTTCGACTACGCGAAGAAGGTGACACACCCGTTCCAGATCCTCGCGGGCGGCTACATGAGCGTATTCAGGAAGGGCAAGTGGACCCAGATCTTCGGCTCGCCCGCCAAGGCGCGCCGGTTCCGCCGGGAGGATCGTCGCGGCCACCGCAGCACCTACCGCGGGCGGACTCAGCGGATGCGGCGCTCCGCCTCGAGCCGGAACGCGACGACGTAGTCGCCCGCCCCCCACGCGCCGCCGCCCCCCACGGCGATCACCACGAACTGCTCGCCGGACCCGAGCTGATAGCTCATCGGCGTGGCCTTGCCGCTCTCCGGCAGCGGGCCGCGCCACAGCTCGCGTCCCGTCTCGATGTCGTAGGCATGGAGCCAGCGGTCCAGCGCCGCGCCGATGAACACCACGCCGCCCGCCGTCACGATGGGCCCGCCCAGACTGGGCGATCCCCACTCGGCCGGAATCTTCGCGGCCTGCTCCGGGGGACCCAGTCGCGTGGGAGAGCCGAGCGGCACCTCCCACAGCCGCCCGCCGGTCTTCAGGTCGATGGCCACGAGCGTGCCGAAGGGCGGCGGCGTGCACGGCAGGCCGGCCGGACTCAAGAGGATGCGGCGCCGCATCACGTACGGCGTGCCCCACATGCCGTTGTACTCGTAGTCGCGACCCAGCCGCTTGTCTTCGGCCATGGCCTGCTCGTGGCGGAAGCCCTCGCGTGGGATCAGCTGCACCACCGCCGCGACGCGGTTCACGGGCACGACGGCGATCTGGCGCACCGGGTCCACCGCCACGCCGCCCCAGTGCGCACCGCCGATATTGGACGGCATCAGGAACGTGCCGCGCACGCTCGGCGGCGTGAAGATCCCGTCGTTCCGCAGGCTGTCGATCGCCGCATGACAGGCGGCGCGCTCCGCGTCACTCGTGCCCCAGATGCTGTCCGTTGAAAACCGCTGCGGGCTGAGCGGCGGCGTCAGCGCGGTGAAGGGCTGGGTGCCCGTTGCCTGTTCACCCGGGATGTCGCTCGCCGGGACCGGCCGCTCCTCCACGGGGAAGATCGGCCGCCCGGTCGCGCGATCGAGCACGAACAGCATGCCGGTCTTCGTGGCCTGCAGCACGGCGGGGACGGCCGCGCCCTCGTGTGTGAGCGTCACGAGCGCGGGCGGCGACGCGTTGTCGTAGTCCCACAGGTCGTGGTGCACCGTCTGAAAGGCCCACACCAGTTTGCCCGTCGAGGCGCGCAGGGCCACGATCGAGTTGGCGTAGCGGTTGCCGCCGAGGCGCAGCACGCCGTAGTAGTCGGGCGCGGCGCTGCCGGTGGGGACGAAGACCAGGTCGCGCGCGGGGTCCGCCGCCAGCACCGACCAGGCGTTGGCGGCGCCGCCCTGGTGCGCCATTGCGCCGCGCCACTCGCCGTAGGCCGGGTCGCTGGAATCCTGAGGAATCGGGTCCCAGGTCCATGCGAGCGCTCCGGTGCGGGCATCGTAGGCACGCACCTCCCCGCTCGCCGGGTTGGGCCGGCTGTTGTCCGCGATCGAGGAGCCGGTGATCACCAGGCCGTTCGCAACCACCGGCGGCGACGTCACCGAATACGCGCCGGGCTCGAACGGCGGGATCCGCAGTCCGGTCTTCAGGTCCACCACCCCTGCCCGGCCGAACCCGGCGCAGGGCCGTCCGTCGCGGGCATCGAGCGCGATGAGCTGCGACTGCGCCGTCGCCACGAAGATGCGACGGCGGCACACCGCGCCCGCCGGTGCGGACTCGTCCAGCCAAGTGGAAACGCCCCGGCTCGCGAAGTCGCCGTACATCACGTCGCGCTTGATCTTGGGATCGAACACCCAGCGCTCCCCGCCGGTGGCGGGGTCGAGCGCGATCACCCGGCCCAGCGGCGTGCCCAGGTACATCGTGCCGTCCACCACCAGTGGCGTCGCTTCGAACGCCGTGGGCTTCGCGGTCTTGAACGCGGCGCCGGTCTCGCCGGTGCGGTACGTCCAGGCCAGTTGCAGCCCGCCGACGTTGGCTCGGGTGATCGCCGCTGCGGGCGAATAGCGCGTCCCCTGTGGGTCGTGCCCGTAGGCGGGCCAATCCGCCGGGTTGGGGGGTGTCTGGAACGCGAGCAGCGTGAACAGCAATGCGGCGGCGGGCACGGGTTTCTCCGGCAGTGAGAGGTCGTGGACCCTACGAGAGCGGCCGGAAAACTCTGTCAGCCGGGTGTAGCTCTGGCGGCGGCTATGGCCCTGGTGTCGTGGTCGACGCACCCCGCGCACAAGTGGGCGAGGCTTCACGCGTAGCCGGGGGCAGCGGCGTCGAGCCGACGAACACGGCGCACTGCTCGGTCGTGTTGGGATTCGAGATCGACGCCGTCCACCCGTCGCCCGTCAGGGTGATGGACGGTGGTCGATTGCCGGTCGAGAAGCGGTAGTCGGGGCCCAAGTCGGTCGTGTACTTGGCGTGGTCGGCGAGATAGTTCTCTTCGGCCGTCACCAGATTGCGCAGGTCCGCCTTCATGGCCGCCACCAGGGCGCGCTCTTTGGTATTCATGAGCCGGGGAAGGGCGATGGTGGCGACGAGACCGATAATCGCCACCACGATCAGCAGCTCGATGAGGGTGAAGCCGGTGCGTTTCATGGCCACCCGATAACGATGCCCCTTGCCGGGAGAGGTGGCAAGGTGCGTGCCGCCCGGGGAGGGTATTTCCGTCGCGGCCACCCGGCAGCTAAGTTCAGCGTCGGCAGCCCGCGACCGTGGCGGAACTGGTAGACGCGCAGGACTTAGGATCCTGTGGGGCAACCTGTGGGGGTTCGAGTCCCTCCGGTCGCATCGACTCCCGAAAACAATGCGCCGCCGCCAGGCGTGCGGTCCTGGACGGCGGACGCAAAGCGGCGATGGCCCGACGGCCCGGCCATGCGCCAGTGCTGCACCGCTAATCATGTCGTGAGAGACCAAACTGCACAAGATGCACACCGGGGGAGCGGCGCCGGCGCGCGACACCCCTGGGTCAGTGTCGCGCGGCGCCGCGCCGGGTGCTTGCGTCCCGCCCCGCGGCGGGCACCCGCACGATGGCCCAGCCCAGGCCGGCGATCCGCAGGATGACCTCGCTCAGGCGCGCGAAGTCCACCGGCTTGGTCAGGAACCCGTCGGCGGCGAGCGTGGCGAGCTGCTCGTGCTCGCCGTCGGACCCGGTGAGCACCACGACCGGGAGCTCGTGCCAGCGCGGCTCCTCGCGGATGCGCAGCAGTACGTCGCGGCCGTCCAGGTGGGGGAGCTTCAAGTCGAGCAACACGAGGTCGGGCCGCGGCACGCCGTGATGCGGGCCTTCCCGCCGCAGGAACGCGAGCGCGTCGAGCCCGTCCCCCACGACCCAGAGACGGTTCTGCACCTTGCCGCGTCCCAACCCGCGCCGCGTCAATTCCACGTCGGCGGGATCGTCTTCGACCAATAGGATGTTGATCGGGGTCGGGCTGCGCATGGCGCTCAACCTAGACGCGCGGCCCGGGCGGGCTCAAGGGGCGCCGCGGACTCTGCCGGCGGATTTCGCTTGCGGCTCGACGCGACCGCCCTTCGCCGTCTGCGGCGCACCCTGCATCGCCTCTTCCACCAGACGCCACAGCATATCGAGCGACAGCGGCTTGAGCAGGAAGCGCTCCGATTCGAGGAACAGGTCCATGCTGCGCGGGTCAGGCAGCGGCTCCGATGCGATCAACAGGAAGCGGCCGCGCAGCTCCGGTCGGAGCATCACCGCCTGGCGCCATAACCACAGGCCGCCGCGCTCGGGCATGTTCAGGTCCGTCACGACGACGTCGCACGACTGTCGCCGCAGCAACGCAAGCGCTTCCGCGGCGTCGACCGCCGTCGTCACCGCGCAACCGCGTCGCGCCAGCGAGCGGGCGATCGCCTCGCGCATCGCGGGGTTATCGTCCACCATCAACACGGACCATGTCCTTCTCGAGACCGTCATGTCGGCATCGGTGGCTAGCTCACCACATCAACCGTAGTATCGGCGACGCGCCGTCGACAAGTGTTGCAACATCGCAGCGCGTGGCATCCCTTGTGCCATCGAGACGGACGTGGCGTCGCCGAAACCGGCCGACTTGCGGACCGGCGGCCGGCGTCGTGGAACGGTGATTGCCGTCACACGGAACCTTCCAAATCGCGCCCTAATGGGGTTGACGTCGGACAAGGCCGGGGTCCAACGTAGGGCGGCCAGCGGCGGAGCTGCGGATCTCGATGGATCAGTCTGTGCCTGTTCAGGAGCTGCAGCTCGCGTGGGCCCGCCTGCGCGTGGAGGCCGACGTCGGCCTACGACGCGGCGCGTGGTACCGCGTCACCCGCTTCACCCCGTCGGAAGTTTTTCTGGACGTTCAGCGGTTTCCCATCGGCGTCCCGCGGCGCTTGCTCGAGGTGGTGCTCGGCCGGCCGCTGCGCTGGTCGGTCGTGCCACGCCCGCGCGAAGCGAGCAAACTGCCGCCGCAATTCAGCGCGCCCTACGCCGTGTGCCCCGTGTGCCGCACGCGGGCACCGCTCGAGGGACGACCCGGCAAGATGGCCTGCCCCAAGTGTCAGGGGATGTTCGCCGTCGCATGGGACGAGCGCTACCTGACCAAAGGCGAGACGAAAGCCGAAGAGTAGGTCGAGCGGCCGGGGTTACAACGACAGCTTGGTGAGCGCGTCGGCGATCAGCTCGCCCTCGTCCAGCGTCAGCGCATCCCACACGCCCACCCGTCCGTCCGCGCGCAGCACTTCGTAGAGCGCCCGACCCGCCGGACGACCTTCCGCGGCGGCCCAGCGCGGGCGCGCCACCCAGAACCCCGACGTCCCGTCGGCGAGATCCTCGTAGCACTGCACGATGCGAGTGGCCATGTCCTGCGCGGCGAGCCCCTTGGGAAGCAGATGCTGCCGCTCCAGCAGGGCCGTGGTGACCTGTGCTATGAGATTGTCCGCACGCGGGGGCGTCGTCATGGCGAGCCGGGATCGGTGACATTGCCGAGGATGCCCGCCGGAGGGCCCCGGTAACGGTTGTGACGCGGCCTTGACACTCGCGGACAACTGCACAAATTGCACAGGCAGCGATCTCCGCGGGGTTACTCGTATTTCGAAGAAGAAGCTGCTGCTCGCCTCGCAACGCATCGAAGTTGGCGCCCTCCTCCACGGCACCACGTTGAACCCGCGTGCGTTCCGGTGGGGCGTCGCGGACAGCGAGACGACGACCGGCGCGCAGGTCAGCCGTCTCGAGTACGCCAACGGCCACACGCCGGCGTACTTCCAATTCGACCGCTACCTGCACAAGCACTACGCCCTCTACTCATGGGGCGACGGCGCGGAGCTCGAAGAGCACTTCGCCGGCACCTGGCCGCACCAGGTGCTGCACGTCGCCCGCTGGATCGCCCGGCTCGAGCACCGGGCCCGCACCCGGGAGCACGTCGTCCCCTAGTGCCGTTCCAACTTGATGGCACTCAGGAACCTCTGCACAACCCGGTGCGTGGCGCTGGGGGTCGGGGCTAGGGGCGCGTACACGCGAGGGCACTCCGAAACAAGCCACGGCGACGTGTGCCTGCCCGAGCCCTACCGCAGAGGCAGCTTGAGCAGCAGTGTCAATGCCGCCACTTGCTCGAGGCGGCGCACGCCCTGGTTGACCGGGAAGTCGTACCGCTCGAGGGAATACTCCACTCCCAGCGTCGTTGCGCGAATGCGGTACTCGAGGCCCGCCGCGGCACGGAATGCCACGCCCGGGTCGGGCAGTCCTGTCACCGACACGACGGGCAATAGCGCGGCGTGCCCCACGGCGTGGATCATGGTGCCGGCGAACGCGACCCGCGCCGTGGCACCAGCCGCCACCGTGGTCCAGGTCTGCCGGCCGAGTCTCGTACCGTAGGCGCGACGCGTGACCCCGAGCTGGAGAGCTAGCCACGACCCAGTGGCCACGCTTCCTTCGACGCCGAGCTCGCCCACGTCGCGATCGAGCACGCCGCGCGCACCGAACAACGATCCGCCGCGCGCGCGGACGGCGAGCACGACACGGGGGCCGAGTCGCACGGTGCCCACGCCGCCGATGATCGGACCGAGCGAGCGCTCGACCCCAAAACCTGCGTCGACCCGATGCTCGACGAGGGACACGAGCGGCGCGACGGTAAAGGCGCGTTGCGCGAGCGCGGGCGCCAGGCCCCCCCGCAAGAACAGGGCCCCCACGATCACCGCCGCGGCCCTCATGGCCCCGCGCCTTCCCCGGCCGCGGGCGACACGAGCAGCACGGTGGCCGCGATCCGGTCGGCGTTGCGGGTCCGGACGCCCGCATTCATCGAGTCACGGTGCGCGCGGCGGCGGGCGTTCGCCGCGACGTTCTCCGGGATCGCGCCGTGCCGACGGTCTACCAGGAACGCCACGACGCCTGTGACCGCGGCGGTCGCCGCGACGACGCCCGCGGCTCCCCGCTCACTCCCAGCGAGATCTCCGTTGGCCGCGCCGGCGATGAGCAGCGCGGCCGCGGCCACGCCCGCTCCCTTGGCGACGTCGCCCCGCGCGGCTTCGGGCGAAATCCGCTCGGGCAGCAGCTGACGTTGATCGAGGTCGGCCACGGTGTCCTCGAGCGCGCCGACCTCGTGCCGCAGATCGAAGTACACCCGGGCGGAATCCGATGCGCCCGTCACCCGGCTGCGCCCCGCGACCGCCAGCGTGTAGCGTCCCGGCGGAGCGAGACGCCGATTGACGAGCAGGCCGTCCCACGCGATCTCGCGCACCCCGTTCAGCGTGCCCTGGAAGAGGACGAGCGGTGCGCCGGCGCCGACGGCGGACAGTTTCACGTCCACGAGCGCGGCATGGGTGGCCACGACGGTGAAGGTGACCCGGGCCGTGCGCGGGTCCACCCGGGCGGACTGGACCGGGCGCACCGCGACGGCGAGTGTGCGCCGCCGTGCTTCGTCGAAGGTCGCGAGCTGGGCCGGCGTGAACCGGCTCGCATCGAGCTCGGTGAACGGATCGCGCTCGATCGCGGCGCGGAAGTACAGCACGGCGGAATCGCGCTTCCCCGCGAGCGCGAGACAGGCACCGAGATACTTGTATGCGTCGACCCGCTGGTCCGCCGTGACCTCGAAGGGCCAGTTGGGCGAGACGATCTGACGCAGCAGCGGCAGCGCCCGCTCGACCTCGAGCCGCTCGTAAAACTGGTGCGCCTGCACCAGCAGCTCCTCGGTGCTGCCTTGTGCGGCCAGCGCGGGTGCGGCGCCGACCGCGAACACCGCCGCCCAGACGAGGCGTCTCATCCGGCGCCTCGGCTGCGCAGCGTGACCCGCCCGAGCGACAGCGTGCCACCGGGCTCGATCACCACGGTCGTATCGAACGTCTCGTAGCCGCGGGCGCGAACCTCGAGGCGCCGGAGCCCCGGGGAGATCGGCACGTCATCGAACACGCTGCCGATGCCGACACGGCGGCCGTCGATCAAGATCTCGGCATCGGCAGGCGTCGTGAGCAGCCGCAACCTGCCGCTCGGGGCCTCCCCCCCGCGGCGGACCGCCGGGCGCGAGGGCGGCGCGGGGGCTGGACGAGCCGCCGCCGAGTCGACGGACGCGCTCACCGCGGGCGCCGCCAGGCGGGACGGTCGACCGAGCAGCCAAATGGTGCCGAGCGCAACGAGGCCCCCGCCGGCGAGCCCGGCGAACCGGCCCGCCGAGATCCGGGGCCGGCGGGGGGGCGGCGTAGGGCCCGGCGGGCGGGCTTCCATCGCGAGGGTCGGCATCTCGGCGAGCGGCGGCAGGGCGCGCGTGGCGATCTTAGGGACGGCACGCCCCTGCACCAGGTCCTGCAGGATGCGCTCGCTCTCCAGACGGTCGGGCTCGCTGAACGGGGTGGCCTCGATGGCCGTCAGCATCTCGCGCGTCGTCTCGAACCGTCGCTCGGGGTCTTTGTGCAGGGCGCGGCGCACCAGGTCGTTCAGCGTCCCGGGCACGTCCTCCCGAACCAGGCCAAGGTCCGGCACCGGCGTGAAGAAGTGATGGTGCATCATGCCGGCGAGTGTGTCCCCGTGAAACGGCACGGAGCCGGCGAGCATCTGGAAAGCGACAATGCCGAGGGAGTACTGGTCGCTCTGCGGCCCGGCGCGCCGGCCGGCGCATTGCTCGGGGCTCATGAACGCCGGTGTCCCGATCACCGTGCCGTCGGCCGTGAGGGTGACGTCGGCCGAGCGCAGCGCGACACCGAAGTCGGAGACCATCACGCGTCCATCCGAATCCACGAGGATGTTCGCGCCCTTCACGTCGCGGTGCACGATGCCGCACGCATGGGCGTAGGCGAGCGCGCGGGCCGCCGCGCGCAGCACGTAGAGGGTCACGGGCACGGGCAGGGCGCCCTGATCCTGGAGGATGGCGTCGAGCGACTTCCCCTCGATGAACTTCATGACGATGAACAGGATACCGCCGAACTGACCCACCCGGTACACGGGGATGATGTTCGGATGATCGATTTCGGCCACCATGCGCGCCTCGCGCTTGAAGCGCTCCACGGCGCGGGCCGTGAGCCCGAGCTCCGGGGGAAGCACCTTGAGGGCCACCACACGCCGCAGTCCCACCTCGTTCGCCTTGAACACGACCGCCATACCCCCGCGCGCCAGCTCGTGCTCCACCTCGTATTCCCCGTCGAGCACCATGCGGAGGCGCTGCAGCAGGTCGTCGCCGGTGGCGGCCGGGAGCGTGAGTGTCGCCTCGTGCGGATCGCCCACGAGCGTGCCACAATGCCCGCAGAACCGGGCCGGCGACGGCACGTCCGCCCCGCACTTGAAGCACTTCACGGCCGGACCTTGATGGCCTGGGCCAGGGTGGGCGCGCTGTCGGTGAGAATGGAGCTCTGGAGTCGAATCATGAGCTTCGCGCTGGCGATATTCGACTTCGCGGTCAGCGAGTCTCGTCCCGCGGTGAGATCGAAGACGCTGGTGTCCGACGACCACATCGTGAGGTGCGGTTGGTCGAGGGTCGTGCCACCCGCCGCGACGACGACGCTGAACGGCACGGTGCTGTCACGATGGAGCACCGAGTCCCCCACATAAATGATCGTCACGGGCTCGGGCCCGGCAGGGCGAAACACGTCCGCGAAGCCGCAGGCCAGCGCCGCTATCCCACCCACCACCGTCAGCCCGACCCGCACGACTGGGCGCGCTGGTAGCATGATCCCAATCTCCCAGGCAAGGCCGGCTACAAGATGGGAGGGGCCTCGCGGATAGCAATACGGCGGCCCCGCGGCCCGCCCGTTAACCAGTTGTACGGTCATTGGTTGAGCCCATTGCCAGCGCCGTCGCGGTCCGTAACTTCCTGCGGGTCCCGAGAACACCACTCCGGCTCCGCAGAGGTCACACTCGATGCGCTTCGCCCGGTCGCTCGCCGTCGTCGCCCTCGTCGCCTGCGCCGCCCCGCTGGCCGCCCAGGAAACCCCCACCGAGAGGAGCGCCGCGGCCGATGTCGTGCGCCGCATGAACGCGCTGGAACGCTCGCTCGCCCTGCCCGCCCTGGTGGCGCGGCTCACCGCGGCCCGCGATCCGCGCCGGGACGCCGTGCTGGCCCGCGCCAAGCAGCTCATGGACCAGGAGCT
>Ga0209156_10002218_pt1 | contig 15345 bp, 10 predicted proteins | sample GraSoiAngelo_124_FD_185881 | JGI IMG/M metagenome (GOLD analysis project Ga0209156, IMG submission 185881) | Grasslands soil microbial communities from the Angelo Coastal Reserve, California, USA - 14_0927_05_20cm (SPAdes) (version 2) | ecosystem: Environmental > Terrestrial > Soil > Grasslands...
CACCCGCGCCGGGCGCTTCCGTGCGGGTCGAGGTCCCGGTGGGACCCCGGACGTCGGTCGTCGCGATTCCGGTGAGCGCCCTGCGCAAGGGGCCCGGCGGCGACCACGTCTTCCTGGTCGTGGCCGATTCGAGCGGGCGGAGCCGGGCGCACGTGCAGGCGGTGCAGAGCGGGCCCGTGCTCGAGGACGAGGTCGTGATTCTGAGTGGTCTCACTCCCGGCCAGCAGGTGGCCACGTCGGGGTCCTTCAAGCTGCGCGAAGCTGTGCTGGTCGCGGGCGACTCAACACGCTAATCGGAAACGCTCATGCGCTCTTTTACCGATACGTTCATCAAGCATCCGGTCCTCGCGGCGGTCGTCAACCTGGTGATCGTGCTCGTGGGTTGGCGGGCGCTCACGACGCTGCCCGTGCAGCAGTACCCCAAGATCGAGAGCTCCTCGGTGCTGATCACGACGGTGTACTACGGCGCCGGCGCCGAAACCGTCCGCGGCTTTCTCACGACGCCGATCGAGCGCGCCGTGTCGGCCATCAGCGGGGTCGACTACGTCGAGTCCACCAGCCGCGCCGGCGTCAGCACGATCACGGTGCACCTGAAGCTCAACCACAACAGCACGGCGGCCCTGGCGGAGGTCACGGCCCGGCTGCAGCAGGTACGCTCCGAGCTGCCCGCCGAGGCCGAGCCGCCGGTGGTCGAGGTGCAGCGGGCGGACCGCCCGTACGCGTCGTTCTACCTGAGCTTCACGTCCTCGGCGCGGGACATTCCGGCGCTCACCGACTGGCTCACCCGCAACATGCAGCCCCAGCTGTCCACGCTGGCGGGCGTGCAGCGGGTGGACGTGGTGGGCGGCCGCCCCATCGCGATGCGGATCTGGATCGATCCCGACCGGCTCGCCGCGCTCAACCTGGCGCCCGGCGACGTGCACGCGGCGCTGCAGCGCAACAACTACCTCGCGGCGGTGGGCCAGACCAAGGGCGACCTGGTGCAGGTCAACCTGCTGGCCAACACCGATCTGCGCACGCCCGAGGAGTTCAAGAATCTCGTCGTGGCCGAGCGCAACGGCGCGATTGTGCGCCTGTCCGACGTGGCCCGGGTGGAGCTGGGCGCCGAGGAGGCCAACTACGTCACCAAGTTCAGTGACAAGGAAGCGGTCTACCTCGGCGTCTGGCCGATCGTCGGGAGCAATGAGATCGAGGTGGCCAACCGGCTCCACGCCGAGATGGCCCGCATCCGGCCCACGCTGCCCGCCGACATCGACATGCAGCTCGCGTACGACGCGACCGTCTTCATGACCGACGCGTTGCACGAGATCTCCAAGACGCTCGTGGAGACGATCCTGATCGTCGGGCTGGTGGTGTTCCTGTTCATGGGCTCGATCCGGACGGCGCTCGTCCCGCTCGTGGCGATGCCGGTGTCGCTGGTCGGCGCGGCGATCGTCATGTACGCCTTCGGGTTCAGCTTGAACCTCCTGACCATCCTCGCGATCGTGCTGTCGGTGGGATTGGTCGTCGACGATGCGATCGTGGTGGTCGAAAACGTCGAGCGCCACGTACGTGAGGGTAAGACACGGATCCAGGCCGCGCTGGTCGGCGCCCGCGAGCTGGTCGGGCCCATTATCGCCATGACGATCACACTGGCCGCAGTGTACACGCCGATCGGATTCCAGGGCGGCCTCACCGGCTCGCTGTTCCTGGAGTTCGCGATCACGCTCGCGGCGGCGGTGGTGGTCTCGGGAGTGGTGGCGGTCACCCTGTCTCCGGTCATGAGCTCACGCTTCGTGAACGAGAAGGGCCGGGAGGGACGGCTCTCGAAGCTGGTGCACCGTGGTTTCGAAGCGGTGCGCCGGCGGTACGAACGGCTGCTCGACGGCGCCCTGGCGATGCGCTGGGCGATCGTCGCGGCCGCCGTGCTGGTCATGCTGGCGGCGGTGCCGCTGTACCAGAACTCGCGGCGCGAGCTGGCTCCGATCGAAGACCAGAGCCACATCAGCCTGTTCATGCAGGCCTCGCCCGACGCGTCGCTCGAAGCCACCAACAAGGCCTCGCTGCAGGTGGTCAAGGCGGTCACGTCCTTCCCCGAGGCGAAATTCATGTGGTCGATCACCGCCAACTGGGGCGGGTTTGGCGGGATGGTCGCCAAGAGCTTCAAGGAGCGGAAGCGGACCACCGAGCAGATGTACGGCCAGGTGTACGGCGCGGTGTCGCAGGTGCCGGGACTGCAGGTGTTCCCCCGCCTCGACCCGCCGCTGCCTTCGCCCGGCCAGTACGACGTCGAGCTGATACTGGCCAGCGACGTGCCACCGGAACAGATGCTCCAGACGGTCGGAGCGGTGCTGGGCGCCGGCTGGCAGAGCGGCAAGTTCCTGTACGTCGACACCGACTTGAAGATCGATCTGCCCGAAGCGCGCGTCGTGATCGACCGCGACCAGGTGGCCGACCTGGGGCTCGACCTGGCGAGCGTGGGCCGCGAGCTCGGTACGCTGCTGGGGGGCGCGTACGTCAACCGGTTCAATTACTACGACCGCAGCTACAAGGTCATCCCCCAGATCGGCGACGAGCGGCGGACGACGGTGGGACCCCTGCTCGACCTCAAGATCAAGACGCCGGGTGGGCGCCTCGTGCCGGTATCGACCTTCACGCACATCGAGTCGAGCACGGCGCCACGCACCCTGAATCGCTTCCAGCAGCGCAACGCGGTCAGGATCTTCGGCGGCGTCAAGCCCGGCGTCACGAAAGAGGAAGGGCTGCGCGTCCTGGAAACCGCGGCGGCGAGCGCGGCCGGCCCGGGCGTCGGGATCGATTACGCCGGCGAGTCGCGGCAGATCCGGCTCGAGGGGGCGGCGCTCACCGTGACCCTTGGCTTCGCCGTGATTCTCATTTACCTGGTGCTCGCGGCACAGTTCAAGAGCTTCCGCGACCCGCTGATCGTGCTGCTGGGCTCGGTGCCGCTCGCGATCTCCGGGGCGCTGGTGTTCAGCTATCTCGATCTCACCACGATCAACATCTACTCGCAGGTGGGGCTGATCACCCTGGTGGGCCTGATCGCGAAGAACGGCATCCTGATCGTGCAGTTCGCCAACACCCTCCAGGCGCAGGGTGTGGCGAAGCTCGTCGCGTTGCGGGAGGCGTCGCTCACCCGGCTCCGGCCCGTCCTCATGACGTCGGCGGCCACGGTGTTCGGTCACCTGCCGTTGGTGTTCGCGACCGGGCCGGGATCGGCGGCGCGCAACAGCATCGGGACGGTGCTGGTGGCGGGCATGACGGTGGGGACGCTGTTCACGCTGTTCGTCGTGCCGGTGTTCTACTCGCTCATCGCGGCCGAGCACGCTCCCAGCACGGACACGGAAGATGAAAGCATGGTTCTCGAACCTGCATTGATACAGGAGGCGGCTCATGCGTAGCGCGATGCTTCTGGGGTTCCTGGCGCTGTACGGATGTGCCACGGCTCCAGGTTACCGATCAGCGTCGGTACGGGCGCCGGCCTCCTTCCGGGGGACGACCGACTCCGATGGCACCACCCCCGCGCGGTACGTAGCGACCGCAACGAGCCCAAGGCTCGCCGCCACCGCTGACTCCGCACCATCGGTCGGCTACTGGGACCAGCTGGGCGACACGACGCTGTCGCGACTCGTCGGCGAAGTGTCGCGCGGCAACCTGGACGTCCGGTCGGCGAAGGCCCGCGTCAGCGCCGCCCGCTCGGACCGGGTTCGCAGCGCGCTGGACCTGACGCCGTCCACCACGCTGTCGGCCGGCTACGCCCGGCAACGCTTGTCGAGCGCGAGCTTCCCGGGCGTATCGGGCGTCTTTCCGGATCAGAACGTCTGGAATGCCGGCGTCGATGCATCGTGGGACCTGGATGTGTTCGGCGGAATCCGCCATACCGTGCAGGCGCGGGGGGCGCTGGTGGGAGCGGCCGAGGAAGATGTGCGCGACGTGCAGGTGACGCTGACGGCGGAGCTGGCGCGCGCCTACTTCGAGCTGCGGGGAGCACAGGAGCAGCTGGAGGTCGCCCGCCAGAACGCCGAGAACCAGCGGCGCACCTTCGAACTGACCAAGCAGCGCCTCGACGCGGGTCGCGGCAGCGCCTTCGATACCGAGCGCGCGCAGGCGCAGCTCAGCTCCACCCTGGCCTCGATACCCGCCCGCGAGGCCCAGGTGGCGGCGGCACAGTACCGCATCGGTACGCTCGTCGGCCGCTCGCCGGCCGAGGTGGCGCGCGAGCTCACGCAGAGCGCGTCGCTGGCGCCGCTACCGGAGGTGACGTCGATCGGCCCGCCGGCGACGCTGGTGCGGTACCGGCCCGACGTGGCTTCGGCCGAGCGGTTCGCAGCCGCCCAGGGCGCGCTGGTCGGAGCGGCCAAGGCGAGCTACTTGCCGCGGCTCACCATCGGGGCAAGCGCCGGTTACGCGGCCCCCGAATTCAACGCGGTGGGCAACCAGGGAACGCTGCGCTATGTGGTCGGGCCGGTGCTCACCTGGCCGGGACTCAACCTGGGGCGGGTAAAGGCGGAGGTCGACGCGGCGCAGGCGCGGGAGGACGCCGCCCGGGCGCAGTACGGTCGCGTCGTCCTCGCGGCGCTCGAGGACATGGAGACGAGCCTCGCCCGCTATCGCGCGACGCGGCTCCAGGTGGAACGGCTCCAGGAGGCGAGCGCCGCGAGCGAGCGCGCCGCCGAGCTGGCGCGCATGCGGTTCCGCGAAGGAGTCACGGACTTTCTTCAAGTACTGGACGCGGAGCGAACGCAGCTCGAGGCGCAGGATCGGCTCGCCCAGGGCCGCATTGACGCGGCGACGGCGTACGCCGCGTTGTACAGGGCGACCGGGGGGAGATGACGCCTATGGGCGCGTCCCCAACGTGAGCCGCCCCTGTAAAGCGATCTGGAACGGCACGATCACCCCGCCGCCAGCGCTCTGGAGCGAGCCGAACCGGCCGTTGACCGCGTAGCGGAACGCCCGCGTCGCCTGGTCGAAACCGCGCACGGACAACAGCACGGGGTCCGGCGCCGTGGCGTATCCCCAGCCCAGGCGGTGGGCGGCGCCGTGCCACCATTCATCCAGACCGCCGAGCAGGTTGACCGTCAGCAACGAGAGAGTGAATCGGCGGTCACCGCCGAACCAGGGCGGGTACCAGTTGATCTGCAGATCGAGCGCCGATTGCCACGGGCCCGCGCACGAGTTGCGCGCCGGCACCCGATCCAGCTGGCGTTCGAGACAGCGCCGCACGCCCGACGGCGCGCTCGCGAGCAGCGCCCGCATGCCGTTCGCCACTGCCGTGTCGCTCGCGATCGTGGGGTCGAACAGAAACGCGCGGTCGTTGCGCGCGCCGTCGCCGTTGACATCGGATCCGACGAGCGGCGTGAACGGCGCTCCCGAGACGAGCCGGCCGATCATGCCGATCTCGAGCGCGTCGGTCAGCGGGTAGTTCAGCGAGGCGAGCAGGGAATGGCGCCGCTCCAGGTCGCTCGTCGCCCATTCGGGAACATTGGGATCGCCCGCCGTGGTGGGAGCCGCGAACCCCTGCGACGCGGAGCAGCACGCGAACGACGACTGATCGACGGAGCGCGTGAGCGTGTACGACACGCGCACCGCCGCGCCGCGCTGCGTAGCGCCGGCGAGCGCCACGGTGAGCTGTTTGGTCTCGGACTCCAAATCGGAGCGGATCAGGAGCACGCGACCGAATTCGGGGTGGGCCCGCGACGCCGTCAGGCTCACCGCTCCCGTGGACGGGACGATCGAGTCGGCGGGCACGTAGACGGGACGGTTGGCTTCGTCCGGGAGCGTGAAGCGGGCCGTCCCCGTCAGGTTCAGGTCGCGGAATCCGTATTGACTCTTGCCGCGGGCATAGCTCGCGTCCACCGTCAGGGAGAAGGCACCGACACGCCGCATCACGCCGAGCGACGCCCGCCAGGCGTGGGGCGCCGTGAAGCGGGGGTCGAACGTGGTGACGCCGGGCCTGGGCGCAGCGGCCGCGCCGCTCGTGGAATCGGCGCAGCGTGACGGAATCGCGGCCGGGTTCGCCTCGTAGGCGGTCCAATCGGGGGTCGGGACGCCCGTTCCCACACACTCGAGCTGCGCCTCCGCGCTAACAGTCCCGGGCGCGACGAGCACCGCACTGTACAGGCCGCCGGGCGCGGGGCTTCGAAAGTCGCCGACGCCGCCGCGCACGTAAGTCGTGTGCCGGGCCTCGCCCTCCCCGCTCCCCAATCCCCACGTGAACCCGATGCGCGGCGAGAAGTGCCGCTCGCGCGGCAACCGGTCGACTCGCAGGCCGAACAGCGAGTCCACCGCCGGGTTCGGGACGGGCGCGCCGTCGAAGCCGGCGGTCTCGATCCGGACGCCGTACATGACGTGCAGACCCGGAGCCGCATGCCAGGTGTCGCCGGCGTACAGCGCGGCGTTCCACATCGTCCCGTCCACGTCCTGCGGAGTCAGGGTGCGGGTGAACGTGGATGGGCTGCCGGCGCTCAGGGCCGCGAGCGAGGGGAACGTGAACGTGCCGAGCTGGTTCGGCGTCTGGTCGTCGTCAACCCGGGTGCGGTTCAGGTAGCTGCCGAGCTTGATCCGGTGCTTCGTATCGCCCGACACCCAGGAGAGCTCGTCGGTGAGCTCGAGGGTCCGGTCGTCGGTGCGCTCCGGCGCGGCGCTGTTACCGCCGAAGGTGAGGGTCGCGACGTCCTGGCCGCCGTCCCCCAGAGGAGATGCGACGTCGACCCGGGCGGTGGGGAGCGCGAGCAGCGGGCTCACGTCCTTGCGATGGGACGCCACGTACCCGCGAGCTTCGTTGACGAGGTGCCCGCCGAGATACGAGGTGAGCGACGCCATCACACCGCCGGTCCGTTCCGTGCGCCGGGCCCCCGTGGCCGGGAAAGCGAGCGAGCCGACATGGGTGGGCTCTTGCGAAATCCAGCGTCCGTCGAGGCGCAGCGTGACGGTGTGCACGGGCGACAGCTGCCAGTCGAGGCGCAACAGGCCGAGCGTGTTGCTGCCGGCGCGGTCGTCGGAGCCGGGCAGCGCGACCGGCGTGCCGGTCGCCCCCGCCAGGGCGCGGAAGCGGGAAGCGGAATCGGGACTCACGCCCAGTCGATCGAGGGTCGCGGCGTCGGCCGTGGAGAGCGAGGGCAATGACTGCGTGCGCCACCGTCCCTGCAGGGCGGCGAACACGAACAACCGGTTGGGGACGATCGGCCCGCCCACGCCGCCGCCGACCTGGGCCTGGGTCATTCCCTGGCCGAACGGGGTGGACATGGCGTCGCCCCAGGCGACGGTCCGATCGCGCAGCGTGGTGGTGAACGACCCCTGCGGCGTGTTGGTGCCGGCGCGCGTGGTGGACGCGACGAGGCCGCCCGAGAACTGGCCGCGGGCCACGTCGTAGCTGTTCGTGACCACGCGGATGGCGCGCACGGCGTCCTGGGGCACCTCACCCGAGCCGAGCGACATGCCGTCGAGCGTGACATTGTTGGCCGTGGGCCGCTGGCCCGCGACCGAGAAACTGGCGGTGCTGGTATCGCCGCCCGCGATCGCGAGCACGCCCGGCGCGAGCGTGGCCACGGTGTTCAGGTCCGACGCATCGGTCGGGAGCCGCGCGACTTCGTCCCCGCTCAACGCCTGGCCGGCGGCGCCCCGCCCCACGCTTTCGGCGCGCCCGCTGCGCCGCGCCGTGACGGTGACAGCCTCGAGCGGGACGGCGGCGGCGCCCATCCGTACGTTCGCGACGATGCGATCTTCATCTCCCTGACGCGCCACGCTGAGCTGCGCCGGCGCCATGCCGATGTAGCGCGCCACCACCTCGTAGCGTCCCCCGCCGTCGGGAAACAGCAGGGTGAAGCGTCCCCGTGCGTCGGTCGTGAGCTGACGCGAGTCGCGCGTCTCGCGCGACGTCACCTCGACCGTGGCACCCGCGAGCGGCTGGCTGTCGGGGCCGGTTACCGTGCCGACGATGATGTCGGTCGTCGCACCGACCTGAGCGACCGCGCTGCGAGGTACGGCGACCATGAGTGCGGCAAACAGGGCCAGGGGCCCGATGTGGAGTCGCGGTGTCACGCTACGGTCCCGCCGCCGTGCAGCTGATGACAAAGCCGACTTGGGTCGTGCCGCCGGCCGTGATCGTGACGGGTTGGGGGTTGGGGCTCCCGAGCGTGCAGTTGCCGGGCACGCCGGAGAGCGTCAGCGTGTGGTCACCGGCGGCGATCCCGGTCGCGGTGATGCTGTCGTTGGCGCCGATGGTGGCCGATTGCCCGGTGTCCAGCGTCAGCATGTAACCGGGTGGCAGGTTCGACCCGGTCGTCGTCGTTGTGACGGTCAGGCTGCCGGTGTCCGGGGGCGGTGGGGGCGGGGGCGGCGGCGCCGCGCAGCTGATCGCGAAGCTCGCCTGCGCGGTCGCGCCCCCGGACACGCTCACGGTGTCCGGGTTCGCTCCGGCGATGGTGCAGCTCGGCGTGACGCCGCCGAGCGTCACCATGTGGCTGCCTGCGGCAACGCCGATGAACGTCACGACCGCGTTGACTCCGATGGGCTGGGAGATGGTGTCGTCCAATGTTACGGTGTAGCCGCCGGGGATATCGCCGCCCGAGGTGGTCGTCGTCACCGCGATGTTCCCCGTCAACGGCGCGAGGATGGCGAACGCCTGGCTCCGCACCGGGGCGAGCTCAGTCCCGGGCGCGGACGCGACGAGCCGGTAGCCCGTCCCTGCCCGGTCGATCCGAAGGCGGCGGAATGTCGCGATGCCGTCCGCCGCCGCCACGGTCGTGGTGTCGCCGAGCGGGACCCCTCCGCCCCCGTTGGCGCTCGAGTCGAGTGACAGAGAGACGGGGCCGGCGAAGCCGGCGACGACGTTGCCCTGATCGTCGCGCACGGCGACCCGCACCGGCGGCAGCGTTTTTCGGGCGGGCGTGGTCTGCGGCTGATCCGTGAAACGCAGGCTCGCGGGCGGGCCGGCGACGGGCGGAGCTCCACCCCCCGACCCGCGGAAGAACGTGTCGAGGCGGCAGCTCGCAACCACGGCCATCAGCGCCAGAACGGCGAAGCTCTTCATCGGCGCGGCGTGACGACTGCAATCGCCGCACCGGCCTCGAACCCCGAAAAGGCCTTCGGTGTGTGCGGCCACGCGGCAACACCTGTGTCGCCGCTGTCGCAATACGGACGTATCCCCTAAGATTCGCGTGACGCGTGGATACAACATGGCTCGAGTTCTGATCATCGACGACGACGTCACGCTGCGGCAGGCGCTCACCAAGCACCTCGAGCATGCCGGCCACGACGTGCGCCAGGCGCCCGACGGCGACGCGGGCGTCCGCGCCTACCAGCGGCACGCGGCCGACGTCGTGATCGTCGACATCTTCATGCCGGTGCAGGGCGGGTTGCAGACGATCGGGCGACTGCGACGCGAGTGGCCGGCCGTGAAAATTCTCGCGATGTCCGGGGTCAAGAGCGCCGGGGCGCTCGATGTCGCGGGCCACGCCACCTCGCTCGGCGCCGATCGGTTCATCACGAAGCCGTTCGAAGCGGCCGAGCTGCTCGAGTTGATCAGAACGATGCTCAAGGAGCGGGCTGTCCCGCCTCCCTGAGGGGTTCGGGCGGACTGGTGTTTACGACGCTCGCGTTCTCACTGCTCGGGGACAGTGGTCCGATCGGAGCGGGAGGCGGTCACCCGGGGAAGAGGTAGCCGGTCCTTCGCCGCCACGAAGCGGGTGATGTGACGCAGCGTGCGGAAGTCGTCGATCTCGAGCTCGTCGAACGCGAGCCGGAAGCCGAACTGCTCTTCCAGCGCGGCGAGCAGTTTGACGAACAGCAGCGAGTCGACCACGCCGGACTCGAACAGGTCGAGGTCCGGCGACGGCACCTCGACCTCGAGCCGCTCGACGAACAGCCGCGCGATGCGGGCCTCGAGGTCTCGCTCCTCAGTCATCGGGGATGTGCTCCGTCGCCAGCAGGTCGTACAGCAGCCGGTCGTACGGCTTGCCGTCGATCCAATGGCAGCGCCGCTGGCGCCCGATGAAGCGAAAGTTCAGCTGCTCGAGCGCGCGACGGGACGGCACGTTGGTCTCTACGGTCCACGCACCGATCACCTCCAGCCCCAGCTCCTGGAAACCGTACGTCAGAATCCGCGACGCCGCGCGCCGGGCGAAGCCACCGTACCGTTTGCGTCCCAGTACGGCCCACAGGGAGCCCGCTGTTTTGAAACGGCGATCCACATTCGACAGACTCACCACGCCGATCGGCAGATCGCTGTCGTCGGGCGTGAACACCCGCAGCACGTGCAGATCCCGCTGCGTCATGACCTTGAGCGACACCGCCGTGGGGGCGAGGATGCCGTTTCCGAAGTCGAGCCATTTGTAGTTTTCCTCCCGGCCGAGCCAGCCCGCAACGAGCTCGATCAGGTCGGGATTGTCGAGGGGCAACAGCTTCATACCGTATGCTCCCTCGCAGGGTTCGGGCCATGCTGCCCATTTGCCCCACGCGTCGTAAGTGCGCCACGCGCTTGCACGACCCAGCCTGTGTGGCGGAGCGGCAACAGGGGTGACGCACCAACCTGTGTCGGCGCGTTTCACGCGAGTGCATCGAGGCGGGGCAGGGATGGTCCCGGGCTCAACTGCGCCCGGCGGCCCGTCGGTCAGCGATGTACGCGGCGATCGCTGCAAGGGAACGGAAGTTCTCGACGTCCACGTCGTCCAGCTCGACCCGGAGCCCGAAGCGTTTCTCGAGCTGCAGCAGCAGCTCGACGAACGTCACCGAGTCGAGGCGCCCGCTCGCCAGCAGGTCGGTGTCCGGCGACGGGATTTCGACGCCGAGGCGCTTGGCGAACAAGGCAGTCAGCTCGGCCTGCAGGGAATCGGTCACCATGGTCATGGCGCGCTCACGGCCTCCGGTGCGAACAGCTCCTTGAGCCTACGGCGATCGATCTTGCCGTTGCTGGTCTTGGGCAGCTCGTCGAACGCGAGCCAGCGCGAGGGGAGCATGTAGGACGGCAGCGCGTGGGCCACCGCCTCGCGCAGCGACGCGGGGGTCACGGCCACGCCGGCGAGCGGCGCGTACGCACAGCAGATGGCGACGCCGTCGAAGTCCTGAGTCGCGACGCCGACGACGGCGCATTCACGTAGCCTTCCCAGCGCGTGCAGGGCCGTCTCGATCTCGCCCAGCTCCACCCGGTAGCCGCGCGTCTTGACCTGTGAGTCGGCGCGCCCGAGGAAGCGGACCAGGCCGTCCGTGCCGACGCTCGCCAGGTCGCCGGTGCGGTAGACGCGGTCGTCGGGCTGCGTGGCCCCGGCGTACGGCAGGAACGTCGCGCGCGTCTTCTCGGGATCGCGCCAGTAGCCCGGGCTGAGCCCCGCACCCCGGATGTAGAGCTCCCCCACCTCGCCGGGCGGCACGGGGCGGAGCGCTTCGTCCAGCACGAGCAACTCCTCGCCGGCGCAGGCCTGGCCGATGGGGATCACCTCGTCCTCGCTCGCGGGGCAGGCCGGGACCGTGTAATAGCTGCTGGCGATCGTCGCTTCCGTGGGACCGTACAGGTTGGTGAACGACGCGTGCGGCACCCGCTGCATCCAGTACATCAGGGCCGGCGTGGGGAACACCTCGCCGCACCACAGCACGCGCTTGAGCGAAGGGAAGTCCCCCTGTTTCACGACGTCGAACTTCGCCATGTAGTTGAGCGCCGACGGGACCGAGAACCATTGCGTCAGCTGGGCCCGGCGGATCAGGTCCGCGAGCTTGTGCGGCAGCAGGTTCAGCTCGGGCGGTACGAGGTGCAGCTCGGCGCCGGCCGCGAACGTCCCGAACATGTCGAACGTGGACAGGTCGAAGTGGAGCGGCGGATGCGCCGAGATGCGGTCCGCCGCCGTCGTGCCGAAGTAGGGCACCGCCCACTCGATGAAGGCGCGCACGTTGGCGTGCGTGATCATCACGCCCTTGGGCGTGCCGGTCGATCCCGACGTGAAGAGGATGTGCGCGCCGTCCGCGGCGGTATTGCGGCAGGCCAGGGGCTCGGCGGAGTAGCTCGCCAGGTCGCCCGCGGAGAACTGCGCGTCCACGCCGCGCGGCGGCGGCGTGGCGTCGAGCCACCCAACGGCGTGGGTGCGCGCGAACTCGGGGCCGGCGAACAAGCCCGCGAGTGTCGGGCCGACGGCCCCGCCCGCCAGGATCCAGCGGTTGTCGCACGCGGCGATCATTTTTTCGGCGCGAGCCACGGGACTCCCCGGGTCGAGCGGCACGTACATCGCGTCGGCCTTGAGCACGGCGAGGATCGCGATGACCGTCTCGGGGGACTTGGGGCTCAGCAGGCATACCCGGTCGCCTCGCGCGCACCCCGCCTCTTTGAGGAGGCGCGCCAGCCGGTTGCTCCGGGCCTCGAGCTCGCCGTACGTGAGCCGGCGTTCCTGGAACACCAGCGCACCGGCGTCGGGGCGCCGGCTTGCCTGCTCGGTCACCCACTGCTGCAGCAGGCGACTCACGACGTCACGCGGGCCGCGGCACGCTCGCACACCACGCCGATGTGCTCCAGCTCCTCCGGGCTGGCCGGCACATCGAGGATGATCGTGCGGTAGCCCACGCCGACGTAGCGCGCCACCTCGTCGGCCACCCGCTCGTAGCTCCCGACCAGGTACGGACAGAACGTCTTGTAGTTCTCGAACGGCACCATCCAGTACGGTTGCTCGCTGTCCGCACCTGTGGCGGTCTCCCCGAGCTTCGACAGCTGCTTGTGCCATTCTGAATCGGAGACCTTCATCGCCAGCTGGTGGGTGAGTTGGCCCTTGCGGTCTTCCGGAAAGCGGGCGCGCGCGACCGCCCACGCCTGGGCCGCGTCCTCGCGCGCGATGATCCCGATGCGGATGCCCAGTGCGGCGGCGTCGATCGCCGGCCCGCCCTCGTACTCCGAGACCGGCTTGGGATACCGGACCGCGAGGGCCCCGAGCTGCCGGGCCGCCGCCAGCCCCGCCTCCGAGGAGCCGGAAACGAACACCCCCGGCTTGAGGGCGGGATCGAGGGGCGGTGTCATCTTCACGTTGGTGACGCGGTAGTAGCGTCCGTCCAGCGTCACGGGCTTGGCGCCGCCGAGCAGCTGCAGAATGAGCCCGGTGTACTCGACCAGCCGCGTGTAGCGCTCGTCATGCGGCGTGCGGTCGTCCAGCGCCTCCAGATCGTTCTTGAAGCCGCCCGCCACCATGTTGAGATAGATGCGGCGCCCGTGCAGGAATCCCAGCGTGGCGACCATCTTGGCGACGCTGTAGGGATGCATGTACACCGGCTGGACCGCCACGAGGGGGCAGAGCCGCTGCGTGTGCGTGATGATGTCCTGGGCCATGAGCCACGGGTCGACGAGCCCGTTGTCCGTGTAGACGAGGATCCCCTCGCACCCCGCGGCGTCGCTCCAACGGGCGATGTCCAGCACCTCGCGCCGGTAGACGAGCGGGGACGCCGTGTAGGACGGCGGGCACGTTGCGAAAACCTTCAATCCGGACTCGATGAGTCGAGCAGTCATGCCACCTCGCCAGACTGACGTGAGAAGCCTGCGACGGTCGCCCGCACCCTGTGCAAGAAGCGGGCTGTTTGTACCCTCCGGGTGTCCGGAACCAGTGTGTGGCGTCCGCGCCACGCAGCGGCTGTGCGGAGTCCTGCATGGACCGTCGCGTATGGTTCTTGCGGCTCCCCTGCCCGACTCCTCACTCCCAACGATCACCGAAGGACCCTCGTTGAACATCATCGGCATCAGCGGGTTCGAGGGCTCCATTCCGTTCAAGCGAACGCGCTGGCCGAACCTGGACGAGCGTGAGTACCGCATCTCCCAGGGGCACGACTCGGCGGCGGCGCTGGTCGTGGATGGTACCGTAGTCGCGGCCGTGGCGGAAGAGCGCATCAGCCGCCGCAAGCACACGGGAGACTTTCCCAAGGGCGCGATCGCCTACTGCCTGGCGGAGGCCGGTCTCGCCATCGACGACGTGGACGAGCTGGTACACGGCTTCGACTATGCGCCCTACCGGGGCGTCTACGCGTTGGACCCCGTGTCGCACGAGCTGTATCGCGACGTGTACTCGCGCGACGCGCTGCTCGCGCTCGTGGCGCGTGATGTTCCGGGCCTCCCCGCCGAACGGGTGCGTCACGTCGCGCACCACGCGGCGCACGCGGCGAGCGCGTACTACACGTCGGGCTGGGACGAGTGTCTCGTCGTCGTGATCGACGGCATGGGCGAGGCCCAGAGCGCGAGCGTGTATCACGGGCGTGACGGCAACCTGGACCGGATATTCCAGATCGGCGTGGCGGACTCGATCGGCATCCTGTACTCGATCGTGACGCTGCACCTGGGGTTCGACTTCAACGCCGACGAATACAAGATCATGGGGCTCGCGCCCTACGGGGACGCGGAGCGGTTCTGCCGTTTTTTCGAAGCCGCGGTCGAGCTCGAGCCCGACGGCGGGATGCGCATCCCCCTGCTCCGCCTGAACCGGACGCGCGAGGAGCGCGAGCACTATCTCGCGACGCGCGCCCGCCTCACGGAGTCTCTGGTGCCGCCACGCCCTCCCGACGCGGAGATCCGCGATGTGCATCGGGACGTGGCCGCCGGCCTGCAGGCGTGTCTGGACCGGGCCATGCTGCACCTGTGCGGGCGGTTCGCGGAGACGACGGGTCTGCGCCGGCTGGCGCTGGCGGGGGGCGTCGCCCTCAATTGCACGGCGAACGGCAAGCTGCTGCGCTCGGGGACGTTCGACGACATCTACGTGCAGCCGGCGGCGGGTGACGACGGCACGGCACTGGGCGCCGCGCTGTGGCGCGCCGCCGAGCTGGGGGAGGTGCGGAACGAGCGGTTCCCGGTCCCGTTCCTCGGGCCGGGCTATGGCGCCGAGGCGATCGACGCGGCGCTCGCCGCGTACCGCGATCGCGTCGAGGTGGCGCGTTTCGCGACCCTGGCCGAGGCGTGCGCGGAGGCGGCGCGTCTCATTGCGGCGGGACGGGTGGTCGCCTGGTACCGCGGCCGCATGGAGTTCGGGCCGCGCGCCCTCGGGCACCGCAGCATCCTCGCCGACCCGGGCCACCCCGAGATGCGGGATCGCATCAACGCCATGGTGAAGATGCGGGAGGCGTTCCGGCCATTCGCTCCCGCCGTCTCGCTCGAGGAAGTGGATCGCTGGTTCGAGGTGGCGCCCGGGACCGAGCTGCCCTTCATGATCATGACCGTGGACGTGCGGCCGGAGTTCCGTGACGCCCTGCCCGCCATCACCCACGTCAACGGCTCGGCCCGGGTGCAGACGGTGGCCGCCCGGGGCAATCCGGAATTTCACGCGCTGCTGCAGGCCGTCGGCAGGACCACGGGGCGGCAGATGGTGCTGAACACGAGCTTCAACGTCAAGGGACAGCCCA
>Ga0209156_10002221_pt1 | contig 15335 bp, 10 predicted proteins | sample GraSoiAngelo_124_FD_185881 | JGI IMG/M metagenome (GOLD analysis project Ga0209156, IMG submission 185881) | Grasslands soil microbial communities from the Angelo Coastal Reserve, California, USA - 14_0927_05_20cm (SPAdes) (version 2) | ecosystem: Environmental > Terrestrial > Soil > Grasslands...
CTCCCGACGGCATCGGCGTCAACTCGGTCGACTGGCCGCAGCCGCAGCAACTCGACAGCAACATGGGCAAGGTGCTGCGCATCAACGCGGACGGATCGATTCCGACCGACAACCCGTTCGTCGGTCGCGGCGGCGCGCGCCCCGAGATTTTCGCGATCGGCGTCAGAGACATTCAGGGTGTAGCGATTCATCCCCGCACGGGCATGCTGTGGACGAGCGAACACGGACCGCGCGGCGGCGACGAGATCAACGCGGTGGCGAAAGGAAAGAACTACGGCTTTCCGGTCATCAGCTACGGGCGGGAGTACAGCGGTAAGCCGATCAACGGCGACAAGACGCGAGAGCAGGGGATGGAGCAGCCGGTGTATTTCTGGACGCCCGATGTCGCGCCGGCTGGCATCGCGTTCTACGGCGGAAAACTTTTTCCCGCGTGGCAGGGCAACCTGTTCGTCGCGACGCTCGTCGGCAAAGCGCTTGTCAGGCTCGTGCTCGAGAACGATCGGGTCGTCGGCGAAGAGCGCTTGCTGACGGATCTCGATAGCCGCATCCGCGGCGTCAGCGAAGGGCCCGACGGCGCGCTCTACGTGCTGACGGACGGCAACGCCGGCAAGATCGTTCGGCTCGTGCCGCATCGTCACGACACCAACCGCTGAGCTCGCAGCGCGATCTCACGATCGTCGACGTCTGATACGTCGTCAAAGTCTATCCGTCCGTCGTGGATCTTGTGATCAACCTTCCTCGGGCTCGATTCGAAGTGCCTCTCCTCTGATCGACTTGTCGACGATTTCGATCAGATGCAACGACGGTATGGCGTGCTGCGCGAGGTCGAGACCGGATGCGATCTGCATCATGCAGCCAGGATTGCCGGATGCGACCACGTTGGCGCCGGTACGGAGGATGTTCGCGACCTTGCGATCTCGGAGCGCGCCGGCCGCGTCAGGCTCCAGCAGGTTGTAGATGCCGGCCGATCCGCAGCAGATGTCCGACTCGGGGATCTCGCGGAGCTCGAGTTGCGGAATCGCCTGCAGCACGCGTCGCGGCTGCTGCCTGACGCCTTGCGCATGCTGCAGATGGCAGGCGTCGTGGTACGCGACCGCGATCGGCAGCGGATGGCGCTCGGCCCTCGGCTCGAGATCCGCGAGCAGTACCGACACGTCGACGCACCTGGATGAAAACGTCCGCGCGCGCTCGGCATACGCCGGATCGTCGCGCAGCAGCTCGCCGTACTCTTTCATCGCCGATCCGCATCCGGCCGCGTTGATCGCGATCTGATCGACGCCGGCGCGCTCGAACACGTCAATCGTGTTCCTGGCGGCGTCAGCAGCGTCCCGCTCGCGGCCGGCATGCAGCATCAATGCGCCGCAGCACCGTTGCTCGCGCGGTGCGACGACCTCGCATCCTTCCGCCGCCAGTACACGCGCGGTGGCCGCGTTGACGTGGGAAAAGAATACGCGCTGCACGCAGCCGAGCAGCAGGCCGACGCGCCGGCGTGCCTCGCCCTGCGCGGGGATCCGCTCCGGCAGCTCGCGCGTGGCGCCGCTGGCGGGCAGCGGCGGCATCAGCCGCTCCATCGCTGCGATTCGGTCCGGCACGAGCTTCATCAAGCCGATCGCGCGCACCAGCCGCTGGAGCCCGGTCTGCTGATAGAGGCGCAGAGGAGCGGCGAGCGCGCGCAGCCGATCGGGATGTGGAAACACGCTGAAGATCACTTCGCGGAACAGTCGATCGCCAGTCGATCGTTCGCCGTGCCGCTCCACCTGCGGCCGCGTCGCCTCGATGAGGCGGTCGTACTTCACTCCCGACGGACAGGCCGTCAGGCACGCCATGCAGCCGAGGCACGTGTCGAAGTGGCGTTGATACGCGCCGTTCCATTCGGCGCGACCGTCGAGGCCGGCCTTCATCAGGTAGATGCGGCCTCGGGGCGAGTCGGCTTCCTGTCCCCACAACACGTACGTCGGACACGACGGCAGGCAGAACCCGCAGTGGACGCAGTCGTCGGCGAGCTCCCGCGAGGGCGGACGGTGTGGGTCGAAGATCCCCGTGAGGTTCGGCACGTTCATTCGGAAGATACCCTATCTGCGATCGGGCGTGATGACGCGGCCGCCCAGCTTGCCGGTGAACGCCTCCGCATCTTTCTCGACGACGCCGTTCACGAGAACGTACTCCATTCCTTCCGCGAGCTGATGCGGGTTCGTGTACGTCGCCGCATCGCGCACGTTCTTCGGATCGAAGACGAGGATGTCGGCCCACGCGCCGGGGCGCAGCACGCCGCGATCCTTCATTCCGAACACCGATGCCGGCAGGCTCGTCATCGATCGGACGGCGAACGGCAGATCGACGACGCCGCGCTCGTTGACGTAGACGTGAATCTTTCGCGCGAACGCGCCGTTGCCGCGCGGATGCGGCTTCCCCTCGCCGAACGGCGTCAGGTTTCCGTCGGTGCACGTCATCGTGAACGGCTGCTTCATGATCAGCGCGATGTCGTCTTCCGACATGTTGAACGACACGAGGCTCGCCTCGCCCTCGACGAGGAGGTCCATCACCGCTTCTTCCGGCGGCTCGTTCATGGCTTTCGAGACCGCGGCCAGCGTCTGTCCTTCGAGCGACCGGTTCGGGCGATAGAGGGAGATGACCAGCTTGTCGGCGCCGCCCCGCCGCTGGAAATTGCGGCGGATGTCTGCGGCCAGCCGCTGGCGCTCCGGACCCTGGATTCGTTTCAGCATCTCCGGTCGGCCGCCGACCTCGGCCCACCGCGGGATGAGCGCGCCGACGATGCCCGTGCCGCTCGCGTCGTACGGATATTGATCGGCGTAGACTTCGACGCCGCGCTCGCGCGCCTGCCTGATGCGCTCGACGAGCGCCATCGACAATCCCCAGCTCGCCGGCCCGAGCGCCTTCATATGCGCGACGATGCCCGGCAGGTGTCCTTCTTCCGAGATGCGAATCACTTCGTCGACGGCGGCGACGACGCCGATGTTGAAGTCCGCCTCGTCGCGGATGTGGCTTTCGTACACGCCGCCCATATCGCCGACGACTTTCGCGAGCGCGATGACTTCATCGGTCTTTGCGTAGTTGCCTGGCGCGTAATAGAGGCCCGACGACAAACCGATTCCGCCGGCTTCCATCCCGTTCTTCGCGAGCGCGACCATCCTCGCGAGCTCGTCCGCGCTCGGCGCGCGATCGGCCATGCCGAGCACCTCGCGCCGAATCGATCCATGCGGCACGTACAACGCGACGTTGACGCCGACGCCGCGCTGCTCGTAGCCGATCCGCTGCGCCCGCAGGTCCACCGGTCCGCCGCCGTCCGGGTTGAGCGCGACGGTCGTGATGCCTTGCGCGATCAGCTGCCGCGCATCCTTCAACGAGTCCGCCAGACCGTCCGACGCGTGCGAATGGACGTCGATGAAGCCCGGCGAGACCGTCAGCCCGCGCGCATCGATGACGCGAGACGCTGCTGCGTTGCCGAGCCGTCCCATGTCGACAATCCGCGCGCCGCGGATTCCGATGTCGGCGGCCAGCCACGGATTGCCGCTGCCGTCGAGCACGCGGCCGCCCTTGATCAGCACGTCATAAGGCTGGGGTGCCTGAGCGGCCAAGGAAGCCGCGACCGCGAGGCACGCAACCGCAATCGTGCAGAGTCGATGGTTCACGCGCGATATGTTACGCGCAGGCGCCGGCAGCCCTAAAGGGCTGCACTACGGCATCAAGAATGTAGCGCAGGCTTTCAGGCCTGCCTTTTGCTGAAACAGGTGCGGATGGCGAAACTGCCGAGCGCGTGGAAGCGTTTGCAGCGTGAAGCCGCGAAGGAGATCCACCTCCGCCACGTCGACGATGAGCGCACCGCCGGCATCCGCCGGGTCGGCCGCCAGAACCGCTTTCGCTACGTCGCTCCCAATGGCCGCACGATTGCCAATCGCGCCGAGCTCGAGCGCATCCGATCGATTGTCATCCCGCCGGCGTGGACGAATGTGTGGATCTGTCCCGACGCCAACGGCCACATTCAGGCGACGGGGCGCGACGCGCGCGGACGCAAACAGTACCGCTATCACCCGCGCTGGCGCGAAAAGCGTAACGAAGCCAAGTACGAACGCCTCGTCCCGTTCGCGCGGATGCTTCCGCGCATTCGCCGCCACACCCGCGCCGATCTGAAGAAGCAGAGGCTGCCGCGGGAGAAAGTGCTCGCGGCTGTCGTGCAGCTGCTGGAGAAGACGCTGATCCGCATCGGCAACGAGGAGTACGCCCGCGACAATCATTCCTTCGGGCTGACGACGATGCGCGACCAGCACGCGAAGATCAGCGGATCGAAGGTGCGATTCGAGTTCCGCGGCAAGAGCGGCATCCGGCACGCCGTCGATCTCGAGGACCGGCGGCTTGCGAAGATCGTCAAGGCATGCCGCGATTTGCCCGGCTACGAGCTGTTCCAGTACGTCGACGAAAGCGGTAAACGGCAGGTGATCGACTCGGCCGACGTCAACGAGTATCTCAAGGACATCACCGGAGCAGAATTCACCGCAAAGGATTTTCGGACGTGGGCGGGCACGCTGCTGGCCGCCGAGGCGTTGAAGGCGCTCGCGCCGTTCAAGTCGCAGGCCGAGGCGAAGCGCAACGTCGCCGGTGCGATTCAGGCCGTCGCGAAGCGTCTCGGCAACACCGTGGCCGTGTGCCGCAAGTGCTACATCCATCCCGCGATCCTGGCGGCGTACATGGAAGGCGCGGCGATCCCCTCGGATGAGGCGGCTATAATCGCGCGATGCCGTCGCGGAGTGTCGGCCGCAGCGTCGTCCGAAAAGAAGGGCGCGGCAAGGTTACGGGCGCGGCGCGCTACATCGACGACCTCACGTTCCCGGGTCTCATTCACGCGCGGACGATCCGCTCGACGATCCCGGCGGGCGAGATCGTCGACGTCGCGTTCGGCTTCGACACGTCCGGCTTCACGCTAGTCGACTACCGCGACATCCCCGGACGGAACATTGTCGCGCTCATTGACGACGACCAGCCGTGCCTGGCGGAGCGGTTGGTTCGCCACGTCGCCGAGCCGATTCTTCTGCTGGCGCACGCCGATCGCGAGGCCCTGCTCGCCGCTGACGTACGGATTCGGTATCGCGAGGCGGTCCCGACCTACGACGCGACGACGTCGCCGATCGCGTTCAAGACCATCGCGATTGACAAAGGACGGATCGACCAGGGTTTTCGCGAAGCGGACGTCATCGTCGAAGGCGAATACCGGACAGGTCATCAGGAACAGCTCTATATCGAGCCGAACGGCGTCATCGCCGTGCCCGAACACGGCGGCGTGACGGTGTACGGGTCGATGCAGTGTCCGTACTACGTCCACCGCGCGCTGAAAGTGCTGCTCGATCTGCCCGACGACAAAGTCCGCGTCGTGCAGACTGAGACCGGCGGCGGCTTCGGCGGCAAGGAAGAGTACCCGTCGATGATCGCCGGACACGCCGCGCTCGTCGCGATCAAAGCGCAGCGGCCGGTGAAGCTCGTGTACGACCGCGTCGAGGACATGCTGGCGACGACCAAGCGGCACCCTGCCGTCATCCGCCACCGCACTGGCGTGAAGCGCGACGGGACGCTGACCGCGATCGACATCGACGCGGTCATCGACGGCGGCGCGTACGCGACGCTCAGCGCCGTCGTGTTGTCGCGCGGGGTCATCCACGCGACCGGACCGTATCGCTGCGATCACATCCGCATCCGCGGCCGCGCGACGATGACGAACACGCCGCCCAACGGCGCGTTCCGCGGCTTCGGCGCGCCGCAGACGCAGTTCGCCGCCGAAGTGCACATGGATCGCATTGCCGAGGCGCTCGGGATCGATCCGGTACGCATCCGCGAAATCAACGCGCTGCGGCCGGGTGACAGAACCGCCACGGGTCAACGGCTCGGGAGGGACTGCAGCGCCCTCGCGGTCCTGCGCGAGACCGTCAAGCGAACGGATTTCAAGCGGAAATGGCGGGCATACGCTCGGCTGAAAGCCTCGCGCTGCCTGAAAGCCTCGCGCTACAAAGAGGGCGGCAGCCGTGGCATCGGCCTCTCCTTGTTCTTCCACGGCGCCGGCTTCACGGGCGGCGGCGAGGTGAAGCTCGCCTCGAAGGCCTCGCTCGCGCTGACCGACCGCGGCGCGCGGATTCTCGTCGCGAGCACGGAGATCGGTCAGGGGACGCGGACAATGCACGCGCAGATCGTCGCCGATACGCTCGGCGTGCCGTACGACTGCGTCGACGTCAACGCCGCCGACACCGGCCAGGTACCCGACAGCGGGCCGACCGTCGCCTCGCGGACGTGCATGGTCGTCGGACGCATCCTGCAGCGCTGCGCCGAAGACATGCGCGAACGGCTCGGTCGCCTGACGCCGCGTGAGTATTTGAAGCGCCACGGTCCGCTCGTGATCACCCGGGAGTACGAGCGGCCGACCGACATGGCGTGGGACGACAACTCGTATCGCGGCGACGCCTACGGCACCTACGGCTGGGCGTGCGACGTCGCGGAAATCGAGGTCGACCGCGAGACGTGGGAGGTGAAGCCGATCGCCTTCACGACAGTCCACGAGATCGGCAAAGCGATTCACCCCGTGCTGGCGCTTGGGCAGATCGAAGGCGGCAGTGCGCAGGGCCTCGGGTACGCGCTGCTCGAGGAAGTAGTGATGCGCGACGGCCGCATGGCGAACGCGCAGCTGACCAACTACATCATCCCCACGACGCTCGACACGCCGCCGATCGACGTGGTCATTCTGGAGAATCCCTACAAGCACGGACCGTTCGGCGCGAAAGGCGTCGGCGAGATGCCGATCGACGGTCCGGCGCCCGCGGCGATCAACGCGCTCCGCAACGCGGGGTTCGACCTGCGGGAGATTCCCGCCACTCCTGAGAGAGTCATGGTGAGCGAAAAGCAAGAACCCCGACATGCGCTTCACGCTTAACGGCAAGCGCGCCCGCCTCGACGTGCATCCGATGAAGCGTCTTCTCGACGTGCTCCGCGAGGATTGTGGCTTCACGGGCACGAAGGAAGGATGCGGCGAAGGCGAGTGCGGCGCGTGCACCATTCTCATCGAGGGAATGCCCGTCAACTCGTGCCTCGTGCCGGCCGCGCATGCCGACGGCGCGCGCGTGACGACGATCGAAGGGCTCGACGGGCGACACCCGCTGCAGCGCGCGTTCGTCGATCACGGCGGCGCGCAGTGCGGCATCTGCACGCCGGGGATGATCATGGCTGCCGTCGCGCTGGGGCGGAAACCGACGCTCGAGCAGATTCGTGTCGGTCTCGCCGGGAATCTCTGTCGGTGCACCGGGTATTCGGCGATCTACAGATCGATTAGACGCGCACGGTAATGCAGTCAGTTATTTCCACGCGGATGCTGCTTCGACCTCGGTCTCTCGAGGATGCGCTGGCGATGCTGCGCGACGAGCCGACGCTGACGCCGCTGGCCGGCTGCACCGACCTGTACGTCGCGCTGAATTTCGGCACGTTGAAGGACACGCGGTTCCTCGATCTGTGGCGGCTCGATCGCCTGCGAAAAATCGAGCTTCGCGGCGGCGCGTTGTCGATCGGCGCGCTCGCCACCTTCACCGATCTGATCCGCTCGACGCTCGTGCGGAAGCGCCTGCCGATGCTCGCAGCCGCGGCGCGCGAGGTCGGCGGCGTCCAGATCCAGAACCGCGGCACCATCGGCGGCAATGTGGCGAACGCCTCGCCGGCCGGTGACACGCTGCCGGTCCTCGCCGCCGCCGACGCAGTCGTCGTGCTCCAACAGGCCGGCGGCATCCGCCGCGTCCCGTTCGATGGGTTTTACACCGGCTACCGGCAGACGGTCCGCCGCCCCGGCGAGCTCATCGTCGGCATCGAGATTCCGCCGGTTCGCGGACGGCAGTTCTTCCGCAAGGTCGGCACGCGGGCGGCGCAGGCGATTTCGAAGATTGTGATGGCGGGCATTCTCGGCCCGGCGACCGGCTCGGGACGAACCGCACGCATCGCGCTCGGCAGCGTCGCGCCGACCGTCGTGCGCGTGCCGCGGACCGAGGCGGCGCTCGCGTCCGGCGCGTCGATCGAAGCGGTCCAGCGTACGCTTATGGAAGAGATCGCGCCGATCGACGACCTCCGATCCACAGCCGAGTACCGCCGGCGCGTGGCCGCCAATCTCCTCGCACGCTTCGTCTGCGGCGCGTCCCGCGGGTAAAATACTTCGTCCCCACTCGACTTTCCCATGAGAGCCGCCGTCGTCGCATTGGCAGATCTGGGTCGCAGTGCACGCATGCGCTACCACGCGCTGGCGCTGGCGACGCAGGGTGTCGACGTGGATCTCGTCGGGTTCGAAGGGACGCCGCTGCCCAAAGCGGTCACCGGCGATCCGCGCATCACGATCCACCGGCTCGATCCGGCGACGCTGCGTCTGCGCGGCGGATTCAAGGGCGCGACCTACGCGGCCGCCGGACTCTTCGACGCGGCGCGACTCAGCTTCCGGCTGTGGCGCATCCTGCGGACGCTGCCGCAGCCGGACCTCGTGCTCGTCCAGAACCCGCCGCACTTTCCGACGATTCTCGTCGCGTGGCGATCGCTGCACCGGCGCGGCGTGCGCTTCGTCATCGACTGGCACAACCTCGGGTACACGGTGCTGCGCACGCGGCTGGGCCGATGGCATCCGGCTGTACGGCTCGCTCGATGGTTCGAACGGCGCGACGCGCGCCGCGTCAACGCGAACCTCTGCGTGTCGCGCGGCCTTGCGGCGTTTCTCGAGAGCCGCTTCGACGTCGATTCGGCGCGCGTCCTCTACGATCGGCCGGCGTCGGTGTTCACGCCGATGGACCGCAGCGAGCGCGAGCGCTTCCGCCAGGCCTTGTTCGGCCGGCTCGGCGTGCACGCCACGAACGTCGGCTTCATCGTGTGCCCGACGAGCTGGACGGAAGACGAAGACTTCGATCTCGTCATCGACGCCGTCGCGTGGCTCGAGGAACGCATTCGCGGATGGGAAGCGACGGGCCGCCGGCGGTTTCCGGATCTCGTCATCCTCGTGACGGGCGATGGCGTGCGTCGCGCGGAGTTCGAGCGCCGGTTCGCCGGATTGCCGGCCCGGCGCGTTCAGCTGCGCGCGCGCTGGCTCGAGCCGGAAGATTATCCGCGCGTCGTCGGCAGCGCCGACCTCGGTCTGTGCCTGCACCGCTCCTCGTCGGGGCTCGACATTCCGATGAAGGTCGCCGACCTGTTCGGCGCCGGCGTGCCGGTGTGCGCGCTCGACTACGGCGCGTGTCTGGCCGAGCGCGTCCGCCACGGCGACAACGGGCTGCTCTTCTCGACCGCGCGTCAGCTCGCCGACGTGATCTTCGATCTCTTCGAAGCGTTTCCCGGCAATCAGTCGTCGCTCGATCGTCTGCGCACCGGCGCGCGTCGATCGGCGCGGCCGACGTGGGAAGAAGGATGGTCGCGCGACGCGAAGCCGGTGCTCCTGCCCGATGGGCAGCCATGATCGCGGCACTGAAAGGGCCGCGCCACACGAATCGCAGAGAACCGGGCCACACGAATCGCGGAAGGCGGCGACTTTGTCACTCTGTGGGGCGGGCCTTTCAGGCCCGCCTTATAATTGGCGTTTCGTGAAGAGGGATTCATGTCTACGATCAGCTCTACCGACGTTCAAGTCCTCGACAATTTCATCGGCGGCCGCTGGGTGACGGCGCGGACCACCGAATTCTTCGACGTCCACAATCCCGCCATCGGCGACGTCATCGGACGCACGCCGCTGTCGACCTCATCGGATGTCGACGCAGCCGTGCAGGCCGCGGCGACTGCGTTTCCCGCCTGGCGCGACACGCCGGTCAACCAGCGCGCGCAGGTTCTCTACAAGCTGAAGGCGCAGATGGAAGCGCGCTTCGACGAGCTCGCGCGCATCGTGACGACCGAGCACGGCAAGACGCTCGACGAGGCGCGCGGCAGCGTGCGGCGCGGCATCGAGTGCGTCGAGGTGGCGTGCGGCGCGCCGTCACTGATGCAGGGGACGGGGCTCGAAGACATCGCCGCCGGCATCGATTGCCACGTCGTCCGCCAGCCGCTCGGCGTCGTCGCGGCGATCGCGCCGTTCAACTTCCCGGCGATGGTGCCGATGTGGTTCATGCCGTTCGCGATCGCCACGGGCAACACGTTCGTGCTGAAGCCGTCCGAGCAGGTGCCGCTCTCGCAGCGCAAGATGATGGAGCTCCTGCAGAAGAGCGATCTGCCGTCCGGCGTTGTCAATCTCGTGAACGGCGGACGCGAGGTCGTCGACGCGATTTGCGATCATCCGGACATCCGCGCCGTCTCGTTCGTCGGTTCGACGCCGGTGGCCAAGCATGTCTATCAGCGCGCGACGCACGCGGGCAAGCGCGTGCAGGCGCTCGGCGGCGCGAAGAATTTCGTCGTCGTGATGCCGGACGCCGATCTGGAGCGGTCGATCGGCGTCATCACCGAATCATTCTACGGCTGCGCCGGCGAACGGTGCCTCGCCGGCAGCATGCTGGTGCCGATCGGCGAGGCGCACCGCGATACGCGCGATCGCATGGTCGCGGCCGCGAAGGCGCTGAAGGTCGGCGACGGCACGCAGCCCGGCATCGGCATGGGACCGGTGATCAGCGCCAAACACCGCGACCGCGTGGTCAGCTACATCGAGAAGGGAGTCGCGGAAGGCGCCAAACTGCTGGTCGACGGCCGGCAGACGCGCGTCGCCGATCGCCCGAACGGATACTTCCTCGGGCCGACGGTGTTCGACGAGGTGTCGCCGCGCATGACGATCGGCCACGACGAGATCTTCGGACCGGTGGCGTCCATCTGCCCGGTGAAGACGCTCGAGGAGGCGATCGCGCTGATGAAGTCGCATCCGAACGCGAACGCGACGTCGATCTTCACGTCGAGCGGCAAGGCGGCGCGCGAGTTCGCCAGGCACGCCGATGCTTCGATGGTGGGCGTCAACATCGGCGTGGCCGCGCCGATGGCGTACTTCCCGTTCGGTGGCGCGAAGGATAGCTTTTTCGGCGACCTGAAAGCCCACGGCCGCGACGGCATCGAGTTCTACACCGATAAGAAGGTGACGATTTCGAGATGGTTTTAGTGAGGTTGCTGGCTGCTGATGACGTGTTGCTAGCCGCTGGTGGCTGGAGTCAATCTGCGACGTTCTGTTCTGGATACACGCGAGGGCTACGGCCCGAGCGTGTCAGCGCGTGGGGGTGGGGCCCCACGCGAATAAGAAAATGGTTCTGAGGACGCTGATCAAGAACGGCACGATCGTCACCGCGGTCGACCAGTACAAAGGCGACCTGCTGCTCGAGGGCGAGAAGATCGCGCTGATCGGCACGTCGCTCGGCATGGAAGCGGACAAGACGATAGACGCCAGCGGCAAGTACGTGCTGCCCGGCGGCATCGACGTCCACACGCACCTCGACATGCCCTTCGGCGGCACGACGTCGGCCGACGATTTCGAATCGGGCACGACGGCGGCGGCGTTCGGCGGGACTACTTCGATTGTCGACTTCGCGATTCAGTACAAAGGTCAGACGCTCCACCACGCGTGGGAGACTTGGGCGAAGAAGGCCGAGAGCAAGGCGGTCATCGACTACGGCTTCCACATGATCATGACCGACCTGAACGATCAGACCGAGCAGGAGATGGACGCGCTCGTCCGCCAGGGGATCTCGTCGTTCAAGCTCTTCATGGCCTACCGCGGCATCTTCATGCTCGACGATGGGAGCATCTTCAAGGCGCTGCTGAGGACAGGGAAGAACGGCGGCACGATCTGCATGCACGCGGAGAACGGGGACGTCATCGACGTCCTCGTGCAGCGCGCGCTCGCGGAAGGGAAGACGGCGCCGAAGTATCACGCGCTGACGCGTCCGGCGCGGGCGGAAGCGGAAGCCACGCATCGTGCGATTGCGCTCTCCGAGATCGCCGACGTGCCGATCTACATCGTTCACCTGTCGGCCGCCGAAGCGCTCGAGATGGTGACCGAGGCTCGCGATCGCGGCCTGCCCGCGTACGCCGAAACGTGCCCCCAGTATCTATTTCTGTCGTACGACAACTACGAAGAACCCGGTTTCAACGGCGCGAAGTACGTGATGAGCCCCCCGCTTCGCGAGAAGGCGCAGCAGGAACAGCTGTGGCGCGGCCTCGCCTTCAACGATCTGCAGTGCATCTCGACGGACCACTGTCCGTTCTGCATGAAGGAGCAGAAGGAGCTCGGTCGCAACGATTTCTCGAAGATTCCCAACGGCGCGCCCGGCATCGAGACGCGCATGAGCCTCGTCTACGACGGCGGCGTGCGCGCGGGCCGCATCTCCCTGAACCGCTTCGTGGAGCTGACATCGACCTCACCCGCGAAGATCTTCGGCCTGTTCCCGCGCAAAGGGACGATTGCGCCGGGCTCGGACGCCGATGTCGTCATCTTCGATCCGCAGCGGACGATCACGCTGTCGGCCGGAACGCTCCACATGAAGGTCGATTACAACCCGTACGAAGGACGTCAGGTGACAGGCGCGGCCGACACCGTGTTGTCGCGCGGACGCGTGATCATCGACGGCGGGAAATTCGTCGGGCGACCCGGCAGCGGCTGCTTCCTGAAGCGCTCAACCAGAAGCTGATGCGGTGGTAATCCGGAGCACCCGCGTCGTTCTTGCGGATGGCGTCCGTGCCGCATCCATCCACGTCGAGAACGGCGTCATCGCACGCATCGACGACGATCGCTCGAATCGCGGCGACCTCTTCGATGCGGGCGATCTCGTCATCCTGCCGGGTCTGGTCGACACGCACGTGCACGTCAACGAACCCGGCCGCACCGAATGGGAGGGCTTCGACACCGCGACGCGCGCCGCGGCAGCCGGCGGCGTGACGACGATCGTCGACATGCCGCTCAACAGCGTGCCCGCGACGACGACCGTCGCGGCGCTGGACGAGAAGCGATCGGCGGCGCGCGGACGCTGTCACGTGAACGTGGCGTTCTGGGGCGGCGTCGTGCCCGGCAACGCCTCGCAGCTCGAGCCGCTCGTCGATGCCGGCGTGCGCGGGTTCAAGTGCTTCCTCGTGCCGTCGGGTGTCGACGAATTTCAGCACGTCGGCGAACCGGAGCTGCGCGAGGCGATGCCGGTTCTGGCGGGCCGCGGCGTCCCGCTGCTCGTCCATGCGGAATCACCCGAAACAATCCTCCCCCCGACGCGTTCGACCTACGAAGCCTACCTGGCCTCCAGACCACCTGAAGCCGAAGTCGAAGCGATCCGAATGATCATTCGGCTCGCGCGCGAATTCGGGACGCGGACACACATCGTCCACGTTGCCTGCGCCGAAGCGGTCGAGGAGATCTCGCGGGCAAAGCTGGATCGAGTGCCGATCACCGCCGAAACGTGTCCGCACTATCTGACGTTCGCCGGCGAAGAGATCGCCGAGGGTGCGACGGAATTCAAATGCGCGCCGCCGATCCGCCACTCGCATCATCGAGAAGCGCTGTGGAGCGGACTTCATTCGGGCGCACTCGACCTCGTCGCCACCGACCACTCGCCCGCGCCGCCGGCGCTCAAATGCCGGGGCGATTTCGTGCGGGCGTGGGGTGGCATCGCATCGTTGGAGATGTCGCTTGCGGCGGTGTGGACTCGCTCGGCTGAAAGCCTCGCGCTACACCACACCGAGGTCGCGCTACACGACACCGCGGCCGCGCTACACGACACCGCGGCCGCGCTACACGACACCGCGGTCGCGCTACACGACACCGCGGCCGCGCTACACGACACCGCGGTCGCGCTACACGACACCGCGGTCGCGCTACACGACACCGCGGTAGCGCGAGCCTTTCAGGCGAGCGTCTGCAAGATCACCCGCTGGATGTGCGCCGCGCCCGCCCGGCTCGCGGGCCTTTCGCGCAAAGGGCGCATCGCCGCGGGCTGTGACGCCGATCTCCTCGTCTTCGATCCTGATGCCGAATGGATCGTCGATCCCGCGCGCCTGCAGCAGCGGCACAAGCTGACGCCGTATGCGGGCCGCCGCCTGCGCGGCGCCGTGCGCACGACGTTTCTTCGCGGAGTCCGCGTCTGGGACGATGGACGTCTCGTCCGCGAAGGCGCAGGGCGACTGGAATGAGCGCCGCGTTTCAGGATCTCGTCGATCTCGCCGGTGAACGCTTCGGCGCCGTCGTCGTCGCTGCGAACGACGACTTCTTCGCACCGAAGGACAACCTGATCAAACACGGCGCACCGGTCTGGATCGAGGCAAAGTACACCAACCGCGGCAAGTGGATGGACGGCTGGGAGACGCGCCGGCTGCGCGAGCCGCGCGCCGAGCCCTACGACTGGTGCGTCATCCGCCTCGGCGCCGCCGGACTCGTCCGCGGCGTCGACGTCGAGACGACGCATTTCAAAGGCAACTATCCGGAATCGTGCGCCGTAGACGTGGCGTCCGGCTTCAGCCGGACGACCGCCGAGATGAAGAGCCGGACGACGGAGTGGCGCGAGATTCTGAAGCAGACCCCGCTGAAGGGCGACACGCACAATCTGTTCGCGATCGACGACGCGCCGCGCGCGACGCATTTGCGGCTGCGCATCTTCCCCGACGGCGGCGTCGCGCGGCTGCGCGCCTACGGCGAAGCCGTCGCCGATTGGGAGCGGCTGCGGCGTCGATCGGAAGTGGACCTTGCCGCCGCGGAGCACGGCGGCCTCGTCGTCGCGTGCAGCGACATGTTCTTCGGGTCGCGGCACAACCTGATCATGCCGGGCGACGCGACGCACATGGGCGACGGATGGGAGACCAGACGGCGCCGCGGACCGGGTCACGACTGGACGATCGTGCGTCTGGCCGCGCCGGGCACGATTCACCGCGTCGAGATCGATACGCGTCACTTCAAGGGCAACGCGCCGGCCGCGTGCAGCCTCGAGGGGAGCGCCGACGAGCGGACGTGGACCGAGCTGTTGCGGCGAACGCCGCTGACCGCGCACGCGACGCACACGTTCGAGCTGTCGGGCGGCGTCGGCAGCATCACTCACGTCCGGTTCAACATCTACCCTGACGGCGGTGTCGGCAGACTGCGGCTGTATGGGACACCAACATAAAGCAACCGGCGGTTGCCTGCGGTGACGCTCGACGCGCTGAACGCGCTCGATGCGCCGGCGGCCGCGCGCGAGCTGCGGCGCTGTTGCGGGTCGACCAGGTGGGCGGACAGAATGACGGCTGCGCGGCCGTTCGACAGCGCCGATGCAATCCTGGAGACAGGGGACCGCGTCTGGCGGTCGCTCGATCGCGCGGACTGGCTCGAAGCGTTTGCAGCGCATCCGCGGATCGGTGACTCGGGGGCGGGAGAGGCTGGAAGGGCGGGAGAGGCGGGAAGGGCGGGAGAG
>Ga0209156_10002227_pt1 | contig 15301 bp, 10 predicted proteins | sample GraSoiAngelo_124_FD_185881 | JGI IMG/M metagenome (GOLD analysis project Ga0209156, IMG submission 185881) | Grasslands soil microbial communities from the Angelo Coastal Reserve, California, USA - 14_0927_05_20cm (SPAdes) (version 2) | ecosystem: Environmental > Terrestrial > Soil > Grasslands...
GGGGCCGGATCGATTGGTGCGTTCCTGGTGATAGAACCTCCCGGCATCCAGGTCGCTCAACGCGAGATGCGCGAGGTAGAGGTCCCGCACTTCCCAGACTGTGTTCCTCGTGGGATCGCGGCTGACGGCTTGCCGGAAGAAGGTCAGTTCGAATCCGAACCGGTGGCCGTCAAGCGATTTCAGATTTCCGGTGTAGTACCACCATTCACTTTGAAATTCCGGGTGATTGAAATGATCCCGCGGGAATTCGTAACGGTATCCCGGCAAGGCGGTGCGGTATTGCGCCGCAAGAGGCTGCTGGAGAAGCAGCGCGGCGGCGAATCCTGCGAGCCTACTCTTCATGGATGACCTCAATTGGATTCAAGCGCACGGCTACCTGCGCCGGGTAGAGGCCAGCAAGCACGGTGACTCCGTACACGACCGTGAGCGCGCCAAAAAGGATTTCCACCGGCCAGTGAAACCGGATTGTCCAGCCGAACGACTGTTTGTTGACCACATAGATGAGAATGAGCGACAGCACAAATCCCAGGGCGAGGCCTGCAAGATTGGCCAAGAGTCCAAGCAAACTGGCCTCGATTAGAATCAGCTTTCGAACTTGCCAAGTGGCCGCGCCGAAAAATCGAAGCAGTCCAAGTTCGCGGCGGCGGTCAATCACCAAAGCAAGAAGCGCTCCGGCAATGCCCATAACCGCGACGATGATCGCAACCGCTTCCAAGGCGTAAGTGATGGCAAACGTGCGGTCAAAGATGCGCATGGCTTCGGCGCGCAAGTCCCGATTCGAAAACAGTAAGACGCGATGGCCAGCGGTGGCTTTTTCGATTTCAGCTCGAACTATCTTCAATTGTGCGTCCGGAGAAACATAAATGGCGACATTCGAGGGTGCGGGATCAGGCAAGAACCGCAGCATGGTCTGGCGGTCCATCAGGATGCTGCCGCGCTCGCTGGAGTAATCGTAATAAACGTCAGCGATGCGGAATGACGCTTGGGTTGCCCCCAGTGAAAGGGTTAGGGAATCGCCGGCCTTCAGATGGTGCTTGTAAGTGAAGGGCTCACTGACGATGACGGCATTCGAATCGCGCAATTCGGCGAAGACTTGCTCCCTCGGACGTCCGGAGAAAAAGTCGGAATTGCCATGGGGGCGCCGGACGTTCAGGTCGGCGGAAGCGAGCGTAGCGGGCATGTCTTCATAGCTGATTTCGTAAGCGCGCAGGCGTTCAACGGCTGCGACGCCTGGCAGTTTTGCTACTTCTTCCGCCACACCGGAAGAAATGGTTGGATGGCGGTCTGCGGCTGCAAAACCAGCGGGACGGAGATAGAGATCAGCGGGCAACTGGTCGCTCATCCAGAGCACGACCGTTTGGCGGAAACTCCCGACCATGATCCCGACAGCCGTCATCATCGCGATGGCCGTCGAAAGCGCGCCAACCAGGACGGAAGTTCGGCGCAAGGAGGCTCGCAGGGTGCGCGAGGCAAGCATCGCCTCCACACCGAAAACCTTGTCGAGAAGATTCGAAGCAACGGAGGTCAGGGCGTCGACGAAAGCGGGAATTGCCAGCGCCGATGCCGCTACGAGCAGGATCGCGGCGAGATACCCAAGAAGCGGCTTGCCGGCGACCGCCGGAGCGCGAGAGGCTGCGGCGGCCGCCAGACCGAGCACAAGAGCCAGCCACAAATCGCGGGCTTTGTGCACACGCGCGTCATATTCGCGGCGGCCCCGCGCCATCGCCTCGACAGGAGAAACTTGGGAAGCCTCGCGCGCGGGCGAATAGGAGGAAGCAACCGCAACTCCCACGCCAATCGCCAGCGCGAGAAGTACGCATGCCCCATTCAGCTCGATGGCTCCTGGCCGGCTGCTGACATAAAGTGATTCCACTGTGGCGGCCATCAAACGAACCGCACCAGTGGCCATGAGGCGGCCGAGAGGAAGCCCGATGAGAGCGCCTGCCAGACCCAGGCAGGCAGCTTCACCTAGGAATGCCGAGAGAATGACGCCGCGGCTGGCGCCGAGGCTGCGCACGATTCCAATCTCTGGGCGGCGGCGGACGACCGAGACGGAGATGGTGTTGTAGATCAGGAATGCGCCGACAATGAGAGAAATATAGCTCAACAGGCGCAAGTTCCAGCGAAAAGCGGCAAGCATGCGGCGATTCTCGTTCGTGGCAGTGCCTCGCAATCGAACTTCCACTCCGGCAGGAAGCACGGTCCGTAAACGCTGCTGCCAGTCCCCCAGGCTGGGAGTCTCCGGCACTTTCAGCAGGATGCGATCGACGCGACCGTAGCGCCCCAGTGCATGTTGGGCGGCGGCCAGGTCCATCACAATAGCGGACTCGTTGCCGTTCGAATCGGGGTACACGCCTCGCACCGTGTATTTCCGGACTCGATCGTTGATGAGCAGTTCGACACGGTCGCTCGTCCTGTAGCCCACACTCGAGCCCACCCAAATGTCGTCGGCGTCTCCGACCTGGTTGAACACCTGAGCGCTTTGCGTCTGGGACTCAGCAGTTTTTTGGAATGCGCTCTGCGCGTAAGCGCTACCTTCCGCAACAAGATCCAGTCCGATGAGAGGAAGTGACTTCTTGGTATCAGTGATCACCGCGTAGTCCTCGATGCGTGGCGAGACTCGAATTGAATACGCCAGCGTTGCCAGCGTACCAACCACATATTCCGGCACACCTCCCGAGGTGACCACTTCCAGCTCGTTTTCGCCGGCCAGTGTTTCCATCGAACTACGGAACGAGCCGGTGGCGGCGTCGCCCGCAAGAGCGATGGCCAGGACGACGGCGACGCCCAAGGCGATAGCCAAGATGGTCAGCAAGGTCCGCAGTGGTTCACGGAAGAGCGGGCGCACCATCAATCGGTAAAAGAGGAGAAAACGAGGCATGTTAGCGCCGGGTGAGCTCTTCGATTTTTCCGTCACGCAGCCGCACGAGCGTGTTGGCAAGCGATGCGGCTTCAAGACTGTGAGTCGCCACAATGGTCGCAGTGTTTTGCTCCCGCGTGAGACGCCTGAGCAACTCAAGAATCACGTTGCCCGTCATGGTGTCCAGGTTGCCGGTGGGCTCATCGGCCAGCAGGAGGCTCGGTGAATGGATGAGCGCGCGTGCAACGGCGACACGCTGCATCTGGCCACCGGAGAGTTGGTGGGGATGACGATCGCCGAGGCCCTCGAGTTCCACCCAGGCAAGCCGTTCCCGGGCCGCTTCGCGAGGGTTGTGTTTTCCGGCGAGGAGCAGTGGCAGTTCGACGTTTTCAAAAACCGTCAACGTGTGCAGCAATTGAAACGACTGAAAAATGAAGCCAACCCTCTCGCGCCGCAGCCGGGTCAAGCCGTTGTCTTCGAGGGACGACGTTGAAACTCCGTCCAGAAGCACCTTGCCCGACGTCGGAAAATCCATGGCTCCGGCAAGATTGAGCAGCGTGGACTTTCCGCAGCCGCTGCGCCCCACCAAAGCCACAAACTCGCCGCGCTCTACGTTCAGCGAAAGACCTTTGAGCGCATGCACTGGCTGGCCATCCGTCAAATAGTCTTTCGAAACGTCTTGCAACGAAAGTATGGGCATGGGATTGCTGGGCCAGTGGTAATTTTTGCATGTTCGGCCGTCGGCCGCAGCTCGCGTGATTTTCGCGTCGGAGTGACCGCCCGACAGATCGAGCCGGGCGTGCGGCGCTCAGGATTTGAGCGATGCCAGCGCCTTTTCGATGGCCGACGTTACCTGCGGCGAATCCGGCGTCACCTCGGGCTCGAAACGCGTAATGACGTGCCCGTCGGCGCCAATTAGAAACTTGGTGAAATTCCATTGAATCTCTCCGCCCGTTTGCGGATTCATGGCTTTGTCCGTCAGGAACTGATAGAGCGCGGTGACGTCTTGGCCTTTCACGGACACCTTGGCCATCATTGGGAAGGTCACGTGATATTTCGAGGAGCAAAAGGCCTTGATCTCCTGATTTGTGCCGGGTTCCTGCGCGCCGAAATTATTCGCGGGGATGCCCACGATGACAAAGCCACGGTCCTTGTACTTCTCATAGGTCGATTCGAGCGCGGTATACTGCGGCGTAAAACCGCATCGGCTGGCAACGTTGACCAGGAGAACGACTTTCCCCCGGTAGGCCGCGAGCGGCGCAGGCTGGCCATCGATGGAATTCAATGTGAAGTCATACACCGTCTTATCCGCAGCCATCACCGCGGCCGCGCAGAACAGCAAACAAAGCACTGCTTTCATCATATTCCTCTCCCTGTGTCTCGTTTTACTCTGTTCCGTGCCCAGTGGCAATCCGAAACAGACCGAAACAGACCGATGACTGGTGCACTTGAGCATACCGTTCGTGCCCCTCGCTTATTCCATTGGTAACGCGAACGGGAAGAAAATACGCCGCCGCTCGAATAGCATTGAGCCTGGATGGGGCCTGTTATAAACTTCGCAGTCCAAATCTCCGCGCCCATTTGTAAGGCCCGTTGCTGTCGAAGTACAGTGAAACTGATTTTAGCAGGGGGTAGCCACGTTCATTTCCTGCGCGTGGTTGAATTGTCCGGAGCGCTTCTCCGCCGCCGGACGCCAAGGAGGGATGCATGGTCTTCGCATCTTCGGTCGCGGTTACCCACCGGACCCTTGAAACCGTTGATCTCGTCATCATTGGGATCTACTTCGCCATCGTGTTCGGAATCGGTTTCTACTTTTCCAAGAAAGAGCGTACCTCCGAGGACTATTTTCTAGCCAGCCGTAATATCGGCTGGTTCGCGATCGGAGCCTCGCTCTTCGTCTCCAACATCTCCACCGAACATTTCATTGGCTTGGCTGGTTCCGGAGCGACGTCGGGTCTGGCCGTTGGCCATTTCGAATGGCTGGCGTGCCTGATGCTGCTCCTGCTCGGCTGGGTTTTCGTACCGTTCTACCTGCGTTCGAACGTTTTCACCATGCCGGAGTTTCTAGAACGGCGCTTCAATCGCGATTGCGCGACCTATCTGGCGAGCATCTCTGTCATCGCCTACATCTTCACGAAGATTTCGGTGCACTTGTACGCGGCTGCCATCGTGTTGGAGCGCGTGGTGGGCTGGAGTCCATTGACTGCCGCAGTCATCCTGGTTGTGGCGACCGGAGTCTATACCATCGCGGGCGGACTCGCCGCCGTGATCTACACCGATCTGGTGCAAACCTTGATCCTGCTCGCCGGCGCGATTGCCTTGACGATCATCGGCCTGGACAAGGTGGGCGGATTTGCCGGATTGCGCGCCGCGGTGCCGGTTGATTATTTTCACATGATGAAGCCGGCCACCGACGGCGAGTTCCCATGGACAGGCATTTTCTTTGGAGCTCCGATCCTGGGTATCTGGTACTGGTGTACGGACCAGGTGATCGTGCAGCGCGTCCTCTCCGCAAAAGACCAGGGCCACGCCAAAGCGGGCACGATCTTCGCCGGATTTCTGAAAATTCTCCCGGTCTTCGTGCTCGTCCTGCCCGGGCTGATCGCCTTGGGCTTGTATCCGGAGTTGTTCCACGTGGTGGATGGGAAAATCACCAACGGCGACATTGCTTACCCGACCATGATCGTGAACTTGCTTCCACGCGGGCTGGTGGGATTAATGATCGCCGCGCTACTTGCTGCGCTAATGGGGGCGATGAGCTCGGTCTTCAATTCCGCATCCACGATGGTGACGCTCGATTTTTACAAGAAGTTCCGCCCGGCGGCGACCGAATCTCAATTGGTATTTTTCGGACGGATCGCTACGGGGGTCATGGTTGTCCTCGGTCTTCTCTGGGTGCCGTTCATTCACTTGCTCAGCGCCCAGCTGTATATCTATCTACAGAGCGTGCAGGCTTACATCAGCCCGCCGATTGCGGTGTGCTTTATTTTCGGAATTCTCTGGCCGCGCCTGAACGGGCAAGGCGCCATCAGTTCGCTTCTGGTGGGTTTTGCCCTCGGTTCCGTGCGCTTCATCTTCGAAGTGCTGGATAAGACCCGCCATTATGACTCCGGCGCCATCCGCTGGCTCGTGGACATGAACTTTTTGCACTACGCCATTTTGATGTTCGTTGTCTGCGCGGCCGTGCTGATCGGCGTTAGCATGATGTATCCGGCCCCCGAGCGGAAAAAGATCGCCGGACTGACGTTTGCCACGGTGGGCGAGAAACTCGAGACCACGGATGTGAGTACGCCGCACCTCCAGCGAGAAACGCGGACGGAACATTTGTTCAACCTGGCGTTTACGGGGGTCCTGATCGCCACAGTGGTGGGCTTGTGGGTCTATTTCCGCTAGCAGCTTTGGCGAAAGAATCATGGACAGGCCTGCCATTCGAACCCTGAAACCGAACGTCACCCAGAAGGACGCCCTCCGGGCTTTCTCCGCGCCGGGCTTTTCGGCGCTGTACTGGCGCCTGCGCATCGGCCCGTTGCAAAAGATTGCGGACGCTTACGTGCCCTTCTGGCTTTATCGCGTCCGTTACCAGCTCGGCAGAACGCCCCACGCTCGGTTGTTCGCGCTCGATGCCGTAGATGGTTCGCTCGACCTATTTGAATTGCCACGAATCCCCGAACTCCGTGAACTCATTTCTGTTGATAGCCGCAACCGCATGGTTCCGTCGCTCACCGGGGAACGCGCCGAGGAAATTCTGCGAGAGAAAGTGTTGCGCGTCGTCTTCCAGCAAGGATTCTTCAAGCTTCGCGAAGCCCGTCTCGATATCGCGCGGGAGCAGGGCGAAGTGTATCTTCCCTATTGGCTCGGTTTTTACGGCCGCAACGGATCGATGCGCTGCCGCGTGATGGATGCGTTGCGGCGCCGAGTCGAAGGCGCAAAGGCGTCAGCGTTTTTCGAACAGTGGCTGGTAGCTTGATAATACCGGAAGGCCCCGGATCGTTTCTGCGCAAGTGGGAAACACACCTGATGGTTCTTCACTTGTCGTCGCGCCCGGGAGGATGGACATGACAGGAATTGTTCCACGCATCGGAACTGCGCTGCTGGCCGCCGTTCTCGGTTGTGCAATTGCAGTTGCGCAAGGCTGGCAGCATCTTGGCAAGCTCCAGCGCGTCGAGAAGCTGAAAGATGGCGTTGAGTTAACGGCGGGCGCCGCAAAGGTGCGCGTCACGGTCTTCCGCGATGGCGTGTTCCGCGTGCGCCTCGCCCCGAACGGTGCTTTTCCCAAGGATTCTTCCTGGGCGCTGATCCAGTCGCCCGAACCGCCCGCCTTCAACATCGAAGAGAATCCGAAGGAGATACGAATCACCGCGGGAAACGTGGTGGCTACCGTTCAGCGGTCACCCCTGCTGATCAATTTCTCTGATGTTGCTGGAAATGTATTTCTCGCCGACGAGCCGAGCTTGCCGATGGCCTGGAATGGGCGGGGCGTTCACGCCTGGAAGAAAATGCCGCTCGAGGAAAACTACTACGGACTGGGTGACAAAGCCGGACCCATGAATCGACGGAATCGCTCGTTCACCAACTGGAACACGGATGCGTTCGGCTGGCAGGAATCCACCGACCCTCTTTACAAAACCATTCCTTTTTTTGTGGGACTTCGCAAGGGCGTGGCCTACGGCCTGTTCTTTGACAACACCTACCGCAGCAGTTTCGATTTCGGGAAGGAGTCCGCGGACTATTTTTCTTTCGGAGCGGAAGGCGGGGAAATGAATTATTACTTTATTGCCGGGCCGGGGCCGAAAAAAATCATCGAGCAGTACACCGCGCTCACCGGGCGCCCGCCCCTGCCACCGCTTTGGATACTCGGTTACCAGCAGTGCCGCTATAGCTACTATCCCGAGGCCCGCGTGCGGGAAATCGCGCGGCTCCTGCGCGAAAAGAAAATTCCTGCCGACACCATCTATCTGGATATCGACTATCAGGAAGGTTATGCCCCGTTCACCGTCAATAGGCAATATTTCCCGCATTTTGAAAAAATGATCGCCGACCTGCGCGAGCAGGGCTTCCACATCATCTTGATCACGGACATGCACATCAAGAGAAATCCCGACCGGGGTTACGCGCCATTCGATTCGGGAACCAAGAGCGATGTTTTCGTCAAGAATCCGGACGGATCCGTTTACGTGGGACCGGTATGGCCCGGTGAGAGTGTATTTCCTGATTTCACGCTCACTCGCGCGCGCGATTGGTGGGGCAACTTATACAAAGATTTCGTGGAGATGGGTGCGGCTGGCTTTTGGAATGATATGAATGAACCGGCGGTTTTCCGCTATCCCCAGAAGACCATGCCACTCGACGTCATGCATCGTTTGGATGACGGCACAAGCGTCGACCACCGCGCGGCGCATAACATCATGGGCATGCAGAACGCCCGGGCGACGTATGACGGCCTGCGCAAACTGCAAGGGGACGAGCGGCCGTTCGTGCTCACGAGGGCGGCCTACTCCGGTACACAACGCTTCGCAGGTACATGGACAGGGGACAATCTCGCAACGTGGAACCACATCTCCATGAGCACGCCGATGCTCATGAGCATGGGGCTTTCAGGCTATGCGCTCGTCGGAGACGATATCGGAGGCTTTGGGAGTTCACCACCGCCGGATTTGCTGACCCGCTGGTATGAACTCGGTGCTTTCAATCCCATCTACCGAGATCACGCCGCGAAAGGCACGGCGGATCACGAGCCGTGGGTGAACGGCCCGGAACAGGAAGAGATTCGACGCAAATTTATTGGGCTTCGTTACCAGCTGCTGCCTTATATCTATACGATTACAGAAGAAAGCACGCGGACGGGAATGCCTCTGATGCGACCCGTCTTCCTTGAATATCCCCAGGCTCAAGAATTTTACGGCGACGATCGTGATTTTCTCTTCGGGCCAGATTTTTTTGTGGCCCCGGTGGTCACCGAAACAGTCGATGCCCATGGAGTGTTTCTACCGCCGGGAGAATGGTACGACTATTGGACGGCGGAGAAACACACTAACAAAGACCAGATCAACCTGCATCCTGGTCTGGACGAATTGCCGCTCTATGTTCGGGCCGGCGCCATTGTGCCCATGCAACCCGTCGTGCAGTACTCCGGCGAGAAGCCAAATGGGCCGTTCGAATTGCGCGTCTATCTTCCTTCCAGCACGTCGGGCAGTGATTGTCGGGGCGCACTCTATCAGGACGACGGCCACACCTTCGCTTATCAGAGGGGTGAGATTTTGCGCGTCAACTATTCGTGTCAGGTTTCGCAAGGCTCCGCGACGGTGGCAAGCACCATCGAGAAGAATGCCTTTCAGCCTTGGTGGAAGACCGCGGACGTGACGTTGTACGGCGTCGCGGCTGCGCCCAAGGAAGTTCGCATCGGAGATGAACTCATCCACGAATGGCGCTACGACAACCTGACGCGTGCCGTCACGCTGGCGGTGCCCGATGCCGCAAAGAATTGGAGCGTGCGCCTCACGTTCTAACGGCCACACCCGCCCCGAGCTAGTTCAGAGAAAAAATCGACAGAGATTGCGCGGGCATGGTGATGCGAATTTCGCTACCAGCAAGTGCCGCCTTGGCTTGGCCGAAAAGAAGTGCCATCTCCGTTGCCTTCTGCGCCGGGGTGTCGGCCAACGGAATGTGAACTTCTTGCGACTGATCGGCGTTGTTGAAGGCGACGACAACACGTTCTTCTTCTGATTCGCGGGCAAAGACATAAGATGATTCGTCCGAGGCCAGATGCCATAACTGGCCGGTGCGCAGGGCGGGGTGTTGGCGGCGAAGCTTGAGCAGCGACTGGGCGTAAGAGAAAATCTCCTGTTGGCCGCGCGTACGGCCCGACTCCGTAAACGCGTCGTTCGCATCTCCAATCCATCCGCCGGGGAAATCGCGCCGGTTGTCCGGATCGCCGCCTCCTGGCATCCCGATCTCGTCGCCGTAGTAAATCTCAGGAATGCCCCGCAGCGCCAGGGTGAGTCCGAACGCCAGCTTCAGCTTTGCCGGAGAGCTGCCTTCGGCGCTCGCGAAGCGCGGCACGTCATGATTCGCGAAGAACGGAACGAGCACCTCGGGTCGCGGATATGAGGAATCGTGCCTCAGAACATCAGCAATGCGGCCCGTGGGTGCGCCCCGCAGCAAGACATCCCGCAACGTGAAGAACATCGGAAAATCGAAGACCGTGGAGAGCCCGCTATCGATGCCGTCGTAGCGCCGCACTCCTCCGGCGAAAAACGAAGTCACACTCGGATCGGGATGAAACACTTCGCCGATCGTAGTTAGAAAGGGATAGAGCCGGCGCAATCCCGTATGCCAGTTGGCCCAGAACTTCCGCCCGACATAGGGAAACGTGTCGACGCGGTAGCCGTCCAGCCCGGATATTTCCGCCCACCAGATGCTGTTTTGCAAAAGATATTGCTCGACCAGGGGATTCTCGGTGTTCATGTCCGGCAGAATCCCCAAGAACCAGCCTTCCGTGAGATTTCGTTTCATGCCCACCGAGACGTGGAGATCGATCAGCGACTCGAACAGATCGTTTCCGACCCCCGGACCGCCCGCGTTGCCGTAGAAACTGCCCTTGAGCGGAGAAAACGAATCGATGTGATGTTGTCCCGTGCCGTGAAACCAGTCGGGCAGCGGCGGATTCGAAACCCAGGGATGTTTCGGGCCGACATGATTCGGAACGACGTCGAAAACAATCTTCATTCCTTGCTGGTGCGCAGCCGCGACCAGATTCTGATAATCCTGCAGTGCCCCGAGATGTGGGTCCACGGCATAGACGTCCACGGCGCCGTACCCGTGATAGTCCTCCCTAGCCCCGTTCTTCACAATGGGTGTTAGCCAAAGCGTGTTCACACCGAGATCCTTCAGATACGGCAAGTGGTTCTGAATCCCGAGCAGGTCCCCGCCGTGGTAGGCGCGAGGTTTCGAACGGTCCTGGGAACCCGGCGATCCCGTGGGTTCATCATTCCTAGGATCGCCGTTCGCGAAGCGGTCCGGCATGATGAGATACATCACATCATTCTGCGAAAGCCCTTGAAACTTTCCCAGCGTCGGGCCGCGGACAGCCAGAGGCAGTTCGAAAGCCGTCGCTCCCTTCGGCGCGGTAATTCGGCAGACGGCAGTACCAGACCTGGTGTCCGCCCCGATCTGCAGCCAGATGAAGAGATAGTTCCCGCCTGCCGCAGCTTGCGTGCGCGAGACGCGCAGCGTTGGCAGATTGCACCCCACGTGGGTGGCTTCCAGATCGTGCCCGCTAAGCAAAAGCATCACCTCCGGCGTAAGTCCCACCCACCAGCTCGGAGGTTCCACTTTTGTGACCGCAGGAGCAGGTTCGTTGGTTGTCTGCTGCGGACGGGCCCGCAGGGCCGAACCGCCGCAGGCGAATGCGACGGTGTACAGAAACAAGAAAAAGGCTCGGAGAAAACACTCCGCCGTAAAATGGCGGAAATACCGGCGTCGACTATCCACGGGGAAAGCATAAGGAAAAAAAAGGAGGGATGCCAGCCCGGATCTTTCACCCTACTCCGGCCAATCCGCTATTTTCTCGGCATGTCGGATGATCGAAAGACCAATTCGCCAAACGCTTCCGGGACGTGGAAATTAGGTGCCGGTGTTCGGGTGGGCTGCCAAGCGGAATAAAATCGCGGTTCGGCAGCGCCTTCAACGCGGTAAAAATTCACTCTCCAGGTGGCCGCAGGATCGAAGCGGTCGACTACGCCTTTCATGGGCAAGGCAATCTCCGCGACCCAGGTTTTCGCGAGTTCGTTCAAAATAACGCGCCGCTGCAATCCACTCTTCAAGTCGTGTTTTTCGCCCGGCGCGATGTCCAGATCGACCCACCATCCGTTCGGGCTGACTTCGAACTCCTTGTAACGGCGGGGCTGTGACGGGTCGGGCTGAACGAAGACTTCCACGACGTCGCGGTCCCACAGCTGATCGCGGCGGCCATCGGGCCCGGCATCGGAGAACGCGGTGATGACCCGGTATTTGGCGCGGAATCGCAGATAGAGCGATTCCGGAGTCCAAAGTAACCGTACTTCGGTTTCTCTTTGGGGATCCGCGTTCTCGCCTCGCCAATCAGAGTTGAATCGCACGGGCGCGGCCAGCGCCCAGCAAGACGGGGTAGGGAATCCATAGGCATCGGGCAGTGCGGGCATTCGAACGGCCACCGCTGTTCGTTCAGTGGACATAATGTCGTGTCCAAACATCCTTATGAATGGCTTCCAGTGTTCCCCGGCGCGTCAATTACCGGGGAGCTGACAGAATAACCAATGCCCGGGGATGCACAAGAAAAAAGCTGAACAACAAGGCGAGCAGTCCTCCATGGCCATCGCTTCGGTGTCTTTCATCAACCCTGTCCCCCGGCCCGCGAACTTTTTGCGCACTATCGACTGCGCTCTTCCCGGATAGTTGATCATGCCGTGCTAGCATCAGATTTGGCTTCTTTATGATTTCTTCAAGTCAAAAAGGCAATTGATGCCCAGGAGCGCGGGAAATGATTGAGCATGTCAGCACCCAAGGTTTCACCTCGCAACCGGAACGGCACAAACCGGAAGAATTTAAGTATGTGAAGTTCCGCATCGAAGCCGGCGTCGCGAGAATGACCCTCAGCCGTCCGGAACATAATCTTCTCAATGAAGCCATGCTCCGCGAAATCGCCGGGGGAATCACTCATGCCGGTGAGCGCAACGACGTAAAACTGATAGTTGTCGATTCCGCTTGCAAAGTGTTCTGCGGCGGAATTGACGTTGGCGAGTACACTGCGCAGCGCGTTTTTCAGATGCTTGACGCGTTTCACGCAGCATTCGCGGGAATGTTGGAAGTTGGCAAGCCCGTCGTCTGCGTAGTGAACGGACCGGCGATCGGCGGAGGAGCTGAGCTGGCGGCCTTCGGCGACCTAGTGATTGCCACTCCGAGGGCGCGATTTGCCCAGCCGGAAATCAGCATCGGCATCTTCCCGCCGCTGGCATCCACAATTCTGCCATACCTCGTCGGACCCAAGATCGCGCTTGAGCTTGTTCTGACGGGCGAACCGGTAACGGCGGAGCGCGCCTTGGAACTCGGCATGGTGAATCGCCTGGTGCCGGAACCTCAACTCGAACAAGCGGTGAAAGATCTGGTTACCCGCATTAGCGGGCATTCGGGTCCGGTGCTGGCGATGGCGAAGAAAGCCATTCTAGGCGGCATGGGTTTGTCGCTGCGCGAGGGCCTCAAGCAGTCGATGAACATTTTCTTGCATGAGCTTTACCGCCTCGAAGATTCGCAGGAAGGTCTGCGCGCAATGGTGGAAAAGCGCAAGCCCAACTGGAAGAACCGCTGACCCCCGCGCCGTTTTTTCAGTCGCGCCCTTTTCAGTCCCCTTTCAGTCCCGCATTGACACCTCAGCGAGTGCGGCATAAACTCGAAATTTAATTTGCAGGCAAGGGAAGCGGGGAAGGCCGTGTGAATCGGCCGCGGTCCCGCCACTGTGATCGGCTAAAGAGCCGTAAGCCAGGCTACCCTCTCATGCCGCAGAAGGCCACGCTCTTCGCGAGAAGGAGCGATGCCGGAAGCCCCAAGATGTCTCGTGGGGCTTTTTTCTTGCTAGAGAGACGCCTCGACCGGTGAAATTCTTGAAAGAGTTCGCTTCCAAGCGATTCCGAATTGCGCTCTGTGGCGCGATTGCCACCCTATTGTCATGGGCAGCGACGACCTCCGCACAAAGTGGCTCTTCCATTCCAGCGGCCCCGCCGTTTTTCGGGAGGTCACCGACGAAGCGGGCCGCACCGTGCGGATTCCTCAGCCAGTGCGGCGCATCGTTTCCCTCGCGCCAAGTCTGACGGAGACAGTGTACGCGCTCGGATTAGAGGATCATCTGGTCGGGGACACGGATTACTGTGACTACCCACCGGATGCCCAGAAAAAAACAAAGGTGGGCGGCGGAATCAACCCTAGTTTGGAAGAGATTGCCAGTCTTCATCCCGATGTCGTGCTGGTGACCAAGAAGTTCAACCGCCTCGAGACGGTACACGCGCTGGAAAGGCTGGGGATTTCTTCTTACGCTACAGACCCTCACACGGTGGATGAAATCATCGCTTCGTCGAAAAGACTTGCGGATGTGCTCGGCGCTCCGGAAGCCGGCGCTTCGATCGCCGAAGTCATGCAGCAACACCTTGCGAATTTGCAGGAACATATCAGCGCGCTACCGCCAAAGCGTGTCCTGTTCGTTGTCTGGACTCAGCCACTCATCTCCGTTGGCAAGGGCACTTTTATCGCGGATGCACTGCGCAGGGCAGGGGCCGTTTCCGTCGTGGATTCCGAACAAGACTGGCCCCAGGTCAGCCTCGAAGAAGTGGCCCGGCTGCAGCCCGACTTCCTGGTTTTCGCAGAGTCGCATTCCGACTCGGCTTCCCCTGCCGTCGAAACGCTCGCCACCCTTCCAGGATGGAGCATCGTGGATGCCGTCGGCAATCGCCGCTTTGCCGTGATCAGTGAGGCTGTTAATCGGCCCGCGCCGCGGATCGTCTCGGCAATCGAAGATCTCGCCCGGCAGCTTCACCCCGATGCCTTCGTTGAAAAACCAAAGAATAGCAAGGAAAAGATCGAGAAAGAGAATTCCCCGCCGAGCCCGCGCCGCGCATCGCATGATTCTTATCCTCCCCATGCTCTGGAAGGCTACCTGACGATTCCTGGAGGCCAGGCATGCGCCCACTGACGCTTCGACGCCTTCTCCTCCAATGTTCGATGCTGGCGGTGATTTTATTTGTAGTTGTGGTCATTGCTTTGAAGTTCGGGGCGGTGCCCGTTTCGCTCTACGCCCTGGGGCGCGACTTGCTGCGGGTTGTTTTCGGGCAGAGCAGCCAAATTTCCAGCGATTACGGCCTGATCGTCGTGAATATCCGCTTGCCACGCATTCTTCTCGGCGTCACCGTGGGAGCATCGCTGTCCGTGGCGGGAACCAGCTTTCAAGCGCTGCTTCGAAATCCCCTGGCGGATCCTTACGTGCTCGGCGTCTCCATGGGCGCGTCGCTGGGTGCCATCCTCGCGCTGATCCTAGAGCCGCACCTTACGATTTCTCCTCTGTTCGCCGCATTATTGACGCCGTTGGGTGCCTTCCTGGGAGCCGCTGCGACTATCACCGCGGTCTATTTTCTGGGCCGCCGTGAGGGCCAGCTCGATAGCGCCACCTTGCTTCTCGGGGGCGTTATCATCTCCTCCTTCCTCTCGGCCATCATCATGTTCCTGATGAACACCCTCAGCGGCAATCTCCGCGGTCTATCGTTCTGGTTAATGGGTGATCTCTCCACGCCCCTGCAGAAAAGCGCCTACTGGTTCCTGGGCATCGGGTTCCTGTTGGCGACCGGGGCGATCTACACCACCGCGGCGGATTTGAATATGCTCCTCGCCGGGGAAAAAGAGGCTATGCATCTTGGCGTGGAC
>Ga0209156_10002228_pt1 | contig 15298 bp, 16 predicted proteins | sample GraSoiAngelo_124_FD_185881 | JGI IMG/M metagenome (GOLD analysis project Ga0209156, IMG submission 185881) | Grasslands soil microbial communities from the Angelo Coastal Reserve, California, USA - 14_0927_05_20cm (SPAdes) (version 2) | ecosystem: Environmental > Terrestrial > Soil > Grasslands...
TGGGGATCCGCACCTCGGTGTTCATGCCCGGCCGCAGCAGGTGTGCGGGGTTGGAGACGGCGACGAGCACCGGAAACATGGTGACGTTCTGCACGACCTGTCCCTGCGGCAGGATCTTCACCACGGTGCCCTGGAACGGGTGGTTGGGATACGCGTCCACGTTGACGGTGGCCGGCATCCCCGGCTGCACGCGCGCGACATCCGTCTCGGCGACGAGCGCCGAGTCCTGGACGCTGTCGAGGCTCGCCATTTTGAGAATGACGGTGCCGCCGCCCAGGGTGGGGCTCGAGATCACGGTGCCGCGCACCGCGTCGATCTGAAGCACGGTGCCCGTGATCGGCGCGCGGACGTGCGTATCCTCCATCGCGTCGTTGGCGGTCTGCAGGTTCGCCTCGGCGTCCACGGCGGCGGCGTTGGCCGTGGCGAAGGCGAGCTTGGCCCGCTCGTAGTCGGTTTCGGCGAGCGACCCGCTCTTGAACAGCGCCTCGCTGCGCTCGAGCTGCGCCTTGGCGTTGACGAGCTGCGCGTGGGCTTTTTCGACGCTCGCCTGCGCCTGGACGAGATTGTTCTGCGGCAGGCGCGGGTCGATGGTGGTGAGGAGCTGGCCCTTTTTGACTTCGTCCCCGGTCACGACCGGCTGGCCGACGATTTCGCCCCAGGCCTTCGACTTCACGCTGAACAGCAGCACCGGCCGGATGAGGCCCTGGCTGATCACCGTGACCACGACGTCGCGGCGCTCGACGGGGACTTTCTCATAGAGCGGCGCGGTCTGCGCCTTCTCGCAGGCGAGGGCGAGCAGCGCGCACGCGGCGGCCGCGAGGCGACGGGTCACGTCGTCACTCGCTCCATCTTCTCGTCGCGCGCGATGACGCCGTCGCGCAGATGGATCTGGCGGAGCGCGTGGGCCGCGATGTCGGACTCGTGCGTGACCAGGACGATGGTCTGACCGGCGTCGTGCAGCTGCTCGAACAGCTTCATGATCTCTTCGCCGGTGGCCGAGTCGAGGTTGCCCGTGGGCTCGTCGGCGAGCAGGATCGACGGATCGTTCACGAGGGCGCGCGCGATGGCGACACGCTGGCGCTGGCCTCCCGACAGCTCGTTGGGGCGGTGCTCCATGCGGTCGCCCAGGCCGACGTGCCGCAGCGCCTGCGCGGCCTTTTCGCGCCGCTCGCGCGCGGGCAGCCCGGCGTAGATCAGCGGCAGCTCCACGTTGTGGAGCGCGCTCGCCCGGGGAAGCAGGTTGAACGTCTGGAACACGAATCCGATCTCTTTGTTGCGAATCCGGGCCAGCTCATCATCCGACAAATCGCTCACCTTCTGGCTGTTGAGCCAGTATTCCCCCGCGGTGGGTGTATCGAGGCAGCCGATCAGGTTCATGAGCGTGGACTTGCCGGAGCCCGAGGGGCCCATGATCGCCACGAACTCGTTGCGTTTGATCTGGATGCTCACGCCGCGCAGCGCGTGCACGACCTCGCCCCCCATGTCGTAGTCGCGCGCCAGCTTGTGCGTGAGGATCACCACGTCGGGCAGCGGCGTGTCGCCGGTGTTGAACGGCGTCAGCTCGACGCTCGTCATAGCGCGTGCCCCACGATAGCCTCGAGCTGCGCGCGGGCGATGAGGTAGTTGTACCGGGCCTGTACCTGGCTCACGGCGGCCTGGGTGAGGTTGGCCTGGGCGGTGAGCAGGTCGAGCAGCGTGCCCGCGCCGAGCCGGTAGCGCTCCTGCTGGACGCGGACGGCTTCGGTGGCGGCGGCGACGTCGGCGCCGGCGATGGAGATCTGGGCCCAGGCGGTGAACGTGGCGGCGAGCTCCTGGGTGTACAGGGCGTTCACCTGGCGGCGCGCGTCGGCGGCCTGTGCCACGGCGACATCATGCGCAACGCTCGCCGCGACCTGCGCCTGCTCGCGCCCGAAGCCGTTGAAGAGCGGCCACGACAGACCGAAGCGCCACGAGAATGTCTCGAAATAGTTGCCGAACAACGGCAGCTCAGGAGAGGAGACGCCGGTGCGGCTGTTGCTGTAAGAGAGCGTCACGATCGGCCAGTATTGCGAGCGGGCGCTCCATACCTGGGCCCCGGTGGCGCCCACCTGCGCTTCCGCCTGTCTGATGAGCGGCGCAGTCTGGAGCGCCGAACCGCGCAGCGTAGTCGTGTCCGGGAGCGGGGGAAACGCCGAGTCGGAGACGGCGCGCACGAGCTGATCCACGCCGACCTGGCGCCCGAGGTTGGCCTGGGCAGTGGCCAGGTTGGCCTGAGCCTGGAGCAATGAGAGCAGAGCGTTGCCGAGATCGACCGTGGCCGTGAGCGTGTCGGAGCGCGTGGCGGCGCCCGCCTGGAACTTGTTCACCGCGGTCTGCCGCTCCGCTTTGGCGCGCTCTACCTGGGCCTCGGAGACGCGCACCAGCTCCTCGTTGGCGAGCGCGGTGAAGAAGACCTGGGCGGTCGTCGCGGTCACCTGATAGCGCTGATTCACGAAACCGGCGGCCGCGGCATCCTGCGTAGCCGACGCAGCCCGCAGGTTGGCAAATCGGCTGAACCCGTCGAACAGAACGAGGTTGGCGGACAGGCCGCCCGTGTAGGCGTAACCGGGTGGGAGGCGCAGGGTGCTGGCAGGATCGAAGCGTTCGCCGCTGCTGCGGGTTGCCGAGGCGTTGGTGGTGATGCTCGGCAGGAACGCTCCCCAGGCGCTGCGCCCGCCCGCGCCGGCGTTGCGCTGATCGCCCCGGGCCTGCACCATGGCGGGCTGCACGTCGAGCGCCCGCCGCACCGCCTCCTGCAGCGTGACTTGAAGCGGCGCTTGCGGCACAACGGGCGCTTGTTGTGCCGCGAGCCCCGTCGCGACGATCGCCGACGCGACCGCCGCGACGATTCCGTGCCTCCGCCCCACGCCCGTCATTTCGTCCGTCCGTCCGAATCGCTCTTGGCCCGCTCCCTTTGATGCCGATGCCGGGCAATAAGGTCGCGGTAGATCGCCTGCTGGTCGGGGGCGAGCTGGCGCGACACCTCGGAATCCATGGCGGCGCGCAGCGTGTCGAACCGGGGTCGCACCGTCTCCCACGCCTCGCTCATGCGCGCGTAGTGGCGCTGCAGGATGGTGTGCACCGAGTCGCGCTGCGCGGGCGCGAGACGCAGGTCGCGGTCCAGCTCGGCCATCAGGCGCTCGACGCCGTGGGCCCGCTCGGGCGCCGCGGCGGAAGCGTAGCGCACCCACATCGCCCGGCCGCCGACGCCGACGGCGACTCCCGCCCCGAACGTCGCGGCGAGCAGCGCCACAGCCCATGTGGTCGAACGGTTCAGCATGGCGGCCTTTCCTCTTAATTACCGATGACGGAGGCGAGCACGATCTCGACTTCGCCGGGGTGGGCCGGGGGCGCCATCAAGGCGTCGTATACCGACGGCCGCGGCGTGGGCGCCGCGCTGGCGCGGCCCACCAGATAGCCGGTGGCGAGCGCCACCAGGACCGCGGCGGCGACGCCGGCGCGCGCCCAACGGGCCAGCACCGCATCCCAGGACGCGACACGCGCCTCCGCGGCGCGTGCCAGCACGCGGGCGACGAACGGCGCCGCGTCACCCGGGTCCAGCGCCCGTCGCAGCGCCTCCCCCAGCATCGTGTCGGGCCGATGATCGAACGGCAGCGGCTCCTTCATACCTCCTCCTTCCAATCCGCGAGCAGCGCGCGCAGCCGGCGCCGCGCGTGAAACACTTCCGATCGCACGGTCCCCTCCGGAATGCCCAGGACCGCCGCGATCTCGGCGTGCGTGTAGCCCTCCACGTCGAACAGCACCACGGCCATGCGCCGCCGCTCGGGCAGCTCACCCAGCGCTTGTCGCAGCCGCTCCCCCAGGGCCCGCCGCTCCGTCGTCGTGTCGGGCCGGGGGCCGCCGGCCGTGAGCCCAGCGTCGAGCGGCTCCACGCGCCGCACCGTGCGACGGCGGCGGCGATCGGTCGCGGCGTTGGCGACGATGCGCAACAGCCAGGGACCGAACGGACGCCGCGGGTCGTACTGGTCCAGCTTCACGAGCGCCGACAGCAGGGCGTCCTGCGCGGCGTCGTCCGCGTCCTCGGGGCTCCCCAGCACCGCCCGCGCCACGCGGCGCGCCACGCCGGCGTAGCGCTCCACCAGCACGCCGAAGGCCGCGCGGTCCCCCGCGGCGGCCCGGACGACCAGGTCCGCCTCGTCCTGCTGAGCTATACGCGCAGCCCGTTGGGGGGGTTGGGGATCAGCCATCGTCGGCGTCCCGGGCGCGGCGGCGCTCGAAGGCGTACCAGCCGAACGCGAGTGCCAGGGCGAACGCTCCCGCGGCGAGCACGCCGGACATCGTTCGCGGAAAGACGACCAGCAGGATCCCGACGCCGGCGCAGCTGAGCGCGGCGGTCGACGCGATGGCGCGACGCAGCCCGCCCGCCACGCGCCGCAGCGCCACCACGGCGACCGCGCCGAGCTCGTACCCCGAGCGCTTGTGTGGCACGTCGCCGGCCGGTTCGCTCGGCGCCGCCGGCGCGTCCACCAGCCGGGGCGGCAACCGTCGGCGGGCCTGGAGCACGATCTCGCGGCTGGAGGCGAGATCGCGCCGGAACTGGTTCGCCAGCTCGCCCGTCAGCGCCTCGCACTCGGCCGCGAGGTCGATCTCGTAGTTCGTGAGCAGGCTCGAGACGTTGAGGTTGCTCGAGCCGACGCGGGCCCAGCGGCGGTCCACGAGCATGGTCTTGGCGTGGATCATCGGACCCGCGTACTCGAACACGCGCACGCCGGCGCGCAGCAAGTCGCGATAGCCGACCCGCGTGAAATTGCGCAGAATCGGGAGGTCGCTCGCGCCGGGCACGAGCAGCCGCACGTCCACGCCGCTCTTCGCCGCGTCGATCAGGCTGGCGTACAGGGGAGCGGGCGCGATCAGGTAGGCGTCGGTGATCCACAGCCGCTCGGCGGCGCTCGCGGCCAAGAGCTCCACCATGCGGTACACGCGGGCCCGGCCCGGCATGCCCTCCATCACCCGCACGATCGAGCTGCCGCACGGCGCGGGATCGGGCGCGAGCTCGTCGGGCGGAAGCGCCGGCCCGGCGCGGCTCCAGATGCGGGCGAAGGCGCCGTCCAGGGCGGCGGCCGCCGGCCCGGACACCGCGACCATGGTGTCGCGCCACGGCCGGCGCCCGCGGGCCGGATCCCCCGCCCACTCGTCGCCGATGCAGAGACCGCCGATCATCGCCCACCCGCCGTCGGTGGCGAGCAGCTTGCGGTGATCGCGTTGCGGCAGCTCGAAGGGGCGCGGCGCGAGCAGCGGATGAAACGCCCGTACTTCGACGCCCGCCTGCCGCAACCCGCGCCAGTAGCGATGCGACGTGCCGATCGAGCCGAGCGCGTCGTACAGCACGCGCACCCGCACGCCGGCGCGCGCCCGCTCCGCGAGCGCGTCCGCGAAGCGGCGCCCCGTCGCGTCGTCACGGATGATGTAGTTCTCGAAATGGATGGTGGCGCGTGCCGCGGCGATCGCCGCAAGCATGGTATCCAGGGCGCGCGGGCTGTCGGCGTAATGCTCCAGGCGGTTGCCGCCGATCGGCCGGGCCCCGGCGGCGCGGTCGATCGCCCGGCTCAGCTCGGTCGGCGCCGCGGGCGCGAGCCGATCGACCTGAGCCTGGGCCGCCCCCGCCCCCATCCTGGCCAAGGCGCTCACCCCACCGGGGCGGGCGCGGCGCCCAGCCCGAGCGCGCCTTCTACGGGACGGAGCGCCTGGATGACGAAAGCGATGTGCTCGTCCAGCGGCACGCCCAGCTCCTCCGCTCCCTGGCGCACGTCGTCGCGGTTCACGCCCTTCGCGAACGCCTTGTCCTTGAGCTTCTTCTTCACCGACGACACCTCGAGATCCGCGAAGCTCCGGGAGGGTCGCACCAGCGCGCACGCGACCAGGAACCCGCACAGCTCGTCCACCGCGAACAGCGCCTTGGCGAGCGGCGTGTCGCGCGGCACGCCGGTGTAGTTCCCGTGTCCGAGAATCGCGCGGCACATCGCCTCGGGCACACCCTGCTCACGCAGCAGACGCACGCCCCACGACGGGTGGCCCTCGCTGGGTGAGTGCTCCGGATTGGGAAACTTCTCGTAGTCGAAGTCGTGGAGCAGGCCCACGATCCCCCAGGTTTCGGGGTCCTCTCTGTACTGCTGCGCGTAGGCGCGCATCGCCGCCTCGACGGCCAGCATGTGCTGGCGCAAGGAGGCGGACTTCGTGTGCTCCTGCATCAGCTGTAGCGCTTCAGTGCGGTTCATGGCTGTTCGGTCCTGTTACACTGACCCCGGGCGCCAGCCCGGGGTTACCGGTCACCCCGGGGCATGGCCCCGGGGTTAACCCACCCCGACCGCCGCCGTGTCCACGTTCCAGCGCTCCGCCCACAGCTCCGCCATGAGTAGCGGCCACAGCTTGCGGGCGTGATTCCGTTTCCCCGACCGGTGCTCGGCCAAGAGGCGCGCCGTGGGGGCCCCCGGGAACAACCGCGGTGCGGTGAGATGGCGCTCGGCAAGGGCCGCCAGGCCCGTGTTGAGCCAGCGCGCCACGGGCACCGAGAGGCCACGCTTGCGGCGGCGGATCACGCCGCCCGGCACCAGCCCGCGAACCGCTTCCTTCAATATCGCCTTGCTGGTGAAGCCACGCACCTTGCGCGTCGCCGGCAGCGGCAGGGCCAGCTCCATCACCTCGCGGTCCAGGTAGGGCGCCCGCGCCTCGATCGAGGCGAGCATCGTCCCGCGATCGACCTTGGCGAGCAAGTTGTCGGGCAGGTAGGAGAGAAAGTCGAGCCACAACAGGCGGTTCAAGGACGGCTCGCCGGGGAACCGGTCCAGCAGACCATTCGCCCACGCGATGGTGCGGGCGTCCGGCCCGAGTGCGCCGAACCAGGTGAGGTGCCGCTCGAGCGGGGGTAGCCCGGCCGCCGCCACCAGCTCCTTGAGCAGGAATTCGATCGTGACTTTCCCCGGCGAGGCGGGGAGCCAGTTGACGAGTCCCGCGAGCGCCGCCCGTCCCGGAATCCGGCGGTACAGGCCGGCGGCCTTGTGCCCGAGGTAGGTGGGATAGCCCCCGAACAACTCGTCCGCGCCTTCGCCCGAGAGCACCACCTTGACGTGCTCGCGCGCCGCCTCGGCCAGGAGGAAGGTGGGCAGGATGGCGGGATCACCCATCGGCTCGGCGAGCGAGCGCGTGACGACGTCGAACGCCCGCTCGAGGGCGGGGCCGTCCGCGGTGACGACGTGGTGAATGGTGCGGATGGAGTGGGTCACCGCTTCCGCGTACCCGCTCTCGTCGTAGCCGGGCTCGACGAACTTCACGGAATAGGTGTGGATGCGCTCGCCCGCCATGACGCGGGCCGCCGCCGCGGCGAGCAGCGAGGAGTCGAGCCCGCCGCTCGTGAACACGCCCACCGGTACGTCGGACATGAGCTCGCGCTCGACCGCCGCGAGCAGCGCCTCGCGCAGCGCGGCGGGACCGTCGCGCCGCGACGGGGCGGCGGCCGCCGCGGCCGCGTCCCAGTAGCGGTGCAGCGTGATGCCGCTCCGATCCGCCACGAGGTGGTGCGCCGGCGGAAGCTTCGAGATTCCGGCGAGCATCGTGAGCGGGGCGGGGACATACCCGAGCGCGCCGTACAGCGCCGCGGCCACCGGATTCACGCGCCGCGGTTGGTCGGGATAGACGAGCAGCGCCTGCACCTCGGAGGCGAACCGCAGCTCGCCGGCCACCTCGGTCCAGAACAGCGGCTTTTCACCCGCCCGATCGCGGGCCAGGACGAGGCGGCCACGCCGGTCGTCCCACACGGCGAGTCCGAACATCCCCTCCAGCCGTGCCACGGCGTCGGGACCCAGCCGTTGATACAGCGGGACGATCGTCTCGATGTCGCCCGACGAGCGGAACGGATACCCCGCGCGCTTGCCTTCCTGGCGCAGCGCCGGTGCGTTGTAGATCTCGCCGTTGCAGATCATCCAGATCGTGTGGTCGGGACTCTCGAACGGCTGGTCGCCCGTGGTCAGATCCATGATGGCGAGGCGGCGGGCGCCCAGTCGGGCGCGCTCGTGGCCGACCATGCGCTCGCCGTCGGGGCCGCGGTGCGCCAGCGCGGCGGCCATGGCGCCGAGGCAGCCCGGGTGTCGGAGAGGAGCGCCGGCGAGGGAGACGGCGCCGAAGATGCCGCACATTACCGCACCCCTCGTCCACCCCGTGGAGGTTGTGGAGGTTGGGGAGGTTGTGAGAGAGCGCGAGGCCGGCAGGGGCCGTAGGCGGCGTAATGGCCATCCGCCGCGAGCAACGGCAGCGTGGCGGCGAGCGTCTCGCGCACCTCGCGGTTGCCCGCGCCGGTGAGAAACACGGTGGGGACGGGGCAGCGGGCGAGCGCCTCGCGCCAGTAGCCCGCGGGCAGGAGCGGCGAACCGGGCGCGGCGCGCAACCGCTCCACATTGTCCGCGATGTAGTTGCTGGTGAGCTCGGCCGCGGTGGGCGTCGCCACCGCAATGGTGCGACCGAGATAGAAGGGCAGCGAGGGCGGGTACGCCAGCACGCCCAGCACGGCCCCGGTACCACCGGCGCGTTGCAGGGTGGCGGCGGTGGCGCCCGCGACCGCCGCGGAGGAGCGGTCTTCGCCCACCGCGGCCAACAGATTCCCGGACAGGAATGGAATGGCGATCACGACCACGGCATATCCCCAGATCATGACGCGGGGGCGGCGCGCCATGGCGCCGAGCGCCACCAGGGTCGCCGAGCACAGGACGACCACGCCGAGGGCGAGCGCCGCAGGTGGAATGGCGGCCTTTTCGGCGGGCGTGAGGCTGATCGGAGCCGGGAGCCAGCCCGTGAGGGCGACGAGCGCGAGACCGGCCGGCAGCGCGAGAGCCGCATAGGCGCGGGCGCCGGTGCTCGCGCCGCTGATCAGGTTGCGCGTCGCGGCGAGCGTGAACGCGGGCATGAGCGGCAGGACGTATTGCGGCAGCTTCGACTGGTTGAGCGTGAAGAAGAGCAGCGGCACGATCACCCAGCAGGCGAACAGCAGCGGCTCGCGCGCGGCCGGGTCGCGGCGAGCGGCCCACGTGGCGCGCCAGTAGCGCAGGCGCGCGAGCCCCGGAATGATCCAGGGGAAGGCCGCCACCGGAACGATCGGCAGGTAGTACCAGAACGGCGCCGTGCGATGGAAGCTCGTGGTCGTGACGCGGGCGAGCGTCTCGCGCAGGAACACGTAGCCGGGGAAGTCCGGATGCGCGATCGAGACGGCGACGAACCAGGGCAGGGCGATCGCGGCGAATGCGACGAGGCCGCGTCGGGGAAAGAGGCGCCGCACGCTCGCGCCGGTGGCGAGCGCGTGCGGCACGAGCACCAGCAGCGGGATCGCGACGGCGACGGGTCCCTTGGTGAGCGCGCCCACCGCCATGGCGGCCCAGGCGGCGACGGGCTGCTGTTCGAGCATGCCCAGTATGGCCGCGGTGGTGCACAGGGTGAGCGTGCTGTCGAAGATCGCAGTGCGGGCGTAGGCGAGGGGCAAGACGGTGGTCGCGTAGGCGAGGCCGGCGAGCCAGCCCGCGTCGTCGCCCCAGCGGCGGCGCGCGAACCACGCCAGCAGTCCGACGGTGGCGAGGGTCGCGATGTAGGCCGGCAACCGGGCGGCCGTTTCCGTGATGCCCGTGAGCTCCATGACCGCGGCCGCGGCCGCGAAGTACACGATCGGCTTGTCGAGGTAGGGCAGGCCGTCCAGGTGAGGGACGAGATACTCGTTCGACAGCGCCATTTCGCGCGCCACCTCGGCGTTGCGGCCCTCGTCGGGGTCGAGCAGGCGGTACCCGTTCAGGTTCCAGCCCAGCGCAATGCAGGCGAGCAGCAGCAGCAACGGTGGCCCGGTGAGCGCACGGGCCGGCGGCGGAGCGGAGATCTGAATACCCGATTGGGCCGTCAGGATGACGGTTTCGCCAGGCGCTCGCCCTCGCGCTGCTTGGCGAGCAGGCGCTCGGCGAAATCGACGCGCTCCTCCAGCTCGGCGACCCGTCGTTGCAACTCGTCGAGCGCCTCCGTTGAGGGGGCGGGCGCGCGACCGGCGGCGAGGGCGGCGTTGCGAGCGGCGACCTGATCGGTGAACGCGCGCACCACTGCCGGCACGGCCTTGCTCAACGAGACCGCAATGAGGATGATGCCGACCGCGATGGCCCAGCCGTATTGTTCCATGCCCTATTCTAGCAGGTCGAGGCGGCGGCGCCACGCACGAGAGCCTGACCAGCGGCTGAGCCCGCGTCCTGAACGGGCTTCCGCAGGCGCGCGTATGACGGATATGGTCATGAGGGTTCTCCTTGCCGCCGCCCTGCTCGGTGTCACCCCGGCTCGCGCCCAGCTGTCGCGGCACACGTTCGGCGGTCTGCCGCGCTGGGCCGACAGCGCACTGGCCACGGCCGGCCTGGGACGGCAGTTCACGCTGTCATCTCAGGTCAACTCGACCTATGAGTTCGCCGACTTCGACGGCGACGGGTTGTCTGACGTCGCCGTCGAGATCAAGGACACCGGAGGGTTGCGCTACGGGATCGCCATCGTGCATCGCATCGATCGCTCGGTGCACATCGTCGGAGCCGGCCAGTCTATCGGGAACGGGAAGGACCAGCTGAGCCGAAGCGCTAGCTGGGGCGTGTCGTCGCCGCGGCACGGGCGGCATCTAGCATTCGGGCGCGACGTGCTCTTTATCAGCCAGCCCGGTGCTCACGACGGCTGGCTGGCCTGGGACGGGCGGGGCTATGTGTGGATGGAGATCGACTAGGGCTGCACTGGTCACCGGTCTCATCTTGGCAGGCCCGTTGCGGGCCGTCTCGCAGACGGTCACGGAGCGGGCGCGCCGCTACACCGGCTGGCTGCTCACGGCCAACGTCGATTCGCTCTGGCCGGTGCTGTCGCAGGAAATGCGCGAGGCAGCCAACGGGCGCGACGGCCTGGTCGCGTTCGCCAAGTCGATACAGCAGGACGCCGGGCGCCCGACGGCGGTGCTGACCGAGTTCGTCGTCCCCGTCGGGCCCTATCAGCAGTATACGGAGCGGGCACAGTTCGATCGCACGGCCACGGTGATGGTGATTCAATGGTCGCTCGACTCGAACGGCATCGTCTCCGGCGCCCTAGTGCGCCCGGAGCAGCCTCCCGTCTCCAGCGCATACCTCGACTACCGCACCAAGACGCCGTTGCGCCTGCCGTTCGACGGGCGCTGGCTCGTGCTATGGGGCGGCCGGTCCACCACCGAAAACCAGCATGCGATCGCGCCCGATCAGCGCTACGCCTACGATCTGCTCGTGCTCGACGGCGGTCGCACGCACCGGGGCGCCGGAGCGAGGAACGAAGACTACTTCTGTTGGGGACATCCGGTGCTCGCGCCCGGGACCGGCACCGTCGCCGTCGCCCGGGACGAGACCGCGGACAACGTGCCGGGGATCATGAACCCCGCGTCGCCACCGGGGAATTTTGTGATGATCGATCACGGGAACGGCGAGTACTCGCTGGTGGCGCACCTGCAGCACGGCAGCGTCCGGGTGCACGCCGGTGAGGCGGTCACCGCAGGCCAGCTGCTGGGCCTGTGCGGCAACAGTGGCAACGCGAGCGAGCCGCACGTCCACTATCACCTGCAAACCGGATCGACCTTCGGCGCGGGGCAGGGTCTGCCGGCCCAGTTTCTCCGCTACCGTGCCGACGGAGTCCAGGTGGAACGCGGCGAGCCGCGGCGCGGCCAGGTCGTCGAGCCCGAGTAGTCCCCGCGCTGACATCCACTACGCCTCCGCCCCGACCAATTCGGGTCCCTGGCGTGCGATCGTCCGCGTGCGGCCCGTGGCGATGAGCAGCCCCGCCGCCAGCAGGCACAGGCTGCCGGATATCCAAAACGCCACCCGATAATCGCCCAACGACGTCCGGATCACGCCTGCCGTCAGCGCCGCGAGCGACGCCCCAAGCTGGTGCGACGCGCCGATCCAGCCGTACACCACGCCGACATTTTCCTTGCCGAACGTGTCCGCCGTGAGGCGAACCGTGGGCGGTACCGTGGCGATCCAATCGAGCCCGTAAAACACCGCGAAGCCGGAGAGCCAGATGTGCCGGCCCGACAGCGCGAAGGGAAGAAACAGCAACGACAGCCCCCGCAGGCCGTAATAACAAAACAGCAGCACGCGGCTGTTGTAGCGGTCCGTGAGCCAGCCGGATGCCGTCGTGCCGATGAGATCGAACACGCCCATCGCGGCGAGCAAGCCGGCGGCGGTCACCTCGGGAATGCCGTGATCCATGCAGGCGGGAATCAGATGGGTGCCGATCAGGCCGTTGGTGCTCGCGCCGCACACGAAAAAGCTCCCCGCCAGGATCCAGAACTCGCGCGAGCGTGCCGCCCACAGCAGGCCGCCCAGCGGCGAGCGGGCCACGCTCTGCTCGGCCGGTGACCCTGGTGGCCCGCCGAGGGCCCCGTACGGGAGCAGGCCCACGTCGGAGGGCCGATCCCTCAACCACACGAGCACGACGAAGAACACCGCGGCGGCCGCGCCCGCGACGATGTACGTCGCGCTGCGCCAGCCGTGCCGGGTGACGGTCTGCGCGAGCAGCGGCAGGAACACGAGCTGACCGGTCGCGTTCGCCGCCGACAGGATCCCCAGCACCAGTCCGCGCCGCTGGTCGAACCAGCGATTGACCACGATGGCCGCGAGCACCAGGGCGGTCACGCCCGTCCCCGAGCCGACGAGCACGCCCCAGAAGAGCGTGAGTTGCCACTGGGTGCGCATGGTCGACGAGAGCGCCACGGAAGCGGCCAGCAAGGCCAGAGCCGAGAGCACGATGCGACGCAGCCCGTACCGGCTCATGAGTGACGCGGCGAACGGGCCGATCAGCCCGAACAGGGCTATGTTGATGGCGATGGCGCCGGAGATCGCGGCGCGCGTCCAGCCAAATTCGCGCTCCAGCGGCACCATGAGGACGGCGGGAGTGGCGCGCACGCCCGCCGTCGCCAGCAGGATCAGAAACGTGACCGCGGCGACGATCCAGGCGTAGTGAAACTTCGCGCGATTGCTCCGGGCGTACTGCAATTGGATCTCCCTCGCGGCGATGTGCCTGTTAACCCGCGTTCGGATGTGGGAGTTTCGCACAGCTGGGCCCGCGGGGGTTGTCGTTGCGTCATCGCTACGGACAGCGGTCACGCACCTACCGATCTGGCTTAGCCTATATCTTGCAGCGCGGCTGCAACAGATCAGCCATTGAGGGGCAGATTCATGGGTCGCTCAGGTCGCGTCTTGTGCTGGGTGTTGCTGCTCGCCGGGTGCGACGCCAAACGCGTGATCGGTCCCCCGCCGCTAGTGCAGGCCACCACGGCCGTCGTGTTCACCGCGCCAGCCGAGATTCGGGCCAGCGACCCGAACGCTCCGCCCGGCACCTCGTTCACCTGCCAGCCGACCATCGGCGTCTCGGTCGCAGGTCCTGTGGGCGTCCGGCTCTCGTGGACCGGCATGGGTCTGCACATCGTGGACAATCCCCCCTACGATGAGACGTTCGACCTCGCGTTCGTGCAGCGGTTCTGGGCCGGGGACGGGCTGGCGACAGGTGAGGCGGCGTCGTCGAACTCGATGGCGTTCGGCACGAAGTCACCCTGGCTGATCACGCTGCGCTTCTCTTATCGATTGACGGGCGATGTCGTCGTGCACACCGACTCCGTGAAGTTCCTGTGCGATTGATGCGGCGATCCGTGGTGCTCGCTCTGGGGCTGGTCGCGTGCCGGGGCACGGAGGTCGTCGCGCCCTCGCTGGGGACCGTGCAGGTGGCTGTGGCCATGACGGGCATCGATGTCGACCGTGACGGCGTGGTCGTGACGCTGGACGATTCCATCGCGGTGGCCGTGCCGTCGAACGGGAGTTACCAGTTTTCGGACGTCGTCACTGGGAATCACCATCTGAGGCTCGGCGGGGCGACTGCGAACTGCTCCAGCGCCGACGCGCTCACGCGCACGGTGGTCGTCGCCGCGGGCGCCCCGGTGGTGGTCGCGTTCGCCCTGACGTGCACCGCGACATCGCTCGCGCCATCGGGGATCATCGCCTTCGCGCGCGGCGATATCGATCATACCTACGATCTCTGGCTCATGAACGCGGACGGCACGGGGGAGACCCGCGTACGGGACGCACCTTTCGCCAACGATTTCCTGCCGTCGTGGACGCGGGACGGTACGCGTCTCGTGTTTGTGACCACGTCGCAAATCGCCGTCATCGCTCGGGATGGAAGCGGGTTCACTCCTCTGACGCCGGCTGGCACATCGGCGTACACACCGAGCGTGTCGCCCGACGGGACGCGCATCGCGTACAGTCAGCTGCGCAGCGGCGTGGACTACGACATCTGGGTAATGAAGATCGACGGTACGAACCCGCAGCGGCTCACGACCGACACCGCCTACGAGGATCACCCCACCTGGTCGCCCGACGGGACGCGCATCGCGTTCACGCGAGACTACGCCATCTACGTCATGGATGCGGACGGCGCCAATGTGCAGCGCCTGAGCGCGGCGGGGACGACCAACGACGGCGGGCCCGCCTGGTCGCCCGATGGAATGCGGATTGCGTTCCATAGCGGCGCCGGCGTGCCGGCGCACATCTATACCATGAAGCCGGACGGCAGCGCCGTCACGCCGCTCACCGGCGGGCTCGACAACGACTATTTCCCCGCGTGGTCTCCGGATGGCAGCCGCATCGCCTTCACGAGCGGACGCGGCGGGGTGGGCGGGATCTGGTCGATGCGCTCGGACGGTACCGACCTGCGTCGGCTGTCGAGCGGCGGCTTCGACATGTACGCCGCCTGGAGTCCCTAACAGCGCAACCGCACCTCGCGCTGAGAGCGCTCCCTGAACCCCTCGCGGCGTTGCGGCGGCGGAGCGCCGCGTACAGCTTACGTAACCCGAGTCATCGAAAGACACTCGTATGTGCCGAAACATCAAACGCCTGCGCCACCCCGATCACCCGCCCACCGACCAGGAGCTGCACGACGCCGCGCTGCAGTTCGTGCGCAAGATCAGCGGCTTCCAGGCGCCCTCCAAGGCCAACGAGGCCGCGTTCATTCGCGCCGTCAGCGACGTGGCGAGCGCGGGCCGGGTGCTGTTCCGCTCGCTGCACGTGCGCGGTGAGGCGGAGGCGGCTGTCTGAGGTGAGGCGCGGCCTGCTCGCGATCTCGTTGCTGGTCGTCGCGATCCCGGCGTGCACACAGCAGCCGGGCATGCTCGCGCGCGCCAAGGCCCTCGAGCTCGGCACACCCTACGTCCCGCCGCCGGGCGACCCGCTGGAGCACCACGCGGCGGGTTTCGCCAAGA
>Ga0209156_10002229_pt1 | contig 15296 bp, 13 predicted proteins | sample GraSoiAngelo_124_FD_185881 | JGI IMG/M metagenome (GOLD analysis project Ga0209156, IMG submission 185881) | Grasslands soil microbial communities from the Angelo Coastal Reserve, California, USA - 14_0927_05_20cm (SPAdes) (version 2) | ecosystem: Environmental > Terrestrial > Soil > Grasslands...
TACACTAGCGGGCAAGGCGATTCCGAAATCGTTCGTCAGAGCCGTCCGCCAATCGGGGGTGAAGAACCAGGACTGCGGCAAATAACTTACCAGCGCGCAGAGAGCAAAGGCCAGAAAAGTGGCGTTAATTTTCCAGCCGAGGGAGCGACGCGGCGGTTGAAAAATCAGGAACGCGCCTAAGAAAGCGACGATGATTCCTTCGGCCCATTTGCTGGTCGCGCCACCAAGAAAAACCGCAAGAACCGGTAGCAACGCGAGGAAAAGACTGCGCGCCCATTGCGCGGGCACGGGATGATGAGTGGCGTGACTGACAGTCGTTTCTTCCATCCTATTTCTCAGATTAACAGGCGATCGCGCGGACTGTAGCACGAGTTGAAGCGGCACGGCCATCGCGTAGTCTCACGCACGCAAGGCGGTTTAATTGATGCTCACCCAGCGTTCCGAGGGTCTTCGGCGACTTTTATTAATCTGCCAGATTTGGATTACGGCCGGACTCTTCTGGCTTGGGGTCTGGGTGATGGTGAAGTTTTATTCCCCACCCGGGGGACTGACCTGGCGCCGCTACAGCATTTATTGCGTGTTGCTTGTGCTGGGATTGACCCTGGAATATCTGGGGCGCGACAGCTCGCGCGATTATCCGCTGCAAACGGACCTGCTGCGGGAACATCGTGTCAGTCTGCGGCAGACGGTCGCCAGCATCGGGACGCTCGTCATTTATCTGATCGCAACCAAGGACGGTTTTATCTCGCGAGTTTTCCTTTTCAATTTCGTGCCTTGTTTTTACCTGGCGTTACTTTTTTCGCATCACTATCTGCCGCCCTTTCTGGCCCGCCGGTTTTTTAAGGGAATTCGCCGGGAGAAAACCTTGTTGGTTGGTTCACCGGCACGAGCGGCGCAACTGCGTAACTGGCTGCGACAGAAATCCGAGATTGGCTTGCACACCGCCGGACTGATTAGCCAGGAAACATTCGAGCAAGCGGGCGATCTGCCGATTCTCGGTCAGTTCGGAGATTTCGATCGAATCGTGCACGAATGCGGCGCGACGCAAGCGATCCTGTTGGAATTCCCCAGAACCAATTCCGATCGCGTAATCATCGATGCATGCGACCGACTCGGGGTACGTCTAATCATCCTCAGCGATCTGGAGGAAACGCTGCGTCATCCCGTGGTCCACTTCGAGGACGGCGGATTTCGTTTTATGGCCTTGCGCGAAGAACCGCTGGAGAATCCGCTCAATCGTTTCGTCAAACGCACGATTGATCTCATCGTTTCCGGGTTCGTCCTGGCCGTGGTGTTTCCAGTGGTGGCGATCATTATCTGGATCACGCAACGCCTGCAATCGCCCGGCCCGCTCTTGCATAAGCAAGTGCGTGCCGGAATTCAAAATCGCCGATTCACCATTTACAAATTTCGCACGATGCGTCCCGGCGACGAACAGATCGCGCACCAGGCGAGCGGGCGCGACAACCGCGTTTATCCACTCGGGCGATTTTTCCGGAAGTTCAGCATCGATGAAATTCCGCAATTTTGGAATGTGCTGCGCGGCGAAATGAGCATCGTCGGTCCGCGCCCGCATTTGCTCGAGCATAACGCCGAATTTGCGAAAATAATGGCGGGCTACCATGTCCGCGCGTTCGTTAAGCCGGGAATTACCGGGCTGGCTCAAGTGCGCGGTTTTCGCGGCGAAGCGAGAGATAATTCCGACATTCAGAATCGAGTCGCGTGCGATCTGGAGTACTTGGAGAACTGGAATCTTTCGCTGGAGATCGGCATTATCTTGAGGACGGTTGCGCAACTTTTCCTGCCGCCGCAAACCGCGTACTGAGCCGTTAAACTCCGCGCTCTTTCGCCACCGCGTTATCTATTTGCCCCGCTCCTGTTTTTAAGGGCGCGCTGTAGCTGCCGCCGTCGCCGGCGGCAGAAACGCACATAATCTGCCGCTGGAGACAGCGGCAGCTACTTCATCGCACGGTCAATCCGCCGCTCTCGCGCTTTCAGCAGCTCGCGCGTTTTCGCGACGGAAAGAAATTCATAGAACCCGTGCAGCCGTGCAAAGTAATAGCCTTCCGCGCCATCGAGAAAACCCTTTTGCCAGACGTAAACGTAGAGAAATCGCAGCAATGGGCGAAATGGCAAGTGCCGCGAAAGGGTTTTCAGTTTCCGGCGCCGGTCGACCGTCCGGCTGCCGATTTTCTTTGAGCTGGAATCAAGAAGTGTATCGGCGGCGACTCGCGCTTCCCAATTGGAATAGCGATTATGTTTTTCGACGAAAACATCGATTGACGGAAAAGCATAATGATCGATCTCAACGTTTAGCTTAGCGGTGTGTCCATTTAGGAGGACGTGCTCATGAACTTCGTTGTCACCGCTGTTCGTTGGCGCATCGGTTAATTTTTCATAACGGCCGAACGCGTGACGAAAAAGGCGCAGATTCCAATTTGGATAGTAGGCATGCCGCAGCCAACGTCCCATGAACATGAACCGACGATTGATCCAGTAGCCGGCAATATCACCCGCTCCGGTGATTGCTTTGGCGAATTCCGCTTCCGCTGGCGGCGGCAGGACCTCGTCGGCATCGAGGATGAAAACCCATTCGTTGCGAAACTGCAGGTTGTCGAGCGCCCAGTTCTTTTTCTTCGGCCAGGTGCCATTGAATTCGAACTGCACCACTCGACCACGAAAATTTCGTCCGCCCATTTCACGGAGGCGAGGCAGCGTGGCAGATTGGCCGCTTCATTTTTTATTGGAACGATGACGGAAACCGGAACGCGCGTGCTCATCGCGGCCGCAAAACCCGACACGGATTTCCCGCAGCGAAGACATCGGGCGGCACATTTTCAGTGACGACGGAACACGCGCCGACGACGCTGCGCTCTCCGATTGTCACGCCCGGCAAAACGAATGCGCGTGCTCCGATAAAAGCATCAGCGCCGATGGTAATTTTCGCTGCAGTAAGAGGTATACTCGGCTGTGAAAAATCGTGACTGCCGGTGCTGAGATAAGCTTCCTGGGCAATGGTAGCGCGCTCCCCGATTTCGATTTCGCCGAGTGAATATGCATTGGCGCGATCTCCAAGACAGGCACGATCGCGCAACGTGAGATTCGACGGGATTGCAATCCGCGCGCGCGAATGCACGAACGGTGTCTCCTCGATCTTGGCCTCAAATACCCGCAACCAAAAAAGCCGCCACGGATTGAACGGCTTGGGGGTCCACTGACAAAACACGAACCAGCAAAATTCCCAAAGTGCGCGCAAGGCGCGTTGTCCGTTGCTCCACGGGGATTCGAACGCGCTGGTCTGATCCGAATTAACGATTTGTTCGTTCGGCATCTGAAATAAGTTTTTCGAAGTCGATCAAGAATTTATCAGCAACACGCGCGCGGGAAAATTCCTCAGATTTCAGCTGCCCGGCCCGGGCGATTCGTTCAAGTCGAACTGGATCGGACAAAGCATCGCGAAACGCGACCACAAGAGAATCAGCGGGATTCGGCGCGCCTCCTTCGAAGACAAAACCGGTCTCATTCGGTAAAATAAAATCGCGAAAGCAACCCAGATCAGAAACGAGCACGGCGCAACCGTGCGTCATGGCTTCGAGCGGCGCGAGACCAAAAGTTTCGCCGCGCATGGCCAGCGAGGGATAAGCAAAAATTCGCGCAGCCCGAAACTCTTCTTCCAAGACTGCTACATCAAAGATTGGCCCGCGAAAAACGACCCGTTCGCGCGCGACAGCCGCGCTTTGCCGCAGTTGGCGCAGATAAGTGTCACCTCCTCCGCCCTCCCTGTAATTCGTCGAACCAACAATTATGAGTTTCCAATCGACAAATTCGCCGCGGCGCAACCGCGCGAATGCTTCTACCAAAACGTGCACGCCCTTTTCCGGATGCAAGCGACCGACATAGAGGACGATTTTTGCGCGCGCCTCCAACGGCGGCGGCGCTCCCGCCGAAATGGTTTGCGGGCGTGGATATGGAATGGCGATGACTTTCTGCGCTGACGACGGCGTTTCGCCTTTGATGGCGTCGGCTACGTCGCTCGACGGCGTCTGCAACCGCGCGGCTTTTCCATACAGAGGCATCTGACCTTTTGGATAACGGCCGACATGAACGTAAATCTTTCCGCGCGATGGGTCGCGGATGAGCAGCGGTAACCAGAAGGTATTTGTCACCAAAATGTCCGCCGCCGGCAGAGCTCGCCTGACCCGTAGCGAGTAAAGCAGATCAAGAATTTTCAGCCAGAGCAATGAGCGCGGCGTATCGAAGCCGCGGAGGCGAAGATGGCGGATGCCATCGACGATTTCGTGCCTGGCGAATTGTGGAAGTGCGCGGGAGATGATGGTGACATCATGGTTATGGGAAACAAACTCTTGCGCGAGAGCCAACCAGCTTTTTTCAATCGCACCGCCCATCACCGGCGGAACCGGCAGAAATGCGCCGAGCACGATGGTGATTTTCATTGCGCTTGCAAAATCGCAAGCAGCGAAGCGGCAGCGCGGTTGATTTCGAACCGACGGAGGAAGCAATTGCGTGCATTCACCCGCATTAGATTTTGTTCCTCCGGCGGGGTGTGCAACCAGCGCTCAATTAATCGCGTGGTACCGGCAAGGTCATCCGGTTCAACGAAGCCGGCATGGTCGGCGGCGATCTCGCGCCAGATATTCACGCGATCTGAAATCAACACCGGCACTCCGAAGGAAAGCGCCTCTATGACCGACATTCCGAAATTCTCCTGATGCGAAGGGAGAATGAACGCGTCAGCATTTTCTAATGCTCCGCGTTTCAACGGCCCTTCCAGCATACCCGCGAAAGTAACGCGCGGCGAAACGTCCATGCGCGCGACGCGCTCGCGTAACTGATCGGTCCAACCGACTTGATCCGGACCAGCAATAACAAGCAAGACCGCTTCGCCGGAAGCGCGACGCGGGAGTGCGTCGATCGCCAGATCGCACCCCTTTTTCGGGTGAATGCGGCCGAGAAACAAAAGCACCCGCGTTTTTTCAATTTCGGGAAATTTGGCGAGAAAAAGATGGCGTGCCTCGGGTCCGCCCGGACGCGGTTCTTCGATCCCAAGTGGAGAAATTTTTTCCTTGGCGCGATAAAGCCAGAAGGATTGGCGCGCCTTGGAACGTTCTTCTTCCGAAGTAAAGATTACCGCCGCAGCGTCGCGCAAGACCCGGTAATCGGCCCACGGCCAATAGAGCCATTTTTTGAGATGTTTGAGAGGAAAGGTGCGCTTGAACCAGGGATCGAGCATGCCATGCGGAAAAACAAAGTAAGGAATGGCGGTTTTGTGAAATCGTTGCCAGACGGCGAAGCTGTGGTGTTGCCAGATGCCATGGACGATAACGCAATCGAATTTGTTGCCATGTTCTTTGAGCCACTTCGGCAGGGCGCGCGAGTAACGATAATTTGTGAGGCCTTGGCCGAGAGCGTGCACGGCAAGATTTTGGTCACGCAGCCAGGGCGATCCCGGTTGATCCAAGGCGACAATCTCAATCTCTACGCCATGCTGTTGCAGTCCTTGGCTCAACGAAGTAACAGCACGCGCCACACCGCCCGTTTCGGGATTCAGCGTCTGCACTGTTTGCAGAACTCTCAATTTAGATGACGAAACCCTGGCGGCGATTGAAATAACCGCAATCGGGCGATAAAACGCTGAGTTCGCGTGCGGGCACGCCACCGTAGAGACGATGCGTCTGAGCGTGCGCCTTGTTCAGGAGCGATTTCGCGCCCAGCACGCAATAATCGGGGAGGCTCGAACCGCCCAGCAGCACACTGTTGCTGCCGACAAAACAATAATCGCCCACGCTGATCGGACGCGAGACCTGGCGATTCTGCGCGATGTCGATGGTGTGAGAAATGAATTGCGATTGGAATCCGGCGACGGTGGTGAAGCGGCCGATGGTGATCGCGTTGGTGCAATCGAGCAGATGGCGATGAGTGATGGCGGAATGCTCGCCCATGACTAACTCCGGGCGGCGTTCGGTCTCGCTGGCGAAATGAGGCGAATCGCCCAGCGGAAAGCCGGTAATCCAATTACCGCGGCCGATCGTCGCGTGAGCTTTCAAATGCAGCAGATTAAGATTCCTCGCCACGGTGAAATGACCAATGCCGGTGTTCTCTTCCATGATCAAACGCCAGGGCAAGATCCAGGCCAGACCGATGCGAGCAGTGGGATGAATCTGGAAGCCAAATTGCTGTTCCAGAAACGCACGCCGCATTTTCCACGGCAGCAGCAGCGAAATGAGCTGGAGAAAATTTTTCATGCGGCCATTCCCAACTGGCGATAAAGCGAGAGATACTCCTCCGCCATTTTTTTTGCGCTGAAGCGCCTGGCATTCTGCAAACCGCGCTCACGATATTTTTCGCGCGTAGCCGGGTCCCGCAACCGCAACAAATCTTTCGCGAATCCATCTTCATCCGCGATATCGCGGAGCAAGGCTGCGCCACCGGCGACTTCCGACATTGGCGCCGCACCACGACAAAGCACAGGGCAGCCACAGGCCTGAGCTTCGGCGATCGGCCAGCCGAAGCCCTCAAAGCGCGAGGGAAAGAGAAGTGCGTGCGCGCCGTTATAAAGCGCTTCCAGTAATTCGCTCTCCGCCGATCCAATCTCAATTATCCGATCGGCAATGCCGAGCGCGCGCGCCTGTGTCCATAAATCGTTAGATAACCGATCCCCGGCGAAAACGAGCTGTGCATTCCAATGATCTTTTGTCCTGGCGAATATCCGCACCACACCCGCGCGATTTTTTCGTCGTAAGTGCGACCCGACATGAAGGACAAAAGGGCGATTCAGCTTTAATTGGGACAATGTTGCCAGCCGCGCCCTTACCTCTTCCTCCGGCAACGGCCGGTAATCGTAATTCAACCCGTTTTGGATCACGGTGATAGATGGCGTCTTCTCTTTCGTTCCCAAAAGGCGAACTGCGTCCGCCTCGGTGGCGCGTGAGACACAGGCAACCGCGGTAACCCGGTGCAGCCCGGCCAGAATCCATCGCTGCAAGATTTTGCCCGTCCATGAAGCCGGGCAATCTGTTTCTTCGCCGAGGGCGCCGCGCACGGCGAGGAGATCGTGACAGGTAACGACAATAGGAACGTTTCGGAAATGTTTCGCATAGACCGCGTTGGAATGGTCGCAAATGTGAATGAGCTCGACGCTGTCGAGCTTTCGCAATCGTCTCGGAAACGTAATGAGCTTGTCGATGTAGCCGGCCCATTTCCTGAGGAAGCCGAATTGCGCCGGGACAATGCGAACGAAATACGCCTCGGGACAGGCCAGTTCTGCCGCAATTTCAAGCGCGCGTAATTCGCGCAACATCATTTGGCAGAAGCGCTGCATGCTTTGCTGTTGATCCGGCGGAAAATTACCGATCAACAGAACCATTGCGGTAAGAGGCATCAGCGCCGTGAAGACGGTCAGCGTAAGCCGATCGGCCGCGAATCAATCGTGGCGTCGTCGGCGTGACCGGCACTGGCGCAATTTCACCGGCCCGTGTGGAAGCGAGACAGAGGCCATTAAAAACGACGGCGAAACCGAGACTTGTCGGCTGGCCGAGCTGGCCGCTAAGGATGATGAGAAAACTAGCACTAAAAAGTAAAAGTGGCAGGATTTCGCCACGAGTAAGCGCCCGCAAACTAACGACGCCGAGATAGACGGCAAGCAGGGTGCGCCACATTAAAAAGGCCAGGCCAAGAATCGGACCGCTTTCGAAAATGATGCGCGTCCATTCATTTTCCGAAAGCAAAAAGGTGGATTGGCCCATCAGGAAGGCGGCGCCTCCGCTCGTTCCGACCCCCAAACCGAAACCGAAGATCGGCGCGTGGCCGAGTTGACCAAGTCCTTCGGTAAACCCGCTGAGGGTGCGCTGGATCAAGCCGCTGGTGATAGTCGTTTCCGACGCTTCCGCTGATTCGGTGAACCGACTCGACAAAATAGTGAGACCCTCGTGCACAATCGGAAGGCGGCTGACGATCAGCATTCCGATCACGAGCAAAATCAAACTTTTGCCGAAACGATTGACGGCATCAGGGCGAATCAGCAGCACGATCGCAAGCGAAAGCATGACGAGCAGAACTGACATCACCAGCGAACGACTCCCCGAAACAACAATTGCCAGAAGAACGCTGCAACCGGCTCCGAAAAGCAACCAGCTGGGATAAGTCGACCGGCGAAGAGCGCCGTAGAGCACGAAGGCAGCCGCACCGGTGACATAATAGATCGGCCCGGAAATGAATGAAAACGTGCCGGGCGGTCGGATTTTTCCGCCGCCAGCGGTGATCTGTTCACCTTCGCCCAGGCCGACGGTGCGATTGATGAATGAGTCGGGCGCGGAATGGAATTGCAGCGCCATTAACAGACTCATCGGAATTATTCCAAGCAAAATCCACCAGCCGATTTTCTTGACGTCTTTGACGTCGAATACACTTGCGAAGATGAAAATGAGAGGAAGATGCAGAAAGTTTGATCGGAATCCGTAGGCCGTAACGAAAAGAATGCGCGACATCGGCACATAGGGATCGAGAACGAAAATGGAAACGATCCAGGAAAGAACGCCGATGATGGCGAGCCAAAGAATGAAGCCGTTGCGCGGAAAAATGTGGGCGCGCCAGGCCAGAAAATAGATCGCCAAAACAACTGGATCGCGCACCAGCAGCAACGGATTGGAAAATTGCGGAACGATCCATTTGCGCAAAGCGCCTTCGATCATGAGAAGGAAGAGGTAAAGATAGATGAGCCGGCGAATGTCTCGCAGCATGCCGGCGTAATCGGCGACGGGTAACGACGGCGGAGTTTCGGCGACGTTCGGCATTGCCCTTCTAACTATTCATCACTTTATTCATCACTTCCTGCGCCATGGTAACGAGAGCGCGCCGATAATGTTCCCAGGGACGAATTTGCGCCTTTTCACGTGCGGATATTTTCATCGCCCTCAAACGTTCACCGTCCCGCGCCAGTAGTTCCAGTTTTTCAGCGATTGCTTCAGCAGAACGAATCGGAACAATAAATCCATCCACGCCATCATCAATAATATCGGGGCCGGCGGTATGCGCGGTAGTAATGACCGGTGTGCCCTGTGACATCGCTTCGGTAATGGCAAGGCCAAATCCCTCGAAAAGCGATGGAAAAATCAACACGTCGTGCTGGCGCATTTCGAGCAGGACCCGCTCATGGCTCAGACTTGGAAGCCAGCGATGATCGCGAACAGCTTGATCGAGCGGGCGACAAACTTCGGCCGCTTTCCGGCCCAGCAACGTCAGCTCGCAATTTTTCTCGCCGAATAATTCGACTGCGCGCAAAGCATAAGAAAGGCCTTTGCGCTGACCAAGAGAGCCCGCAAACAGGATTTTTAACTTGGCGCCGCCCTTCGCGATCTCGTTAGTTGCGGCGGGCGGTGCTCCATACGGGATCACCGTGACCGGTCGCTGATGTGGCGCTTGCGCGAGGGTGGAGTTGGTGAAGGTGCTGGCAACGACTATGCGTGTGGCCAGACGCAGCTCTTCATCTTTGCGCGCGAGTTTTTCATTGCTGTCTCGCGCGCGGGTCAATGTCGGTGCCCATTCCGGTTCGCGTTCGCACTCCTCGTCAAAAATACTCTGCCCAATGCGGTAGTAGCCGATGGGCAAATCATAAACCCGAGGAATTCGGCGGCGTTCTGCCGCCGCAAAAGTTGCGATCGCGCAATCTTCGTAGGCGTAAACAAGCTTGCAGCGCCCGTTTTTTCCGACTGTCGCCGCGACGGCGCGATCGAGTGCAGCGGAAATGGCATCAATGCTCAAAAAGCCGCGTTCGTGTTCGGACCAGAGCGGGAGATGTATTGCACCAAAAAATAACCGCATAGCCTCGCGCGTGGGGTGCGATCGGGCGCGGTGTCGCACCACTTCCGGAAACGAGCGGCGTCGAAAACTTTCGCGCAGGCGTTGCGGCAGGATCCGATCAAAAGCCGAACCGGGGTTCCAGTTGATTGTGATAAAGAATTGTTCGAGCAAGTTGGCCTCCGCAAAAGCGAGGGCGGTTTGCCGCACGTTCTCGTTGCCGGTGGGATGCGAGAGAATGATCATGCCGCCAACTCTCGCAGGAGCGCGAGATAACGTTGCGCGACGGTTTGCGCACGAAACCGCTCGAGATGCACCGGCGCAGCCGCCCGAAATTTCTCACGCATGGTGGAGTCACGTCGCAACTCCGCCAGGCGAGTTGCCAATTCTTCGCTGTCGCCATTTCGAAACGTTATTCCGCAATTCCCAATCGCCTCGCTTAAGCCACCCTGCTCTGAGCCGACGGCGATGCAGCCGCACGCGATCCCTTCCAGCGCAACGATCCCAAACGGCTCTGGCCACCGCGACGGAATGACGATGACCTCGTGATGATTCATCAATTCTACCAGTTCCCTGCCAACCTTTTGGCCGGCAAAGGTCACCGACTGATCGAGCGACAGTTCCCGAACAAGAGCCCGAAGGTTCTCCTCTTCCGGACCGTGTCCAATTATCGTTAGGTTTGCAGGGATTTTCAAAATTCCAAGCGCACGCAACAAAACGTCGGCTCCTTTGTCGGAAACAAGACGTCCGACAAAAATGAGTTCGCGATTGCGGTGAATGTTTGCGTTGATCTTGAAGATGCGATCGTCATAGGGATTTTCGATCACTTCCGAGGCCACCTTTATATTGCTGGCAATGGCCTGACTAATGGCGACGTTTTTCACCCGCGGCAAAAGCGCGCGCTTGATCCGACTATTCGAACCAAGTTCGCCAGCAACGTTTCGAATCCACGTTTGATGCACGAGCAGGACCGGCTTGCCCAAGAGCAACGCCGGGACGAGATGACGCAAGCTGATGTTGTTTTGAAAAACAACGTCACACCAATGAACAAGTTTCCCTAACCGCGCAAGCGTCGGATTGCGCACAACTTCGAATGTGTCGGAGCTCGAAGCTTGCGCCGGAGTTTCTGTCACTAAACTGACTTGGTGTCCGGCAGCGACGAACTCACGCGCCAGGAGCGCGGAGACGGTTTCGATTCCGCCGACGCCGGGCGCGTAGGCATAGGATGAAAACAAAATTTTCATGCCGACGGCGGCGCAACGCATGCAAGCGGACGATTCCAATGCACGACCACAAGTTTCATGCTGCTTCTCGCGGAGCCGGTCCGACTCGTGTTCACGCGAGTTGTAGCGCTTTTGCGACCATCTGCACTAATGTCGTCACCGATGCGTGCCGATGGTACCAATTGTAAATCTCTCTTGCCACATCGGGGCGCTCATTCAGGGAAGGCAACAGCACCTCATCGTGCGCGAGGGCGAAGGGTCCGGGAAGTGAATCGCCATTGAGGGAAATCGCAGACGATACCGGCGGCGTTACGCACACCACCGCGTGCGCGCACACATTCGCAAACGAGCTCGATTTTAATAGCAGATCCGGGCTTGGCGTTCCGGCCGTGAAATAATCCAGCCAGGCGAAGGCGCACGTCGAAAGAATTTGCGAAGCGGTTTTGGGCGAAACCGCAGGATGATATTCGCAGTGAATATCGGCCAAGGTCTTCAGCATTTGGCGAACCTTTGAATTTTCCGTCCCGCCCACCACGACAAGATTGCGTGGGGCAATATTGGCCGGAATCGCGCCAGCGATTTGCACAAAGGAACGAAGCGAGCGTTCGACTAATGCCGTTCCTCCGCAAATGAGCCAGCGATGATTGTCACGCTCGCGCAATTGCGAGGGAGCGATCCCCGGTTCGCCAAAGGCGGATGGAACCGGATGAACAATAACGTCGAGATGTGGCGCAAGTTGTAGGAGACTTCGCCCCATCGATTCGCTGCTGACCAGTCGCGCATCGCCCAACCGCGCAACGTCGCGAGCGATCTTTTTTTGCAATGGGTGAACCCAAAACTCACTCTTCCAAGGTGGGCCACTGGCAAAAAGTTCGTGAAAGATTACGAGGAAACGGCCACGACAGCGTCCGCTAAGCGCACGCCAGACCGGCAACGACGAAAACGGCAGCCCACGTTTCTGATAACCGTAGTTGACGTAATGCAGGATGACGTGAACGGATTTGTCGCGAGGCACGCCACCCTCGGCCATAGACGCTATTTTGAAGCCTTCTTTTTCTGAGATCTGACTCGGTTCAGCAGCCGCGAATACGGTTGTGAGCCGGTGATGAGCCAACAGATTCCTCGCCAAATTCAAAGCGTAATCGGTTACTCCGTCAGGGTTATCCGAAACGCGAGGAACTATCTGTATGACGACATCCGCGGCGTTAGCCATGCGCGGAGAATTCACTATTGCCGCCCCGTACTCGAGCAAGATGCATTTCGTAGAGGCGCGCCGTCTCTTTTGCGACGGTCGACCACAAAAAGCGGCTCGCCACCTTTGCGCATCGTTCAATTAATTTCCGGTAGCCGGCCAAATCAGTGGAAAGAATTTGGTTCAGCGCGGCGGAGCATTGTTCCACGTTCCCAACCGGGACGAGCAGATCCGGCAAACTACTTTGTAATATGGAACGCGGACCGGGTGCGTCGTAAGAGACGGTTGGAATTCCCGCCGCCAATTGCTCGAGCAAAGCCAAACCAAAACCTTCTGCATAGGTCGGGAGCGCACCCGCAGTCGAATCCGCCAGAAGCTTCGGCAGCTCATCGGGCTGAAATTCCGGCACAATTTCGATCCAATCGCAGGCAGGAATATTCAGGTCGCGCAAGACTCTCTCAGTATCGGTCAGTGTCCCAAGGAATTTGAATTGCGCATCTGGAATGATGGCGTGGACGCGACGAATGATTTCGCCCCAATCTTTGGCCCCCTTGCGTGTGCTCCACATCCCGATAGTACAAACCTTGCGCTGCGCCAAACGGGTCTCGGGCGAGGCTGCCGCTTCTATCAACTTTTGCCGCCCCTGCTCGGTCAAGCCATACGGTTGAACGATCGCCGGCTTTTTCGATTCCAGGCATTCCAGCTCATTCTCGTTAGGTAAATTAACGAGATCGCAATATTGCAACGCCTTTTCTGAATTTCGAAACAGCTGTCGCTGGAAAATAGTATAGAAGATTCGGCCTGACAGTTTTCCTCGCGGTTGATCCGTCCAGCGCGCGCGCGCCATCTTTTCGAAGTCGCGATAGAGCCGATGAGAGCCAATCGATCGCGCGACCAATAAGCCGGCGAAGTTCAAACGTTCTTTCGAAACTGGCAACGCTCCGACGATGCAATCAATAACATCGAATCGTGTGGCGTCGTTTCGAACGAAGGCAGCTGCTTTTTCCGGAAAACGCAACCGTCTCCAAGCTGAACCCGGAGGCGATGAAGTTGCTGCGGGAAACGCGTCCCCTAAACAATAATGCGAAACGTCGTGCCCGGCCGCTGCCCATGCGCGCGATAATTCCATGAAAATGCGGGCGGCGCCAAGCCGCGTGTCCCATGGAAGATCCACGATCGTTAAAATGCGCATGAGTGCGACAGCGGAAGACGTCTCGAATTCACGAAAAGATCTGTTCCCAGAATTTGTGGCGGACGGGATTGACGTAATGGCGCAGGATGATGCTGTCGTTGGCGTAGCGGTCGGCAAACTGAAATTGATCGTCCAGTTGTAAAACGAACTTTGCCGGATCCAGTGGACGGGCGCCATTGGTGTGCATCGCGAGGTGGGTCATCGTCTGGTTGGTGAAAAAATTTGGCGCGCCATTCAGTTGTTGAAGGCGTTCGATGGCTGACGACCAGTCGAGTTTCTGGCAAAAGAAAATCACACCCGTGTTTACGGGATCGGCCGCTTCGGCCGGATCGCGCAGCAAGCGCTCGTCGCCTGCCGCCTGACAGTCGCGCAGATAAAGAGCAGGCGCGTCGTAATTATGTAAGAGATCGGCCAGCGCAACTGCGCCGGGAAAAAACAAGACATCGGCGTCAAGATAAAGAGCAGGCCGTTCCCGCGGAAGACTCATGATCAGGGCAAGCTGTTTGCCGGTGGGATGGTTCGCGAAGTAGTCGCGTGAAGATGATTGTTCTGGCAAAAAATCTCGCGCCCGAATGACACGAATGCACGAATCAACCTCCTGCAAAAGCCAAACAAAATGCGGACGATGCGTGCCGTCCGAAACAATTGTGAAATTGTTGGGTCGTCCCGCGTATTTCAGGAACGAGCGAACGGAAGCGATTTGCTCGGGTAACATCGCTTCGTTCGAGTAAGCAAAGACATCGATATCGAGCGCCTGCGGCGAATCGATCTGGCGGCGCACGATCTTCGGCAGGAGAACGCGATAAGCTTCTCGGGCGACGCCGCCGCGAATCCGGGCCAGATGGTAGCCAAAGTTCCACATCGCCTAAGCCGTTGGCCGTTCCAGCGAACGGAAACCGCGAAAAGAAAGGGCGAGATTGAGGAGCAAATTCGGCACACTCGAAAGCAGGTTGAACATGAGAACGCTTCTCACGTTGGAGAAATCGGTGAACGGAATCAGCGCGATTTGAGTGAGCAGAGTCAATGGAATATAAAGCCACGATCCGGCCACCCAGGCTTTGGCGGCATTAAGTGACCAAAATGTGCCGGTCAGCGCAGCCAGCACAGCCGAGCCGACCATCAATAAAAGCTCGCGATGCAGGTGGGCGTACTTATTCCCGAGCACGAAAAGAAATTGATCCGGGAAAGTTGCGGCGGCTGCGATCACGACAATGCAGAACAGGCTAACTCCGCCAGCGATCTCGAAGTAGAGCGAGCGCAATTGTCGCCGCTCCTGACAGCGGGCGAAGGCGGGGACGAAAATGTTAGCCAGCAAATTTGCCAGCACGACAAAGATCATGGCGAGGCGGCCAAGCGCGCCCACTTCCGCAACCGAACTACTCTGACGCGCGAAAAAGCTGATGAGGAAAATAGTGATTTGTCCCTGGAAACAATAGAAAACAGCATTGGCGGCCTGGCTGCGGATGAGACCGAGCATGGCTTTGCGATCGTCGGCGTTTTGGGGCGCGCCAAAATCAATCACCGCCGCGCTGTAACGGCGGAGCAGGAGATATTGCAGAAAAATCACGATTGTCGATACGGTAACGGCGATGCCGGCGTTGAGAAAAATGAAGGCCAGAAGCACAAGAATCGTTAATCGCACGATGGCGCCGACGAGATCGATGCGTTGAATGACGCCGATATCGGCACGAAGTCGAGGAATCACCCCCAGCACACCGACATCGAGTTGGATGGCGAGACCGATCAGGACGAGAATAGTTAGCAACGCGGTGTAGTTGGAAGACGCCCCGTTTTTTGCGAGCATGAAATAAAGCAGCGGGGTGATGGCGATCGCTGCCACGACGGCGAGACGACGACGAAGATGCAGTGCAGTACT
>Ga0209156_10002232_pt1 | contig 15276 bp, 8 predicted proteins | sample GraSoiAngelo_124_FD_185881 | JGI IMG/M metagenome (GOLD analysis project Ga0209156, IMG submission 185881) | Grasslands soil microbial communities from the Angelo Coastal Reserve, California, USA - 14_0927_05_20cm (SPAdes) (version 2) | ecosystem: Environmental > Terrestrial > Soil > Grasslands ...
GGTGCAGTGCTGGGGCCAGAACGACCAGGGCCAGCTCGGCAACGGGACGGTTGATGCTCCAACATCCGTCGCCCCTCGAAATCCGACGCCGGTGACCGTCAGCGGTATCACCGATGCGATCGCCGTCTCCGCTGGGGGGTGGCACACGTGCGCGCTCCTTCGCAATGGGACCGTGCGCTGCTGGGGGGACAACGAGCGGGGCGCGATCGGTGACGGGAGCCCGACGCCAGCCAACCCCTTCGTGCGCCGGCCCACGCCGACGCCGGTGGAGGTCGTCGGGATCAGCACTGCCGTCGCCCTCGAGGCCGGGATCTTCCACACGTGCGTGCTCCTCCAGGACGGCAGGGTGGAGTGCTGGGGGGACAACCAATTCTTTCAGCTCGGCAACGACCCACCTGCCAACAACGCCTCCTCCACCCCCGTGACGGTCAACGGAGTCACAAGTCCCGCCGCCCTCGCTCCCGGCGCCGAGCACAGCTGTGTGCTCCTCCAGGACGGCAGGGTGGAGTGCTGGGGGGACAACAGCTTCGGCCAGCTGGGCAACGGCAGCGAGAGAGGCATCTTCAATCCTCCGACGCCGCCGGTCACCGGCATCACCACGGCCACGGCCGCGACCTCGGGCGCCGAGCACACCTGCGCACTCTTTCGGGGTGGACGGGTGCAGTGCTGGGGGCGTGGCTTCTTTGGCCGGCTCGGCGATGGGCGGGATCGCAATCGATCCGATGGGAACGCATTCACTCCGGTGACGGTCGTCGGGCTCGGTGTCACGTGGACGAGCAGCGACCCGACGGTGGCGACGATCGACGAGGGGGGACTGGCCACGGGCCGTCGGGCCGGATCCACGACGATCACCGCGACCTCGGGTAACAGAAGCGGGAGTACCACGCTGACGGTCGGAGAGGGTACCCCCGGGACCCGCGTCACCCTCGGGGTGATTCGTGAGGGCAGCGGCGGCGGCACCGTCACGTCGAGCGACGGGTCGATCAACTGCGGAGGCGGGGGCGCGTGCTCGGCATCCTACGCGAGCGGCACGGTGGTGAGCCTCCGGGCGACTCCGGCCGGCGGCTCGATTTTTAGTGGCTGGCGCGGATGCGACACGGTCTCGAGCACGACCTGCATGGTGACCGTGAGCGCGACGCGGTCGGTCGCCGCCGCGTTCGACCTGCAGACCTTCACCCTCGCGGTCAACAAGGCGGGCACCGGGAGCGGCACGGTGACCTCCAGTGCAGGAGGCCTCGACTGTCCGGCCACCTCGTCCACCTGCTCGGCCACCTACACGAGCGGCACAGTGATGACGCTGACGGCGACGCCGGCGGCCGGGTCCACCTTCGGTGGCTGGCGCGGATGCGATTCGGTCTCGGGCACGAGCTGTATGGTGACCATGAGCGCGGAGCGGTCGGTCACCGTCACCTTCACCCGGCAGCGCTTCACCCTCGCGGTGGCCCGTGAGGGCACCGGCGGCGGCATCGTGACCTCCGACGACGGAAGGATCAACTGCGGGGGCGGCGGCGCCTGCTCGGCCTCCTACGACAGCGGCACCCGGGTGACCCTCAGGGCCAGGCCCGGTTTCTTGTCGACGTTCAACGGCTGGAGTGGGGGCGGGTGTTCCGGCACCGGTGCCTGCACGGTGACCCTGGGCGCGGACGCTCGGGTCACCGCCACGTTCCGGTTGCTGGGGCTGTTCTAGACGTGATGATCCAGACGCTGGCGGGATCCAAGGGAACCGTTGAGGGGCCGCTCTACTTCGGACCGGCCGCGGCTCGGCTGTTCGGCATCCACGATGCTCCCCAGACGGACGAGGGCCGGGAAGGGAGCGTCGTCCTTTGCTATCCGCACGGTCGGGACTACGTGTCCGCGTTCCGCGCCTACCGCACGCTGGCCTTGCGGCTGGCGCGGGCGGGATTTCACGTCTTACGATTCGACTACCGCGGCACGGGTGACTCCGCGGGAGACATCGGGGATGCATCGCGCCAACAGTGGATTGAAGATATCGTCGCCGCGGTCGACGAGGTCCGGGGCGCCGTTGGGCACTCATCCGTGTCACTCGTCGGGCTCCGCCTGGGTGCCACCCTCGCGGCCATGGCGGCCAGCGCGTGCCGAGACGTGGACCGCCTCGTGCTGTGGGAGCCAGTCGTCAAGGGCGACGAGTACGTCGCCACTCTACGGGCGCGTCACCGGGAGTGGTTCCAAGCCGTCGCCAGGCGGCTCGCGCGCATGCGGCCGCTCGCGACCGAAGACGAACTGTTGGGCTACCGATTCAGCGAGACTCTCCGGAACGACCTCCAACGGGTCGACCTCTCGTCGTTGGCCGTACGCCCGGCGCGTCACGTCCTGATCATCGGGCAGCACGACGATGCCGAGCACGCCCGTCTTGCGCAGCGGCTGGAAGGGCTGGGCGCATCGGTGGGTGTTCGGCGTGTGGCGGGTCCGCAGATCTGGTCGACGATTCCCGGCATGGACCAGGGCCTGGTGCCGAACCGTGTCCTCCAAGCGATCGTGGACTGGCTCGGGAGCCCGGGGCGTGCCTGAGCATGCCGTCACGCTTCCCGCGCCTGCGTCTCTGGTCGGTGTGTTCACGGAGGCGGAAGAGGGCGAGCGCAGCGGACCGGCGGTGATCTTCCTCAACGCCGGGTTGCTTCACCGCGTCGGTCCGAACCGCGTGTACGTCAGGATGGCGCGAGAGCTGGCGCGCCGCGGCGTCAGCTCGCTCCGCTTCGATCTCTCCGGGGTCGGCGACAGCCCCCCGCGAACCGACGGATTGCCGCTGCGAGCCGCCGCCCTACGCGACGTCAGCGACGCCATGGCCTTCCTCGAGGCGACGCGAGCCGTGTCCTCCTTCATCCTCATCGGCATCTGCTCGGGGGCAGACCTCGCATTCCGGGTGGCGCTCGCAGACGAGCGGGTGGTCGGCGTGGGCCTCATCGACGGGTTTGTGTACCGGACCGCTCGATCGTACCTGTATGACTCCGCATCACGCGTGTCACGTGTGATCTTCCCCGGGTGGTGGCGGGAGCTCGTCGGCTCGGACGGACGTCTGCGGCGTGGCCTGCCGTTTCTGTCTGGGAAGGCGGCGGGGACCGCGACCGGAGGCGGGGGACGCGACATTCCCTCCAGAGACGAGGCCGACGCGGGGCTGCGCGAGCTGGCCAGACGCGGCGTGAATCTTCTCATCGTTCATTCAGAGGGTCGAGGGTACAGCTACCCCCAGCAGTTCGCCGACGTGTTCCCATTCGTGCCGACCGATCGCGTTGAGCTTGACTACCTCCAGGGGGCTGACCACAGCTTCACGCTCGTTGCCAACCAGGATCGCCTCGTTCGCGCGGCCGTCGACTGGACGGCGAGGCTTCGATAGCGTCCCAGCACATGGACAGCTGGCATCCCGAGTCCGCCTCCATCGATTCCGCGCCCGCCGCGTCCGTCGGTCGCCTCCTCGAGACCCAGGCGGCCCGCCGCCCCGACGCGGTCGCCATCGCGGCTCCCGGGCGGTCCCCGCTCACCTATCGCCGATTGCACCAGCAGGTGAGCGAGCTCGCCGACCGGCTGAAGGGCTTCGGCCTGGGCCGGAACGACCGTGTGGCCGTGACGCTCCCGAACGGCCCGGAGATGGCCGCGGCCTTTATGGGAGTCGCGGCGGCGGCGACCTGTGCCCCCTTGAACCCGACCTACACGGGCCCCGAGTTCGACTTCTACCTGACAGATCTGGGAGCGAGAGCCCTCGTCGTCGCGTCAGGAAGCGATTCACCTGCGAGGGCCGTCGCCAAGACTCGCGACATCGCAATCATCGAGCTCTCGCCCCTGCGCTACGCCGAGGCTGGCCTGTTCACCGTCGACGGTCCGGCCGGTTCCCCGCCGGCACACAGCGGTCTGGCCGAGGCCTCAGACGTGGCGCTCGTGCTGCACACGTCCGGCACCACCTCGCGTCCGAAGATCATCCCGCTCACCCACACGAATCTCTGCAGGTCAGCCCACAACATCCGATCGACCCTCCAGCTGGTCGAGGGCGACCGGTGCCTGAACGTCATGCCCCTGTTCCACATCCACGGCCTCGTCGGCGCCTTGCTCTCGTCCATGACCGCCGGCGCCAGCGTAATCTGCACGCCGGGTCTCTTGCCCGCGCAGTTCTTCCAGTGGGTGGAGGAATTCCGCCCGACCTGGTACACGGCGGTTCCGAGCATGCATCACGAGGTGCTCGCGCGTGCCGAGGCGAACCGGAACACGATCGCGCGATGCCGGCTGCGGGTCATCCGGTCCTCTTCCGCCCCACTGGCCCCGCAGGTGATGGCGGATCTGGAGCGGGCGTTCGACGCGCCCGTCATCGAGGCCTACGGGATGACCGAGGCATCCCACCAGATCGCCAGCAACCCGCTACCGCCGGGGCAGCGGAAGGCGGGATCGGTCGGCCTGCCCGTGGGCACCGAGATCACGATCATCGACGAGGCGAGTCGTCCGCTGCCGCGGGGCGAGACCGGCGAGATCGCGATCCGCGGCGCGAACGTGACGTCCGTCGCATCGGCTCGCCCGGGATCCGAGAGCGCTCCGGGCGACGGCTGGTTTCGAACTGGCGACGTGGGCTTCCTGGACGGCGATGGCTACCTGTTCATCTCCGGCCGCGTCAAGGAGATCATCAACCGCGGCGGGGAGAAAATCTCACCGCGCGAGGTCGACGAGGTGCTGCTGGAGCACCCCGCAGTGGCGGACGCCGTGGCGTGCGCGATCCCCGACAAGAGGCTGGGCGAGGACGTTATCGCGGCGGTCATTCGTCGGCCCGGCGCCTCGCTGTCGGAGCGGGAGCTGCGGAAGTTCGCCTCCACGCGACTCGCCCCGTTCAAGGTCCCACGCCGGGTCATGTTCGTCGAGCAAATCCCCAAGGGCCCGACCGGAAAGATCCAGCGCATCGGATTGGCCGACCGGCTCGGCGTCCAGTCCCTCGCGTTCGCGCAGCACGCCGAGACGCAGACGTTCGTGGCTCCACGGACCCGGACCGAGGCGACGCTGGCCGAGATCTGGGGGGAGGTGCTCGAGATCGATCGAGTCGGCGTCCACGACAATTTCTTCGAGCTGGGCGGGGACTCGCTGGCGTCGGTCGAGGTCGCCATCCGGGTCGAGGCTCGGCTCGGGGTGACCGTGAACGCACGGGAGCTGGCCTTCGGCACGCTCCAGCAGGTCGCGGCGGCGTGTGAGGAGCGGACCCAGGGCGATGGGTTGCCGAGGCGCGCGGGATGGCTCCGCACGACCTTCGGGCGCCTCCGCGTCAAGCGATGAGTCGTGCGTTGTCGACGGGCGTCGGTACGAGAACGCACGCCACGGGCGGGAGGACCATGACCCTCGAGAGGCGAGCGGGACACTTGGCGCGGCAGCTCCTCCGGGCGGCGACCCGGCCCCTCGCGAAGCGCTCGCCGATCGAGCGCTGCCCGGGCTGGCTCGGGACGCTCCACAACCTCAACGTCCCGAAGAACGTGCTGCCGAACGTCCGGGAGGAGGCTCGGGGCGGCGCCAACGTGCGGATCGTCTTCCGGCTCCTGGAGTCGGCGCTCTCGCTCGAGGGTGATGTCGCCGAGTGCGGCGTGTATCAGGGCTCAACGCTGATTCCCATCGGCCTCTTCGTGCGGCAGCGGCGGAGCCCCAAGCGGGTTCTCGGGTTCGACTCCTTCGCGGGCCTCGACGAGGCCGTGAAGGTCGACATCGGATTGGTCGGCGCCGACGATCCCGAGAAAAGGCCGGGGGGGTTCTCCCACACCTCCTACGAAACCCTCGTCGAAACGATTCGACAGTTCGACCTCGAGAGCACGGTGACCCCCGTCCGCGGGTACTTTCAGGACACGCTCGTGCGGTACTCCGATCGGCGGTTCTGTTTCGCGCATCTCGACTGCGTGATCTACGAGTCGTACAGGCGGTGTCTCGAGTTCTTCTATCCCCGTCTCGGGAAGGGCGGCGTCATCCTCCTCGACGAATACAATGACCCCCCGTGGCCCGGGTGCACGCAGGCGGTCGACGAGTTCATGGCGGACAAGCCGGAGAAGCTGACAGAGATCGTGAGCGACAACCAGATCAAGTACTACTTCCGCAAGGTCTGACGCCGATCTCCGTGCCATCTCCGCGATTCGTGCGCATGCTGGCAGCCGTCGGCGCGCTGCTTTTCTGCGTCTCGATGAAGGTGTCCGTCGGGGCGGATCCTCTCGAGAGCGACGAACGCCGATCCGAGAACAAAGGGGTCGATCTCCGATCGCACGGTCGCCAGACCGCGGACGAGGTCCGCCGGCGCCGGGCGACAGAGGACGTGGTCCTCCGACAGGGACCGGCCGTGCCGAGCCGGGCCGGATCCGCGATCCTCACGGCTCCCCGGGAGCGGCGTGAGGAGGAGGAGGAAGGCCGCGACGTCCAGGTGAACGACCCGGCGCTGGACCACGTCGAGAGCTTCCCCGGCACGCGACCGTTCGAGCTCTCCATTCAGAGCGAGACGTCGATCGCGGCCTTCCGCAGCAATGTCGTGATCGGCTACAACTCGTCCGCCGACCAGCCCTTGGTGGTGCACAGCGACGGCGGGCTCTTCTTCGCGCATATCCACCTGTCCGCGTTTTCGGTCTCCCACGACGGTGGGCGCACCTGGTCGAGCGGCGTCGTGCCGCCGGTTCCAGGCAGCCTGTTCACGTTCGGCGATCCCTCCGTCGGCGTCGACCGCGCCGGCCGCTTCTACTACGTCTCCCTCGGCACCGACGCCGACGCGCCCACGTTCACGGGAGCGGTGATCGTCAACACGTCCACCGACGGCGGCGCCAGCTTCGCGCCCGCGAGCGTCGTGGCGCGGGACGACGGCTCGGACAAGCCGTGGCTCGCGGTGGGACGCGACCCGGTCGACCGGAAGCGGGACAACCTCTACGTGACCTGGACCAGCTTCCAGGAGCGACGCGCCGAGCTTCGGTTTGCGCGCTCGACCGACGGCGGCGTGACGTGGTCGCCACAGAAGACGCTCTTCGCTCCCGTCGACACGGGCCCGGCCGGGCTGTCGGCGCTCATGCAGTTCGCCAACCCCACGGTGGATCAGTCGAGCGGTCGTCTCTTCATCCCGTTCCTCCACCTGAGCAACTTCGACACCGACTTCATCAAGGTGCTCGTCTCCGATGACGCAGGCGACACGTTCACGTTCCTCACCTTCGACGTGCCCGGCGCGCCGGACACGGTCGGGTTTCCCAACGTCACCCCCGGAACCTTGAGCGACTGCGGCGCCACCGGCGGCATCCGCCCTGTGCTGAGTCAGGGCGCCGATCTGGGGGGAGGCCGCCTCGGCCTGCCCCGCTTCCGGCAGTCCACGCGGCTCATCACGCAGCCGAGCGCGGCGGCGGCGAACGGGAGGCTCTTCATCGCCTTCAACTCCTCCACGAGCCCGTTCTTCGGCGACCCAAACTCGCGCTCCGAGATCCGCCTCCTCGTCTCCCCAGACGGAGGCCGCACGATGTTCGGCCCATTCACGGTGGCGGCTGCGACCGACGTCGACTTGCAGCACGTGCTCCCCGCGCTCTCCGTGGACGCGGACGGTGAGCGTGTGAGCGTCGCCTACTACGTGCAGCAGGCGGACGGACGGATCCGCGTCGACCTGACCACCGGCAAAATCGGGCGAGAGGGCCGCCGGTTCCGCGCGAAGTCACCCGCTGGCTTGAGTAGCGTCGCCTTCGATCTCATCCCGAGCAACAACCCGAGCCCGATCGCGTTCAACGCGTTCCTCACCACGAACTACGATCGGACCGTGCCCCCCTGTTACAATCTCGGCGAGTACCTCGCCACGACGCAGCAGGAGAGGAGCGTGCTCGCGGCCTGGGGCGACAACCGGAACACCTGGACTTCGCCCTCCGGCTCGCCCGCTGTCGGTCCCCATGCTCAACCGGACGTCTTCTTCCAGCAGACGGAGCCGTAGCAAGGCGCAGTGTGCAACTCAAGGCTGATCTGCACCTCCACACGCGGGAGCGGGATCGGTTCATCGCCTACGATGCGCGGGACCTGATCGACCGGGCCGCGCGCTCCGGGTTTCAGGTCCTGAGCATCACCAACCACGACGCCGTCACCTTCAGTGCGGACCTCGAGAGCTATGCCCGGGGGCGTGGGATCCTCCTGATCCCGGGCGTCGAGATGACGATCGAAGGCAAGCACGTCCTCCTCTACAACGCCGACGTCACGCCGGAGCGGCTCCGGACCTTCGCCGATCTGCGCCGGCTCCGCCGCCCCGAGTGGCTGGTGGTGGCGCCCCACCCGTTCTTTCCCGCCTCGTACTCGCTCCGCGGTCGACTGCTCGAGGAGCTCGACCTGTTCGAGGCGATCGAGCTCAGCCACTTCTACACCAGGCGAATCGATTTCAACCGCCCGGCGATCCGCCTGGCGAAGGAGACCGGCTTGCCGCTCGTGGGCACCTCCGACAGCCACGTGATCCGGCAGTTCGGGACGACCTTCTCACTGATCGAGAGCGAACCGACGGTGGCGTCGGTCCTCCAGGCCATCCGAAAGGGGCAGATCCGGGTGGAAAGCCGTCCGCTCGCGCTTCAGGAGTGCGCGGCCATCGCGGGGGCGATGGCCGTCGCGGACTGCCGGGAAGGGCTCAGGGGCCTCGTAGGCCGAGTACTGCCGCCCGCAATTCGTCGAGGTGGACCTTCTTGATGGTGGTCCGCCCCGCGACCAGGGCGGGATCCGTGTAGGTTGGCGGAGCCTGGCGCGACGCCTGATAGGTCTGGTCCAGCGCCGTCCGCAGCTCCGTCACGTGGACCGCCCGGGCCCGGGTGACGCCGGGCACGAGCGTGCGGTCGGTCCAGGCGAAGGGCGCCAGCCCGCGGTCCCCTCGCAGGCGATCGATCGCCGCCCGGAGCTCGGCGATGTGCTCTGCCTTGACACGCGTGTTCCGAGCCACGAGCGGGTCGTCGGTGAACGTGAACCCCGCCGTCCGCGTGACCGTCAAGGTGGCCGTCGTCGTGTTGCCGGCGGCGTCACGCGCCGTGACGCTCAGCACGTTCTCGCCCGGTTCGAGGCCGATCCCGTTCGCCGTCCAGCTCGTCGTCCCGGTCGTGGCGCCGCTGCCGCCCCGGCTGTTCGTCCACGTCACCTGGGTGACCCCGACGTTGTCGGAAGCCGTCCCGCCGAGCGTGATGGACGAGGCGCCCGTGGTGTAGCTCGGAGCGGACGTGGGCGAGGTGATGGCCACCGTGGGCGCCGTGGCGTCGATCCGCGTGACCGTCACCGTGTCCGTCGCGGTGTTGCCGGCGGCATCGCGCCCCCTGATGGTCAGCACGTTCGTGCCGAGCTGGAGGCCGATCCCGCTCGCCGTCCAGCTCGCCCTGCCGGTCGCGGTGCCGCCGCCGCCTCGGCTGTTCGCCCACGTCACCTGGGTGACCCCGACGTTGTCGAAGGCTGTCCCGCCGAGCGTGATGGACGAAGCGCCCGTCGTGTAGCTCGAACCGGACGTGGGCGAGGTGATGCTCACCGTGGGCGCCGAGGTGTCGACGTTCAACACCGTCACGCCGATCGCGGCCGAGGTGGTGCGGTTGCCCGCCGCGTCACGCGCGACGGCGGTGAGCGTGTGAGTGCCGTTGGGGACCAGCACGGTGTTCCAAGAGGCTCGGAACACCGGCGGAGAGAACACCGCCAGGATCTGACCGTCCTGCAGGTAGTCGATGCGGGTGACGCCCATATTGTCGGAGGCGGAGGCGGTGATCGTCACCACGCCGGACACCGTCTGACCACCGGCCGGCGACGCCACGGCGACGAGGGGGGGCGTCGTGTCAGCGGGGCCGTCATCGTCGCGCTCGAAGACACCCAGATCCGGGGCGGACCCGAAGTAGCCGACTCCCGGAATCACGAGACCGCGATCGATCGCCGGGCTTCCGGCGCGCAGCGTGAACACCCGATTCGCCTCGTCGGTGAACCGAGGGTCGGTCTCGAGGTTGCCCGAGGCCTCGGCGTAGGTCTGCTGGAACCCCGCGAGCGTGTAGCTGAGGTTGCCACCCTGCGCGGGCTCGCGGATGCGAAGCACCATCGGCTCGCCCGCCGATCCGGGCTGACGCAGGAAGATGTTGTTCTCGATGCGGTTACCGTTCAGGCTGCCCACCGGCCACGCGGTCGGGTTGCCATAGTGATTGATCGTGATCGTGTAGACGTTGCCCTCGAAGGCGAAGCCGGCATTCCTGAAGAAAATGTTGTTTGCGACGAGATTGTCACGCACGGATCGGCCGTCCCATTCCCTGAGGGCGATCGCTCCGTTGCTGTTCACCAAGTCTCGAAGGAGATTGTTGCCGTAGAACACGTTGTGGTAGACCTGGTTGCCGATCGAGTCCTGGGGGATCGTGCCGTTGTAGACGTAGGCTTGAAGCTCGACACCCGACGCCGCGTTGTTGAAGACCTCGTTGTAACGAACGACGTTGTAGCTCGATTGGATCTGGAGGCCGGAGCGAGGATAGTTGACCCCGTTGCGGGCCGCATCCGAGATCCGGTTGTATTCGATGAGCGTCCGCTCGTTCCCGTAGGCCAGGATGATCACGGTCGCGTAGAAGTTCGAGAGCGTGTTGTCCGCGATGACGTTGTTCGTCGACGGCGCCGTGCTCTGCTGGCTTCCGATCTGGATCAGGCTATGGCCGCCGTCCCGCACCGTGTTGTTGAGAATGCGGTTGCGGTGCGCGTCGCTGACGATGTAGATGCTGTCGCCAGAATTGGCACGCTCATCGCCGATGTCGATGATCTGGTTCCGTTCGACGAGGTTGTCGCTCGACTCGCTGATCTTGATGGCGTGACCCCAGACGGCGGGGGTGCCGCACCTCGTGAGATACGCGTCGCGCACGACGTTGTGGTGGCCGCCCGAGGAAATCTGGGCGGCGACGCCGGGGACGTTCTGGATCCAGAGCCGCTCCACCACGATGTAGCTGCGGCCATCGAGCCACACGGCGACGACGGGGCGGTTGCTACCCGCCGAGCGGCCCCCGTCGAGCACCGCCGTCTCGCCGAGATAGCTCGTGAACCGGATGGGCCGGGCCGCGGTCCCCGACACGTTCGGCGCGATATACTGCCCGAAGAAGATGCCTCGCAGCCGCACGGTGTCGCCGGCGGCGACGGCGGCGTTGGCCCGGTCGAGCGTGCGCCACGCCGTGCCCGGTGTCAGCCCATCGCTGTCGTCGTTGCCGGCGGCGGCATCGACGTGGAGCGTGCGGTTGAAGGTCGCCGGGTTTGCCACCGTCAGGAACAGGGGCGCCGATTCGATGACGACACCCGACGCGAGCCGGACCTCCGCGGTGATCGTGTGGTTGCCGTCGGTGGCGCTGGCGGCGCTCCAGACGACCTGGAACGGCGGCGTCGTGTCGAGCGCGTCGAGCACATAGCCGTCCACCTTGAACTGGACACCCACCAGGCCCGCTTCGGGCAGCACGGCGGGCGCGGAGATCGTCACCGTGCCGGTGACGGGTGAGGTCTGCGAGGACAGCAGCGGGAAGCCGGTCAGAGGGGCGCTCGCGGCCGGCATCGAGGCGCCCAGTAGCAGGCCCAGAACGCCAACGCTCGAGAGGAGCCGGCACGTCCACAGTCCCGTGCGATCTCCGGCGGAGTCCATCCGGGCCAGCACAAACCTCACCGAGTGGCGCCGCTGGACTCGGGTTGGCTCACGCCCCGACCGGCGATTCGTGCGTTCCTAGCGTGCACCGAGCGGCGATGGTTCCGCAGTCGTGCGGCGACCACCACGTGCACGAGACGTCGCCCTCAGGCATCTCAGCTGGCAGCGCGATGCGCTGTCCCAGCTCGCAACAGTCGAAGCAACTCCCACGCGTCGAACACACCGTCCCCTGTCCGTGTGTGGTGGGACTGCCATTGGTACGAAGGCCGTCGTGACGGCCGGCGGGACGTCTGCACAGTAGGTGCCAAGAGCCGTGCGGCGCGCCCGAGTTCTGGAATCGCAGGGATTTGAGCGAGCGCATGGAGCCGGTGAGCGTGGCTCCGCGGGACACCCAGTGTCACGTTCGACCGTACGCTTGTCTATTTTGTGACGTTTCCTCGGGTCAGCACCAGGACGGCTTCCGGGATCGTTCCGTTGGCCTCGCCAGGCTCGACGCGAGAGACGAACGGCGCGACCTCGCGATCGCGCCGTTCGTCTACGCGAAGACCTCGGTCACTGTTGCTGCATCAGTTGATGTTGCGGACGGCGGCCCTGAGCTCGTTCACGTGGATCGCCTTGATGAGCGTCAGCCGTCCCACAACCGTCGGATCCGTGTAGGCGGGCGCTGTCCGGCCCGCCGCCTGATACGCCTGGTTCAGCGCCGCCCGGAGCTCGGCCAAGTGAACCATTTTGACTGGAGTGCTCCCGGCCGTCAGCGTGGGATCGGTCCACGCAAAGGTCGCCAGCCCGCGGGCCACGCGGACGCTATTGATGACTGCCCGGAGCTCCGTGATGTGCAGCGCCCGGCTGAGCGTGCGCTGAGCGACGAGCGGGTCATCGGTGAATGCGAGAGTCGACGACAACGTCACGGTCAGCACGCCCATCGCGGTGTTCCCGGCGGCGTCGCGCGCGGTGACGGTGAGGAGGTTGGCGCCGGCCTGCAGGACGATGCCGCTGGCGGTCCAGCTCGTGGTGCCGGTGGCGGTGCCGCTGCCGCCGCGGTTGTTCGCCCACGTGACCTGGGTGGCGGCGGAGGCGGTCCCACCGAGGCTCAGGGACGCGAGGCTCGTGCTGTAGGTGGGCGAGGCGGTGGGCGTCGTGATGGCTACCGTGGGCGCCGTGGCGGCCGCGTAGGTAACGGTCACGGTGCGTGTCGCGATGTTGCCGGCGGCGTCGCGCGCGGTGACGGTGAGGAGGTTGGCGCCGGCCTGGAGGACGATGCCGCCGGCGGTCCAGCTCGTGGTGCCGGTGGCGGTGCCGGTGCCGCCGCGGTTGTTCGCCCACGTGACCTGGGTGACGCCGACGTTGTCGGCGGCCGTGCCGCCGAGGGCCAGGGCGGAGCTGCTCGCGGTGTAGGTGGGCGAGGCGGTGGGGGTCGTGATGGCCACCGTGGGCGCCGTGGTGTCAGCGTTCGCGACGGTCACGTTGATTCCGGTCGAGGTGGTCGCGTTGCCGGCAGCGTCGTAGGCCCGAGCGGTCAGGGTGTGTGCGCCGTTGCTCACGGCCGCGGTGTTCCAGGCGAAGGTCATCGCCGCCGGGGACAGCATCCCGAGGACCTGGCCGTCCTGCAGGTAGTCGATACGGGTCACGCCGACGTTGTCGGAGGCGGTGGCCCTGAGCGTCACCATTCCGGACACGGTCTGGCCGAGGGTTGGCGCCGTCAGGGCGACGGTGGGCGAGGTCGTGTCAGCGGGCGGGGCGCTACCTTCGTACTCGTGGGCCCCCAGATCCGAGGCCGCCCCGAGGTAGGCGACTCCGGCAATGGCCAGGCCTCTATCGATCGCGGGGCTGCCGGAGCGCAGGGTGAACACCCGATTCGCCTCGTCGGTGAACATCGGGTCGACCTGGAGGTTCCCGCTCGCGGTGGCGTATGTCTGCTCGAAGGCCGCCAGCGTGTAGCTGAGGTTGCCGCCCTGGCTCCCGTCGCGGATCCGCAGCACCGTCACCTCGCCCGCCGATCCGGGCTGTCGCAGGACGATGTTGTTCTGGATGCGGTTGCCGTTCAGGCTGCCCACCGGCCAGGAGGTCGGATTGCCGTAGTGGGTGATGGTGATCGTGTAGAACTGCCCGCTCTGCTGAAACCCGTTGTTGCGGAAGAAGATGTTGTTGGCGATGAGGTTGTCGCGCACGGATCGGCCGTCCGACTCGCGGAAGTGGATCGCGCCGCTGTTGTTTTGGAAGTCCTGGATCCGGTTGTTGCCGTAGAAGACGTTGTGGTAGATCTGGTTGCCGATCGAGTCCTGGGGGATCGTGCCGGCGTACGTGTAGGCCCCGAGGTGGAGGCCGCTCGACGAGTTGTCGAAGACCTCGTTGTAACGGACGATGTTGTAGGGTGCCTGGATCTGGATGCCGGCGCGAGGATAGTTGACACCGTTGCGCCCCGCGTCCGAGATCCTGTTGTATTCGATGAGCGTCCGCTCGTTTCCGTAGGCCAGGATGATCCCGGTCGCGTAGAAGTTCGAGAGCGTGTTGCCAGCGATGACGTTGTCAAACGCCACGGCCGTGCTCTGCTGGCTTCCGATCTGGATCAGGCTATGGCCGCCGTTCTGCAGCGTGTTGCCGAGAATGCGGTTACGGTGCGCGCCGCTGACGATGTAGATGCTGTCGCCCGTGTTCTCGCTCTCGTTTCCGATATTGGTGATCCGGTTCTGCTCGACGACGTTGTCGCTCGACCGGGTGATCCGGATGGCGTGGCCCCAGGCGCCGGAGCCGTTGCCGATGTTCAAGAACTGAGAGCCGCGGATGGCGTTGAAGTTGCTGTCCTCGATCACCGCGGCTTGCCCAGGGTAGTTGCGAATCAGCACGTCCTCGACGACGACGAACTGGCGTCCCGTCAGCCTGATCCCGCTGTTGTCGAGCACGGCGAGCTGCCCCGGATCGCTCATGAACCGGATGGGCTGGGCCGCGGTCCCCGAGGCGTTCGGCTGGATGAACTGCCCGCTGAACGTGCCGCGCAGCAACACGGTGTCGCCGGCGGTGACCGCGGAGTTGGCCCGGTCGAGCGTGCGCCACGCCGTGCTCGCGGTCAGTCCGTTGCTGCCGTCATTGCCCGCGCCGGCATCGACGTGGAACAGGCGGTTGAAGGTCGTCGGATTCGCCACGGTGAGGACCAGGGGCGCCGACTGAATGACGACACCCGAGGTGAGCCGGGCCTCCGCGGTGAGGGTGTGGTTGCCGTTGCTGGCGCTGGCGGCGCTCCAGATGACCTGGAAGGGTGACGTCGTGTCGAGGGCGTTGAGCACGTAGCCGTCCACCTTGAACTGGACGCCCGCCAGGCCCGCCTCGGGCAGCACGGCGGGGGCGGAAATGGTGACGGCGCCGGTGACGGGCGAGGGCTGCGAGGACGTGAGCGGAAAGCCCGGCGCAGGGGCGCCCGCGGCCGGCATGGACGAGCCCAACACGAGGGTCAAGACCAAGGTCGAGAGGAAGAGACGCGCGCGACCGACACAATCCGCCCAGCAACCCATGGTGCTCCTCCAGCTGCGGAAGAGCACCAGATCCCTGGGAAGCTACATCCCTGTCCTTCGGCAGCCCGGCTGTCAGGCCCATTGCCTGACCCGTGGCTTTGCGCCCCCGCCTCGCGGCGGGTTTGCCTTTTTTCGGGAAGGGCTCTTCGCTGCAAGACCGAGAGGTTGCACGGGGGGTGCCAAGGGGCGATCCCGTCA
>Ga0209156_10002236_pt1 | contig 15246 bp, 17 predicted proteins | sample GraSoiAngelo_124_FD_185881 | JGI IMG/M metagenome (GOLD analysis project Ga0209156, IMG submission 185881) | Grasslands soil microbial communities from the Angelo Coastal Reserve, California, USA - 14_0927_05_20cm (SPAdes) (version 2) | ecosystem: Environmental > Terrestrial > Soil > Grasslands...
ATGTGTGCGCGATGTTTTTTGTGCATGGGCCGTGAGTGATTGTGAATTGTAGGGCAGGCGCGTCGCCTGCCAGCTACCACACCCGCAACCGGGAGCTGTTGCCCTACAAATGCGCGCGGCGTAAGGTCGCTTTCCTTCATGAAAGTCGAGGTCGAAAAGCAGCCCGATTCCGTCTCCACACTGCAAATTGAATTGCCGCCGGAGCAGGTCGCGAAAGAGTGGAATGCGATCGCGGATAACTTCGCGCGCTACGCCAAAATTCCGGGCTACCGGCCGGGCAAAGCGCCCCGGCGGGTGATCGAAGCGAAATTCAAGAAGGAAATTCAGGAAGAGCTCACAAAAAAGCTGGTCTCAAAAAGTTATCGCGACGCGGTTGCCGAAAAACAATTGCGCGTGGTGTCGCTGACAAATCTGGAGGATGTCAAGATTGGCGATGACAAGACGATGCGGTTCCGCGCAACGGTAATCACGGCGCCTGAATTTGACCTGCCAGATTACAAAAACATTACGGTGCAGTTGCCGCCATTGGAGGTCACGGAAGAGGAAGTGAACACTGCGATGGAACGCTTGCGGGACCAATCCGCTGATTTTCTGGACGTGGAACCAGAGCGCGCTCTGCAAATGGATGATTTTGCGGTAATCGATTTCGAAGGCACGATCGAGGGCCGGCCAATCAGCGAGATTGCGCCGGAAGCGAGCAAGAATTTGCATGGCGGAAAGAAGTTTTGGCTGCAAATGGGGCCGGAGAATTTCCTGCCCAACTTTTGCGAGCAATTGGTCGGACAAAAAAAGGAAGAGACACGCTTGGTGATCGTGACTTTTCCAGCGGACTTGCCGGTGAAAGAACTGGCCGGCAAGAAGGCAGATTACGCCGTCACTTTGCGCGAGATTAAACAAAAAATATTGCCGGAATTAAACGATGCCTTCGCCACGAAATTGACGAAGGACAAGACCCTGGCGGATTTGCGCGCGATGGTAGCCCACGATCTCGAGCACGAGAAGGAGCATGCCATCGAGCAAGCGAAGGAATCGCAAATCGTAAAGGCTTTGCAGGAGCAAACCCAATTCGATTTACCGTCTCAGCTTTTGCGCAACGAAACGCGGCGCGCCCTGGGGGAGTTGGTGCAGCGTAACCGGCAGCGCGGGGTGCCGGATGAAATGCTGAAAAGTAAGGAAAAGGAGCTGGTGGAAGGGGCGGGGTCGCTGGCGGCGCATCGCTTGAAAACGAATTTCATCCTCCATCGAATCGCCGAGGTGGAGAAGATTCAAGTCACGCCCGAGGAAGTCGAGGAACGGATCCGAAATCAGGCTGCACATTACAATGTTTCAGTGGAAAAAATGCGCAAGGAAATCGACGAACGCGAGGAAATAAACAGCCTGGTGGAAGAGGTCCTGCTGGGTAAGGCCATTGATTTTCTCAAGGCGAATGTTAACGTCAAAACGGCGGCAGCCGGAGCAAAAGAAACGATAAAAACTGATGAGCGAATTAAGTAAAAATATTTCCCAAAGTGTGCTGGTCCCCATGGTGGTCGAGCAGACCGGCCGAGGGGAGCGCGCCTACGACATCTATTCACGGCTGCTCAAGGACCGGATCATTTTCATAGGCACACCGATCGACGATCACATCGCGAATCTGGTCATAGCCCAGATGCTTTTCCTGCAAATGGAGGATGGAAAAAAGGACCTTAACCTTTATATCAACTCACCGGGCGGCTCCGTCACCGCCGGGCTGGCAATTTATGACACGATGCAGTTTCTCACCTGCGATGTGACGACCTACTGCCTCGGCATGGCGGCAAGTATGGGCGCCGTCTTGTTGTGCGCCGGAACCAAAGGCAAACGTTTCGCCCTGCCGAATTCCGACATCATGATCCACCAGGTGTCGGGTGGCGCACAGGGACAGGCCAGCGATGTCGAGCGCCAGGTCGATTACATGTTCAAGTTGAAGAAGCGCCTGATCAAAATCATCTCACAGCATACGGGCAAATCCGAGGAACAGGTCCGGTTGGATTCCGACCGCGATTATTACATGTCGGCGGCGGAAGCGAGGGACTACGGGTTGGTCGATGAGGTGATCAAATCGCGCAAGGAAGCGAAGCTCCTCGATGGCGCGGGCGGAGACGGAGCGGACCGAAATGTAGCCGTGGCGGAGGCCGCGTTACCCCGCAGACTCGGGGAATAGAAGCTGCTTAAAAGGTAGCGCTCTTATGGCACGGGCTTCGAACCTCACGATGTGCTCTTTCTGCGGGAAGAGCCATGCCGAAGTGCGGAAGCTGATCGCCGGTCCCGGGGTCTATATTTGCGACAGTTGCATCAATGTTTGCAAAAGCATCCTCGATAAGGAGCTGAACGAAGACGCCCGGCGCCAGTCTTCTACCATTCGGGTGCCCAAACCGGCGGAAATTCGCCGATCGCTCGATCAATATGTCATTGGCCAGGACATCGCGAAAAAAACTCTTTCGGTCGCGGTCCATAACCATTTCAAGCGGGTCATGCAGACCGGCGCGCTCTCCGATTCATCGGCTGCTTTCCAGCCCGATCCATTTGCCGACGTCGAAATCGAGAAGAGCAATATTTTGCTGATCGGCCCAACCGGGTCGGGCAAGACTTTGCTGGCCAAAACGCTGGCAAAAATTCTTGATGTTCCCTTTTGCATTGCCGACGCGACCACGCTGACCGAAGCCGGCTATGTCGGTGAAGACGTCGAAAACATTATTCTGCGTTTGCTGCAAAATGCGGACTACGACGTAAAACGGGCCGAGATTGGCATCGTTTACATCGACGAGATCGACAAAATCGGTCGCAAAACCGACAACGTTTCGATCACGCGCGATGTCAGCGGCGAGGGCGTGCAGCAGGCGTTGTTGAAAATTCTTGAAGGCAGCACGTGCAACGTTCCGCCACAAGGAGGGCGCAAGCATCCGCACCAGGAATACATCCAGGTGAACACCGAAAAGATTCTGTTCATCTGCGGTGGCGCATTTGTCGGCCTCGATAAGATCGTGCAAAAACGCATCGGCCAAAAGGTGATGGGTTTCGGCAGTCCCACATTGGAAGTAGAGGCGGCCCTGGCGCGGGAGGCGGTGAGACGAGTCGAACCGGAAGATTTGCTGGCGTTTGGCATGATTCCCGAATTCATCGGCCGTTTGCCGGTCGTGGCCGCGCTGGACGCGCTGACCGAGGAAGAGATGGTCGCGATTTTGACCGACACCAAGAATGCGATGGTGAAACAGTACACAAAACTTTTCTCGATGGAGAATGTGCGATTGTCGGTAACAAAGGACGCGCTGAAGGCACTGGCGGCGCAGGCCGTGACAAAGGGAACGGGCGCGCGCGCATTGCGATCGATGCTCGAGCGCATCATGCTCGAGATCATGTATGACGTGCCAAGCCGTGAAGACATTGCCGAAGTCACAATTAATCGCGCGGTCGTAGAGGGGAAGAAGCTTCCTCTCATTCGCAAAAAGCAGGATAAGGACGCGGCGTAATGGGCCTTCGGCCCCCGTTAAAAAGTTAAATCGTTACAAGGTTACATCGGGGTAACCGCAAACCTTCGAGCGGCTATCATTCTGTACTGGAGGGGCGAGCTCCTGCGAGCCCGCCGTTGTAGCACAGCCATCCTGGCTGTGGGGGCAACGGGCATCTTGCCCGTTGTATTTGTGCGCAGCCCTCAAGCCTGTAGAGAAGCTCGGCGTTAGCCACTCGGCTTCTCCGTTGTAACGTTGTAACTCTTTTAACTAGTCACCTTGTTACCTTGTCACATGCGCGTCATCGTCATCAATACTGGAACGGAAATCCTGCTCGGTGACGTGCTCAATACCCATCTTGCCTTCATCGCACGCGAGATTTTTCATTTTGGGCTTCGCATCGACGAACAGCGCACGATTCCCGATGGCAATGCGATTGAGAGCACGCTGGCTGATGTTTCCTCACGGACCGAGATTGTTTTTGTGACGGGCGGGCTTGGGCCGACGAGCGATGACATCACCCGCGAACTGGTGGCCGGCTATTTGCAGTTGCCGCTTCTCGAAGACGCAATCGTCAGGGAAACGATCCGCAGCCGGCTGGCGGCGCGCCGAATACCAACTACGAAACGGATCTGGCGGCAAGCCTTGGTCCCGGCCGGAGCGGACGTTTTGGCTAACGAGAACGGAACTGCTCCCGGCCTCTATTTGCCGGCGAATGTCAATCCAGCGGTTCCATCGCCGCACTTGTTTTTACTGCCGGGCCCGCCGCGCGAGTTGCAGCCGATGTTCCGCAATTTTGTCGCGCCGTTTTTGTATCGGATCACCGCCGAATCAAAAAAAGATGCGATGCGAGCTTTTCGCATTGCCAACATGGGCGAATCCATCATTGAGAAAAAAATTGGTGATCTGGTTCTGGCGATTCCGGAAATCGAGCTCGGTTATTGTGCGCGTCCAGGTGAAGTTGAGGTACGCGTTATCGGTAGCGCTGTAGCAGTCGCGCAGGCGGAGGAAATTATTCGCGAAAAGCTGGATAACGCGATCTTCAGCGCGAGCGATGAGACTCTGGCGGCCGTTCTTGTCCGGTTGCTCTCGGAACGGGAGCAAACCCTGGCGCTGGCCGAGTCATGCACGGGCGGCTTTCTGGCAGATCAAGTCACCAATGTTCCCGGTGCCTCGAAAGTATTTGTCGCGGGCTACGTTACCTATTCGAATGAAGAAAAGATTCGCACCCTCGGTGTTTCACGCGAATCGATCGAGAAATTTGGCGCCGTAAGCGAGCACGTCGCGACTGAGATGGCGGAAGGACTGCGGATACGAACCGGTGCAACACACGGAATCGCAACCACGGGAATCGCGGGGCCGTCGGGTGGTAGCGAAGAGAAACCAGTCGGGACTGTCTTCGTGGGATTGAGTTCGGAAAATCAGCCGACGCGGTGGGAGAAGTTCTTTTTCCCGAGCGATCGCGAAACCTTCAAGCAGCTGGTTGCGCAGCGTGCCTTCGATCTGCTGCGGCGGAGGGTGATGTAGTTATGAAGCCGTCATCCCGAGCGAAGTCGGGGGTCCCGATGCGTCACCTCGAAGTTTTCATGGCGGGATCCCTCGAAGGCACTCGGGATGACGGGATTAAACGCCGGCTGTACTTCCACGGGGGTGCCGACTTTGACGTGATCGTAAAATAATTTTGCGCCATCGGAGGGCATGCGAATACAGCCGTGCGAGGCAGGGTACCCGGGCAAAATTCCAACGTGCATACCGACGCCTTCACCCGTAAGACGCATGAACCATTTCATGGCGGCGCCCTGAAAATGCGTTCCGCTCGGCGCGGCATCGATATGCATGCTCACCCCCGCGCGAACGATGCGCCCGGAGCTATCAACAAAGTCACCGTAAAGAGACGAGTAATGGTTCGGATCTTTTTCCATGACGTGCATGCTGCCGCTGGGCGAACTGTGGCCGCGTTTGCCCGATGAAATCGGGGAATCGATCACGATTTCCTCAGCTACCATGAGGTAGGCGCGTTGTTTTGCGAGAGAAACAATGAGGTGGACCTCATCCGGAGAAATTTTTGCCAGCAGCGCCTGATTCACCTGGAGCGGCGCCTGCTTCTTAATCAAGTCGACCGCGCTACGCATCGGCTGCAAACCGCTTTTGGGCTGACCAAATTGCCCAACAGCCGAGATGGCGAAGAACAAAATCGCGTTTGCGACGATCAGCTTGGGAAAACGTTTTGTCATTTCGCGTATCCGTCCACCCGCGCGAGCCAGCCAGCCATCCAGCGAGCTTCGCCGCGCTCCGGCGGCGCATTTGCAACTCGCCGGCGAAGGACAGTCTTGGCCGACGCAGCGAATTCGTCGAGCGCGGATTGCGATCCGTGCATATTCTCCAGGACTTGGAGCAGGCCCCAACCCTGACCGTGATAACGTTCGGTCGCGAGCGTGCCTTCGCCTTTAAAATTTACGTAGTCCACCAGCGCGTAACAGCCCTGAGCGCTGGAAGCGACGCGACCGAATTGGAGTCGCACATTTTCGCGATCAGCGGCCTGGGCGACCATTTTGGGTAAGGCATCTTGCAGGCGTGCGATCAGAAACTGGGCTTGGAGATCGATGGTATCGACGAGAAACTGGCGCAGTTGTTGCATTTTCGGGGAGTCGATTGCTTCCTGAAACTCGGCACGGGAATTCCATGGGCAGAAAGTGTCGCGCTCGGCGAGAAGAAATTGAGGTAATTTGGCGCCATGGGCAGAAACAAAGCGAACAAGCTTTGGAAAACTTTCGTCGAAGGGGCCGCGCTGGCCTTTGGGGTACCAGATAAAGTGGCCGATGCCGAGGGACGCGAAGTTTTCGCCTACATTCCATGAGGTCAGCCCGGAGATTGTCCCGCCACATTCATTTTGCCAAATCCGTTTGCCGATCCGTTGCGCATCGGCCGAAGAAATGTCGACCGCGGCGTGAAGGAACGAATTGGCCAGCATTATGATGGTTAGACTTACGGCCAGCTGACAGCTTGACGCGTTCACTTTCTTCTCTAGCGTGCCGGACTTCATTTCGCGCCGCTTTTGGCGCTTCCACTTTATGAAAAATCTCCTAATCTGCATCACCCTGGCAACCTTGGCAGCCCCTGCATTTGCGGAAGATCGGCCCGCGCTCAAGGATGCAAAAGATAAAGTAAGTTACAGCATCGGGCTCGACATCGGGATGACTTTCCAAAAGCAAAAAATGGAGATTAATAGCGACGTGCTTGCCGCGGGTGTGAAAGATGGACTGAGCGGGGTGAAGCCGCTCCTGAGTCCCGAGGAAGTGCGCCAGGTGATGACGCAGTTTTCGAAAGACATGAGAGAAAAAACGGCAGCGGCTAACAAAGAGGCGGCGGAAAAGAACACCAAGGAAGGTGAGAAATTTCTCGCTGAAAACAAGGCGAAACCCGGCGTAAAAACGACGGCCAGTGGTTTGCAATATAAAGTAGAAAAAGAGGGGAACGGGACGCCGCCAAAAGAAACCGACACCGTGGAGGTGAATTATCGCGGAACTTTGATCGACGGCACCGAGTTTGATAGTTCGTACAAGCGGGGCGAGCCGGCGACTTTTCCGGTTAATCGCGTCATCAAAGGTTGGACGGAAGCGCTCCAATTAATGAAACCGGGCGCGAAATATCAGCTTTTCATTCCATCAAACCTCGCTTACGGCCCAGGTGGAACGGGCGGCGATATTGGACCAAATTCGACCCTCATTTTCGAAGTCGAGTTGCTGAGCGTGAAGCCCGGCGAAGTTAGTTCCCCGTCTCCCGCGGCGTCGGCCCCAACCTCAGCATCACCGAAGAGGTCGCCGTAAGAGATCGGAAGAACCGACACTGTAGTGCCAGGCGTGCCGCCTGCGAACAAGGACCGGAGGTTTCCGGCCGCCGTTTTCACCAATGCAGCCGGCACGACTGCCGCGACAGCTCAGCTCGCGCGCGGGGACTGCGCCGAGTCCCATTCCACGCATGGGGCGTCGCTCCAAAGGTCTTCGAGACTGTAAAAGTCGCGTTTGGCCTGATGGAAGACATGGACAATTACCTGGAGATAATCGAGCACGATCCATTGGCTGGCGGGAAATCCGTCGATGGCGGTCGCGCGAATGTTGTGATCCTGTTTTAGCTTTGTCTCTACTTCACCGGCAATTGCCTTCAAATGCGGTTCGGAGGTTCCCGAGCAAATAACAAAAAAGTCGGTGAAGGTGGAAATCCCGCGTAAATCCAGGACGATGATGTCTTCCGCCTTCTTGTTCGAAGCAAGCTCGCCGCAGATTTTGGCTAGTATTGCGGAATCTATTTTTCTACCTCCCGATAAAGTCCGCGCGCGCGAATGATCTGTTCCACCGAGTTCGGAACCAGATAATGAATTGAACGGCCGCCCGCGATTCGGTTCCGGATTTCGGTTGCGGAAATATCGATGCGCCGATCCACACTCAGATATTCGTGGGCGACCGGGGTGAATGCGCGTGGCAGAACGATGAATGTTACCATTTGGCGCAAATCCTCAAAACCTCGCCAACTCGACAACCCGGCAAGGTTATCGTCACCGATCAGTAAAAATAAATGCGCGCCCGAATATCTTTGATGCAGCTTCTCGACGGTATCGATGGTGTAGGAGGGCGGGTCGCGTTGCAGTTCGCAATCATCGATCTCGAACTGCGCTTCATCTTCAATCGCAGCTCGCAACATATCCAAACGGACTTCGGGGGCCGCAACCGAAGCGTTTTTATGCGGGGAAAGGCGCGTTGGAACAAAAACAATTCTTTCCAGCGCGAATTTTTCTAAAGCGGCTCGCGCCAGAATCAAGTGGGCGTGATGCACCGGATCGAAAGTGCCGCCGTAAATGCCGATCTTTTGCAATTCAATAAATAAGGTATTAACTATGCTCGGTCTTGAACCGCGTTACATCTGGCGTCCAGCTCGAAACAATTCCAGCGGGTCCGATACCGCGGGCAAATTGCGCAGCGATCGAGGAGCTGCCGTAGCATTTGAAGAACATTTCCTGTTTTCCGCGTTTGCTTCGTGCGATCAATTCGCTCGCAACTGGCGATTCATCTCGGCGAGCCCGTAAATGTTAATTGCAGTCAAATTCCCTGTTGCCGACGGGTCGATTCGCAAAGAACTGCCGCCAACCGGACCGCTGCGATGTTCACTGAAGCTGATCCCGGCCAGATTTTGTGAATTCATATAATCCGTGAACGAACTGCCGCTGACTCCGCGTGCCGAAATGATTTCGAACGGCCTCGCCCCGCCGACACCAGTCTCGGGTCCGTGCAACTCACCGATCAAACCGGTCGCCACGTAGTAGAGCGGCGAATTCCAGCGTGGAATATTTGGCGACGTTGGAATCCAAGGCAGGCCGGTGTGGAAAACCAGGGTATTGATGCCGTGTAACACCGCCGGAGTTGGTTTACCGGTCGGGTCGTAGAGCGAATGCGCCGTCAATCCAGTGACAGGATCGCGACGAGAACCAATATAACGGCCGGCCTTTTCCCTGCCGTCGAGTCCGTGCTCCGGCGTGTAAAGCGAGAGAAGATTGCAATTCTTTCGGAGAAACACGCGTGTGCGCACCCCGCGCGAATCGACTCCGGTTTGATTTGTGATTAGTCCGACGCGCTTGTTCTTGAGCAATGCGTAGCCATTCGCCTCAAGCACATCGATGCCCAACCCCACTCCGCCCCGTGCGTCCGTCGCAATCAGAACCGATGCAAGGGCGACAAAAATCCTGTTTCCGGCGGAACGCATCAAATTTAACGTCGACGTTATGAAGCACACTTCCGCGGGTCAACTGTTGCTTATCGGTGTCCAGGATCTCAAGCTCGGTGCGGCTGAAGCGAAACTGCTGCGCCGAGTGCAACCGGGCGGATTCATCTTGTTCGGTCGCAATATCAAAACGCCGGGACAATTGCGAAAGCTCATCGATGAACTGCGCAGCTTAAGCATCATCGAGCCGATCATTACCATCGACCAGGAAGGTGGCCGGGTGTCGAGGCTGCGATTGATTGGAAACGAACCGCCGAACGCTCAACAATTACGCGACAAAGGAGACATCGAGCTGATTCGCAAACACGGCGAGATTACCGGGGACTTGCTGCGATTGTTCGGTTTCAATCTCGATCTCTGTCCCGTGCTCGATATTTCTTTTGATGACGAGGCGGACAATTCCTTGCGTGGTCGCTGTTACGGAAAAACGGTCGAGCAGGTAATCAGGAACGCGGCTGCGTTCAATAGCGCGCTGCGTGTTGCGGGCGTAGCAAGCTGCGGGAAACATTTTCCCGGCTATTCGGCTGCCGTCGTGGATGCCCATCACAGTTTGCCGAAAATCGATCGGACCCGCGAACAGTTGGATCGCGAAGAGCTCGCAGTCTTCCGCGCGTTTGCGGGCGGCGGTTCGGGAACTGCGAAGAGCCATGTTGTCGATTGCATGATGATTTGTCATGGGTGGTATCCCTGTTTCGAAGAGAAAAAAACACCGGCATCGCTCAGCCATCGTGTCGTCACGCAATTGCTGCGTGATGAATTAGGCTTCGATGGCCTTGTCATGACAGACGATCTGGATATGGGCGCGATTTTAAATGAATACAGTTTCGATGAAATGTTGCGGCTTACTTTTGCTGCCGGCAACGATCTCGCCATGATCTGCCATCGCATCGACAAGGCGGACGAAGCGCTTGGCGTTATCGAAAAACTGCCGCGTAAACAAATTAACCGCGCGCTGGAAAGCGTAGCCGCTTTCAAAAGCAAGATGCAGCCGCCAACCAAGTTTTCCGAGAGCGCGTTTCGAAAACTGGATGACGCGATTTGGAAATTGCGCGTCGCGGTTCTGGGCGAAGAACGCGCCGCCGAACGCAGCCGAGAGAACGCCGCCCGCTCGCCTGTCGAGAGGTATTAAATCTTTTTCGTCCAACAGACAGAATAGTTAGAGATCCTTCGACTTCGCTGCGCTCCGTCCAGGATGACAAAGGAATGGCAACGCAGTCAGATTCTTCTGTAGCGGCGCGATTAGCGCCGATTGCGAGTCGCTCTTTGATTCTTTCGGCGGTCATAGATCCCGCCGCTACAGGAACGGGCTGTTTGGAATGGGTGCGATCCCTCATCCAGATTCTCACATGCCTAGCGCGGCGCGAAGATGCGGGACGAGTCGTTTGCTGAATTCGACAGAATCACCAGCGGACAGATGTGACCACTCGGGGCAGTTGAAGCCCGCTAGCTCGGGAAAATCTTCGAAATAAATTCCAGGCGCAGCTGTGTCTTTTATTACTCGATCCCAAATCTGACCGCGCGGTGTGGTGCGATCCTCGAGAACTTTGAGCTCGCCCGAAACGGGCAGTCTCACGAAGGCGATTTTTCCGCCGCGGCTTCGGAGTTTTTGTGCAGCAGCGGCGACGTCCTGGAAACGTTGTTCGATCGCCTTCATCATCTGTGCCATGAAGACTTCTTTCGGAATGTAGGTCGGCGGAGGAGGGGGAGTGAAAAGCGGAATCCAGCCTTGCTGAATTGTTCGCTGCAATTCGCTGCCGGGTCGCGCGCATTCCTCGATCATGCGGGCGCGACGTTCCCGGTCGATCGTCTGAAAATACGGCGGCGGAGGAGGCGGAATAAGCGCACTGGGCCGATTTGGAATAGGCAGGCGTTTCAGAAGCTCCTCGAGCGTGAGATCTGATTGTTTAAGAAATGCGATGTGTTCTTCCAATGGCATCGCCAAATATTGGCTGACGCGTTGCGCGGGCGTTTGGGTTTGAGAGCGCCGAACGTTTTTTTCTGCGCGCTCCATCGGAGGAGAGCCGGGTGGGGCCATGAACAGGCGCGGGGTGAAACTGCAGATAATGACGCCGTGAAAACTTTCGTCATTCGTGAGATCAGCCAGCACCGGATAAGGGCAACTACCTGGACCCGCAAGTTGCACCGGGCGCTTGCCAAGGCCTTTTTGCAATTCGTCGAGGTCGAGATCGAACCAGCCGCGCGAATCGCCGATGATGACAACAGACTCGGGTTGCACGCGCTGGCGTGCCATTGCCCAAAGGTCCTCGGTGTTGTTAAGCGTGGGAGCATAACCGATCGAGCGACAATAAAACTCCCATGCAATTGCTGCAGCGATAACGACCAGAACGACAACCACAGTCATGCCGCGCCAGGGAATTTGCGGGATCGGGCGCTCGAACTCGAGTGGTGGACCGCCATGTACGCTTTCGGCTTCCGTCGGTTTGCGGAAGAACAAACGCGGCAGCTGAAGGATGCGCTTAAAATTGGAAGTAGATGAAGGCATTGCTGCTTCCTTGAGTGAGAATGATGGCACACGCCATCAAGGCCCATGCTGTGGTCACAATCCACCGCGGCAAACGCGTCACCGCGGTTTCGACATTGATCTCGCGCAGCGACCAATGCGCAAGCATCATCAAGAATGTTACGATCCCGATCTGTAGCATTTCACGAGTGGCGAGAATCGCATCGCCATGCGGGTGACCTCCGAACATGCCGCCCAGCATGCGCGTGGCGATGGTGAAATCTGAGGCTCTGAAAAAGACCCACGCCAGGCAGACTGCGCCATAGGTAATTAAGCCGAGTAGAAGTTTCACCGCAAAATTCGCAGTCCACGCCCGTTCACCGATGAGGGCGCGCGATGCATGCTCGATCACGAGATAGAAGCCATGAAGTAGTCCCCAAACGACGAACGTCCAGGCGGCACCGTGCCAAAGACCTCCCAGGAACATAACGATGACGAGATTGATCGCGGCCCGCGTCCATCCCGCCCGGTTGCCGCCGAGGGGAATGTAAAGGTAGTCGCGCAAAAATGTGGAAAGCGAAATGTGCCAGCGTCGCCAAAAATCGGAAAAGCCAATGGCCGCGTATGGAAAGCGGAAGTTATCTTTCAGATGGAAACCGAGGCATAACGCCGCGCCGATCGCGCAGGTGGAATAGCCGGCGAAATCGAAAAATATCTGACCAGCGAAAGCGATGACGCCTAACCAGGAATCGAGTGCGACGAGCGGACCAGCGTAACCAAAAATGCGATCGGCCGAACCGGCCAGCATCGTATCGGCGAGCACGATTTTTTCGAAGAGACCGAGCGTCATAAGCAACAATCCCCACATGAACTGGCCTACTCGCAAACGCGGCGGTTTGACCAGTTGCGGAAGAAAATCACCGGCCCGCACGATTGGTCCGGCGACTAGCTGTGGAAAAAAGGAAACCGCGAGAACGAAATCGCGCAACGATTTGGTCGGTTGCAGGACGCCGCGATAAATATCGAGGGTGTAGGAAAGAGAATGAAAAGTGTAAAAGGAAATGCCGACCGGAAGAAGAATGTCGAGGTGGGGCGGATGGTAGATGATGCCGATCCGCGCGAGGAACCACTGGAAATTTTCGAGCAGGAAGTTTCCGTATTTGAAAAACCCGAGCATGCTCAGGTTCATGCAGACACTGCCGACCAGCCAAGCTCGTCGCGAAGGCTGGTTCTTGGCTTTGGCAATTTGCCGGCCTAGCCAAAAATCCATCGCGGTGGTGGAAAAGAGAAGTGCGGCAAAAGGTGGGTTCCATGCGCCGTAAAAAATATAACTCGCGGTCACGAGCAGATTTTTTCGCGCGGTCCACGAATGGATGCTCCAGTACGCGGTCACGACCACTACGAAAAAGACAACAAAGGTGAGAGAATTGAAAAGCATGAGCGGCCGCGATTGCTTATCTAAAAAGGCAGACTAATTGCGAGTATTTTGTTGTGAGATTTGTGCGAGCGAATGGAAAGCGGGAGGTGTATTGGTAGGAATGTCAGATCCCCGAAACGTCGCCCACGCCAAGAAGGTTACGCAGGAGAAACATCATCACCAGGCAAAGCCCAAGCCTGGGAAAGGCAAGAAGTCGCCCGGTCCGCCCCAGAATCAGCCGGTTGAAGCCGCGCCGACGCCGGCAAAGGCGGAAGCCGTCAAAGCGGAGCAGAAGCCGGGTGATTTGGAAAAATCACTAGCCGTTCTCTCAAAACTTAAGGATCTCGAATTTCATTCTCGTGCCAATATCGAGACGCTGGCTGAGCTTAGTCTGACGATTGAAGAAGAACTGAAGCAGCGAGAATTTGCCGAAGCAATTGGCGCTCTCTACTCCGCACAAGACGCTTTTCATTCAAAGGTCGCGGCCTTCATCGAGACGTATCAAACGAAGTGCGACAGTCTCTAGCTAACGGACGGGAACCAGGTACCGCAGTTGTAGGACAGGCATTCCTGCCTGTCGAACCATTCAATCCCGGCAGGCGGGAACGCCTGTCCTGCAATTCCCGTGGGGCGTGGATCGCAAGGTTCCGTATTACGATTTTCCTCGAAACCGCCCGTTTAGCTCGGCTGAAGCGGCGTTCTCGGCCAGGAGATTGAAGCTGCCGTCTTTCTGGATGGTTTGGGCGGCGCGAAGGAAAGCGCCCCATGCCGCCAGGGCCAGGCCGGATCCGACGGAAATGCGCCGGACCCCGAGATCAGCGAGCTGGCAGACTGTGAGCTGGCAATTGAAACCGGAAACGAGGACATTGATCGGTTTCGGGGCAATCGCTTTTACGATTTGCTTAATCTCGTTAGGCTCCCGGACGCCGGGAGCGTAGAGACAATCAGCCCCAGCCTCAGCGTAAGAGATAAGGCGATCGAGAGCGACGCGAAATGGATCAGGGCTTCCCACCAGCCAGGCTTCGCATCTCCCGGTCAGCACTACTGGAATTCCTGAAACATCGATGGCATTCCGTGCCGCACGGATGCGATCGACAGCCAGTTTTTTTTGGTAGAGTGGCGCTGCGCTGTTCCCGGTGTTGTCTTCGATCGACAGACCGGACACGCCTTGGGCGATGCAGAGCTTTACATTTGTGGCTACCGCTTCGGGCTCATTGGCGAACCCGTTTAAGAAATCGGCATTCACCGGCAGCGCCGTTGCAGCAGCAATTTCACCAACGTGCCTGAGCACTTCGTCGAGTGAGACTCCACCATCTGGTTTGCCACGGGAAAAAGCGAATCCGGCAGAGGTGGTAGCGAGCGCTTTGAAGCCGAGATGTTCCAGATAAATCGCCGTGCCGACATCCCACGGATTGGGCAGGACAAAACATCCGGACTCATGCAACTCACGAAACTTTGTGACCGTGGGCAATTGCGCGTTTTTCATCCCGCCAATGCTATATGGGAAAGACGCGAGTGCGAGTTTTGCGCTGCGGCATCGTTATTGAACACGAAGCGGCTCGGGGCGGAATCTGATCGCGGCGACAAGCGTGAGGACGACGAACAGGGCCAATACCACGAGCTGAGTGAGTTTAAATGGCGGCTCGCTTTGTGTCGGCGCCATCGCTTTCAGCACGGGGATTTTTTCGAACGACTGCACGATTCCGACAAAGACATTGAAATAGAGAGTAAGGAAAGCGCCGACCACATAAATCCAACGCCAGTGGCCGGCGAGCTGGCGCGAGTAACGCGCGTAGATCGTAAGAGCTAAGACAGGCAACGATATGAGGCCGAGGCCGATTGCTGGCGTGAAACCATGAAACGGAAAAAAGAAGCCGGTCACGGTCGTCGCGACCGCGGTGATGAGAAACCACTTAGTCCAACTGTCCAGTCGCTTGCCCGCGAGGAGTCCGAACAGGACAACGAAGCCGGTGAAAATCGCGACCAGGCTGATCAGGGTGTGAATGATCGTGTAGACGTGAAGTATCACTGTGCTGTTGTTTTCAAATAGTGATTTCAGTCGCCCCGTCGTCTCATTTTTCGTACGGCGTCGTCAGTTCCTTCTCGTCCGTATCCACCACGAACACGGC
>Ga0209156_10002237_pt1 | contig 15242 bp, 14 predicted proteins | sample GraSoiAngelo_124_FD_185881 | JGI IMG/M metagenome (GOLD analysis project Ga0209156, IMG submission 185881) | Grasslands soil microbial communities from the Angelo Coastal Reserve, California, USA - 14_0927_05_20cm (SPAdes) (version 2) | ecosystem: Environmental > Terrestrial > Soil > Grasslands...
TTTTGACCACGGATAGTGCGGATGACGCGGAGAACCGGAACACAGATAGGACGCCTATGTTTGGATCGGGCCTTGGTTATTAATGCCGCGCTGCGAAAATTTCTCTAAATGCTGACGAGTTTGCAGTTGCGTAATTTCCGTTGCTTCGAAGGCGTGTCGATCGATATCGGTCCTGCTTTCAATTTTTTTCTCGGGGCGAATGGCGAGGGAAAAACTACGATATTGGAAGCAGCCTGCGTTCTTCTGCGTTTGCAATCGCAGCGCTCTTCTTCGCTCGCACCGGTCATTCAAATCGGTAAAAAATTCTTCCAAGTCAGCGGCAAGTTCGAGGAACACGAACTTGAATTTCGCTACAGCACGTTACGACGCCGGGTGAAGTTTGATGAGATCGAACAGAGAACACTGGGCGAATATTTGCGTATCGGGCGCGTGGTTTCGCTGGCGAATGCCGACGTCGAACTCGTGCACGGTGGATCAGAAGCGCGGCGTCGTTACCTGGATTTCCTGGGGGCACAAATCGATGGAACGTATCGGCCGGCCTTGCGGGCTTACGAACGCGCCTTGCGCGCGCGTAACGCGCTGTTGAAATCGCCTGTGCCGCGCGCGCGTGAAGTAGTAGCGTACAACGTCCCGCTCATTGAACATGGTCGAGTGCTGCTGCGTCTGCGCATTGAATTAGCGAAAATGCTCGCCCCCCTGGCGACAGGGGCTTACCAGCGCATTAGCGCCGGTCGTGAAAAATTCGAGCTCCGATTTCTTCCCGGCGCCAGCGACCATTTCGGGGGCGATCTCGAGCGGTCGCACAGCGAATCAATCCGTTTACGTCAGACAATTGTCGGTCCACATCGCGACGATCTGGAATTGCTCGTCGATAATTTACCGGCGGCACAGTTTGCCTCGGAAGGGCAACAGAGAACAATCGCGCTGGCAATGAAAATCGCGCAAGCGGAGGCGCTGAAAAAATCAAGCGAGGGAAAAGCGCCATTGCTGTTGATTGACGACATTTTCGGCGAGCTCGATCCCGAACGCCGCAACGCGTTGCTTGATAATTTGCCAGCGGATTCGCAGAAGCTGGTTACGGCCACCGCGATGCCGTGGCGCGATGGAATTGCAGCTGAGACCATTTACGAAATGCGTGATCGCCGATTGAGTCGGGTAAAAATTTAGTAACCGTGCCCCATCAACTTGCGGACATGCGGGGACGCTTTTACATAAAATCGTGCGCGAATTACCTCAGGACAGAGCAGAAAGTTACGCGGGTTCGTTGCTGGTGGCGCATCCCAGCATGCTTGATCCAAATTTTCGCCGTGCCGTCTTGCTCATTTCGGCTCATACCGCTGACGAGGGCGCCCTCGGCGTGATTTTGAATCGGCCGCTCGAAAAACAGGTGAGCGAAGTGGTAACGGAAACGCCGCTGAACGCCTTGGAGAAGGTGCCAGTATTTTTCGGCGGACCGGTCGGTCGCGACCGTTTGATTTTTGCTTCGCTGGAATGGAAAACCGGGGAAGGACTCAAATTGAATCACAATGTGGATGTTGAAGAAGCAAACGAAAAGCTTGGGAAAGATCCCAATTCTGTGCGCGCGTTTATCGGCTACGCGGGGTGGGGAGCGGGTCAGCTCGAAGCGGAGATGAAGCAGAACGCCTGGGTCATTCGCAAGCCGAACCACGAGACAATGAAACTCGACCGGTTGCCCAGGCTTTGGTACGACATCATGCGCCGGTTAGGTCCGTGGTTCAAATTGCTGGCCGCGGCGCCCGATGATCCGTCGCTAAATTAAATTACGGGCCGTCAGCAACGAGCAGTCAGTTGGGAAATTCCCGAGTTAACATTAAGATGTTGCATCTGCAACATTCAAATGTTAACAAAACAGCAAAACTGAATTGGCAACGCCGATTCTGGGAGAGTGCCCTCATCCTAACCTTCTCTCGTCCGGAGAAGGGAAAAAACAACGAAGATTCAGCATCGAACACTGAACATCGAAGCAGAAGCAATTCAGGGTTTCGGTGTGGCTTCAACATTAGAGCCTTGTTCGAAACGGTAGCCGTGGAGTTGGATCTCGCGGGCAAATACTCTTTCTACAATCTGACGTTGCTTCGGACTAAATACCGACTGATACGGTGCGCGATCGGTTCGGAAGTGACCCTTTTTTCTGACGCCGAGGTCGCCTTGGAAGGGCACGTTCAAGCGCGCAAAAATCTCGCCAAGTTCGTCGGACAGATTTTCATAACGAACAACCCGATCGACGATAATTCGCGATCCGGATGGATCGGTGTAACGCGGGTAATTGATCGGGAACTTACCCCTGGCAAAGTATTGATCGAGGGAGAGGGCGCCACCAAGGCGGTAGGCGTGCATGTGGTAATGCGATAAAACCTTATCCCAGGGATTTCGCTCGACGCAGAACTTGAAATAACTGTCCCAGACGGCGGAAGGAATGCGTAAACGAACAAGCCAGGCCGGCATATGATTGTAAAACCGGCGGCGTTCTGCGAGGAGGCACCGCCAGGCAGAACGCGGCCCGAATGGGATACGCAGGATTCCAGATACGGGGTTGGCGGATCCTTCGTGGTTACGCGCCTGGTGTCCCTCGATGGGAGGGGAGAACGGAGTAAGGACATCATCTGGACCGCAATGCTGGGAGAGAAATACTTCAAGGCTTGTTCCCGCGGTCTTGACCGTTTTAACAAAGATGAACTTGTGCTTGTGAGAAATGATCATCGGCGGGCTTTGGCGATCATTGCTGGGGAAGGAGTCAAATCGTAGGATTGTTAACTGCCCGCCGAAGGTATCGCAACCCGCGGGAATGCCTGAAATCGTGGACGACTGCGAACCGAACAATTCTTAGCTTCGAGCGATCACGCGGTGGAAGGGTTCAAAGATGCGGCCAAATGACAGATAGTTTGCGTTATTATCCTTGCTCGGGAGTGTTCCGGCAATGGCATTACGTATTCATCAAAGCGTTGTCCGAGGCGAAATCGATAATCGCTGGCGCGGGCGGGTTGAGGGATGGATCACACTTGTCGGGGTCGAGCGGCCGGTGACCCTGGAATTGACGGGAAATTGTTTGCGCGATCTGGCGGGATGTGTCGTGCGATTTGAAAATCCGCATCCGCTGGCAACGGAAGACGAGCAGAACGTACCCGCGCCTTTGCAGTGTGGCGTTGCCGGCGAGATCACGGCTTCGCGCAGAGTGCGGGTCCTCGATGTGCCGTTAGAAGAAGCGATACGCCTAACGAGATCTGGTACGCCGCCGCCGGAGCATTTTGCTAATGCCCTCTATCTGGAATGGTTCAGCGAAGTCACTGGCCGCGTGGTGATCGAGAGCAGCGACTATCAGATCGAAGTTTCGCCGGCGGAGTGGAAGCTTTCGCCGGAAGATGAGGAGCGCCAAATTGCTTCCTGCCATGAGGCGCTGCGCGCCTGGCTGGAACGGCTCGATCAAATCGATTTGCCGGATGCTGAAGAAAGGGAATTTGAAATTGAGAACGAACAACCGCTCGATGAATTCGGTTACGAGAAATTTATGCGTGAATCAGACGCCCGCACGGACAAGTACATGAAGCTGTTCGAAAAGTATGAGGGGCATCCGGATCGCGAAAAAATCGTGGCACGGGAGATGGGTTGGACTTGGCTGGAGGAGGCGTTGGAAGCAGACGAGCGCGGAGCGCTTCCCGAGCGCGAACGAGAAGAGATTCCGCCGTTGAAGCCAAATCCGTTGACCGAAGGAGCCGATTGGGTGCGCGATAAAGATGGTCAGATTCATCATCCGCTGACGAAACGTACTTTCGAAAGCGGAGTCGCAATGTGGCATTTCTGCGATGATCGCGGTCTGCTTGAGGACAATGGCGATAGCGATCTTTTCGAAATGGTGTTTCAGTTTCAAACCGCGGGCGCAAAAATCGCGGGCGCGCTCGATTGCCTCGCTTATGACGAGGACGATTCCCGTAACGGTGGGTTCGTTGTTGCGGCCTTGAAACGAGCGCTCAATTATTTGCATACCAGCATGGCAGCGGCGGAGAAAGTGGCGCAAAAGGATTTGCTTCCCCCCGAGCGGCTGGAGGCCTTTCGCGCCGAATTATTTGAGGTACGGGAGAAAATCCTCGAGTTGATGCAGCGGTTTCGCGCGAAACGGTTTTGAGGCTGTAGAACGGCCATCTTGCCTGTAGGGCCCACGGGGCATCTTGCCGTTGATTGTAACGGCGCGGCCCCAAAACACGATGAACCTTCTGAGGACATGCTTCCTCATATCCGGGCGCGCCGAAGCGCGTCCCGCCATCTGGCATGTGCGAGCAGCCTGCTCTAATTTGCCGCTAGCGAATGAATGTGCTCCGGCCTCGGGCCGAGGCCGATAAAGCGCGCCGGAAGCGAACGCAATGCCGGAAACCATTGAAAGAGCCTGAGAAAAATGGGAAGCGAATCTCCATTTTTTGATTCGCGTCCGGTTACTACACGGCGGTGAATGAATGCCTGCATGGCCTGGATTACACGGGTAGGCCATTCGCGACGCTCTTGCACTTGCTTCAAATCAGCGACCGACACTGGCCCGGCTCTCAACTTTGCCGCCAGCAAATTTGCGGTCGCCACTGCGTCTTGCAAGGCGAGGTTGATGCCGACGCCCCCGGCGGGCGACATCGCATGTGCACTGTCGCCGATACACAGCAAGCGTTCGCGATACCATTTTCGCAGGCGGTTGATCTGGACGGTGAGCAGTTTGATCTTTGCCCAATCATCCAGCTCCATGATTCGATCTTCCAGGAAAGGCCCGAGGCGAATGATGTCGCGATGCAAGGCAGGCAAGCCGCGCTGCTTGATCGCATCGAGCTCACCTTTTGGGATAACAAAACCGACTTGGAAATAATCACTGCGGTCGAGGAGAACGAGCAGTTTCCCGTGGCGAAAAAATCCAAGTGATTGTGGCGGATCGTTCTCCCGTTTGGAAAGGCGCATCCAAAGGACGTCGATCGGCACGCCGAATTCCTCGACCTCGAAGTTTCCTCTCGTGTGTGTGATCGAATGGCGGCCGTCCGCGCCAATGATCAGGTCAGCCCGCACTTTGCGCTCGCCCTCCGGAGTTTTTACCCGAACGCCGGCAATGTCGTCATTTTCAAAAAGCAGATCGATGACTTCATGCTGCATGTGCAGAATAAAGGTCGGGAATCGCTTTGCCCGGCTGGAAAGAAAGTTCAGGAAATCCCATTGCGGCATGAAAGCGATGAATTTGCAGCACGTTGGCAAACGCGAGAAATCGGCGATGGGCACCGCATGACCATTAAATATTCCGCGTATTTCAGGTAGTTCCTGGTGGGGTAAGCGAAGAAATTCCTCGAGCAATCCGAGCTCATGCAAAAGCTCGAGGGTGGAAGGATGAATGGTGTCGCCGCGGAAATCGCGGTTGAAATCGGCGTGTTTTTCCAGAACAACGACGTCCACTCCGGCGCGCGCCAGCAAAAAACCGGTCATTATGCCCGCTGGTCCGCCGCCGACAACGAGGCAGCGGGTCCGGATCTCGGGTAGGGTGCTCATCGATCAACCGATTTCGGACAAGACTAAACCTTCTTAAATTAGTGTGCGAAAAACAGTAAAGCTAATCACAATTATCTGCACTAGAAGGATGATCACATGACATTAGTGGTGCCCTCAGTCCGTGTAACCGCAACAGTCACTAGTCCTCCGAAGGTATCCATAGGAACATGTTTGATGTACGAGGTTTAATGTTTGACGGAAAGCGGAAATAGGACGCGCAGAAGCGCACGTCCCTTCGACGTGATCCCCTCGCGCTGCGCCAAAAGGCGGAGGGACATACTTCTGCATGTCCTGCTTTGCCCTTGCCATACCCGGGCGGTTGGCGTAAGCGAACTGAACCTTTTCTGATTGTTCAATCGAGCATGAGCCGGATTAAGAGCAAATACGACGTCGTTATTCTGGGAGCGGGGCATAACGGGCTGGTGGCTGCCAGTTATCTCGGGCGGGCTGGCCTCACCGTACTCTTATTAGAGAAAAACGATTATATTGGCGGAGCGACTACTTCGCAGAAAGTTTTCCCAGATTATGACGCCCAACTCTCACGCTATTCCTACCTCGTTAGTCTGTTTCCCGAGAAAATCATTCGCGATCTCGGGTTGAATCTTGAGCTGCGGCGGCGCGCGACTGGATCCTTCACCCCTTATATTAGGAATGGAAAACATAATGGATTGCTCTTGAGCAATGTCGAGAACGAGGTGGGTCGCCAGTCGATGATCGATCTGACCGGCAGCGACAAAGAGTTTGAGCAGCTAAAGAAATTTTATAACCTCGCGCGCGTTTTCGCCGAGCATTCCTGGGATAGCATGCTGGAACCGCTGATCGCGAAAGAAGAGTTTCGTCGCCGGTTTGATGTTGATCATATTTCCCGGGAAGCGTGGCGCAGTCTGGCGGAGGAACCGCTCGGAGGTGCGATCGAGCGTTATTTGCAAAACGACCTGGTGCGCGGGCTTGTCCTGACCGATGGAAAGGTCGGTGTCTTTACGCATCCGCACGATCCATCGTTGGTCCAGAACCGTTGTTTTCTTTATCATCTGATTGGAAACAAAACGGGGGAATGGAAAGTGCCGGTGGGAGGAATGGGCGGAGTAGCGCGCGAACTGGAAGAAGCAGCCCGCCGAAGCGGCGCCGAATTTCTAACGGGTATTAGGATACGCGCGTTGGGCTTGAATGGAAAGAGCCGGACCGTTGAGTTCGAGATGGCGGAAAAAACGGAGACAATCGAGGCGCAGTTTGTCCTCGTAAACTTCGGTCGCAACGTGCTGGCGAAGTTTACCGGAAAGCCGTTTCAGCCAGACGCGACCGATGAGGGCTCGGTCTTCAAGATCAACATGCTGTTGCGCAAGCTGCCGAAGTTGAAGGCGAAAAAGTACCCGGCGGCCGACGCGTGGTGCGGAACGTTTCACAGTGACGAAAGTTACGAGCAGATGAATCTGAGCTACGGGCAGGCCGCGCAGGGACGCCTGCCGGAGAAAACGCCGTGCGAAGTCTATTGTCATACCCTCACGGACGACAGCATTCTCGCTCCTGATTTGCGCGAACAGGGTTATCACACCATGACCTTGTTCGGACTGGATGTGCCCTGGAGCTTGTTCGCGCGCGACAATAGGAGGCTGCGGAAAGAAGCGGAGAAAAAATTCCTCGCCAGCATGAACCAGTGGCTGGAAGAGCCACTGGAAGATTGTCTCGCGGTGGGACGCGACGGCAGCCTTTGCATCGAAAGCAAAAGTCCGGTTGATATCGAAGACTCGTTAGGAATGTTTCATGGGAACATTTTTCACGACGCGCCAACCTGGCCATTCGCGACCACGAAAACTCAAGCAGGGACATGGGGCGTCGAGACCGGATACGAGAACGTCTTCTTCTGCGGGTCAAGCGCGCAACGCGGCGGCGCCGTCAGTGGCATTCCCGGGCACAATGCGGCGCGCAAGGTTTTGGAGACGATTAAGACATAAAGCAAAACATCGGACGCCTAACACGGAACATCCAATGTTGAAGTCAGAAGCCGATCCCGCTGATGTCGCGACGATCGATTCGATTATCACCGCGGCTTACGACGGAATTTCAGGGCCGGCCGGAAAGAAACGCAATTGGGACCGCGAACGTTCGCTGTACTTGCCAGGCGCGCGTTTGATTCCGACTGCGATGGAGGCCGGTACGGAAGGTGTCGATCATCTGCCGCACATTTTGGATATAGAGGGATACATCGCGCGGGTTGAGCCGTTCTTTGAAAAAAGCGGCTTCTACGAAAAGGAAATTGCGCGCCGCACCGAACGGTTCGGTCAGATTGCGCATGTTTGGAGCACGTACGAGTCGCGCCACAGCGAGAACGATCCCGAACCATTTATGCGCGGGATCAACAGCATCCAGCTATTCAACGATAGCAAGCGTTGGTGGATCGTCTCAATTTACTGGCAGCAGGAAAATGCGAGCGCACCAATTCCCGAAAAATATGTGCCGGGTGGGTAGACTAGCCAGGGGGCGGACGAGGTCATCCGTCGAATGGTTCGTGAGATTGTGGGTTGCCACAGGCTGCTAGCCTGTTCGCCCCGGGACGTTACGGAACATAGACCTCTAGGTCTGTGCGCCCAGCGGAGTTGCACTCCGCTTCCGTGCGAGCCGAAGCGGACAGAATGTCCGCTCGGCGCACAGGCCGCAGGCCTGTGTTTCATGCTGCTGGTTGAGAAGTTTTCGAAAACCAACTCGTTTCGGCCACGTTTGTTGCCGGCAAGTTGCCGGCAACTGCAGGCTAGCAGCCTGCGCTCCCCAAATTCAAGAAGCGCGGACGAAGGCGCTCACTGCTTTGGCGAATTGTTCGAGCGTCATCGGATCCGATGCGGGCGTGTAGCGTAACGCTATATAGGCTTCCGCAATGCTGCGGATCCGCTCGGAGTCGTTAGGCAACAAGCGCATCGCTCGGCGGGAGAAATCCAGAGGGCCTTCGGATGGATTGCGCGGCGCTCCAAGCCTGGCCGCTTTTCGGCAAAAGCTTTCATAGATTCGCTTGATCCGGTCGCCACAGGCGCGAGTACGCAAATGTGTCCATCCCGTGTAAAGCGCAAGCAGCGCGATCGCGACGAGCAGGCTACCAACAATGAAAAAGATCGGTCCGCGCCCGGCTATTCCGATGGCAGTGAAAAATGATTCCTGCTCGTCGCCGTCGAAGCTTAGAACCCGAGTATCCCAGGCGTAACTAAGCGTCTGCCAGCCGAGTCGAGCTCGGGCGAATATCGGCCAACGCGCAAGTTTTCTCGCGAGCACGCCCTGGGTATTATCGAGCTGACCGGCGGCCGCACGACGTTCCAGAAACGAGCTGAATCCTAAATTCACGCGATCGGGAGCGACAACAGCAGTGGGATCGACTCTTTGCCATCCGCGGTCCGGGAACCAGACTTCGCACCAGGCATGAGCATCCGCTTGACGCACGAGAAAGAAATGTCCAATCTCGTTATACTCACCGCCCAAATAACCGGTAACGACGCGCGCGGGAACTCCGGCCAATCGCATCAAGGTCGCGAAGCTGGCCGCGTAGTGTTCGCAAAATCCAAGGCGGCGATGAAAAAGGAATTCATCGAGACCATTCTTTCCGTATTCGCCTGGCGAAGGCGAATAGAGAAATCCCTGGGCGCGAAAAAACTCCAGAGCCTTCTCTACGATCGCTCGGGGCTCTGCTTTGCCGGCCGTCCAAGACTGGACCAGGGCGCGTGCCGCCGGGCTGATGGCCGCGGGTAGTTGAAGCAATGGTTCGCGTTCGCCCGAATGGAGCTGGTTGTTCGGAATCTCCGGGTAAGATGTAACTTCGTAGCGGCGCGCTTTATGGATCGGCTGATCACTCCACAAATAATCGCCAGGCGCCAATCTCGCGCCCGATGGCCAATTCGCAGGCCAATCGAGCGCGAACATCCAGCGCGCATCATGGGCCTCGATCGTAATCCATTGTCGAACACCTTCGCTCCGAAGCGAACTTTGGCTGGTCTTGGGCAGTGCTGCCGGATTCTTGGGCGCGTTCCATTCCAAACCTTCGCAGTGCCACATGACGACACCGCGCCAGTACATCGCACCAAGCGTCGGAATTTTGCCGTCCGGAAATTCGGTGCGGAAGGCTACTTCGGAAGAGTTAGTTAGAGATGAAACGCTCCCGGGTGAAAGATGGTCGGAGAAACCAGTCGAAGAGCCTCGCTGCGATGCGATCTGAAACCGGAACCCGGTGCTGAAGCGAGGAAAGAAGAGAAACAGCAGAACAATAAGTGGTGCGGCTTGGGCCAGAAGTTTGCCCGCGGTGCGAACGGGCGGCCAAAAGGCGGATGATGATCCGCGATGAAACTGGATGAGCGCGACGAGCAGCAAAGTGAAAGCGATAAGCAGACAGAGCGCAATCGCGAGATTCTGAGAGAGAAAAAATCCGCAGAGGCAAAGAACCCACGCCACCATGATCATGATGTGGAACTCGCGTGCGGTGTGCGCTTCCAAAATCTTGACCGACGTCAACATGACAATAAGGGAAACGCCCGGCTCGATCCCCCTGAGCGAACCGTAGCTGAAGAAAAGGAGGGACAGGATCAGGGCCACCAGAACCACTTTCCAAAACAGGGAGCGGAGATGATAACCTTTCGGTTGCATCCAGAACTTTGCGGTGAGCGCGATCAAAAACAGCAACGGCACCCAGGATGGCAGGGTCCCAAACATGGGCGGCAATGTGAAAAGTAACGCCGCCGCCAGCCACAAGAGCGGTCGTCGCGGGATGCGTGTGTCTTGTCTTCGGAGCGTCTTCATTGGAATAACGCCAATGCATGCAAGCAGCGATGGAGATGCGACTCGCCCAGTGATGGCGGAATTTCAGCCGCGGGCAGACGCAGACCGTAAGGACGTCGTGCACGCTCCGCCTCGATGACCCAGAGCGCGAGTTGGGAAAGCCGCGCTTCGAGATCGTCGAGCTGCACCGCGGCAAGGTCCAGATAGAGCATGCCGTCCGATTCGGCGGTAAACTGTTTTGTCATCAATGCCTGTCCGCGCGCGACCGCTTTCCAGTCAATGTGCCGTTGAGACTCGCCCCGCACGTACGCGCGCACGCCGGCGAAATCGTCGCCCTCTCCGAGCTCCCTCCGTGAGCTGCGTTGCCCCGAACGCGCAGTCTCGGCGGGCAGGCGCTGATCGCCGGCCGGCTTTGGATAAACGACATAACGCTGCGGAGTCGGAAGTTGTTTCAGCACTTGCAAAAAACCGAGCGGATAGACACTGGTCAGGTGCAGTCTTCCGATCTGATGCTCGCCCCGGGTCGCCGCGGGAAATCGAAGCACAGTGCGGGCGGCTTTGCCGGCGGGAATTTCATCGATGTGTTCGCCGGCGTCGCCCAAATCTGGCAGCGTGAGGGCAATCCCGTATCGAGTGGCGCGCGATTCGTTCGTGACCTCGACCGGCAGCGAAACCTCCTGGCCGGCGAATGCTGGTTTGATTGATTCGGCCGTTGCTTGCAAGCCTCCCAGATTCAAAAGCGTCCGTGGAATTGAAACCAGAAAAACGCTCATAAGCGCAAACAAGAGCAAATATGACGCGGCGTTATTTTGACTGGAGGCAGCGTACCAGATTGCGGCCAGAACAAATAGCAGGCCAGCGAAACTTCTGGTTGGAGCGAGGGGAAAACTGCTTTTGGAAGATCCGCCTTGCCTCATGGCACCGGTACGCTGTTCAAAAGAGCAGCGGCCAACGTGCGACCACTTTGCCCGGACTGCTCAATATCATGTCCAAGCCGATGAGCCATCACCGCGGTCCCCACCGCTTGAATGTCTTCGGGCAGCACCATGTCGCGCCCATTCATCATGGCCCAGGCCTGCGACGCATGAAGCAAGGCCAGACCCGCGCGCGGCGACAAACCGCTGCGATGGCGCTGTCGCGAAGCGTCCAGCAAATCCTGGAGATAATCGAGTAGCGCGGACGAGGTATGGATCGTTCGCACTTTTGCCTGAATCTCGAGCAATGTTTCCGCGCCAAAAACCGGATTCAATTCCTTGAGCATCTCGCGACGATCCATCCCGAGAAGCATTGCCCGCTCGCTCGCACGGTCGGGCACGCCCAGCTCGATCCGCATTAGAAACCGATCTAACTGCGATTCAGGCAACGGAAATGTCCCTACCTGATATTGTGGATTTTGTGTCGCGATGACAAAAAACGGCCGCGGCAGTTCGTAAGTGACGCCATCGGCCGAGATCTGATGTTCTTCCATCGCTTCGAGCAATGCGCTCTGCGTCTTGGCCGTGGCGCGGTTCACTTCATCGATCAGCACCACTTGCGAAAAAAGCGGTCCCTGATGAAATACGAAACGTTGTTCGTTCCGATCAAAAATTGAATTACCAAGAATGTCGGCTGGGAGCAGGTCGCTGGTGAACTGGATGCGCTGGAAAGCGAGGCCGAGCGAACGGGCCAGCGCCTGGGACAGAGTCGTCTTACCTACTCCCGGGATGTCTTCAATTAAGAGATGACCGCGCGCGAGCAGACAGGCGACCGCCAGCTTTACCGCCTCGGTTTTGCCAACGATGACCTCGCAAATCTGGTTGGTGAACGCGGCAATCTGTTTCTTTGTGTCGAAACGAATTTCCGGGTCGCGGTCACTCGCGAGCAAGGTGGAATGCATAGGACGCCCGATAAATGATCGTTGGTGCAGCAAGTCCTGTGCGGCTTTTTCGTCCATTTCCCGGGAATATAAGTGGAAATGTCGCGTTTGCTTGCGGCTTCGGAGAGCGTCGTCCTGCCAGGTGACGTTTTCGTGAGGACGCGTTGGTAGCGCGAGACTCCGTCGAGCCGCACTGCACGTGAAAGAAAAGAAAAAAAGCGCCGCTTCTTGTTTTCAGGCCAAGGCCTGACGGAAGGCAGATAGGAATGCTTCCATCTCGCTCTTTTTGCCGATAGTCAGGCGCATGTGATTTGGCAATGCCGGAAATAATCTGCCTACCTGCACATTGCGTTCATTTAATGCTTTGATCAGCGGCGGGACCGGGCGTTTTACATCAATCATGACAAAGTTCGCCTGCGAAGGGATGTATTTGAAATCCATCGCGTCGAGCTGAGTGGTTACAAACGTCCTGGTTTCCTGATTCAGGCGCCGACCATTTGTGACTTGGTCGGGGTCGTTCAAACTCGCACCCGCTGCTGCTACTGCCATAATATTGACGCTATCCCAGCTTTGATGAGAACGCAGTTGCGCAATGGTCTCCGGCTGTGCCACGGCATAGCCACAACGCAATCCCGCCATGCCGTAAATTTTTGAAAAAGTGCGTGCGACAATAAGATTCGGGTGATCCTTGATCAAAGGAATGACGCTTTCGTAGTTGGGACTATCGGCGTAGTGGAAGTAAGCTTCATCCACTAGAATCAACGTTTGCAGCGAGATTTTGGAGATGAAGTCGGCTAGTTCGTTCTTTGGCGTGATGCTGGCGGTTGGATTATTCGGGTTACAGATGTAAACAACACCGGCGTTTGCAACCGTGCTCATCTGGGCAAGGTCGTGCGCGAAGGTATTGGTGAGAGGAACCTTAACGACTTCCGCTCCATTGACGGTGGCATGATGGAGAATGGCCTCGAAAGTTGGATCGCCCGCGACCAATTTACCGCGCTGCGCTCCCGTAAAAGTTTCCGCGCACAGCTTCAGAATCTCGCCCGATCCATCTCCTAACAGGATTTGGTTCGGGTTAACACTGTTTAGTTTTGCCAGTTTTTCGCTCAAGAGATCGGCCGGTTCGTCTGGGTAACGACAAGCCAGGTTGAACGCGTCCGTCATTGCCTTGAGGGCGTGTGAGGAAGGGCCATAAGGATTTTCGTTCGAGCTCAAACGCACTATTCTCGTTAGCGATGGCGCGGGTGGATCTTTCATCCGCGGAACCGTTTTTGCCAAAGCAAGCGCGGGCTTAACCGCCGCGCAGGCCGCTCCCGCGCTTAACAGCTGCGCAAACTTACGTCGAGAAATCGAGATGCTATTCATATATAACCTCCGTCTGGTGGTGATACGGCGATCCCCGGCAAATTGCGAGACGGAAAATTGGGGAGTGCAGGCTGCCAGGCTGCTCTTTTCGGCCGCTGGTCGAACAGATTCTGCAAAATGCAATCTGTTTAGGCCAACCTATTGTCGTCGGCCAAACTGCCGGCGACTGCAGGCTAGCAGCCTGCGCTCCCCAGAATCTAGCGTGCAGCGAAGGTGCCGCTATCGCTCAGAGCGTCGCTTCTGGCTCCGTCGAGTCTGTCGCCTGCAGAGGCGTCGCATCAAGGACTACCGCAGGCGGATCCTTTTGCTTTTTAGGCTGCATCGCAGCGGTAAGGGCGGCGTCGAGCATCGGTAGAGCGACTGGTTTGGAGAGGATGGCGGTTGCACCCGATGCCTCGGGTTCAACCGGGGCAGTCCAGCCAGAAATTAAAATTACCCGCGCCTGGGGGTCCTTCGCCAGAATGTAACGGCAGGCGGTGATACCATTTAGTTTTGGCATCCGGTAATCCATTAGCACCACATCCGGACGGTGCCGATCGTATGCCTGAATGGCTTCCATGCCCGTGCTCACGACTTCGACGACTTGGTGGTGACAAAGACCGACCATTTCCGCTAGGGATGTCCCTACGCTCTTTTGATCGTCGGCGATCAAGACACGCATGAGCTTTCAGGCAGAAATTTTCATGCCAGCGGCGGAAAATAACAATAAATTCTGGAATTTGGCTCGAAAAAGTGAAGGCCTTTTAAAGATCCAAAGTGACTTCCCTTCTACGGAGCACTGGCCGAAGGCGCTGGCGTACTATTCTGGCGCGGCTTCGCCTCCGGTTGTTTCCTGAGCGATTGCTTTAATCGGGGCTGCGCAGCGGACGAGATCGGATGGTTATGCCGATATTCCTTCACTGCCAGGCCAACCAGAATCGCGAGCATCACGAAACAGATGACGCGTTTCTCTTCCTTGGTGAGGACGAACATCAACTTCGTCGCGGTTTTACATGTACCGACGGAAAATGCCCGCGCACGTTCGTATCGTAGAATTGGGCCTTGGATGCAGCGCTGAGAAGGTCGCGGTAAATTTGCGGCGGCACGTTCCTATAACGATAAACGGCGCCGCTGACAAACTCCACTTCGAGCGCGTGAAGTCGTTTGCTGTAGCCGACGGCTGCCAGAGCGTGAGAATGCACCGGCTGGCGGACAATGCGCGAAGAAATTTGCTGCTGTTCCGCGGCCGACGCGCCACTCAGACTGAGAAGTGCGATAACAACAAGACTAGCGCTGCGCTGCACGGCGTTTCTCAGGGCAATTGTTTAAGTAGCGTCTTCCAACGAGCCCAGGCTTCATCGCGCGCGCGCCGATTCCCCTCATCGGCATTGGGCTTTTCGCCTTCCCGCATGAATCCATGACCGGCGCCGCCGTAAACCACCGGCTCGTATTTTTTTCCGGCATGTCTCATCAATTCCTGAGCCGTCGGAATTGTCACGTTGACGCGCTCATCATTCCCTGCGTAAAAGCCGTAAACGGGACCGGCAATGTTTGCGACTTTTGTTTCCTCGTCCGGCGCGGCTCCATAGAACGAGTAGGCCGCTTTCAATTTCGGATTCATGTTGGCGTATTGGAAGACCCAGCCGCCTCCCCAGCAAAATCCGCATACCGCCAGAGTGCTGTTGCCAGGGGGAATTTTCAGCGCGTAATCTGACGTAGCATCGAGATCCGCTTTAATCTGCGGTTCTGGTAAAGCCGAGATCGCTTT
>Ga0209156_10002242_pt1 | contig 15230 bp, 11 predicted proteins | sample GraSoiAngelo_124_FD_185881 | JGI IMG/M metagenome (GOLD analysis project Ga0209156, IMG submission 185881) | Grasslands soil microbial communities from the Angelo Coastal Reserve, California, USA - 14_0927_05_20cm (SPAdes) (version 2) | ecosystem: Environmental > Terrestrial > Soil > Grasslands...
GCCGGGGCGGCCGCACCGCGAATCGGACTTGAAGAAGAGTCAGTGACCCGCGCGGTCGTCGGGGCGGCGTTGGCATCGATTGCCGTAGGGAGCGTCGTCGTTGCCGCCGCCCAGCAGCGCCTCACCCGTGAGCAGGTTCTCGCGGCGATCGGTGCCGCCACTCCGCAAGCTCCGGCCGACTTCACCGGGAAAGACCTCTCGGGCCTCGACCTGAGCGGCGTGGACTTCAAGCGCGCTAACCTGTCGCGCTGCCAGCTCGTGAAGACCAGTCTCGTGAAGGCGCAGCTCTTCTCTGTCACCCTCTCCGACGCGATCGCCACGGACGCCGACTTCACGGGCGCCAAGCTCGACGCGTCCGTGATGTATCGCGTGGACATGCGTCGCGCCGTGCTCCGCGATGCGAGTCTGTTCGCGGTCATCGCTTCCGACGCAAACTTTTCCGATGCCGACCTCGCGCACGCCCGCATCATTGCGCCGATGAGCAATGCCAAGTTCGCGCGCGCCAAACTCGCCAACGCGGACCTGGGCGCGGACCCGGGCAACCAGTCCATGGGTATCATGCGCACGGACGCGAGCGGGGTCGATTTCACCGGGGCCGACTTCTCCGGCGCCAACTTGCGGAAGGTCCTGCTGGTGCGTGCGGACTTGACGGGCGCCGACCTGACCGACGCCGACGTGACCGGCGCGGATCTGAGCGGTGCGATCCTCCGGAGCATTCGCGGGCGCGATCGGATCCGCGGGCTGGACAAAGCGATCCACGCCGACCAGGCGATCTTCAACGATTGACGGGAAAGGGCGGATGCGATCTGCGATGACGCGGGCGCGCTATGGCGTCCTGCTGGCGCCGCTCTGCCTCGCGGGCGCCGGTCCGGCCCGCACGGCGGATCCTCAGCTCTGGGTCAGTAACGAGGTAGGGAACACCATCACCGTCATCTCCCCCCGGACCAACGCCGTTCGGGCGACCATTGCGGTGGGCAAGCGCCCGCGCGGGCTGGCGCTGAGCCCCGACAATCGCACCGTCTACGTGGCCCTCGGTCAGGACGACGCCGTCGGCCTGATCGACGTCGCCAAGGCCGCCATGACCAAGACGCTTGCCGCCGGCCGCGATCCCGAGCTGGTCGTGGTCAGCCCCGACGGCCGCACGCTGTACGTCTCCAACGAGGAGATCGCGCATGCGTCGGCCATCGACGCCGGCAGCGGAGAGATGCGGTTCTCGACCCCGGTGGGCGTAGAGCCCGAAGGTATTGCGGTGTCACCCGACGGCGCGAAGGTGTACGTCACCGCGGAAACGAGCAACACGGTGAGCGTGCTCGACGCGAAGACCGGCCGCGTGTTGCGGACGATTCACGTGGGCGAGAATCCGCGCACCGTGGCTTTCTCGCCGGACGGCCGCCAGGCGTACGTGACGGCCGAGGCCGGCGGCAACGTCACGATCCTGGACGTCGCCACGGACTCGGTGCTGGGGCAGTTCCCGATCCGGGATGGCAAGACCAAGCCGGTGCGAATCGCCTTCACTCCGGACGGACGGCTGGCCTACGTCACTGAGGGAGCAGCGGGCAGCGTGAGCGTCGTCGACTTGACGGCGCGCAAGGTGATCGACACGATTCCCGTCGGGAAGCGCCCCTGGGGCATCGCCCTCTCGCCCGACGCCCGGTGGCTCTACACCGCCGACGGTCGTTCCAACCAGGTCTCGGTGATCGACACGCAAACGCGGAAGGTCAGCGCCACCATTCCGGTAGGCGACCGGCCCAACGATCTGCTCTACATCCCCTAGGGAAAGACTTCTGATCGCTTAGGGGAAGGCTTCTGATCGCTGCGACTCGCTGATTCCCACGCTGAAGCGTGGGCTCGGCACAGCACTGTCCTGAAGGACACCTAGTGCGCCTCCTAGCCGAGCGGCAGGCGCGCCAGCCACCAAGCGGGGCGGCGCGCCCGCACCCAGCCGTCCACGCCCCAGGTCCGTCCCGCGCGCGCCGCGAGGATGACGACCAGGCTCGTGATCAGCATGTAGTGGAATCCCTGTTGCGCCGAGCCCTGCCATTGCACCGCCAAGCCGTAGTTGGCGACCAGGAAGAGCCCAATGCCGGAGGCGAGTGCCGTGAGGCAGCCGAACACCAGCCCGAGGCCGACCGCCGTTTCCCCGAAGGCTGTCAGCTGGGCGAACAGGCCGCTGTGCGCCAGGACGGTGTGCTGCATGAACTCCCGGAAGAACCCGACCGGGTTCCCATCGGCGTACTTCCCGACGAGCAGCGGCATCACGTGCATCCAGCGGTCCGACGCGCTGAGAACGGGGAGGAAGCCCCACAGCAGCGTGACCGACAACTTCGTGAACAGCGCCTTGGCGAACCACACGCCGACGGCGATCCGGAGGACGGCCAGCCAGCGCTCGGGGGAGCGCATCGGAGGAGCGCCAGCGATGGTGTCCATTGGGTCGCACCTCTCCGAAGGCGGTCCCGGGACCGCTTGCCAGCGAGTCACTAACGGCCGGGGCGCCGACGCGTCGGGGCCGCGGCTCGGTTATGTTACCTCGAGCGGCGGGGAAAACACCAGGCCCTAGACGAGGATTCGCTTTGATAAGGGTGTGGACACCGCTCGCAACGTGCGACGTTCGATCATGAACGTACTCTCGAACTCGGGACCTCGACGCCGCAGATGAGCCGGCCGCGCTAGACCGGTCGACGGCTGCGGGAAGTTCAACCTCTTGCCGTTAGGATGCCTAGGCACTCGCCTGGGCGCCGCCTTCCGTCTGATCGACATTTCGCGCGCTGCAGCGCTCTACGAATTTCACAATGACGTAGGTCATGCCCAAGGCACGTACATCTCGCCACCGCGACAGAGCGAGAGGCGAGTGCTTTCCCACTGTGCGAGGCTCGCCAGCGTCTTGATCCAGGCGCTCGCGCTGTTGCGTGATCGCGACAGGCGGGCGCGGCGCACCTTGAGAGATGTCGCGTGGGCGCGGCAAACCCTGTGCCGCGCAAAACGACGTAGCGTTTGCTGCCGAGAGATGGCAGACTAAAGGGCCATCTGCCGCTTGAGGGCGACCCGTTGCCTCCTTGTCGCACGCGGTGCGGCGCCACGAGTCTCCTATTGAGGGTCCTCGCTGGTTGCGCAGCGATCGCGTGCCGCGCCGCCGGCGAACAGCACCGTCCCGACGCGGGCGAACAACACCGTCCCGACGCGGCGGGAGCGGCACCCGAGGTAATGGGGCTCGACACCACGCAGGCCGGGACCGATACGCCGCCGCGCAAGAGTGCGGCTGGGGATCGCAGCAGTCTTACGGTCGTAATCGACAACGCGAGATTGCTGGTCGTCGACCCACGGGGGGCGCGCACTGGGCTGGATCCGGCGACAGGCAGGAAAGTCAAGGAGATCCCTGGGTCGGTCGTGTTCGTGGATCGTATCGACAACGCCGTCACCGGAGAAGTCGCGACCTCTTTCACCGTGCAAGTAATCATCAACCAGCCTTCGGAGGGTACGTATCGCGTGGTGGTCGTCGGGTTGGGCCGTCCTTCGGAGTTGGCGGTGCATGCCTTTTCGACCGATGGAAGCGCTGAGCCACGAATCGCCGTAACGCTGCGTCTGGAGAAAGAGCCACGTACAGAATACCGCCTCCACTTTCTCAAAGCACCCGGCAGTAGTTCGCAGCTCGAGAAGATCGAACCTGGAGGTCCTCCATGATCAGCATAATTCAACGGCGAACCTGGTCGCTCGGGTGGTCTGCGCTCGCTGCCCTGGGGATGCTAGCGTGCACAGAGTCCGTACGGGATAGACAGGTCACGGGGCCAGAACGTCAGCTCATGACGGCGAGTGATTCAGCAGCCTTTCTCGCTCAGCGGGGTAGCGGAGCCAGCCCTCAGTCCCCCAGCGAGGGGGTGCCGATCCGTGCGGGCGAGTCGGCGGTAATGACCATCATAAGCGCCGAATGCGCCAGCATTGGCAGCGTACTCTCGGTCTCGGGCGCTCTCTCCGGAACGACGGCCAGCCAGCGCTCGGGGGAGCGCATCGCAGGAGCCATTCCCACCTGGACATCCATCAACCCGTACCCTCCTCGGACGAGCCGCCTCACCAGTTGACCAGACGAAAAAAAGGGCGGCGGTCCCGCGTCAGCGCCCGCCGCCCTCGTGCTGCAATCTAGGCTATTGGGTCACGGCGCGGAACGCGTTGATGCGCCCGTGGCTGTAGAAGAGATCCACGCCCGGCTTGCCGAGATCGTCGGCGGACTGCTCGAGCCGGGTGCGCAGCTGGCCGGCGGTGAGCCCATTCCCGAACCGGCTGCTGATCAGCGCGGCCACGCCCGCGGCGTGCGGCGCCGCGGCGCTCGTTCCGACAGCGAAGACGTAGCTGAGCTCGCTGCGGCAGTCGGCGAACCTCGGGTCGAGCGTCTGGCGGCTGCACGGCCCCGCGACGAAGTCGCGCACGGTCGCCACGTTTCCGTCCGGGAGAAAGTTTCCGCCCGGCGCCGCCACGGCCGCGCCCGATCGGCCGAAGTTAGAGGGATCACGATCATATTCCGATCCGAGTCGAGGTTCACGCCCTCGTTGCCCACCGCCGCCACGACCAGCACGCCCTTCGAGGCGGCGTAGTTGTCGACCTTCGCGAGCAACGCGTTCAGCCGCCCGAGCCGGTCTTCGTTGCGGGGGACGTACGCGGCGAGACTCATGTTGATCACGTTGACGCGCAGGTTCGCTGCATAGAGCACGCCTCTGATGATGCCCCCAAACGTGCCGCTGCCCGTCTTCGAGAGCACCTTGACGGCGATCAGTTTCGCCTGCGGCGCAATGCTCGCCAGCACCAAGGCGTTGGTGCAGATCTGCGACGCGACCAGGGTGCCGTGGAGATTGTCGTCACCCCAGGGAGGGAAGCCATCAGCCGCGGCGTTCTGGTTCCGCACGATGGCCGTGCTCAGCGTCCGATCGACGCACCCCGTGAGCTCGGGATGGGTGTCGTCGATGCCGGTATCGAGAATCGCCACGCGTGCCCCCTGTCCCTGGATCCCCGTGGGCCACGCCTGGTTCGCATGGATGGCGCGCATATTCCACTGCAACTGCTGGAACCCGACGGCCCGTGATGGGTCGAGCGTAGTCGCGGGAGACACAGCGGCGACGCCGGGGTCGACCGCCAGCTGGAAGTGCGCGCTTTCGACCGATGGCACGAACTGCATCAGCACGTCCCGCGTCACGCTGCGAACGGTCGGGGCGCGAGCCAGCTGCGCCGCACCGGCCGCCGAGAGCCCGTCCACCGTGGCGACGTTGACCTCGGGGTGGATCCGAACGACGTGGCCGCCGGCGGCCGCGACGGCAGCGGCGACCTGTGCACCGGAGCCGGCGTACTCGATGACATAGTCGTCGGCGTCGGTCCAGCCCGAGCCCTGGCTGTTCGACGCGACCCCCGAGAAGCTCGGACCGCGGTCTGGGCCTATCAGGCGTCGAGCGTCATGGGTACAGGAAGCGGCGAGGACCGCCAGCACGAGAGTGCCGGCGGGCAGTCTGAGGAGATTCACATGACGCTCCGGGAGAAGGGGAAGGTGAAAACATGCGCCCCGCCGGCACACTCGGCAAGCAGCGTACACCGCTTACTTTCCGACGCAGAAGCTCGCGAACACCCGATCCAACACGTCCTCCGGCGTGACCGCGCCGATCAGGTCGTCGAGCGCACCGACAGCAGCGCGTAGATGGGTCGCCGCCGCCACCGCGTCCACTTGTTGCTCCCGTGCTACATAAAACGCGTCCACTTCCTCAAGCGCCCGCTCGAGCGCCGCGCGGTGGCGCGCCCGCGTGACCACCGGCTCGACGTCGCCGAGCGCGAGCAGCCGGCCGAAGGCGGCCTCGGCGAGCCGCGCCCGCAGCGCCTCGAGTCCGGCTCCCGTGACGACCGACACGCCGAGGCCGTCAGGCGATCGGGCGGCGAGATCGACCTTCGTCACCACCTCGACGACAGGCGCCTGGCACGCGGCCACGAATCGCTCCGACTCCACATCCGCTATCTCGCATCCCGCATCACGGCAAAACAGCACCAGATCCGCCGCGCCGAGATATTGTCGAGCCACTTCGATGCCGATCTGCTCGACCCGATCGTCGCTGGCGCGCAGGCCCGCCGTGTCCACCAGCCGGAACGGGAACCCCGCGATCACGGCGTAGGCCTCGATCGCATCGCGCGTCGTGCCGGGCACCTCCGTGACGATCGCCCGCTCGCGGCCGAGCAGGGCATTGAACAGTGAGGACTTGCCCGCGTTGGGGCGACCCGCGATCACCAGCAGCGCACCCTCCCGCAGCCGCTCCCCTTCGGGCGCTGTGGCGAGGAGCCCCGCGATGCGCTCCCGCACCGCTCGCCACGCCGCCGTCACGCGCGCCGGGCTCACCGGACCCTCATCCTCCTCCGGGAAATCGATCTCGTACGCGATCAGCGCCTCGAGCTCGAGTAGCTCCGCGCGCAGCGCTGCGAGCCGCGCCGAGAGACCGCGGTCGAGCTGCTGCAGCGCGCGCCGGCGCTGCGCGGGCGACCCGGCGTCGATCAGGTCCGCGGTCGCCTCCGCCTGCAGCAGATCGAGCTTGCCGTTGAGCACCGCCCGGCGCGTGAACTCTCCGGGACGCGCCGGCCGGGCCCCCGCCGCTACCAGCGCCGCCACGGCTTCCGCGGGAACCAGCAGGCCGCCGTGGGTCGAGATCTCGACCAGGTCGTGCCCGGTGTAGGAGTGTGGCGCCGGAAAGCAGGCGGCGAGCACCTCGTCGATCAACTCTCCGGACGCGGGGTGGCGCAGCTGAGCGCGCCACGCGGCGCGGGGGCGATCCGGATGGAATGGCCGAAGACACCGTCGCGTTATAGCGAAAGCGCCCACGCCCGACAGGCGGATCACCGCGAGCGCGGAGCGGCCGGGAGGAGTCGCGAGGGCCACGATCGGATCGGAGAGCACCCTTCCTCCTTCCCTCTTCCCCCTTCCTCTACGTTCGCTTCCCCTGGTCGCGCAGCCGCCGCCGGGCGATGAGGTACTGCTGCGGGATGCTGAAGATGTTGCTCACGGCGTAGTAGAGGTTCAGGCCGGACGCGAACCGCAGCAGCAAGAGCGTCATGAAGACCGGCATGAAGTACAGCATCGTCTTCGTCTGCGGGTTCGGGGGCACGCCGATCTGGCCCACCTTGGACAGCACGAACATCGACAGGCCCATCACCACCGGGATGATGTAGTACGGATCGGCGCGCGACAGGTCGGGGAGCCACAGGAACGCGACGCCACGGAACTCGATCGTGTTCGCGAACACGAAGAACAGCGCGAACAGCACCGGCATCGGAATCAGCATCGGCAGACAGCCGCCGAACGGGTTGACGTGGTGCTCCTTGTACAGCCGCAACATCTCGCGCTGCAGCCGTTCCGGATCGTTCTTGTGGCGCTCCTGCGTCTCCTTGATGAGCGGTGCCACGGCTTGCATCCGGATGCTCGATTCCATCGCCTTCTGGTTCAGCGGCCACAGCAGCGCCCGGACGAGAATGCCGAAGATGACCAGCACCCAGCCGTACGCGAGCGAGAGGCGGTCGTGCATCCAGATCAGGATGTTGACCACGAGGATCGACACCGGCTGAATCATCGGCCGGAGCACGCCGCCGTAGGGGTTCGCATCGTCCAGGTCGTGGCCCAGGCGCGCGAGTCGCCGGTACTCGAGCGGGCCCGTGTATACGTCGTAGAGGGCCAGCGTCGTGCGCGTCGCCACCGCCGCGCGGCCGCTGAAGAACGACGACGTGGTCACCGTCACCGGCCCACCGACCGCAATGCCGCCACCGAACCGCGGCTGGTTCTCCTCGACTGCGAGCGCGGCCGTCAGGAAATACTTCGACTTGAAGCCGGCCCACTCGAACGGGCCGTCGAGCAGCTTCACCGTGCCCGGCTTGAGCGATTGGAACGCGATGCTCTGGGTCTTCGCGGCCTTGGTCACCACCGCAAAGTGGCGGAAATCGTCCAGCGTGTCCGCCTCGACCGACCGCAGTCCGTCCCCCATCCCGACGAGCAGCACGGCGCCCGCTGGGCCCAGGCCCGTGACCTGGCCCCGTACCTGGAAACGATATTCGTCCGGGAAAAACACGTACGCGAGCGTCACCCGGGCGCCGCGGCGCTCGGCCGTAAAGGTCAATTGCATGCTGTCGCGCTGGACGCTGAGCGCCGCGACATTCGGCGCGAAGCGCCAATCGGCGAGCGAGATCGTATCGGCGCCCACGAGGAGGCAATGGGCGAGCAGCGGCCGGCCCGCCGGCACGAGCCGGACCGCGGCCCCTGAGTCACCCGGCGCAAATGACTTGTAATCAAGCAGTTCCGCGTGTAGCAGCTGCGCCCCGGCGGTGCTGAAGCCAAACCGGGCGCGCGGCGAGGAGACCCACACGGTCTCGGCTGGGACGTCGGACCGTCGGACCGTCGGACAGATGGACGGTCCCGTCGGTGCGGCTGCCGACTCCGCTGGAGCGCGCGGCGTCACAGTACTGTCCGACCGTCCGACCGTCCGACGGTCCGCCCGCTTCGGAGGAAACAGGATGCCCGGCAGCACCAGCACGATGAGCATCAGAATGAACGCCAGAATGACGCGTCGTTCCACGGGACCTCGTATCGTCTGTGCGTCTGTGCGTCTGCGCGTCTAGCCTTTAGGGCACCGGATCGTATCCACCGGGGTGTAGCGGGTGACAGCGGAGAATGCGTTTCATGCCGAGCCAGCTTCCCCTCAGCGCGCCGTAGCGTTCGACCGCTTCAAGCGTGTACTGCGAGCAGGACGGCGTAAACCGACACTGGGTGAGGACCAGATGCGACAAGGTCATCTGGTATCCGCGGATCAGCGTGACGGCGGCGCGCCGCGGCCAACGCCCTACGCTCACGGGATGCGCCTCACCACGTCGACCAATTCGGCGCGCAGGACTGCAAATGGGGCGGAGTACGCGACGCGCTTCGCGCGCACGACGAGGTCGACCGGAGGCAGTGAGGCGAGCGCGTGGCGTCTCAGGATCTCTCTCACGCGACGCCGCAGACGGTTGCGGGCCACCGCGGTGAACTGGAAGCGGGGGACGACGATCCCCGTCCGCAGATGGCCCGCTCGATTCGGACGCCAGGCGAGATCAAGGTGCGGGGTGCGCAAGCGGCGCCCCTGATCCCAGCAGGCGGTGAGGTCCGAGCCACGCGCGAGGCGCACGCGGCGCGGAAACCGCTCGCGCGTTAGCGACTCCGGTGCTTGGACGGCAGGCGGACGACGAGGCGCTTGCGTCCCTTCTTGCGCCGACGGGACAGAACGGCGCGGCCCCACACGGTCTTCATCCGCGCCCGAAAGCCATGCTTGTTGATGCGCCGCCGATTGCGCGGCCGGTACGACGGGCCCATGGAATCCTCTCGTAAGGCCGGGAAACCTACACCGGTTTTGCCGGACCGGTCAAGGTTGACTTTTCCACACACGGGCCGTAGTTTCGGGCCGCCCTTGCTGGACGTCCCACCTCTCGTCATTCGCGGATGGAGCAGTCTACAAGAGAAGCCTGGAGGCGCCTCCTCGACGAGGCACGGCGCGAACTTCCCGACGCGACCGTCCGCACCTGGCTCGAGCCCGCGGTCCCGATCGCGCTCGACGACGATCGCCTGATCGTCGGAGCGCCGGACCAATTCGCGGTCGAATGGAATGAGCAGAAGCACGCGACCGTGTTGGCGCGCGCCGCCGAGCGCGTCTTCGGCCGTCCCACGGCCGTCGTGTTTCGCGTGCAGGAGGACCGCCAGCAGCGCCCGCAGATGGACTTCTTCGTCGCGCCGCGGGAGCCTGCGGCCGGGGCCGGCGACAAGACCGGCGTGCCGACGACCCCGCTCAACGAGCGCTACACCTTTCAGACGTTCGTCATCGGGAAGTCGAACGAGCTCGCGGCCGCCGCGGCGCACGCCGTGGCGGAAGCGCCCGGCAAGACCTACAACCCGCTGTTCATCTACGGGGCGACGGGTCTGGGCAAGACGCATTTGATGCAGGCGATCGCGCACGCCGTGCTCGTCAAGTACCCCGGAACGCGCGTGCACTACTTCGGCGCCGAGCAGTTCATCAACGAGGTCATCGAGTCGATCCACGCGCGCACGATGTCCGAATTCCGGCGCCGCTACCGCAACGACGTGGACCTCTTCCTGGTCGACGACGTGCATTTCCTCGAAGGCAAGGAAATGACGCAGGAGGAATTCTTCCACACCTTCAACGCCCTGTTCGAGGGGCACAAGCAGATCGTGCTGACGTCCGACCGGCCGCCCAAGGAGATCCCCGGGCTCGAAGATCGGCTGATCTCGCGCTTCGAGTGGGGGCTGGTCGCGGACATCGGGCACCCGGACCTCGAGCACCGCATCGCCATCCTGCGCAAGAAGGCGGAGCAGGACCATCTCGAGCTCACCATCCCCGACGACGTGCTGCGCTTCATCGCGGAGCACGTGCGCACCAGCGTGCGAGAGCTCGAGGGCTGCATCATCAAGCTGCTGCTGTTCGCCTCGCTCAAGAACCGCGAGGTGACGATCGAGCTCGCCCGCGAGGCGCTCTCGGACAAGATCCGTCAGGGAGAGGACGCCGCGAGCTACGGCGCGCAGCCGACGCCGAGCATCGATCGCGTCCAGGAGGTGGTGGCCCGGCGGTGGGGCGTGACGCCCGAAGGGCTGCGCTCCAAAGCCCGCACCAAGACGCTGACGATTCCGCGGCAGGTCGCGATGTACCTCGCCCGCGACATGCTCGGCATGCAGCTGGTGGAGATCGGGCAGGCGTTCGGCGGACGGGACCACTCGACCGTGATCCACTCGGTTGACAAGGTGGAGCGACAGATGGTGCGGGATCGCACCTTTAAGGAGCGCGTAGAGATGGCGCGCCAGGAGTTGTCCGCACTCTAGCCCACATGTGGGAAGCGACGTGTTGGCCGGTGTGGGAAGGCGGGCGCGGCGTGGGGAAGCCCCCGGATGCCAACACTCCAAACATTCGGGTCAGATGCACCGAGCACCAGCACCCGGACGCAGCATGTGCGGCTTAGGCGATTCCCCAACATTTCCCCGCCTTCTACTATTACTACTAGTAGTTCTATCTTAGGACAGTAGGAGAGTCTTTACCGACAACTAGGACGAGGCGACAGGACGGATGAAGTTCACGATCACTCGGGAGCAGCTGCAGGAAGGCTTGAGCGCGGTGGCCGCGGCCATCCCGGCCAAGACAACGCTGCCGGTCCTCGCCAATGTCCTGCTCGAGGCGACCAAGCAAGGCATCCGCCTCTCGGGCACGGACCTCGACATCGCGGTCAGTACCACGGTGCCGGCGGAGGTGGACACGGATGGAGCGGTGACGCTGCCGGCCAAGAAGCTCGTGGACATCGCCCGCGAGCTGCCCGCCGGGCCGGTGCGCGTCACGGCCGCCGGGGAGGCCCGGGTCGGGATCGAATGCGGCCGGTCGAAGTTCAAGCTGCTCGGCCTGCCGCGTGAGGAGTTTCCGTCATTCCCCGCTGTGAAGTTCGACGGCGCGTGGAACGCGGCGGCGGGCGTCGTGCACAAGCTGGTTGGGCACGTCGCGTTCGCGGCGTCCACGGAGGAGAGCCGCCCGATCCTGAACGGCGTGTTGTGGGAGCTGCGCCCCGACCGGATGCGCATGGTGGCGACGAACGGCCACCGGTTGGCCAAAATGGACGTGCCGGCGGAGGGGGGCTCGACCGCCGATCTGATCGTCCCGCCCAAGGCACTGGAGCAGGTCCGCCGCCTGTTCGCCGCCGAGGACGCGATCGAGGTCGCCAAGAGCGACAATCACATCGGATTCCGGGCCGGCGGCACCCTGGTGTTCTCGCGGCTGATCGAGGGGCCGTACCCGAATTATGAGCAGGTCATCCCGCGCGAAAACGACAAGGCGGCGACGGTGGATAAGGCCGCGATGGCGGCCGCGCTGCGCCGCATGAGCGTGGTGGCGAGTGACCAGACTCATCGGATCCGGCTCGCATTCGCCGGCGGCGCGGTGAAGTTCTCGGTTCAAACGCCCGACCTCGGGGAGGCGCAAGACGAGCTCCCGGTCACGTACGAAGGCGAGCCGCTCGAGATCGGCTTCAACGCAATGTATCTGCTCGAGATTCTCAAGTACATGCCGACGGATGAGGTCCGCCTCACCTTCAAGGCGCCGGAGCGTGCCTCAACGGTGGAGCCGGTGGGTTGGGATGATCCGGCGAGCTACATGGCGCTCGTGATGCCGCTGCGCCTAGTCGACTAGAGGCTGTCTTTGCGCGCCGCCGTCGTATCGCTCGCAGTGTCGCCCGGCGTCGGCACCTCGACCTGCAGCGACTCGACCGGTGGCACGGTGATCGCCGGCAGCTGAAGCGTGTCCGTTTCCTCTGCAGGCGGGATGTACACCTCCACGCCGTGGTACCGGGCCAGAATGAGATCGCGTCGCGCGAGCATGCGGTCCGGCTGAAACGTCGGATTCGACGTGCGCGGGTGGGGCAGGGTGGCGGCCAGCGCGGCGGCCTGGCTCTCGTTGAGCTGCGAGGCCGGCACCCCGAAGTACGCGCGGCTCGCCGCGTCCGCCCCCCACAGACCGGGCCCCCATTCGACGACGTCGAGGTAGAGCTGGAAGATGCGGTCCTTCGGGAGCGCCAGTTCGAGGCGTAGCGCGGTCACCCCCTCCTTCAGCTTCCGCAGCGGGTTGCGCGAGGGAGACAGGTAGAGGTTCTTCGCGAGCTGTTGGGTGATCGTGCTCGCGCCGCGCAACCGATCGCGGTTCCGCCACGCGGTCGCGAGCGCACCCCACAGGCCTTTGCCCCGGTCCGTGCCGAGCGCGTCCGCGATCTCCGCGGGGTCGATGCCGTGGTGGCTGCGAAACCGCGAGTCCTCACCGATGATGACCATGCGCTGCAGCAGGGGCGACACGTCCTTCAGGGCGGTAGGATGGAAGGATGGAGCGTTGGAACGTTCCTCTGTTCCATCGGTCCCGCGTTGCGCCTCCCGCATCATCGCGGTTTCTCGCGGCCAATGATTCCGCCACCACACCGGCGGCGGCCACACGCCCAGCAACCATGCGAGCGCGAGCGCCGCCGTCCCTAGCGCCGCCGCACCTGCCTTCCTAGGTTTCGCGTCCGTCATGTCCCTCGATATCTCCACGTTGCGCCAACGCCTGCAACAAGCCCTGGGAGATGAATTTACCGTCGGCGACCTGCTGGGCGAAGGCGGGTTCGCTGCGGTGTTTCGCGCGCGGGAGCATCGACCGCGCCGCGACGTCGCGGTGAAGGTCGTGGATCTCGGGCTCACGCCGTCCCCGTCGCTCGCCGTCCGCTTCGTGCGCGAGGCACGTACGGTCGCCCGGCTCGAGCATCCCCACATCGTGCCGATCTACAAGGTCGGCGGCTACCAGAACGAAGTGCTGTACATCGTCATGCGGTGCGTCGACGGCCCGTCGCTGCGGCAGCTGCTCGAGAAGAAGCGGCGGCTCTCGGTGCGCAAGTCCGCCACCATTGCACGCCAGGTAGCTGACGCGCTCGGCTATGCGCATCACTACGGCGTGGTGCACCGGGATGTGAAGCCCGACAACATTCTGCTCGATGCGGGCGGCCACGTGCTTGTCACCGACTTCGGAATTGCCCAGGCCGCTCAGGAGGCCTCCGGCACGCAGCTCACCACCGAGGGGATGGTGGTCGGGACACCGCAGTACATGAGCCCCGAGCAGGCCACTGGCGACAAGCTCGACGCCCGCTCCGACATCTATTCGCTCGGCGTCCTGCTCTACCAGATGCTCGCCGGAGAGCCGCCGTTCGATGGCGACTCCGCGCAGGCCATCCTCATGAAGCAGGCAACCGCGGATCCCACGCCCGTCAGGGAGCACCGGAGCGACGTGCCCGCGCCGCTGGCCACGGTGGTCGCTCGCATGCTCACGAAGGACCCGGCGGAGCGGTATCAGACGGCGGAGGAGGCGAGCGCGGCCCTCGTCGAGGCAGTTCCCGCGGCCACCGGAGAGACGGTGCAGGTGCGCGGCAGCTTCCCGTCGCGCCTGATCAAGTCCCTCATGGGGCTCGTCTTCCTCGCCGGCGCAGGCCTGGTGGCGTTCACGCTGCTCGGCGCGCCGCCCCCGCTTTCGGTCAACGCCCCGATCCCCGACAGCGTGGCCCAGGCGCTCCGGCACCGGGGGGTGCTGGCGACCGGCGACGTGGCCCAGTATGTCTTCGCGCCCGCAGGAGCGGAGGATACCACGCTGCTCGTCGTGGCGCGCTGGACCATGGCGGTCGTGACGCCGCACCGCGTGCGTGCCTACCCCCGCGACGCCGTGCAGGTCGGTTTCAGCCCCGCGCTCCGCGGCGGGCTCCGGTTCCGTTTAGTACTGGGGTTGCCGCGGGGGCGGCAGGACACGGTATTTCGGAGGCTCTCGTTTCGTGACCTGTACGCCGTGGTACCGCGGCTGCAAAACCTGTTGGGCAAGGACGCGGGGAGCTCCGCCGGCCCGGTCCGTCGCCCCTGACTAGCGACGGGTCAGGCGCCGCGTGGATACGCCGTAGAGGCTGACGGCGTCGAGGCGCCCGAGATCGCCCGGCGTCGTAGCGACGGCGCCCACCAGGTCTTGCTTGCCCACGGAGAGACCGAATGCAAACGCGGCCCGCCGGAGGGAGCGGTCCGTGTCGACGCGCAGCAGGATGCCGAGTGGGAGCGGCGTCCCCTGCCGCAGGCCCGCCGTCGCCCCGAACGCGTATCCCGTCACCCCGTCCGAAGTCATCTGCGCGTCGGCCGAGAACGCTGCCCGCGCGCCGGACAGGCGAAACGTCGCCCCCGGGGTGTAGGTGACGGGCAGGGTCGAGTCGCGCACCACCGGGCGGCCGACGTTCGCCACCGTGGCGCCGATTGTGAGCGATGGGGTGAGATCGTACACCGCTCCGACGTCCCACCCGGTGCCGGACGTCCCACCGCGGTACAACGCCGCCGCGACGCCCGCGGCGAGGCGCCGTTCGCCGCCCGCGAACCCGAGGCGATAGGTATGCCCGCGGACGCCGCCGTCGAACAGATCCCGCTGGTAGCCCAGCGCGAAGCCGCGCGAGCTCAAGCTGGTGGTCAGTTGGCGCAGCCGGCCGCCGGAGCCCGGATCGCCCACCGTCACGTCGATGTGGACCGAAGCCTGCTCGGCCCGGCCGAGCCCCGCAGGGTTGACCCACAAGGCGCGCGCGTCCGAGACGTCGGTGGGGTAGAGGTAGAGCGCGGCGCGATTCGGGGCGACCTGCGCGAACGCCCCCGTCGCGATGAGCCAGAGCGGAAC
>Ga0209156_10002243_pt1 | contig 15227 bp, 10 predicted proteins | sample GraSoiAngelo_124_FD_185881 | JGI IMG/M metagenome (GOLD analysis project Ga0209156, IMG submission 185881) | Grasslands soil microbial communities from the Angelo Coastal Reserve, California, USA - 14_0927_05_20cm (SPAdes) (version 2) | ecosystem: Environmental > Terrestrial > Soil > Grasslands...
GGTGCATCAGCTCCGCACTGCCGAACGGCGGAACCGGAGCGTACCCCTCCATCACGTTGAGGATCTCCGCCAGGGTCACGCCCCCGCCGGACGGCGGCGGCATCGTATAGATCGTGTAGCCGCGATACCTGATCACGATGGGGTCGCGCCACTTGGCGACATAGTGCGCGAGGTCTTGGCGCGTGATCAACCCGCCGCCGCGCGCCATTTCGCGCACGATGAGGTGAGCGATACTGCCGTCGTAGAACGCCGTGGCGCCGCTGTCGGCGATCAGCTGCAGCGTGCGGGCCAGCTCGGGCTGCACGAAGCGGGTTCCGGGCGGCGGTGCGGCTCCGTCCACCAGGAACTGCGCTCGGGAAGCGGGGAAGCGACCCAGGCGCTCGGCCTCGCGTTCGATCACATGGCTGCGCGGGCCGTCGAGCAGGTAGCCGTCGCGGGCCAGAGCGATGGCGGGAACGAGCAGCTCCTTCCAGGGGAGCCGGCCGAACCGGCGGTGCGCCTCGTACATCCCTGCCACCGTTCCAGGAACTCCCACCGAGCGATGGCCGGTGAGCGACGAGCCGATGGCGTTGCCCGCCGTGTCGACGTACATGTCCCGCGTCGCCCGCGTGGGAGCGGTCTCGCGGAAGTCGAGCGCGCCGACCGTGCCCTCCTGCATCCGGGCGACCAGAAACCCGCCTCCCCCGATGTTGCCCGCCACCGGGTGGACGACCGCCAGCGCGAATGCGACCGCCACCGCGGCGTCGATGGCGTTGCCGCCGCGGCGTAGCATGTCGACGCCGACGTTGCTCGCCAGTGGATGCGACGTCACCACCATGGCGTGCTCACCGGTGACGGGCGTGACGCGCTGAGTGAGCGGCCAGTCGGCCGCAATGAGCGCACGACTCGGCGTCCCCGCTTGCACCGCGGCCCGCGCGGACGTGTCGACAGCAGGGAGCGCGATGGCCGGCGGAATGGAGTCGAGGACGCCGGGGGCCACAGGGATCGTCTCTGGCGCCTTGATGCCGCTGCGGCACGCCAGCACCAGCAGGCCGAGAGCGAGGGATCTGCGCATCTCGAATTGTGCACGTTGACCCGAGTTCGGGTCAACGCCTAACTTGGGGCCATCCGAACCCCTTCATGACCGTCCCCGCTCCCGATTACCGCGACCCGCGGCTCACCGAGCAGCGCAACCCGCGCACCCAGCGTATCGACGTCGCCTCGAGCCTCGAGATCGTCGATCTGATCAACGCCGAGGACTCGACCGTCGCTCCCGCGGTCCACGCCGTGCGCCAGGACCTGGCCCGGGCCATCGACCTGGTGGTCGACGCGTTCCGCCGCGGCGGGCGGCTGGTCTACGTGGGCGCGGGGACCTCCGGGCGCCTGGGCGTGCTGGATGCGAGCGAGTGCCCGCCCACGTTCGGCACCCCGCCCGAAATGGTCGTGGGGGTGATCGCGGGCGGGTACGGCGCGCTCGTCAAGAGCAGCGAGGGCGCCGAGGACGACGTAAACGCAGGGATGGAAGCGATGGATCAGGCGCGCGTCGCGGCGCACGACTTCGTGCTCGGCATCGCGGCGAGCGGGACCACGCCCTTCGTGCGCGCCGCCCTGTCGCGCGCCCAGACGATCGGCGCGACCACGGGCCTGGTGTCGTGCTCCGATCCGCCCCAGGTGCTGCGGGCGACCTGCGACGTGCTCATCCTCCCCAAGGTCGGCCCCGAGGCGCTCACCGGCTCCACCCGCATGAAGGCCGGCACCGCCACGAAGCTCGTCCTCAACACGCTTTCCACCGGCGCGATGATCCGGCTGGGACGGGCCTACGGCAATCTGATGGTCGACCTGAAGGCGGTCTCCGACAAGCTGCGCGACCGGGGCGAGCGCATCGTGATGGAGTGCTGCGGGGTCGATCGTGCCTCGGCGCGGGCGGCGATCGACGCGGCCGGCGGCAGCGTGAAGCTCGCGATCGTCATGGTGCGCAAGGGGACGGGACGCGCGGAGGCCGAGCAGGCGCTCGCCACGGCGGGCGGCTTCGTACGTCGCGCCGTAGGCGACCCGCCGCCGGTCGCGTGACGGCCCTCCTCGCCGTCGGCGTCATGTCGGGCACGTCGCTCGACGGCGTCTCGACCGCGCTGGTGCGGCTGACGGACGATCCGCTCGACGCCCGTCTCGTGGCGTTCCGTCAGGACGCGTACGCGCCGGCGGAGCGTGGCCAGATCATCGACGCGATCGCGCGCGGTGGCTCGCGCGACCTGGCGCTGCTGCACGTCGCGCTGGGCGAGCGCTTTGCCGGCGCCGTCCTGCAGCTGCTCGCCGGCGCGAAGGTGGCGCCCCGCGACGTGGCGTTCGTGGCGTCGCACGGCCAGACGGTGTGGCACGAGCCGGGTCGCGCCACGCTGCAGCTGGGCGACCCGGCCGTGATCGCCGAGCGGGTGGGGATCCGGGTCGTGAGCGACTTCCGCGCGCGCGACGTGGCGGCGGGGGGGCAGGGCGCGCCGCTCGTTCCGCTCGCCGACGTGCTGCTGTTCGGCCACGCGGAGCGCGGCCGGCTGCTCTTGAACATCGGTGGCATCGCCAACGTGACGTACGCGCCGCGTCTGGGCATGACCGAAGGCGCCCTCGCGTTCGACACGGGTCCGGGCGTCGCGGTGGTGGATGCGGTGACGCGGCGGATCGATCCGTCCGCGCGGTTCGACGTGGACGGCGAGCGCGCTCGCCGGGGCAAACCGGCCCGCAAGGTGCTCGAGACGCTGCTCGCGGACCCCTACTTCGCCGCCCCGCCGCCCAAGAGCACCGGGCGCGAGCTTTTCAGTCCGGACTACGCGGCGCGGTTGGTCGACGAGGTGAAGCGCGGCGGCGGCTCGGACAACGACGCGGTCGCGACGGCGACGGCGCTCACTGTCGAGACCATCGCTCGGGGGATCGAGCGCTGGATCCGCGCCGGGCCGGAAGCGGAGCTGGTGATCTCGGGCGGCGGCGCCCGCAACCCGCTGCTCGTCGAGCTGCTCGCCGCCCGGGTCGCCCCGCGACCCCTCGTGCCGTTCGAGCGGCTGTTCTTCGATGGGGAAGCGAAGGAGGCGCTGGTGTTCGCGTTCCTCGGGTTTCTCACCACCCTCGGGAAAGCCGGCAACCTGCCCGCGGCCACCGGCGCGCGCGGCCCGCGCGTGCTGGGCCGCATTACCCCGGCGTGACGGCTTCGCTCGCGCGGCTCGTGTTTCCGGCGCTCCGCTGGCGACGGGGGAGCTTCGCGCACGAGCGGGCGAAGATCGACGCCGCGCTCGCCGCGGGGGTGGGCGGATTCATCATCTTCGGAGGCACGCGCGAAGCGATCACCGCGCTCACCGGGGAGCTGCGGCAGCAGGCGGGACGCCCGCTGCTGATCGGCGCGGATCTCGAGCGCGGACCCGCGCAGCAGGCGCAGGGACTCACCGAGCTGCCGCCGCCGGCCGCCCTCGGCTGGCTCGACGACCTCGATGCGACCGGGGCGTGCGGCGTGATCACCGCCGCCGAGGCGCGCGCCGTCGGCATCAACTGGGTCTTCGCTCCCGTATGCGACCTGGACCTCGAGCCGAAGAACCCGATCGTGGGCACGCGCTCGTTCGGAGCGGACCCGGTGCGCGTGGGCGAGCAGGCGGCCGTGTGGATCCGGGCCCTGCAGGAGCACGGGGTGTTGGGCTGTGCCAAGCACTACCCGGGGCACGGCCGCACCACGGAGGATTCACACGCGACGCTGCCGCGTGTGCGCGCGTCGGCGGCCGAGCTGCAGCAGGTGGACGGGACCCCGTTCGAGTACGCCATCCGAGCCGGTGTGGGAAGCGTGATGAGCGCGTTCGTCGCCTATCCGGAATGGGACCCGTCGGGGCGGGCGGCGAGTTTTTCCAGCGAGATTCTCGGCTACCTGCGCGCCACCCTCAGTTTCGGCGGGCTGGTCGTGACCGACGCGCTGATCATGGCCGGCGCGAGCGCGGCGCAGCCCGTGCCGGCGGCGACCGTGGGCGCGGTGGCGGCGGGGTGCGACGCGTTGCTCTATCCGGAAGACTTCTCGCGCGTCGCAGCCGCGCTCGATCGGGCCGTGGGCGGCGAGCTGTCCGCGGCGCGGGCGGACGAGGCGCTCGCCCACTACGACGCGGCCGTGAGTCAGTGGGGTGATCTATCATACCGGGCGGACCAGGGGGAGCCCGATCTCGCCGCGCACGCCGTCTTCGCGGACGGCATCGCCGACCGCGCGGCGCACCTGGTGCGGGGTGATGCGCCCCGCATCCGGGCGCCCATCACGGTGTCGATCGTGGACGACGACGTGGGAGGCCCGTATACCGTGGGACCGAGGGACGTCTTCGCCGGGACTTTGCGGGATGCCGGCGTGCACATCGGGAAAGGGGAAACGGGAAACGGGAAACGGGTCGTTCTGGTGTATTCGGAACCGCGGTCCTGGAAAGGGCGCGCCGATCTCGGCCCGCGCTCGCGTACCGCGCTGCGGCGTCTGGTCCCCGGCGCGCAGCTCGTGGTGCTGTTCGGCCATCCCCGGCTCGCGGCCCAGATCCCGGGGACGGCGCCGATCCTGCTCTGTTGGCACGGGCAACCGTTGATGCAGCGGGCGGCCGCGCGATGGGTCGTCGAGAAAGCCCGGTGAGAGGCCCGTGAACAGCCCGTGAAAAGCGGGGGAAGGGGGAAGGGCCCCTTCCCCGTTCCCTGGCCTATTACCGCCGGATTCCGAGACTGGTCAGGTAGTCAATGACAAGCCCGGCAGGAACGGCGTAGATGACCTTCCCCGCCGAATTTGGTTCTCCGCCGTACAACACCGCGGCCACCCGCCCTGCGCGATCGAACATCGGACTGCCCGAGGAGCCGGGCGCGCCGTATCCGTCGACCTGCACCAGGCCGGCGAGCACCTTGCTGACGGTGCCCACAGTCAGCGTGGGGTCGGCCACGACGTCGCCCTCGCCCAGGCGCTCCATCGGGAGGTCTTCGCCCAGGGGGTAGCCGATGATGGCCACTGGATCACCGCGCGTCAGGGAGCCGGGTGCGCGGGCGAATCCCGCCACTCGCGGCGTGCCGCCCCGGATGTCGACGCGCACCACGCCGACGTCCGCGGAATCCGCGACGCCCACCAGGCGGCCCGGGAACCACTGCCGGCTCCCCGAGAACTTGACCGCGATCCGCTCCGGCCGCCGGGCGCCGTCCTCTCCCACGAGCACGTGTTTGTTGGTGACGAGGGTGCCCTGGGAATCGACCGCGAACGCGGTGCCGGAGAAGATCTCCCGCTCGGAGAAGGCGACGACGAGCAGGGCCACGGCGTCCTGGTTCTGTTGCGCGATGACGCGGTAGTCGACGGCCGCGGCTCCGGCCAGCCCGCGCTGGCGGGCCTCGGCGGAGTCGAGCTGCGCGCGCAGCCGGGCGAGCGTCGCGGCGTCATGGGCCGAGCTCGCCCCCACGAGCGCTGCGCGCAAACGCGCCACCTCCGCCCGCGACTGCCGCAGGGCCTCGCGCAGGCCCACGAGCTCGGATTGGAACCGCGCGAGATCCGTCGCCTCCCGGGCACTGTTTCGCTGGACCCAGCCGAACGCCACCAGCGTCGCCGCGAGCAGAACGATCAACAGCTTGGTGGTGCGGCGCAGGTGGAGCGTCTGGCGCGCCACCTCCGCGGCGATCCGCACCGCCGTGCTGGTCCGCCGGGCGGCCGGATACGCGGCGCGAGGCGAGGACGCGCGCTCCGCCGCCTGGCGCACCGCGTCGGACACCGCGTCGCCGCCCGGCTCCCCGGTGTCCACGCGGAATTCCACGCCCGGGCCGTTCTGCCCGAATGTGATCACGTCGCCGTCCTTGAGGGTCACGTCGCCCGCGATGCGCGTGCCGTTGACGAACGTGCCGTTGGTGCTGCCCAGGTCGCGCAACAGGAAGCTCTCGCCCTGACGCACGATGCTCGCGTGCCGGGCGGAGACATCGATGTCGCGGTCCGGGTCGAAGCGCACGTCGGAGAGGGGATGACGGCCCAGCCCGATGTAAGACTTGTGGAAGATCTCGACCTGCCCGACGCGTGCGCCCGAGAGGAACGTGAACCGGGCGTTCACGGGCTCCGCTTGACCAGATAGAGCGCGACGGCCGCGGCGAGCGCGGCGAGCGTGAGCGCGAGCAGCCGCCAGCGCGCCCGGGCCGTGGGCTCCGGCGGGCGGCTGCCCTTGTACACGGGGACGGGCTCGGTGCTGGTCTCGGTGTCGATGAGGGGATACACCTGGTGCCCGACCTCGGCGCTCGCTTCCGGCGGGCGCAGCCCTTCGCCGTCGAAGCGCGCCAGGATCACGGTGATGTTGTCGGGCCCGCCGCGCTCGTTCGCGAGCCCGATCAGCCGGTCGCACGCGGCCTGCAGGTCGCGCTCGCGCGTGGCGAACTCGGCGATCTCTTCCTTCTTTACGGAGCCGGAGAGCCCGTCGGAGCAGAGCACCAGAATGTCGCCCCGGCGGACCTCCTGATGCGTGAGATCCACCTTCACGCGCGCGTCGGGCCCGAGCGCCTGGAGGATGATGTTGCGGCGCTCGCTCTTGGCGGCTTCTTCTTCGGTCAGCTCACCCGCCTCGACCAGGCGCTGCATCAGGGACTGGTCCTTGGTGAGCTGGACGGCCTGGCCCTGGCGAATCAAGTAGGCGCGGCTGTCGCCCACCTGCGACAGGAAGAAGCGGTCGCCCAGCACACCCACGGCGGTCGTGGTCGTGCCCATGCCGCGGACTTCGGGGTGCGCCGCGGCGTACGTATGGATTTGGCGGTTCGCGGCTTCGACGGCCTCCCGCAGCCGGTAGGCGAACCGCTGCGGCGTCAGCTCGCGCTCGCTCCCCCAGGCGTTCACCATCTGCTCGTAGATCGTCTCGGTCGCCATCTCGCTCGCCACCTCGCCCGCCGCGGCGCCGCCCATGCCATCGGCGACCACGAACAGCGAGCCGCGCTCGCCGATCTCGTGCGCGCGCACGGCCGGCTTGAGCGAGGCGTCGCGGCGCGTCAGGTCCGCGACGAGAAAATGGTCCTCGTTGTGGTCGCGCGTGCGGCCCAGATCGGTCTTCGCGAAGACCTCGACCTTGATCGCCTTGGTGGGGGAGCGTCCGAACATGGTCAGCGTTCGCACTGAGCGGCGATCTTGGGATAGGTCGTATCGGCCGGCGCCATCGTCACCGCCTTCCGAATCCATTCACATCCCCCGGCACGATCGTTCATCTGGGCGAGGGCCATGCCGTACACGAAGGCGGCGTACGCCCTGTCTTCTCGACTGATCCCCGGAGCGTTAAACAGGTGGAAAGCCGAGTCCTTTATCCAGGGAGCCGTCCTGGGGGCCAGCCGGTAGAGATACATGTTGTCGAGCAGCTCGCCAGCGCGCCGCACGTCGATGTTTGGCGTCGATCCAGTGGACGGCTTCACCACGCGACGTGGCGGGGAGCTCGGGGCGACGCGCGAGGGCGGGGGTGCGGCGGGGGGCGGCGCCGTGGGGGGGGACGCCGTGGTGTCGCGCGGCGGGATGACCGCCCCTCGAGGCGTCGTGTCGGCGCGCGCGCGCGTGTCGACCGCTTTGCTTCCGCCGCGCAACGCCAGCGCCGCCCCGACCCCTCCCAGCACCACCACCGCACCGGCCACGATCGGCGCCAACCGGCGCTTGCGCCGCGGCGGCGCCCTCCGGGCGGAGGGCATGGCCGCGGACCGGCGTAGCAGCTCGGTCTTGGCGTCGTGCTCCGAGTCCCGGCGGGTCGGCGGGACCGGGCTCAGACGGGCGCCGCGCTGCAGACCGAGCACCGCGGCGACGTCGTTCGCAAACTTGGCGGTCGACTGATAGCGATCGCCCGGGCTGCGCGCGAGGGCGGTGTCGAGCGCCGCCTGGAGCCCCGTGGGGAAGCGCAGGTCGGGGCGCACCTCGGCCAGCGTGGCGGGCTCGTCGGTGAGACGCTGGACCATGGTGTCCTGCGCCGTGGTGCCCGCAAAGGGCAGCTCGCCGGTGAGCATCTTGAAGAACACGAGGGCGAGCGCGTACAGGTCGCTGCGACCGTCGACCGGGTCCCCCGCCAGCTGCTCGGGACTCATGAACTCGGGCGTCCCGACCACTAGGCCCGTCTTCGTGACTTTTTGGGTGTCACGGCCGCCCACCATCTTCGCGATGCCGAAATCGACCACCTTGACTACGTCCGTGCCGTCGCGACCGCGCGACAGCATGACGTTGTCGGGCTTCAGATCGCGGTGCACGATGCCGAGGTCGTGCGCCGCCTGGAGCGCGTCCGCCACCTGGAGAAAGATCGCGCCCGCCCGCGCCACCGGCAGCTCGCCCTCGCGCGCCAGCAGCTGGGTGAGGGGCTCGCCCTCGATGAACTCCATGGCGAGGTAGATCAGGCCCTCGGGGGTTTCCCCGAAATCGTAGACCGCGCACACGTTGGGATGGCTGATGCGGCTGGCGTTGGCGGCCTCGCGGTTGAAGCGCGCTACCGCGTCGGGATCGTGCGTCATCGACGGGCTCATCACCTTGATGGCGCTCTTGCGCCCCATCTTCACATGCTCGGCGAGGTATACCTGCCCCATGCCTCCCTCGCCGAGCTTGCGGACCACGTGGTAGCGGTCGGCCAGCACCTGCCCGACGAGGTCGGTCCCGGGCGACGACGAGCGCAGCGTCTGCCCGTCGTTGGGGCAAAAGCGCAGGTCGTCGGCGTATTCGGTCGAGCAAACGGGACAGATCTTCACGCGGAGAGCTCGACGCGCAGGAGCTTGTCGCCCACCAGGACGCGCGAGTTGTGGCGCAGCGGCATGTCGCCGCGCGCCGCCAGGGCGACGCCGTTACGGCTGTCGGCGTCCACCACCACGAAGTCCGCGTCCTCGGAGCGCACTACGGCGTGCCGCGCGCTCATCGAGGGGTCGTACGGAAAGATCCAATCTCCCTGCTCCCGGCCGATCATTACATCGCGCCCGGGCGAGAGCTGCAGCACGTCGCGCGCGCTGCCGTCCGAGCGCAGCTGCGTCAGGCTCGCGATGTCGGCGCTCGGGATCAGGCTGCCCATCCGCCGGGTGGCATCGGCGTCGGGAGGATGCGGTCCCGGGTAGCCCAGCCGGCGGAACCGGATCACCTGCGAGCCGATGAGCAGCAGATCACCATCGAGCAGCCGGTGCGGCGCCTCGAGGAACACCCAGGTGCCGTTGCGGCTGCCCAGGTCGCGGACCACGAGCGTGTCCTGCTCCCACGAGATCTTCGCGTGCAGCGGGGACAGAAATACATCCTCGGGAAACCGGATGTCGCCGTCTTGCCGGCCGATGGTCGTGTCGCGTCCGGCGCGCTCGAAGCGCTGCGCCGGCGTGCCCGCGTCGTCGAGGAGCACGAGCGTGATGCTGCCCCCGGCCCGCCCCACGCCGGGGGAGACGGGTCGTGCCGACCCGGTACCTCCGGCGGGAGCGCCGCAGGTGGCGCAGAACAGAGTGGCCGTTCCGACGGCGGAGCCGCAGCGCGCGCAGCTCGGGCCGGAGCCCGGAGCACTGAGGCGGCGGCCACAGTGGGGGCAGAACGGCCGCGCCGCACTGGCCCGACCGCCGCAGAACGGGCAGGAGAGGGACTCGCCCGTGGTGACCCCGGCCGCCGCCCCGAGCGGGCGCGTTCCTGGATTCGACGTCGCCCCGCCCTTCGTGCCCTGATCCATGGGTTTGCCGCAATCCATGCAAGCTCGCGCGCCGGGCTCATTGTCGCGGCCGCAGTAGGTGCAAGCGGTCACAGGCGGAGGTACCCCACAGGGCGCACAAGTTACGGAATGCCAATCTATTCGACAAATTGGCGGGTCGAAAGGGCCGATGCTACCTTGTCGCGCCTGTGCGATCGGTCGGCGTGGTACTCTGGAGCGTCGTGGCCGGATGCGCGGTCTCGCGCGCTGGCAGCGCGCCCGTCCCGGCCGCCGCGCCGGCGGCACCATCCGAGTCGCTGCACGTCACCGTCGCCTATCCCGCGCCCACCGATGTGCTGCAGTCACACGACTCCGCGTTTCTGTTCGGCGCGGTGCGTGGCGCGCGTGGCCCCGTGCACCTGGGCATCAACGGGCAATCGGTGCCCGTGCTCCCCGATGGCGGCTGGATCGCCTGGCTGCCGCTGCCCGACGACACGGTGGCGCCGTTTCTGCTGGCCGCGACCGCGGGGCCCGACTCGAGTCGCACCGTCGTCACCGCTCGCATCGCGCCGCGCTTCCGTCCGCCCCCCGGCCGCGCCGCGTGGATCGATACGACCAGCTTCATGCCGACGGGGACGCTGGCTCTGCCCGCGGGCGAAGGCGTGCTCCTCAGCGCGCAGGCGGCGCCGGGGGCATCGCTGCGCCTGGTCCTGCCCTGGGGAGCGAGCGTGCCGCTCGTGCCCGACACGCTGCCCGCGGAACCCGCGTGGAGCGTGCGGGCCTTCGTGGCCGACACGGCGGCGTACCGGCTGCCCCCCGCGGCGGGGCGTTACCTGGGGTGGCTCCCCGCGGCGGCGTTGTGCGCCGACGGCCGCACCGCCTGCGCCACCCTCGTCGTGGCCGCGGGGGGAGACACTGCGACCGCGCGCTGGCCGCTGACGATCGCCACCGTCGACATGTCGTTCCCACAGGTCGTGGTCCTGAACGACGACACGGCCCACACCGGGACGACCGACAGCATCACCCCCGGGCGGGCCGTGCCCCACGGCACCTACAACTGGTTCTTTCCCACGGGGACGGTGGCGGTCGAATCGGGCCGCTGGAGCGATCAAGTGCGGCTGCAGCTGTCGCGCGATGCGGTCGCGTGGGTGAGCGCGAGCGACGTTGTGGCGCTCGCGCCGGGCACGCCGCCGCCCGGCGGAGTGGTGGGCTCCGTGCGGCTCACGTCGGGACCGAAGTCCGTGACGCTGCGGGTACCGCTTCCCGCCCGACTCCCGTTCCTGGTGACCGAGCGGGAGCGGAGCGTGACCGTGCGTCTGTATGGCGCCGCGTCCGACATCAATTGGATGCAGTACGGCGGCACCGACCCGCTGGTCAGACGCATGCGGTACGCCCAGCCGGCCGCCGACGAACTGACCATTACGCTCGAGCTGTCGCGGCGCCTGTGGGGTTATCGCACCCGGCTCGAGGGGCGCGATCTGCTGCTCGAGATCCGGCGACCGCCGCGGATCGATCGCGCCCGACCGCTCGCGGGACGGATCATCGTGCTCGACCCCGGGCACCCACCGCTCGGCGCGCGCGGGCCGACGGGCCTGTGGGAGCCGGTGGCGACGCTGGCCGTCGCCCGCAAAGCCAAGACGCTGCTCGAGCACGCGGGCGCCACGGTGCTCCTGACCCGCACGGACTCGACGCCGCTGGAGCTGTACCCGCGCACCCGCTTCGCCGAGCAGCATGACGCCGACGTGCTCGTATCGATCCACGCCAACGCGCTCCCGGACGGGGTGAATCCCTTCACCAACAGCGGCACCAGCGTGTACTACTTCCAGCCGCGCAGCGCCGCGCTGGCGCGCGCGCTGGAGCGCGCGCTCGTGGCGGAGCTCGGCGTCCGCGACCTCGGCATGGGCCGGGGCGACTACGCCCTGGTGCGTCCGACCTGGATGCCGGCGGCGCTCACCGAAGGGCTGTTCATCATGCTGCCGGAGCAGGAGGCGATGCTGGCGAGCGAAGAGGGACAGCTGCGGTACGCCCGCGGTATTACTCGCGGTATTGAGGATTTCCTGCGCCAGCGGGCGACGGAGCCGTGACATTGCGGATTGCGGATTTCGGATTGCGGATTGGCACGGCCGAACCGAGTCGCCCGATCGACGTTCCATTGCGATTCCGCAATCCGCAATCCGCAATCCGCATTCTTTTTCCCCTGCTGCTAGCCGGGCGCGCCGAAGCCCAGGTCGATCCCTCCGGCCCCTGGCGCACCTTGCACACCGCCCACTTCCGCATCCACTTCCGGCCCGCGTATCGCGATGTGGCCCTGCTGGAGGCGCGCGAGGCGGAGCGGTCGTACGCCTTGCTCGCCGGGGAGCTGCACCCACCGCGCGGCGTCGTGGATCTCACCCTGGGCGACGATGTCGACGCGTCCAACGGCTTCACCACGGTGTTTCCCACGAGCCGCATCACGATTTTCGCCACGCCGCCGGCGGGCGACCACGGCCTCCTGTTTTACGACAGCTGGCTGCGCCTCGTCACCACGCACGAGCTCACGCATGTCTTCCACCTCGACCGCACGAAGGGTATCTGGAGCGCGCTGCAGCAGGTGTTCGGCCGGGCTCCCGGCCTGTTTCCCAACGAGTATCAGCCGAGCTGGGCGATCGAGGGACTGGCGACGTACTACGAGTCGCGATTCACCAACGGCGGCCGGGTACGGAGCAGCTTCCACACGCAGGTGCTCGCCGCGGATCGCGCGGCCGGCGCCTCGCGCTCGCCGTGGGACGCGTTGCTGTTCACGCGCTGGGCCGACGGACTGGTCCCGTACGCGTACGGCAGCCGCTTCTTGCAGTCGCTCGCCGGCGTAGCGGGCGACTCGGTGGTGCCGCGCTTCGTAGAGGCGACGTCGGGTCAGCTGATCCCGTTCCGCGTGGGGCGGCAGGTGGCCCGGGTCGCGCCCGGGCGTGCGCTCGCGACCGAGTGGATCCGCGGCACGCGCCCGGCGCCCGGCAGCGACGCGGGCCAGCCGCCGGCGCGCCTGCTCGACAGCCTGCTCCGCAGCGAGCCCGTGCCGCGGGTGTCGCCGGATGGACGCCGCATCGCCTACGTGCGCGACGCAGGGAACGGCGCGAGCGAGCTCCGGGTGCGGGATGCCGCCACGTTTCGCGTCGTTGCCCGGCACCGCGTGACCGGCGCGGTCGACTACGACTGGGTAGGAGACACGCTGGTGGTGGCGCAGCTCGACTACGTCACGCCGTGGCGCATCCGCAGCGACCTGTATCGCTGGGTGCCCGGTGGATCGTGGCGCCGCGCGACGCGGGGCGCCCGGCTCGTTGCCCCCGCGGGCGGCGGGGGCCGGCTCGTGGCCCTCGCCCTCGGCCCTGCCACCGCCACACCGACGCTGCCCGTGCCTCCCGGACCGCGCGGCGCCGTATGGGAGGATGTGGCGCTCTCGCCCGACGGCCGGTGGGTGGCCGGCAGTCGCAGCGCCGGTGGCCGCTGGGCCCTGGTGCGCTGGCCGGTCGACTCGCCAGCCGCGGGCGCCGTGCTCGTGGACACGCGCGGCAGCATCGCCGATCCCGTGTGGACGCCATCCGGTGAGCTGTGGTTTGTGGCCGAGCCTACGGGATTCCCCCAGGTGTACCGCTGGAGGGCCGGGCGGGCGGAAGCGCTCACCGCGGAGCCGCTGGGGGCGCGCGCGCCGGCGCCGCTTCCCGACGGCACACTGGTGTACGTCACGCTCGGGGCGCACGGCTGGGAGCTGCGGCACGGAGCACCGGTTGCCACCGGCCGCGGCGCGCCGGTCGCCTTCCCGGAGCCACTGCCATTCGACTCGGCGCCCGTCGTGGCGGTGCGCGAGACGGGCTACGCGTCGTGGCCGTCGCTACACCCGCATTTCTGGATTCCCGTGTACGCGGACGCGGGGCCGACGGGGCGGTTCTACGGCGCTTTCACCGCGGGAACGGATGCGGTGGGTCGCTTCGTGTATGGCGCCGACGTGTACGTCTCAGGGCGACCGTTCCGGGCCGCGGGCGATTTTGCGCTGGTCTCCACCGCGCTCGGCAACCCGATCCTCGACCTCTCGGCGTGGAGCTCGTGGGCCGACCTGCTGCCGCCAGCGAGCGCCGCCGGTGTCACGCTCTCCGAGCTGGACGAGTACGCGGCGCTCGGTGCCTCGTTTGTCGGGCGGCGCTGGCGCAGTGCGGCGAGCGTGCGCGTGGCCGCGGAGCTCGAGCGCACCAGCTTCGCCACGCTGCCCGACACGGCACTCGCGACGCTGTGCCAGGCGTGCGCCACGCACAATCTCGTCGGCGGCGCGGTCACGCTCACGCTGTCGCACCTGGTGCTCGGGGCGCTGTCGGTGTCGCCCGAGCGGGGCGTCGCGTGGTCCGTGACGTACCGCCGGCGTGATGAGCCGAGCTCCTCGCGCTGGTCGAACGAGCTACGCTCCCGCCTGGCCTGGTACGTGCGCGCCCCGGGGCCCGGCGGCTTCGCCCACTCGGTGCTCGCGGTGCGGGTGGCGGCCGGCGGCTCGAGCGGGCCGCTCGGGACGCTGTTCCGCGTCGGCGGCGTCGCGCCGCAGGGTGTGAGCGTCTACTTCGCGCCGTCGCTCTCCGCGACGCGCGCCTTTCCGATCCGCGGCTATCGTGCGGGGGAGCTCGCCGGGGAGCGCGCGGCCGTGGGCAGCGTCGAATACCGCGTCCCGCTCGCGCTGGTGGGTCGCGCGCTCGGCCATCTCCCCGTCGGCGTCGACAAGCTGTGGGTCAACGCGTTCGCCGACGCGGGCGACGCGTGGGCGGCGGGCACCGCACCCCGGCTCACGCGTCTGCGCTCGACCGGTCTCGAGTTGGCGGGCGACGTCGCGCTGAGCTACGACTTTCGGCTCGCGGTGCGGCTCGGCGTGGCGCAGCCGCTCGTCACCGCGCCGTCGGGCGTCGTCCGTCGACCGCAGTTCTACGCCGCGCTGGGCTCCGACTTTTGAGTGGGCATCGCCTGTGTCGAGTTGACACCCGCTCCGACGAATCTCTAAGTTTCCCCGACTCCTCGGAGCATTGATGTACTGTCCCCGCTGCGGCACCCAGAACGACGACGCCAGCAAGTTCTGCCGGTCCTGCGGGCTGGACCTGGCGGCTACGCCGATCGCCGGCGGGCGCGAGCCGGCGCCCGAGATGACCGATCTCGACATGGTGCGCGACCAGCTGAAGGACGAGTACGAGATCCTCGAGGAGCTGGGCCGGGGCGGCATGGCGATCGTCTTCAGGGCCCGCGAGAAGCAGCTCGAGCGCGACGTCGCCATCAAGGTGCTGCCTTTCTCCCTCGCGTTCGACAAGGAGTTCGTCGAGCGGTTCCAGCGCGAGGCCCGCACGTCCGCCAAGCTCGAGCATCCGGGGATCATCCCGATTTATCGCGTCGGCAAGTCCGGCCGCGTGATCTACTTCGTGATGAAATTCCTGCGCGGCAAGCCGCTTTCCAGCGTGCTCGCCGCGCGCGGCACGCTGCCCCCCTCCGAAATCCGCATGATCCTGCTGCAGGTCGCCCGCGCCCTCGCCTACGCGCACAAGGGCGGCATCGTGCACCGCGACATCAAGCCCGACAACATCATGTTCGACGAGCACGGCCAGGCCGTGGTCACCGACTTCGGGATCGCCAAGGCCGCGTCGGGGG
>Ga0209156_10002245_pt1 | contig 15203 bp, 12 predicted proteins | sample GraSoiAngelo_124_FD_185881 | JGI IMG/M metagenome (GOLD analysis project Ga0209156, IMG submission 185881) | Grasslands soil microbial communities from the Angelo Coastal Reserve, California, USA - 14_0927_05_20cm (SPAdes) (version 2) | ecosystem: Environmental > Terrestrial > Soil > Grasslands...
TCCAACGGCATCGGGCCGGTCGTGACCAACGGGCAGTGTGACAAGACGGTCGCCACCAACTGGGGCGATGGGATGAACCCCTCTCAGCCGTGCGGCACGTACTTCCCGATCGTGCACATCCAGGGGGATGCGACCATCAACGGTGTGCAGGGACAGGGGATCCTGCTGGTGGACGGCAGCCTGTCGGTGCAGGGGGGCTTCCAATGGTTCGGTATCACCATCGTCCGGGGTACGCTGAAGACCGCCGGGGGTGGGTCGGCGGACGCCCATTTCTGGGGTGCGACGATGGTACAGGACAGCACGGTGGTGGGAAACAACCAGATCACCGGCCACGCCAATATCCTGTACTCTAAGTGCGCTGTTATCAAAGCGTTAGACCAGACTGGGGTGGTGGCGTTGATGCGGTCCCGGGGGTGGGTGCAGCTCTACTAAACTGGCCTAACTGTAGGCCAGTAAAGTACTTGTTGTGTCGGCCTAAAGTAGGTTCGAGGCTTGACAGGATAAGGGGCGGGGCTTACTGTAGTTTGCCCTCGCCCCATCTTGTTCCTTAACCCCTAGGCTCTATGGCTCTATTTGGGTTCCTGGGTGGCAAAAAAACCTCCGTCGGCCTGGATATCGGCTCCGGCATCATCAAGCTGGTGGTCATCGACCACTCGGGCAGCGAGCCGGAGCTGGCGAAGGTAGCCACCACCGAAGTAGCGGCCGACGCCATCGTCGAGGGCGAGGTCATGGACCCCGGTATCGTCGCCGAGGCGATCCGGGGGCTGTTTTCCGCCGCCGGCGTGAAGCAGAGATCGGTCGTCACGGCCGTCGGGGGGCGGGACGTCATCGTCAAGAAGATCCAGATGGATCGGATGAAGGAGGCGGACGCCCGCGAGGTGATCCGCTGGGAGGCCGAGCAGCACGTGCCGTTCGACATGGCCAACGTGGAGCTCGACTTCCAGATCCTGGACCCCGACGCCGAAGGGCTGCAGATGAACGTGCTGCTCGTCGCGGCCAAGCGGGAGCTGGTGGAGGGCCGGGTGGGGCTCCTGAACGAGGCCGGGCTCGAGCCCGGGATCATCGATGTCGACGCCTTCGCGATCCACAACGCCTTCGAGCTGAACCACCCCGATGCGATGCAGGGCGTGGCGGGCCTCGTGAACATCGGTCACGAGGTGACGAACGTGAACATCCTCGAGGACGGCGTACCGGTGCTGACGCGCGACCTCTCGGTGGGTACGCGCCGCTTCCGCGAGGACCTGCAACGGGAAAAGGGGCTCTCGGCGGAAGACGCCGAGCGGGTGATTCAGGGCCTGACGCATAGCGCCGACCTGGCGCCGTACGTGGAGGCGCGGGGCGAGGAGATCGCGGTCGGGGTGGAGCGGGCCGCCGCGTTTCTCGCGACCGCCTCCCGCTCGGCGGGAGGCCTGGGCCGGGTGTACACGATCGGCGGCGGGGCGCGGATCCCCGGGCTGAACGAAGCGCTCGGCAGCCGGCTCAAGGTGCCGGTCGAGGTGGCGAGCCCGGTGCAGCGGCTCAAGGTGCGTGATGCGGTGTTCGAGTCGGTGTCCGTGGACGAAGTCGCCCCTCTGCTGATGCTGTCGGTCGGGCTGGCGCTGAGGCGCGCCGCATGATCGAAATAAATCTTCTCCCAGGGAAGAAGAAGCGGGCGGCACCGGGGGGCGGGTTCAAGCTCGCCCTTCCCGATTTCCGTGGCCTCATCGCCACGATCAAGAACCCGTGGCTGATCGCGGCGAGCGCGACGTCGGCCGTGGTGATCGTGGGCGTGGTGCTGCTGTTCTTCACGCAGACGGCGCGGCTGCGCGTGGCCGAGGCGCGGCTCGATGGCGTGCGGACCGAGAAGCGGCGCTTCGACGCCGTGATCGCCCAGAAGCGCCAGTCGGAGAAGATCCGGGACTCGCTGGTCGCGGAGATCAACGTCATCCGCGGCATCGACGCCGACCGCTATATCTGGCCGCACATCCTCGACCAGGTCACCAAGGCGCTCCCCCCCTACACGTGGCTCGACGGCATCTCGGCCCAGGGGGTGGGGGTCGGGGGGCAGCCGGCTCAGGCGAATCTCCCTCCCGGCACTGCGGACACGACCGGCGCGCCCACCGTGCGTGTGTGGATCACCGGGAGGACGGTCGACATTCAGGCGTACACGACGTTTCTGCGGCAGCTCGCCGCTTCGCCCTGGCTCACCGACGTGTCTCCCGCCACATCGTCGACGGTGATCGACCAGGATCGGCCGGTGACGGCGTTCAACGTGTCGCTGCGCTACAAGGTCGCGGACTCGGTGTACATCCGGACCGTCCCCCTCACCCAGTCGGTGAGGTAAGCCTGTGGCCCTCCTCCCCCAGGACCGGCAGAGCCAGTACATGCTCCTGATCACGCTGGTGATGCTGATCGTGGGCTACGTGTTCTGGACCTACTGGGAGCAGCCGACCGCCGCGCAGATCGCGACCGCGAACGCCGAAATCGATAGCCTACAGGTGATCATCGACAAGGCGAAGCAGGACCTGGCGAGCGGCACGGTCGAAGATCTGCGCCGCAAAGTCGAGCAATACCAGGCGCTGCTCGGCGTGATGCGCCGCCTCGTGCCCGAGAAGAACGAGGTGCCGGCGCTGATCGACGACATCTCCACCAAGTCGAAGGTGCGCGGCGTGACGATCGGCCGGTTCGAGCCACTCGCGGTCGACGCGACGGCGCCGTTCGATACCTACCGCTACCGCCTGGAGATCCTGGGCCATTACGACCAGCTCGGCGAGTTCCTGTCGGACATCGCCAGCCTGCCGCGCATTGTCGTGCCGCAGGACGTGATCCTCCATCCGGCGCAGCAGCAGGCGCAGAAGGTGCTCAACGACACGCTGGGGGCGCTGCTCGAGGCCCAGTTCGTCATCCGCACGTTCGTCAAGTCCGCAGCCCCGCCGCCCGCGCCCAAGAAGGGCGCGCCCGCGAAGCCCGTCGCCCGGGCCGGCGATGAGCGTTAGGCTCGCGCTCGTCCTCGCAGCGCTGTGCGCGGCGGCGCCGCTCGCCGCCCAGGCGAAGCCGCAGCCGCGGGCCAAATCCGCTGGCGCCGCCAGGGACACGACGGCCCGGACCGACAGCGCAGGCGGGACCACCCTGGTACGCGAGGTCTACTCCTATGAGGGCGGGGGCCGCGATCCCTTCGTGTCGCTCCTCAGGTCGGGTGACATCCGACCGCTCCTCTCCGACTTGAGGCTGGTCGGCATCTACTACGACTCGCGGTACCCGGCGCGCAGCGTCGCCGTGCTCCGCGACGTCACGAACGCCAAGATCTACCGGGTCAAGCCGGCGTCGATTCTCGGGCGGCTCAAGGTCACGACGATCCGCCCGCGGGAAATCGTGTTTACGGTGCAGGAGTTCGGGTTCGAGCGGCAGGAAACGCTGTCGCTCGCCAAGCAGGAGGTATCACCATGAAGCCCATCGCAGCCCTCGCCGCGTGGCTGGTCGTGGCGGCGGCGCCCCCGATCAGGGGAGCGCCGGGTCGGGACGGCGAAGTCAAGGCCGTCAGCGTGCTCCCCGCCCCCGGCCGCGTGGAGGTCGTGATCGATCTCCGGGGCGCGGTCGAAGTTCAGGACTTCACGCTCGCGAGCCCCGCCCGGCTGGTGCTCGATCTGCAGGGGGCGCGGCTCGTCGCGCCCGCTGCGCTGTACGACGGGCAGAACCGCGGCGGCATCAAGAACGTGCGCTACGCCCAGTTCCGGCCGGGCGTGGTCCGCGTGGTGATCGACCTCGACGTGCTGAAGGACTACCAGATCGAGCGCCGCGACGGCCAGGTGCGCGTCAAGATCGGCACCGACCGCACCGCGTTCGGCGCGTGGTCGAGCCTCATGGTCGCGACGTTGCCACCGCCGCCTCCGGCGCCCGCGCCGGTCGCCGCGACCGCACCGCTGCCGAGCCGCGGCGGCCAGGCCGCGCGCGTCGCCCCGCCCAGCGCCAGCGAGAATCCGGTGTCGATCGACGCGTACCTCGCGGCGCACGCCTCGGAAGCCGCGCAATCGCAGGCGCCGCGCATCACCGTGACGTGGGACCGGGCCGACATCCAGGAGGTGGTCGCCGGCTTCGCGGCATTCAGCGGGCGGACCATCGTGGTGAACAAAGGCATTGCGGGCCAGCTCTCGGCCGAGATCAAGAACCAGCCGTGGGACCTCGCGTTCAACGCCGTGCTCGAGTCCCAGGGGCTCGCCGTCAACACCTTGGAGGGCGGAATCTTCCAGGTGATCGACAAGAAGGATTTGGCGAGGGCCGATTCGACGGTGCCCGTGGAAACACGACTCGTGCGCGTGAACTACGCTCGGGCCTCGTCGCTGGTGCCCGCGATACAGTCCATCGTCTCCAAGCGCGGGGCCGTGGTGGCGGATTCGTCGACGAACGGGCTCGTCATTACCGAGATCCAGAGCCGCATCCGGCTGGTGGAGGATTTCGTGAAGGGGCTCGACATCCGCACGCCGCAGGTGTCGATCCAGGCGAAGATCATCTTCATCGATCGCACCGACGTCGAGGAGCTGGGGGTGAAGTACGACCTCGGCTCGACCACGCAGTTCTTCAACAGGCTCATCCAACGGCCCGATCCCCGGACCGCGAAGCCGGTCGACACCAACCTGGACGGCGTGCCCGACGCGCTCGTGCCACAGTCCAATTTCACTCCCGATCAGGTCATCGTGGACCTGGGCGGCAACTCGTTGTCGGCGCTGGGGAACGCCAGTCAGGAGGTCGCCAACCCGGCGCTCAACCTCATCTTCTCGACCGCGATCGGGAACTTTGACCTGACCACGTTCCTGCAAGCGCTGCAGCGCGTCGAGCTGGCGGACCTCCAGGCCGAGCCAACGATCACCACGCTGGACAACCGGCCCGCCGAGATCCTGGTGGGCGACCGGGTGCCGATCCGCATCATCGACGTCGGCACGGGGACGGTCGCCAACCAGCCGCCACGCGCCACGGTGCGGTTCGAGCAGACCGGCATCAACCTGAAGGTCACGCCGCACGTGACGGCCAACCGCCAGGTACTCATGGAGGTGCACGCCGAGAACTCCGCCGTGAAGCCGTCGTCGGTGGACATCGGCTTCACGTTCCAGACGCAGCAGGCGGACAACCAGATCCTGGTCAACGACGGGGAGACAGCGGTGATCGGCGGCCTGACTGTGACGTCCGTCAATGTCGTGAAGACGGGAATACCGTTTCTTGTAGACCTGCCGATCATCGGCAAGCTGTTCGGATTCAGCTCGCAGACGGAGACGCGGCGCGACCTGTTGATTCTGGTCACGCCGCACATCATCGACGACCTGGTGGCGCCCAACACCGGGAAGTAAACCGGGAGCCTGATATGCGGCAGGGACGCGGGAGAGGTCTGCTGTGGGGGGTGTGCGCCCTGCTGGGCACCCTCGGGGCGTGCGAGACGTCGCGCAACCCGGGGGGCGTGCAGCGCGACCTCATATCGCCGACCATCCAGTTGGCCGGCGCCGACACGCAGGACATCAAGAACGGGCTCAACTTCAGCGTCACCGCCACCGACAACCTCGGGCTCAAGGACATCCAGCTCACCTACAGCGGCGGCTATATCAATCAGACCGACTCGGTATTCACGAGCACGGTCACGAGCATCACGCTCCAGGAGAAGATCAACCCCGGCTCGGGGGCGGGCGGCCGCATCCGCATCATCGGCCGCGCGACCGACGGCGCGGGGAATTTCTCGGTGGACACGCTGTTCATCTTCCTGCAGAACATCGACGCCCTGCGGGTCTACCTGCTGCAGCCGACGCCGGGCGCAGTCGGGTCGCCGGGGAAGTACATCCCCATCCACGTGGCCGGGGCGCAAAAGGCCGGCGTCAAGCGGATCGGCTGGTCCGTCGGCGGAGCCGCCGGCCAGACGACGCAGACCGGCGACTCGCTGGTGAGCGGTTCGCCGCCGTTCCCTGATACGCTCGACTTCGTCGACTCGGTGCTGGTGAGCCCCGCGGCCACGGGTGGGTTCTTCACGGTCGTCGGGTTCGCGGTCGATTCGGGGAACCGGGTGGGGCAGACCTCCCCGATCACCGTGACCCTGCAAACGGTGCAGAACGACCAGACGCCGCCCCAGATCGAGCAGACTGTCCTGTTCCGCGCGGAGGCGAACGACACCATCACGGTCCACGCGACCGACCCCAGCGGCATCACCGACATCGGCTTCCGTGTCTACGATCTGGCGGGGACACTGATGCGCCAGGCTTCGGTCGTGCTCAGCGGCACCTCGACCGACGCCGTCAAGCGGTTCGCGCTCGGACTCACCACGCTGACGCCGATCCCGCAGCAGGTCGTGATCCAGGCGTTCGCCTGCGACGGGGCAACCGCTCACAACTGCGGCGTCGCCGGGCAGACCTTCACGGTGCCGAGTCCCACCGGCCCGTCGCGCGCGGACACCATCACGATCGTGGCGGGCACGACGGTCGCGCTGCCGTTCGGCGGCAAGATCGTGGACGCGATTTACAACGCCAACCGGCGCGAGTTGTACCTCACGAACCCGACCCTGGGGCGCGTGGAGATCTTCCAGGCGGCGAACTCGACGTTCGTGGCGGCGGGCATCCCGACTGCGGGGGCCCAGCCGTGGGGCGTCGCACTGTGGCCGCGCGATACGCTGGGCGCGTACGGGGACACGATCGTCGTCGCCAACTCGGGCGGCACCCAGCTGGCGATCATCGACGTGTCGCCCGGTGCGCGGGTGCTGCGCTGGCGCCAGGACCTGCCGGACTATCTGATCCAGACGTACAAGGTCCAGTGCGCCCCGGGCTGCAAGACGATCATCACCGAGTACAACATCTCCGACCGGCCGCAGTACGTGGCCACCGTGTGCCGCCCCGCGGGGGGCACGCTGTGCGCGCAGGACTCGATCTACGCGATCTATTCGACCACGCCCGAGCCCTCGAACCCGGCGCCATTCACGGGGCGCGCCACGCTGCGGATGGAGAAGCTGATCAACCCGGGGAACCCGCCCAACCCGGCGGTGCTGTTCGGGCACCTCTTCTGGGAGATCGCCGGTTCAGCGCCGAGCTCGACGTCCGACACGTTGCGGGTGGTCGAGCGGCGCGGGCGGCCCTACAACACGTCGAGGGTGACCCTGACTGCGTGCGCCGGCATCAACGTCGAGCTGCAGTCGTTCGCGCTCGGGGATACGACGTTCGTCCGCAACTCGGGGAACTTCACGCATGGCTTCATGGGCGAGGGTGGCCAGGTAGCCGCCAAGTTCGCGCGCGTGATGTCCTATACGACCAAGGCTCGGCTGCAGACGGGCTTCAGCCTGGCCTGCACTACCGGAGGCACCATCCGGGACTCCGGCCTGGTGGACGTGGACTTCGGCATGTCCCCGGCCGTCGAGGTGCTCGACTTCATCAGTAACACCGCGACCAGGGTCAAGGCGATCGCCACGAACTTCAACGGCGCCACCAACGCGGCGCGGGCCGACTCGGTCTACTATCTGGACGAGGGGCTGCGCCTCAAGGGCACCTCGCCCGATACGGGATTCGCGACGGGCATGGACATGAACTACAACCACACCTTCGCCCCCTCGGGATCGTGCCCCCCGACCAGCCCGGTGTGCGGCGGCTCGGGCAGCCCGAACGACCGGGTGATCTTCGTGGCGCGGTCCGACGCGAACATCGACGTGTTCGACACGTTCCACGCCATCCAGATCGGCACGATCTCGACCCGCGACCCGATCATCGGGCCGCTGCGCGTGGCCAAGGACGCGTCCGGCAATCAGCTGCTGTTCGGCATCACCGCGCGTGGCCTGGTGATGGTGAGCCTGCCGGCCTTCACGAACACGCTCCCGTCGCCGCGGCGGTAGGGGCCTCACTCCCCGGCCGCTGCTCGGGCCGGCGGGGACGCCGCCCTCGGCGGCCCTCGCGGCGGCCGGGGTGTGAGGCCTCGAGCCCGACCACGCGTCGGGCTCGTGTGCTATTATGCAAGGCTCGAGGTCATCATGACATTTCGGTTCACGACGGCGGGAGAATCGCACGGCCGCGGGCTGGTGGGGATCCTCGAGGGGGTCCCCGCCGGGCTGCCCGTGTCCGCCGAGCGCGTGAACGCCGAGCTGAAGCGGCGCATGGGCGGCTACGGCCGCGGCGCCCGCATGAAGATCGAGTCCGATCAGATCGAGTGGCTCGCCGGGGTGCGCGCGGGCGAGACGCTCGGCTCGCCCATCGCGATGCTGGTGTGGAACCGCGACTGGGAGCACTGGCAGGACGTGATGGCGCCGGAGGCGGATGCCCCCAGTGGAGGCGGGGGCGCCGAGCGGCGGCGCCAGGTCACCCGGCCCCGGCCCGGGCACGCCGACCTCGCCGGCAGCCTGAAGTACGACCGCCAGGACGCGCGCGACATCCTCGAGCGGGCCAGCGCGCGCGAGACGGTGGCGCGGGTCGCCTGCGGCGCCGTGTGCAAGCTGCTGCTGGAACAGTTCGGCATCGAAATCGGTTCGCACGTGGTGGAATTGGGCGGCGTAGTGGCACGGCATGCCGTGCCCGTACCGACGCCCCTGAACCACGCCGCCGACGCCAGCCCCGTGCGCTGCCTCGATGCCGACGCCGAGCGCGAGATGATCGCCCGCATCGACGCCGCCAAAGCTGCGGGGGACACCCTCGGTGGGGTGGTCGAGGTGCTCGCCTTCGGCACGCCCGTGGGTCTCGGCTCGCACGTGTCGTGGGACCGGAAGCTCGACGGGCGGCTGGCGCAGGCCCTGATGTCGATCCCCGCCGTGAAGGGCGTCGAGCTGGGGCTCGGCTTCGAGGCGGCGCGTCGTAAGGGCTCGGAGGTACACGACGAGATTCTTCCGGGTCTGGCGCGCGCCACGAACCGCGCGGGGGGCACGGAGGGCGGCATGACGACCGGCGAGCCGCTGGTGCTGCGCGTGGCGATGAAGCCGATCTCGACGCTGATGTCGCCGCTCAAGACGGTGGACTTGAAGACCGGGGCGCCGGCCCAGGCGCAGTCCGAGCGCTCGGATGTCACAGCGGTGCCGGCGATGGGGGTCATCGCCGAGGGGATGGTCGCGCTGGTGCTGGCGCAGGCGCTGATCGAGAAGTTCGGCGGTGATGCGCTGAGCGAGATGAAGCGAAACTTCGCGGGGTATACAGCCCAGGTGCGCGCCCGCACGCCCAAAGGTGCGGCGTCGTGAAGAAGCACATCGTGCTGGTGGGCCTCGCGGGATCAGGCAAGACCACTATCGGCCGCCTCGTGGCGGAGCAGCTGCACGCCGGGTTCGTCGACATCGATCTCATCCTGGCGCGGCGCGAAGGCAAGCCGATCACGTTGATCTTCGCCGAGAAGGGCGAGGCCGCGTTCCGTGAGATGGAGCGCAGGGAGATGGACGCCGCGCTCGCGACCGAGCCGGCGGTAATCGCGCCGGGTGGTGGCTGGGCGGCGCAGCCGGGCGCGATGGAGGGCGCGCAGGCGCGCGCGCTGCTCGTCTACCTACGCGTGCGCGCTGAGACCGCCGCCCAGCGTGCGGCCGCCGAGGAGGGAACCCGCCCGTTGTTAATGGGAGAGGACCCGATGGCTCGCACGCGGCAGATGCTCAAGGACCGCGAGCCGTTCTATCTCAAGGCGCATACGCAGCTCGACACCGAGCACAAAAAGGCAGAAGACGTCGCGCGCGAAGTCATCAGGCTTGCGCAAACCACGGCGGGATGGTAAAGATGCGCTCTCGTGCCGTTTTGACGAAGGGTTGACGCGTGGCTGCTAAAAAGGCTGATGTGAAGGACGTGAAGCTGGTAAAGGTCCGGAAGCGCCGGAAGGTGCCCGCGACGGCTGACCCCGGGGCGGCGCCCCGGGGGGGCCGGAAGGTGCCCGACGCGGCTGAGCCCGGCGCGGCTGAGCCCCGGGGTTCCGGGAAGCGCGCGCTCGTCATCGTCGAATCCCCCACCAAGGCCAAGACGATCGGCAAGTACCTGGGCTCGGGCTACACGGTCAAGGCGACCGTGGGGCACGTGCGCGACCTGCCGCAGCGCAAGCTCGGCGTGGACGTCGACAACGGCTTCACCCCCGAATACGTCCCCATCAAGGAAAAGGCGAAGACCCTCGCCGAGATCAAGAAAGCGGCCAAGGCGTCGAGCCGCGTGCTGATCGCCACCGACCCCGACCGGGAAGGCGAGGCGATCGCCTGGCACGTGGCGGAGAGCCTCGGCAACGGCAGCAAGGTGAGCCGCGTGCTGTTCCACGAGATCACCAAGGACGCGGTCACCCAGGCGCTCGCCAACCCGCTCGACATCGACCAGAAGAAGGTGGACGCGCAGCAGGCGCGCCGGGTGCTCGACCGGCTGGTCGGGTACAAGACGTCGCCGCTCCTCTGGAAGAGCATCAAGACCGGTCTCTCGGCGGGACGCGTCCAGACGGTGGCGCTGCGGCTGATCTGCGAGCGGGAGGAGGAGATCCGCAAGTTCGTGCCGCAGGAGTACTGGACCATCGAGGCCGACCTCGAAAAGGACGGCCAGGGGTTCCAGGCCCGGCTGCACAAGCTGGACGGCCACAAGCCCGAGATCAAGGACGAGGCGAGCGCGCGCTCGATCGTCGCGGACGTGCTCAAGCTCCCCTTCAAGGTCACCTCGGTCGAGAAGGGGGAGCGCCGCCGCCCCGCGCCCCCGCCGTTCCGCACCAGCACGCTGCAGCAGGAAGCCGCGAAGCAGCTCGGCTACTCGGCCGCGGTCACGATGCGCCTGGCGCAACAGCTGTACGAAGGGATCGAGATGGGCGCGGAAGGCCCCGTGGGTCTGATCACCTACATGCGCACCGACTCGATCCGCGTCGCCGACTCGGCGGTGGCCCAGGCGCGCGACTTCATCGCGCGCGAGTTCGACAAGGGCTACCTCCCCGCCACGCCCAACGTCCACAAGACCGGCAAGGGTCAGTCCAAGGTACAGGACGCGCACGAGGCGATCCGCCCGACCGACGTGCTGCGGCGCCCCGACGACGTGAAGCAGCACCTCGACGCCAAGCAGTTCAAGCTGTATCAGCTGATCTGGCGGCGGTTCGTGGCATCGCAGATGAACCCCGCCGTGTTCGAGACGACCAAGGTCGATTTCGACCTCGGCCGCTTCATGTTCCGCGCGACCGGCTCGCGGGTGCTGTTCGACGGCTACCACAAGCTGTACCACGAGGCACACGAGCCCGAGGAGGGCAAGACCCTGGAGGATCTGCCGCCCATCCCGCCGCTGGCCGAGGGCGACGTGGTCACGGTGAAGCAGATCACCCCGAACCAGCACTTCACCGAGCCGCCGCCGCGCTTCAGCGAGGCGAGCCTCGTGAAGGAGCTGGAGCGCCTGGGGATCGGGCGGCCGTCCACCTACGCGGCGATCATCTCCACCTTGAAGAACCGCTGGTACGCCACCGCCAAGGACCGGCGCTTCCAGCCCACGCCCCAGGGCGAAATCGTGTGGCAAGTGCTGAAGCGGTGCTTCCCGGACGTGTTCGAGGTCGGGTTCACGGCGCAGATGGAGACCGAGCTGGACAAGGTGGAGGAGGGCGATCTGGCGTGGCAGCGGGTGCTCGAGGACTTCTGGGGCCCGTTCTCGCAAGCGCTCGCGGCGGTCGACATCGATCGCCTGATTCACGACGTGCACGACCTGTCGGGACTCCCCAAGGAAAAATGCCCGAACTGCGGCGGCCCGCTGATCGTGAAGAGCGGCCGCTTCGGGCCGTACATCGCGTGCGCCAAGTATCCCGAGTGCCGCTTCAGCCGGCCGCTCGCCAAGAACAAGGTGCCCGACCGGCCGTCGGACCAGAAGTGCCAGGAGTGCGGGGCGCCGATGGTCATCAAGACGGGGCGCTACGGCGAGTTCCTCGCCTGCACCCGCTACCCCAAGTGCAAGCACACCCGCCCCGTGCCGCTCGGCGTGAAGTGCCCCAAGTGCGGTGTGGGCGACCTGGCCGAGCGCCGCACCCGCAAGGGACGCAACTTCTTCGGCTGCCTGCGCTATCCGGACTGCGACTACTCGACGTGGAACCGCCCCGTCCCGGTCGCCTGCCCGAGCTGCGGCTTCCTCGGGATGGAAGAGAAGCAGACCAAGGCCGCGGGAGCGACGCGCAAGTGCCTCAAGTGCGGACACGAGATCACGCTGGAGGAGGTCACGCCGGCGGAGCCGGTCGCGACCTGACCGCGACCGTCGTGGGCGGCGGGCTCGCGGGGAGCGAGGCCGCCTGGGCGCTCGCGGCGCGCGGGGTGTCGGTCACGCTCTACGAGATGCGGCCCGTGCGCATGACGGCGGCGCACCAGACCGACCGGCTCGCTGAGCTCGTCTGCAGCAACTCCTTCAAATCGGTGGAGCTGGGCAACGCCCACGGCCTCCTCAAGGCCGAGCTGCGGCGCCTCGGCAGCGTGGTGCTCGAGGCCGCCGACGCGGCGCGCGTCCCGGGCGGCGCGGCGCTGGCGGTGGACCGCACGGCGTTCGCGCGCGGGTTGCACGACCGCGTCACCGGGCACCCTAACATCACCCTGGTGCGCCGGGAGGTGACCGAGCTCCCGTCCCCCGGCATCGTGGCGACCGGGCCGCTCACCTCGGACGCGCTCGCGGCCGCCATCGCGCGGCGGCTCGACGCGGCATCGCTCGCCTTCTTCGACGCGATCGCGCCGATCGTCGCCGCCGACTCGCTCGATCACGGGCGGCTGTTTCGCGCCTCACGCTACGGCAAGGGCGGCGGCGACGACTACCTGAACGCGCCCTTCACCGAGGAGCAATACGACGCTTTCGTCACGGCGCTCCGCACCGGCGAGCAGTACCAGCCGCATCACGAGTTCGACCGGACGCCGTACTTCGAGGGCTGCCTGCCGGTCGAGGAGATGGCCGCGCGCGGCCGCGACGTGCTGCGCTTCGGACCGATGAAGCCGGTCGGGCTCCCAGGGGAGGCGTTCGCCGTCGTGCAGCTGCGGCAGGAGGACCGCGCCGGGCAGATGTGGAACCTCGTGGGCTTCCAGACGCGGCTCAAGATCCCCGACCAGCAGCGGGTGTTCCGGATGATTCCGGGGCTCGAGGCGGCGGAGTTCCTGCGCTTCGGAAGCATCCACCGCAATGCGTACGTCAATGCGCCGCGCGCGCTCACGGCGCATCTCTCGGCCAAGGACGACCCGCTGCTGCTGTTCGCCGGGCAGCTCACGGGGGTGGAGGGGTACACCGAGTCCGCGGCGACGGGGATCCTCGCCGGGATCAACCTCGCGCGGCTGCTCGCGGGGGAGCAGCCGCTCGTCCCGCCGGCCACGACGATGCTGGGCGCGCTGTATCGCTACGTGCACTCGGCCGACCCGGAGCACTTCCAGCCGATGAACGCCAACTTCGGGCTGGTCGAGCCGCTCGGGCGGCCGGTGAAAGACAAGCAGAAGAAAAAGGAGATGTTGGCCGAGCGGGCGATAGCGGATATCGAACGGTTCGCGGAGCGGATTGGTATACCCCGGGGCGTCGCCCCGGGGTCAGCCGCCCCGGGGCCAGCCGCAGGGCCAGCCGCTCCGGGCCCGCAACCTTGCGCGGCTGACCCCGGGCCGGCGGCCCGGGGCAATGTCTCATGACCAGCCCGGAGGTCAGGGCGTTCCTCGAGTTCCTCTCCAAGGAGCGCAACGACTCTCCCCACACCGTGAAAGCGTACGGTCGCGACCTCGCCGACTTCGTGGCGTTCTGCGGCCGCTACTATCGCGGCGCGTGGAGCTGGGCGAGCGTGGACCGGCAGGCGATCCGGGCGTGGCTGGGCGCGCAACAGCAGCGCGGGCTGGCCAAGCGCTCCGCGGCCCGCGCCCTGTCGGCGCTGCGCACCTTCTATCGCTTTCTCAACGCGACGCGCGGCGTGGAAGTGAATCCCGCGAAGGCGGCGCGCACGCCCAAGCTCGAGCGCCGGCTCCCCCTCCACCTCGAGCGGGTCGAGATCGATCTCCTGTTCCACGACGCGGAGCGGCGGGCGGCGGTCGGCGGCTTCCGGGAGGCGCGGGACCTCGCGATGCTCGAGCTGTTCTACTCGACCGGGATCCGGCTGAGCGAGCTCGCGGGCCTGAACGAGCAGGACGTGGATCTCGTCTCCGATCAGCTCAAGGTCCGGGGCAAGGGGAAGAAGGAGCGGATCGTGCCGGTCGGAAAGCATGCGGGCCGCGCGTTACGGCGCTACTACCGGCTGCGTGACGTCGTGCTCGCGGCAACCGGCCAGGAGCGGCGGGCGGTGTTCGTGAGCGGGCGAGGGAAGCGGCTCACGCCCCGTGCCGTGCAGCTCGTGGTCAAGCGCTTGTTCGGCGCCCTGGCGGAGCGGAACCTGCACGTGCACTCGCTGCGCCACACGTTCGCGACGCATCTGCTCGACGCCGGCGCCGACCTGCGGGCGGTCCAGGAACTGCTGGGGCACGCCTCGCTCAGCACCACGCAGGTGTATACTCATACGTCGGTGGAACGGCTGAAGAAGGTGTACCATCAGGCCCATCCGCGGGCGTGAGGCTACAACCAACGCGATGAGCGGCATCCGCAGCACCACGATTCTGTGCGTCCGGCGCGACGGGCACGTGGCCCTGGGCGGTGACGGCCAGGTCACGCTCGGCGACACGGTGATGAAGGCGAACGCCAACAAGGTGCGGGCCTTGAAGGGCGGCAAGATCCTCGCCGGCTTCGCGGGGGCGTCCGCCGATGCGTTCACGCTGTTCGAGAAGTTCGAAGAGAAGCTCGAGCGCTATCCCGGGAACCTGCCGCGGGCGGCCGTCGAGCTCGCCAAGGACTGGCGCTCCGACCGCGTGCTGCGGCGTCTCGAGGCGCTGCTGGTCGTGGCCGACAAGGAGCACGGCTATGTGATCTCGGGGTCGGGCGAGCTGATCGAGCCGGACGACGGCATCCTGGCGATCGGCTCGGGTGGCAACTACGCGCTCGCCGCGGCCCGGGCCCTCGCCAAGTCGTCGGGCCTCGCGGCCAAGGACATCGTACAGCGGTCGCTCGAGATTGCCGCCGAGATCTGCGTGTACACCAACACGCACATCACCATTCTGGAGCTCTAATGGCCGAGCCTACGCGCACACCGGGCGACGAAGCGCCGCCCCCCCCGCCCCCCCCGCCCGCCCCGCCCGCTCCGCCCGCTCCGGCGACGGCGGAAGACCAGCTCCCCTGGCTGGAGGAGCTGCCGCCGCGCAAGATCGTGGCGGAGCTGGACCGCTACATCGTGGGACAGGAAGTGGCGAAGAAGGCGGTCGCCATCGCGGTCCGCAACCGCTGGCGGCG
>Ga0209156_10002246_pt1 | contig 15199 bp, 15 predicted proteins | sample GraSoiAngelo_124_FD_185881 | JGI IMG/M metagenome (GOLD analysis project Ga0209156, IMG submission 185881) | Grasslands soil microbial communities from the Angelo Coastal Reserve, California, USA - 14_0927_05_20cm (SPAdes) (version 2) | ecosystem: Environmental > Terrestrial > Soil > Grasslands...
TCGTCTGCGGCTCCTTCACCTCGAGGCACGCGAGGTCGACGCCGCGCTTGGAGAGGCGCAGCTTCAGGATCTCCAGCATCTGCTTGAGCTGAAAGTCCACCTGCGCGTGCAGGGTGACGGTGAACTCCTGCAACTCGAAGCGCGCGCCCGTGTCCTTGAAGTCGAAGCGCTGCGACAGCTCGCGGTTCGCCTGGTCGACCGCGTTGGCGACCTCGTGGGCGTTGAGCTCGGAAACGGTATCGAAGGAGGGCATCGGCGAGCTCAGGTGCGGCGCCGCCCTGGCTTTGCGGGCTTGCGCGCCGGCTTCGCGCGCAGCGCGGGACCCGTGCGCGCTTCGAGCTCGCGCCGATGCTTGCGCGCGAGCTCCATGAAGCGCGGCGTGGGGCCGGCGTCTTCGTAGACCGGATCGCCCTGCTCGTCGGTGGCAATGACCCGCTTACCCGGGACGTAGGGCATCGCGGCCGCGATTTCCCTGAGCGCCGCGCCCAGCAGTTCGGTGATGAGCTGCTCGGGTGCGCGCCCGGGAAACATCTCCGCAAGCGCCGCGAGACGCGCGGCATCATCCACCGGCAGCCGCACGGCGTAGGCCCTGGCGGTGCGCGGCGCGGCGGCCTGCTCGCGCCAGCTGTTGAGCAACTCCTTGAAACTCACCTGCAGACCACTCCCCCGCGCCCCTGAAGAAGCCCGGGCGCGCATTTTAGCGGAAAGCGTGCGCGCCCCGGGCTACGCACCGAGAATCTCATTCAGGCCCTCGATGACCTTGCATGGCGCCCACCTGCAGTGATCCCTGTGCTGCACTGCTGTCGGCCCCCGGCGCCGGTTTGTGATGGTGCACCCGCGGGCGCTAGCATCGACGGGCCATGTCTGCCACCACCAGCAAGCGGGTCCGATCGCCGACAGCGCCTTGGACGCCAGGAGGTTTTTCATGTTCGATCACATCGGCTTGAGGGTTAAGGATCTGGACGCCAGCGTGCGCTTCTACACCGCCGCCCTGGGTCCTTTGGGTTACGAGGCCGCCGCGCAGGACGAGTCGAGCGTGGCGTTCGGTGCCAAGGGGACTTACACGCTGTGGCTGTACGCTGACGCCAAACTGGCGCACTCCCTGGTGCATCTCGCCTTCACCGCGGCTAACCACGCGGCGGTCGACGCGTTTTACCGCGCCGGGCTCAAGGCGCGCGGCCGCGACAACGGCCCACCCGGGGTCCGCAAGGACCACAGCCCGAACTATTACGCCGCGTTCCTGCTCGATCCCGACGGGAATAACGTCGAAGCGATGTGCCTGAAGTAGTTGCGCCGGACGCGGTGTCTGCGCACGGCGCGCGCCGCATCCCGCTTGACGTGCCAACTGCCCGACGGTGATACTCGGGACCATGTCGCAGCAACCCCTCAGCACTTCGCGTCTTGGGTGGTGGCGCCCCTCATAACGGAGTGGGCTGACGGGTAAGATGTTTCTCGCGACTTAAAGATCTCTGACGGCACCAGAAACCCATCTCCGGATGACCCCGGGATGGGTTTTTTGTTGTCTTCGTCCACGTTTGGAGTCCGGCAGCGTTGCAACCACCCTTCGACATAACCGGTGATCTCGACACGCCGGTGTCGGCGTTCATGAAGCTCGCCGCGTTCAGCCCGCGCTTCCTGCTCGAGAGCGTCGAGGGCGGCGAGCGGCTGGCGCGTTACTCCTTCATCGGTTTCGGCGATGCGCTGGAGGTGCGGCTCGACGGCGCGGGCCTGGCGGTCGGCGCGCAGCGTCACCCGCTGCCGGCGAGCGGCGCGGAGCTCCTGGCGGGGCTGCGCACCGCGCTGCGCCTGGCGCCCAAACCGGCGCCGGACATTCCCGGCGTACCGCTCGCCGGGGGGTTGGTCGGCTACGCCGCCTACGACGTGGTGCGCTACTTCGAGCGCCTGCCGGCGCGCGCGGCGGGCGCCAGCGGCGCGCCGGCGCTGCACTACGTGGCGCCGCGCTCGGTGCTGGTGTTCGATCACCTGACGCGCGGCATCGCCCTGCTGCATGCCGGCTCGGACGAGGAACGCCGCTCGCTGCGTGAGGAAGTGATGCGCGCGCTGCGCGGCGCGTTGCCCAACGGCCGGCGGCGCGGCCGCTACGCCCCGCCGACCACCGCCTACGCACGCGCGGACTACATGGCCGGCGTGCGCCGCACCCAGGAGTACATTGCCGCGGGCGATGTCTACCAGCTGGTGCTGGCGAGCCGGTTCGCGGGCCGCCACGAGCTCGATCCCTTCCAGGCGTATCGCGCGCTGCGGCTGATCAATCCCTCCCCTTACATGTACTACTGCGCGCTCGGGGAGGTGGCGGTGGTGGGCTCCTCTCCCGAAGCGCTGGTGAAGCTCAACGGGCGGTGCGCGCAGCTGCGGCCCATCGCCGGCACCCGGCCGCGCTCGCCCGATGCCGCCACCGACCGCGCGCGCGCGGGGCAGCTGCTCGCCGATCCCAAGGAAAACGCCGAGCACGTGATGCTGGTGGACCTGGCGCGCAACGACCTCGGGCGCGTGGCGCGCGCCGGCAGCGTGCGCGTGGAGCCCTATCGGTCCATCGAGCGCTACAGTCACGTCATGCACATGGTGAGCGGCGTGCACGGCGAGCTGGCCGCCGATCGCGATGCCTTCGATCTGTTCGCCGCGGCATTTCCGGCCGGCACACTGGTGGGTGCGCCCAAGGTGCGCGCCATGCAGATCATCGACGAGCTCGAGCCGGTGAATCGCGGCCTGTATGGCGGCACGGTGGGCTACTTCGGCGCCCACGGCGACATGGATCACGCCATCACCATCCGCACACTTGTGTTCAGCGGCGATGAGTACAGCTACCAGGCCGGCGCCGGCATCGTCGCCGACAGCGTGCCGGAGACCGAGCACGAAGAGGTGTTGGCCAAGAGCGCGGCCCTGGTGCGCGCACTCGAGCTCGCCGCGGAGGGCTTGTGACGCCGCGCCTGCTGCTGATCGACAACTACGATTCCTTCACCTACAACCTGGTGCAGGCGTTCCTGGTCCTGGGAGCCGAGGTGAGCGTCTACCGCAACGACGCGCTGAGCCCGCAGGAAGCGCGCGCGCTCGCACCCTCGCACCTGTGCATCTCGCCCGGTCCCGGGACGCCGTACGATGCGGGCGTATCCATGGACATGATTCGCGCCTTCGCCGGCCGTATCCCGGTGCTCGGGGTATGCCTCGGACACCAGGCCATCGTGGAAGTGTTCGGGGGCAAGGTGGTGCGGGCCGATCGGCTCATGCACGGCAAGACCTCGCTCATCCGTCACGATCAGCGCACGCTGTTCGAGGGTCTGCCGCAGCCGTGCGAGGTGGGGCGCTACCATTCGTTGATCGCCGCTCCCGGGAGGCTGCCCGCGCAGCTCGAGGTGAGTGCGCAGACCGCGGAAGCGGAGATCATGGCGGTGCGCCACCGCACGCTCGTGGTGGAGGGCGTGCAGTTTCATCCCGAGAGCATCCTCACGCCCGAGGGCCCACGGCTGCTGGGCAATTTCCTCAGGTACACCGCCGGCGGGCGCGCCGAGCAAGCCACGCCCGGAGCAGGCCATGGCGCTGCCCCGTGAGCTGCTGCAGCAGCTCCTCGAGCGCCGCGACCTGTCGCAGGCGCAGGCCGAGGAGCTGCTCGCGCACCTGACCGACCCGCAGCTGCCGCCCGCGATGGCGGGGGCGATGCTTGCGGCGCTCTCGACCAAGGGCCTGGTGGCCGATGAAGTGCGGGGCTTCGCGCAGGCGATGCGCCGCCTGGCGCGCCGGCCCGAGCTGCCCGTGGAGCTGCGCGCCGTCGACATCGTCGGCACCGGCGGTGATGCCTCCGGAAGCTTCAACATCTCCACCGGCACCGCGCTCCTGACCGCCGCCTGCGGCGTGCCGGTCGTCAAGCACGGCAACCGCTCGGTCTCGAGCCGCTGCGGCAGCGCGGACGTGCTCGAAGCCCTGGGGCTGGCGATTCCGCCGGATGCGCAGGCCGCGGTGGCGTGTCTCAAGGCCACCGGCTTCACCTTCCTGTTTGCGCCTCACTACCATCCGGCCACCGCAAGCGTCGCCCCGATTCGCGCCGCGCTCGGCGTGCGCACCGTGTTCAACATCCTGGGACCCCTGGTCAATCCGGCGCAGCCCCCGCTCCATCTCGTCGGTGCCTTCAGCCTGGAGGTCGCGCGGCTCATCGCCGACACGTTCCAGGGTCTGCCCATGGAACGCACCTTCGTCGTGCACGGCGCGCACGGGTGGGATGAGCCCACGCCCGCGGGTCCCTTCACGCTGTTCGACGTGCGGCCGGGGCGCGTCGAGACGCAGGTGCGCGCGCCGTCGGAGTACGGACTCGCCCTCTGCAGCGCGGGTGATCTGGCCGGCGGCGATGCCGGGCACAATGCGCGCGCGCTCGAGGCGGTGCTGTACGGCGAGGATCGCGGCGCGCATCGCGATTGTCTGCTGTTGGGTACCGCGCTGGCGCTCGAGCTGGCCGGCGAGGCGCGCGCGCCGCGCGAGGGCCTGGCACGCGCCGCCGCCGCCATCGACTCCGGCGCCGCGCGCCGCTTGCTCGAGGCGCTCAAGGCACGGCGGCCCGGCAGGGAGCCCAACACGTGAGCGGCGCGTTTCTGGATGAAATGGCCGACGCCAGCCGCGAGCGGGTGCGGGCGGCGAAGCAGACCCGCTCGGAAGCGGCGCTCGAGCTCGAGGCCCGGCAGAGCCCCGCGCCGCCGCGCCTGCGCCTCGACCGTTCCGGATTCGATCTCATCGCGGAAGTGAAACTGCGCTCGCCGGCGGCGGGACGGCTGGGTCCGCGGGGCGAGGAGGTGGCGGCACGCGTCACGGCGTACGCGCGCGCCGGGGCCGCCGCGATCTCGGTACTCACCGAGCCGAGCCGCTTCGATGGCTCACTCGAGCATCTGGCGAGCGCCGCGCGGGCGCTGGCGCCGCACGCGGTGCCCGCCATGCGCAAGGACTTTCTCGTGGATCCCTACCAGGTGCTGGAGGCGCGCGCCGCGGGCGCGGGCGGGGTACTGGTGATTGTGCGCATGTTGTCGCGCAGCGCGATCGAGGCGCTGCTTGCTTGCGCCGGCTCGCTCGGACTGTTCGTGTTGCTGGAGGCCTTCGACGCGCGCGACATCGAGCTCGCGCGCGAGTTGATCGAGGCGCACGCGGGCGCGAACCCGTTGCTGGCGGGCGTGAATTGCCGTGACCTCGCGACGCTGCAGGTGTTGCCGCAGCGGCTGCTCGAGCTCGCGCCGCTCCTGCCCGCGGGCGCGCCGCGGGTCGCGGAGAGTGGCGTCGCGACGGCCGCGGATGCGCGGCAGATTGTCGCGGCCGGCTACCAGCTGGCGCTCGTCGGCGGCGCGCTGATGCAGGCCGACGATCCGCAGGGGCTCGCCGGGGCGCTGCTGGCGGCCGGACGAGCGGCGGCCAAGGCCAAGGACACTTAGATGTGGATCAAGATCTGCGGCATGACCACTCCCGAGGCGGTGGCCGCGGCGCTGGCGGCGGGCGTGGATGCCATCGGATTCGTGTTCGCCGAGTCGTCGCGCCGGCTGACGCCGCAGCGTGCGGCGCAACTGGCGCAGGCCGCGCGCGGGCGGGTGCGCTGTGTGGCGGTGACCCGCCATCCTGCCCAGGCCGCGGTGGATGAGATCCTCAAGGTGTTCAGGCCGGACCTGTTACAGACGGACCTCACCGATCTCGCGCGGCTGCAACTGCCGGCCGGCCTGGATCTGCTGCCGGTCGTGCGTGAGGCAGATACTGTGCCGGCAACCCTGCCGGGCCGGATCCTGTTTGAAGGACCCGTGAGCGGTACCGGCGTCGCGGGCGACTGGAACGCCGCCCGCCGTCTCGCGCGTTGCACGCAGCTCATACTCGCGGGCGGCCTCAACACCGGCAACGTGGCCGCCGCCATCGCCGCCGTGCAGCCCTTCGGAGTCGACGTGTCGAGCGGTGTCGAGGTGCGGCCGGGAGTGAAGAGTCCGGAGCAGATCGTGAGCTTTGCATCGGCTGCACGCGCCGTATCGGACGCGCCGGCCATCCGCGCCGAGGATCCCGCATGAGTACACCCGCACTGCCTGAAGCCTCCCGCCTGCTCGCCGAGCTGATCGCCGGCTGCTTTCCCGACGCACGCGGCCGCTTCGGGCCATTCGGCGGCCGCTACGTCCCGGAAACCCTGATTCCCGCGCTCGAGCGCCTCGAGCGGGGCGTGCGCGAGCACCTGCATGAGCCCGACTTTCAGGCCCAGCTCACCGAGCAGCTCACCAGCTGGGTGGGCCGCCCCACGGCCCTCACGTTCGCGGCGCGCCTGTCGGCGCGCTGGGGCGCAAAGCTGTGGCTCAAGCGCGAGGACCTGGCGCACACCGGTGCGCACAAGATCAACAACGCGATCGGCCAGGTGCTGCTCGCGCAGCGGCTCGGCGCCAGGCGCATCGTTGCCGAGACCGGCGCCGGACAACACGGCGTCGCCAGCGCCGCAGCGTGCGCGCGGCTGGGGCTGCCGTGCACGGTGTACATGGGGTCGATCGACATGGAGCGCCAGGCTCCCAACGTGGGGCGCATGCGGCTGCTGGGCGCCGAGGTCGTGCCCGTGACCAGCGGCGATCGAACGTTGCGCGCCGCCATCGACGAGGCACTGCGCGCCTGGGTGTCCGATCCGCGCGCGACCTATTACCTGCTCGGCTCGGTCGTGGGGCCGCATCCCTACCCCTACCTGGTGCGCGAGCTGCAGTCCGTGATCGGGCGCGAGGCGCGCGCGCAGATGCTTGCCGCAACGGGTGCTCTGCCGGATGCGGTCATCGCCTGTGTCGGCGGCGGCTCCAATTCCATGGGCGCCTTTCACGCCTTCATTGCCGACGCCGCGGTCGAGATGATCGGCGTCGAGGCGGGCGGGCGCGGCGCGGGCCTGGGGGAGAACGCCGCGACGCTTGCCTTCGGGCGGCCCGGCGTGCTGCACGGCGCGTACTCCATGCTGCTGCAGAACGAGGACGGCCAGATCCGGGAGACGCATTCGGTGTCCGCGGGGCTCGACTATCCCGGTGTCGGTCCGGAGCACGCGCTGCTGGCGGCCATCGGACGCGTTCACTACCAGACCGCGGGCGACGCGGAGGCGCTCGCCGCAGTGCGCGCCCTGAGCGAATGCGAAGGGATCCTGCCGGCGCTCGAGAGCGCGCACGCCCTGGCGGGCGCGGAGTGCTGGGCGCGAGCGAACCCCGGCCGCTCGATGCTCGTGTGCCTCTCCGGCCGCGGCGACAAGGACATGTCGACTCTGCAGCAGACGCTCCTCGGGCCGCAGCCCTCATGAGCCCGCGCGAGCGCATCGCCCACGCCATCAAATCCGCCGCCGCCTCCGGCGAGCCGGCGCTGGTTGCGTATCTCACCGCGGGTTACCCGCAGCGCGAGAAATTTCGCGAGCAGGTGCGGGCGCTGGCGGCCGGGGCGGACGTGCTCGAGATCGGCGTACCGTTCACCGACCCGATGGCCGACGGCCTCACCATCCAGCGCGCCAGCCTCGCAGCGCTCGCCCAGGGCGTGACCCTGAGGTGGATTCTCGCCGAGCTTGCCGCCAGCGGCGCACTGCGCGCCCCGCTCCTGCTCATGAGCTATCTGAATCCGCTGCTGGCCTTCGGTGTCGGGCGGCTGGCCGAGGCCGCGGCGCGCGCCGGCGTCAGCGGATTCATCGTGCCGGACCTGCCGCTCGATGAAAGCAGCGAGCTGCGCGCAGCGCTCGATGCGCGGCAGATCGCGCTGGTGCAGATGGTGACACCGGTCACCGAGCCGCAGCGCCTCGCGCAGCTGTGCGCAGGCAGCCAGGGATTCGTGTACGCCGTCACCATGACCGGCACGACCGGCAGGAACGTCGCCGTCCCGGATGAGGTGCTGGCCTATCTCGATCGCGTGCGCGCGAGCTCCCCAATCCCGGTGTGCGCGGGCTTCGGCATCCGTAGCCGCGAGCAGGTCAAGCGGCTGCGCGGGCACGTCGACGGGGTGGTGGTCGGCTCGGCGCTGGTGGAGGTGTTGGAGCGGGGAGAAGACCCCACGCCGTGGCTGGGGAGGCTGCGCTCATGAAGACCCTGACCATCGGCGCGCGTTTCTGCGGGCCTGCGACCTCTTCGAACGGTGGGTATTTCGCCGGGCTGGTGGCGACGCTCGCGTCCCGGACGCTGGCGGTGCGGCTGCTCAAGCCGCCACCGCTGGACACCGGGCTCGCCGTCAGGGAACTCGCGGACGGTGCGCTGCAGGTCGTGCAGGGCGAAGAGCCGATCGGCGAGGCGCGCCCCGCGCTGCTCGAGCTCGACGTTCCGCCCGCCCCGGAGTATCTCGAGGCGGTGGAAGCCTCGCGTCGCTACGCGGGCTTTCGCTATCACCGCTTCCCCAGCTGCTTCGTGTGCGGCGTGCGGCGGGTGCGCGGGGACGGCCTGCGCATATTCGCGGGCCCCATCCCTGAGCGCGGGGTGGTCGCGGCGCCCTGGGTTCCCGATGCCTCGCTCGATCTGGGTGATGGCAAGGTGCGCCCGGAGTTCATGTCGGCGGCGCTCGATTGTCCCGGTTACTACGCCGTCGCCCCCGATGACCGCATGATGCTGCTCGCGGAGCTCACCGCGCACGTGGACCGCCGCGTCCATATCGGCGAGTCCTGCACGGTGCTGGCCTGGCCGATCGGCGCGAGTGGCCGCAAGCGCGAGGCCGGCACGGCGATCTTCGACGGCGAGGGCGAGTTGTGCGGCAAGGCGCGCGCGCTGTGGATCGAGCCGCGCAGTTCGCCCGCGAGCGCCTGAGGGCCGGGGCGGCGGCGCGCCCGCGGCGGCGACTCAGCCGCGGCTCAGGCGCATCATCGTCTCGGGGTAGCGCTCACCGGCGGTGGCGCCGGCGGGGAATACCGCCTCGATGGCGGCGAGGTCTTCGCCGTCGAGATGCACGCTGAGCGCGCCGACGTTTTCCTCGAGGTTGCGGATCCGCCGCGTGCCGGGAATCGGCACGATGTGTTCTGCCTGCGCCAGTACCCAGGCAAGCGCCAGCTGCGCCGGCGTGCAGTCCTTCTCGCGCGCCAGCTCCCGCACCTTATCGACGAGTGCCAGGTTGCGGCCGAAGTTCTCGCCCTGAAAGCGCGGGGTGCTGCGGCGATAGTCATCGGGCGCGAAATCGTCCGGGCTCTTGATGGCGCCGGTGAGGAAGCCGCGTCCGAGAGGGCTGTAGGGCACGAAACCGATGCCGAGACGCTCGCAGGTCTCGAGCACGCCCTCCTCGGGATCGCGCGTCCACAGCGAGTACTCGCTCTGCAGCGCGGTGATCGGGTGCACGCGGTGGGCGCGCTCGAGCGTCTGCGGGGTGACCTCCGAGAGCCCGAGGTAACGCACCTTGCCGTCGCGCACCAGCTGCGCCATCGCGCCGACGGTTTCCTCGATCGGCACGCTGCGGTCGACGCGATGCAGGTAATACAGGTCGATGTGCGCGACCTTGAGGCGCTTCAGGCTCGCCTCGCACGCTGCGCGCACGTGCTTGGGGCTGCCGTCGATGGCGCGCGCGGTGGGATTGCTGCTGTCGCGCAGGAAGCCGAACTTGGTGGCGAGGAACACCCGCTCGCGCCTGCCCTGCAGGGCACGGCCGACGAGTACCTCGTTGGTATAGGGCCCGTAGGCGTCCGCGGTGTCCCAGAACGTGACCCCCAGCTCGAGCGCGCGAGTCAGCGTGGCCAGCGACTCGGCGTCATCGTGCGCGCCGTAGAACTCGCTCATGCCCATGCAGCCGAGACCGAGCGCCGAGATCTTGGGACCCTTGGGGCCGAGGGTGCGGGTTTGCATGCAGACTCTCCTGGCGGGCGGGCGAGCCAGCATTCTGCGCCGCTCGGCGCCGCGGCCGAATACGCAATAAGGGGCAGGCGTTCGGCGCCGCGCTGCAGATCCGGAACTACCTCCGCCCTCAGCGCCTCAGGCCGCAGGCGATGATACCGACCCCGGCGGCCAGCAGCGCCCACCCCGGCCACTCGTGGCCGTGGGCCACCGCCAGCCAGAACAGCCCACCGCCGAGATACGCCGCCCCGAGCGTGATGGCGTCGCGTCTGCGGGCCGCATGCAGCTGATCGAGCAGCTCGCTGAGCTCGCGCGCGGGCGGCGGCGCAGGCGCCCCGCCGCGCGGGCGCTGCGCCAGGTCGTGCAGCAGGGCGGGCAGGCCGCGCGCCGCCGCGACGAGCTCCGGGGCGCGGGTGCGCAGCTCGCGAACCAGGGCGCGCACGCTGGTGCGCTCACGCATCCACTCGCGCAGGATCGGGCTCGCGGTGCTCCAGATATCGAGCTCCGGATACAGCTCGCGTCCCAGGCCCTCCACGTTCAGGAGCGTCTTCTGCAGCAGCATGAGCTGCGGCTGGATCTGCATGTTGAAGCGCCGCGAGATCTCGAACAGGCGCAGCAGGATGCGCCCGAAGGAGATGTCCTTGAGCGGGCGGTCAAGGATCGGTTCGCACACGGTGCGCACCGCGGACTCCATCTCATCGACGCGCGTGTCCGGCGGCACCCAGCCGGACTGCAGGTGCAGCTGCGCCACGCGCCGGTAGTCGCGATCGAACACCGCCAGGAAGTTCTCCGCGAGGTAGAGCTGATCGGCGGGGTCGAGCGTGCCGACGATGCCGAAATCCACGGCCGCGTAGCGCGGCCGCTGCGGGTCATCGACCAGCACGAAGATGTTGCCGGGGTGCATGTCGGCGTGGAAGAAGTTGTGGCGGAACACCTGCGTGAAGAAGATGCGCACGCCGTTCTCGGCAAGCTGCGCAATGTTGGCGCCGGCAGCCTTGAGGCGCGAGCGCTCGCTGATCGGCACGCCGTGGATGCGCTCCATGACCATGACGTCGGTGCGGCAGTAATCCCAGTGCACCTCCGGCACGTACAGCAGCTCGGAAGCTGCGAAGTTGCGCTTCAGCTGCGAGGCGTTCGCCGCCTCGCGCATCAGGTCGAGCTCATCGAGTATGGTCTTGTGGTATTCCGCGACCAGCTCGCGCGGCCGCAGCCGCCGGCCCTCCGCCCAGTAGCGGTGCGCCAGATCCGCGAGCGCATGCAGCACCTCCAGATCCCGCTCGATCACCGCGCGCATGCCCGGCCGCAGCACCTTGACCACGACCTCCGCGCCGCCGGGCAGGCGCGCGGCGTGCACCTGCGCGATGGAGGCGGCGGCGAGCGGGGTCTCATCGAAGGCGTCGAACACCTGCGAGAGCGCCCGAGCGTAGGCGCGCTCGAGCGACTCGCGGGCGATGGCGCCCGGAAACGGCGGCACGCGATCCTGCAGCTTGGCCAGCTCGTCGGCGATATCCGCCGGCAGCAGGTCGCGCCGCGTGGAGACCGCCTGGCCGAACTTCACGAAAATGGGTCCGAGCTCCTCGAGCGCGAGCCGCAGGCGCGCGGCGCGGCTCACCCCCCGCCGGCGTTCGAACCACACCCCGGGGGAGAGAAAGAACACGAAGCGCAGCGGCCGATATAAATGAGTGGCGCGCACGTAGTCATCGAGGCCGTGCCGCAGCAGCACGCGCTGGATCTCGATGAGCCGCAGCAGCACCCGCAGCTTCACGGGTATGCGCGAGCCGTCACGGTGCGGCGCGCCGCGCCAGCAGCTCGATGCGGGCAGCCAGGCGCTCGACACCCTCGCGCACCGCATCGACACCGCGCAGGAACTGCTCGCCCTCGTTGCGCGGCACCAGATCGGCGCGTTCGTGCGCCAGGTACTCCGCAAGGTTCGCCAGCGTGGTGCCGGCGGCCCCGCGGCTCCAGTGAAGCGTGAGGCGGGCGAGGCGCCCGAGCTGATGGGCCGGCACATCGCCGAGCAGCAGCGACAGTTCTTCCTCGAGGTCGGGGCGCAGGAGCCTGGCCAGCTCGCGGAACTTCTGTGCCAGCTCCGCATCGCCGCCGATCACGACCTCGCCCCGCTGCAGCACGGCAGCGGCTGACTCGCCGGCAAGCGCCAGCAGGCTTAAGGGCCCGCCCGCCAGGGTGGCGTCCGCAGGCGCGTCGTCGCGCGTCACGGTGAGGGTTCGACCGGTCGAGGCCACCCGCAGGCGCGTGATGGCGCGAACCTCGAGCGCAATGCTCCTGCCCTCGAGCTGCGCGCACAGCTGCCGCGCGCGCGGCGAGCGCGGCAGGCCGCGGTTCAGCAGTTTGTCGAGGGTCGCGCTGAGCATCGCTGGTCTTGGGCGCGTCGAGCGCTAATACCTGTAACCGCGGTGCACGGCGACGATGCCGCCGGAGAGACTGTGGTAGCGGCAGCCCTCGAGTCCGGCGTCCTGCATCATCTTCACAAGAGTCTCCGGGTCCGGATGCACGCGGATCGACTCGGCCAGATAGCGGTAACTCGCCGCGTCGCGCACCACCAGCTTGCCGAGCAGCGGCAGAATGCGAAAGGAGTAGGCGTCGTAGAGCGGCTTCAGGCCCGGGACCTTCGGGTGCGAGAACTCGAGCACCAGCAGCTGCCCGCCGGGCTTGAGGGCGCGGCGCATGGCGGTGAGCGCCGCGCCCTTGTCGGTGACATTGCGCAGGCCGAAGCCGATGGTGATGCAGTCGAAGCTGCCGTCGGGGAACGGCAGGCGCTCGGCATCGGCCTGCACGTACCGGACGTTGCCGACGCAGCCCGCATCGATCAATCGGTCGCGGCCGCGCCGCAGCATGGCGGCGTTGATATCGGTGAGCACCACCAGGCCGCGCTCGCCCACCTGCCGGGCGAGTCCGGCCGCGAGGTCGCCGCTGCCGCCGGCGACGTCGAGCGCGCGCGCACCCGGGCGCAGGTTCGCCAGCGCCAGCGTGAAACGCTTCCAGATCCGATGCGCGCCCGCGGACATCAGATCGTTCATCAGGTCGTAGTGATCCGCAACCGAATCGAACACCCCGCGTACGCGGCGCGCCTTGTCCGCACGCGGCACGCGTTGAAAGCCGAAGTCGGTGGAGCGCTCGTCGGTCATGGCGGGGCGCGATCGGAAGCGGATGAGACGCATTCTAGTCGATCGGGCTGCGCGCGCCCGGCGCCGTGATGGTTGCATTTTTGCGGCGGCGATGCGCAGAATCGCGGCCGTCGAGGGGGTCTTGTGCACGAAGCGGGCCGGGCATCACTGTCCGGCCCGCTTCTTTATGGGGCAAGGCGCACGCTCGAGGCGCGCACTTAAGGGTTGGGCCGCTCGCGCGCCTTGCGCTCGAGATAGCGCGCCCATTTCGCCGCTCGCTCGCGGCCGAGCTCGTGCAGGTACTTCCAGGTGTAGAGCCCCGTGTCGTGTCCGTCGTCGAAGACCAGCTTCACGGCGTACTGCCCCACGGGCTCCACGGCCGTGATGGCGACGTTCTCCTTGCCGAGCACCAGTACCTCCTGCCCGGGTCCGTGCCCCTTCACTTCGGCGGACGGGGAGTGCACCCGCAGATACTCGAACGGCAACTCAAAACGGCTGCCGTCGGCGAAGCTCACTTCGAGCATGCGCGAGGCGCGGCGCAGGCGGATCTCGGTGGCGATGGGGTCGGACATGAGATTTGAGACGCAGTATAGGCATGACGGCTGGACGGCCGGGTTGCTGCAGCGCAATATATGCCAGTGTGGCGGCCGTCGGGCTGTGAATACGGTCTTTTGCGACGATGACAATCCGCGCCGCGCCTCTATACTCACGCTTTTTCCGCCCACGAGGGCGGAGGCTGAAGGCCCGAGCAGTGAATGGAACCCACCGATACCTCTCATCCGGACTACTACCATCGAGTTGTGGATTGCCAGTGGGCCTGCCCGGCCCACACCGATGTTCCTGAATACATCCGCTTGATCGCGCAGGGCCGCTTCACCGATGCCTACATGGTGAACCGGCACTCCAACGTGTTTCCCGGAATCCTCGGGCGCGTGTGCGACCGGCCCTGCGAGCCCGCCTGCCGGCGCGGGCGCATCGAGCAGCAGAAGCCCGTGGCGATCTGCCGCCTGAAGCGCGTCGCCGCCGACCATCGCGACGAGGTCGCGAGCCGGCTGCCGAAGATCCCGAAGGCGAAGAACGGCAAGCGCATCGCCTGCATCGGCGCCGGCTGCGCGTCCCTCACGGTGGCCAACGACCTCATGCCGCTCGGCTACCAGGTGACGATCTTCGAGCAGTATGGCGAGCCCGGCGGGCTGATGCGCACCAACATTCCCTCGTTCCGCCTGCCGCAAACGGTGCTCAACGAGGAGATCGCGATGATCACCGGGATGGGAGTGGAGCTGAAGCTCAATTCCCCCGTGGGGAGTCTGCGCCGGCTCCTCACCGACGGCGGTTTCGATGCGGTGTTCGTGGGGTCCGGCGCGCCGAAGGGCAAGGAGCTCAAGCTCCCGGGGCGCGAGGCGGCGGCGGCCAATGTCCACATCGGCATCGCGTGGCTGGAATCGGTGGCCTTCGGTCACATCGACGCCATCGGCGCCCGTGTGCTCATCATCGGCGTCGGCAACACGGCCATGGACTGCTGCCGCACCAGCCTGCGGCTCGGGGCCGAGAGCGTGAAAGTCATGGCGCGCAAGCCGCGCGGTTTCTTCAAGGCCTCGGAATGGGAGCTCGAGGACGCCGAAGAGGAGAGCGTCGAGATCATCATCAACCGCGCCCCGCGCTCGTTCGTGATCGAGGACGGCAGGCTCACCGGCATGCTGTTCGACAAGATGGAGTACGAGTTCGACGCGCACGGCGGCATCACCGCCGAGCGGCGCGTGGGCGAGGAGTTCCTGCCCGCGGACGATGTGATCCTCGCCATCGGCCAGGAGAACGCCTTCCCGTGGATCGAGCGCGATCTGGGCATCGAGTTCGACAAATGGGACGTGCCGGTCATCGACCGGACGACGTTTCAATCGACGCGGTCCGGGGTGTTCTTCGGCGGCGATGCCGCCTTTGGACCGAAGAACATCATCTGGGCGGTCGAGCACGGCCACCAGGCCGCGATCTCCATTCATCGTCACTGCCAGGGAGAGGCGGTGAGCGAGCGTCTGGCTCCCGGCATGAACCTGCAGAGCCGCAAGATGGGCATGCACGAGTGGTCGTACGCGAACGACTACTCGCCGGTCGAGCGGCGGCTGATGCCGCACGTGTCGCTCAAGGAGCGCTTCAAGAAGCTCAACATCGAAGTCGAGCTCGGCTTCACTGCGGAGCAGGTGGAGCAGGAAGTGCAGCGCTGCCTCAACTGCGACGTGCAGACCGTGTTCACCGCCAAGCTGTGCATCGAGTGCGACGCCTGCCTGGACATCTGCCCGGTGGACTGCCTCACCATCA
>Ga0209156_10002249_pt1 | contig 15188 bp, 14 predicted proteins | sample GraSoiAngelo_124_FD_185881 | JGI IMG/M metagenome (GOLD analysis project Ga0209156, IMG submission 185881) | Grasslands soil microbial communities from the Angelo Coastal Reserve, California, USA - 14_0927_05_20cm (SPAdes) (version 2) | ecosystem: Environmental > Terrestrial > Soil > Grasslands...
CGTCGCAAGAAAGGCTCAAAACGCCGTCGCAAGGCAGTGGTGCTCTTGCGTAAGATCCACCAGCACATCTTCAACCAGCGTAATGACCATCACCACAAACTGGCGCGCATGCTGGTCCAGCAATTTGCAAAGATTTTCGTGGAAGACCTGAACATCCAAGGTCTTTCCCGGGGAATGCTGTCGAAAGCAGTTCAGGATGCCTCGTGGGCGTCCTTCCTAGCAAAGTTGGCGTACCAAGCGGAAGAGGCTGGTCGCCAACTCGTAAAGGTAGACCCGAGAGGAACATCTCAACGTTGCCCGTGTGGAGCACGAGTGCCGAAGAAACTTTCAGACCGAGAGCACGTTTGCACTGCATGCGGTCTCATCGGCAAACGAGACCACGTTAGCGCCATGGAAATACTCAGGCTCGGACTGAGCCTTCAAGACGTAACGAAACCTGATGTAAGGGTATGCGTGTCTTGAGAAGCCGCCTCCTTCACGAGGCGGAGTATGTCACCTAGACAATCGCCAATACCGGAGCCATGCTTTCATCGGGCAGGGGCACTCCAGAGAAAATCGGCCCTTAGCCGCCCTTAGCCGAGCCAAGTTGTGCCGCAGATTCTACCTGCACCAAGCCACGAGCCCTCTCAGAGACGCTGAAAGAGTTTCAGGCTCATACCACCACGCCGAACGGGTGGCCGGCGCTTTTCAACGTCGCAATTTGGGTTGAGAGTGAGGAGCGATGTTCAGCGGCGCTTGCCCTGTGTGAAATCGATGGCGCTGATGGCGGCAATGCTTATGAGCATCAGGACAGCCGCGAGCAAGACGAATACAATCAAGGGAGTCTCCTGGTCTTGCCCTGGGTAATGCAATCGCATCGCCAGGCCCTAACAAGCTAAGTTTTCAATACTTTGCCCTGTGACAGCCGCAGTCGGAAGTTACGGCAGCGGCATACAAGCAGACACAAATTTCCTGCACCCGCTGTACTGGTACTGACCTCGAGTTGCGCTCAAGGGCCGTTATAAGCGTATCTTGGGGCGCGGCTAGCTCTTACTCAGCCGGATGGACCCGTCTCCGGTATGGATTGTCAGCGACTGGCCCCCGCCATTCATCTTCCCCCGCACCTCAGACCGGCTAAAAGTTCCTTCGACGGTCACCGGGATGCCGAGGCTGATGTGCCCATCGCCGGTAGTGGCATTGATGTCGGCTTGAAAGTCTGCAGGGAGGCTCAGGTCGACGCTGCCATCCCCCGTTCGGAGCGTCCAGGCGGTAGCCATCTTCGAGCCAGATAGCACCTTGGTATTCACGCTGCCATCCCCTGTCTTCACGTTCAGCGCCTCGAATCGACCGTCCAACCGGATATGGCCGTCACCAGAATCCGCTTCCACCTTGCCATCCAGGTTGCGAGCCTCAATCGAGCCATCACCCGTGCGGAGCTTGATGTCGCCCTTCAATGTATCTACGGTAATGCCGCCGTCGCTGGTATGCAGAGCAATGGTACCATCCAGAGAATTGGCCTTCACCGACCCATCGCCGGTATGGACATTCAAATTCCCGCTCAAACCGCTGGTCTCCACCGGCCCATCGCCTGTATCCACTTGCAGGTCGCCCTGTTGCGGCATGCGCACTTCGATGTGCAGGCGCCGATTGTGGCCCCTGCCGAAATTGATGCCCCAGTGGCCGGTCACGCGCGCAATAAGTTCAACCCTATCACCATCTTGGCGAGTGTCGACCCGCAGATTCCTGCCGAGTTCGTAGCCCTGATATTCCACCCGAAACTCAACCTGTTTGGCATTTCCAGCAGTGACCTGCACGCTGCCGTCATTGGTTTCCACGCGCACATTCGGTCTTCCAGCCACAGTAAACGACTTGGTGACTTCTTCGGCGCGCACCTGGGGCGCCGTAAGCCCAGCTGCCAGAATGGCCGCGCACGCTAATCCCAGCCGATAGCTGCCTGCCGGGCGTAAAAGTGCTTTCATATCTGTAATCCCTCGTAATGCTTGATACAGCGTTCTGTTGGTAGGTACGCAATTCGGAAACCAAATGTTCCTTTTAACGCTTCTTCCTAGCGTCTAGCCGGTACTCACTTAGTCCTTGATCCTTGAGTTCGTGTTTCCCCATGTTCGCTCGGGATGTTATTGGAGAAACAGATTTAGGCGGTGATCCCGAATTGCGAGTGCAGTTCCCTGGCTCCACGGTGCGTCACGCGCACTGCGCGCGTCTTGGGCCGTTGCGCAATCCACCCCAGCTCGCACAAGCGCAAGTAGAGCGCCGCGCCGAGCGCCCCCGCCAAGTGCGGCGTGCGCTCGGTCCAGTCCAGGCATTGTCGCGCAAACGCTCGGCGCCCGCCGCGCAGCAAGTCAACGTCTATTCCCATCTCCTCGAACCATCGTCCGCCCCGTGGTCCAACTTCGTAATCGCGTTCTCCGCACGCCGCAATAATCTTCGACGACTCCAAGGCCTTCCTCAACTCCACAGCCACTCGCCCCGCCAGATGGTCATAGCACGACCGCGCTGCCCGCAAGGCCAGCGCTTCCGGTCGGCGCGGAAGGCTCGACGCATTCGGCATTGTCGAAATCGTTCCAAGGGCCTCCAGCGCATGCCCCACTTCCGGGCCCGCGATGCGGTAGTAACGATGCCGACCTTCGCTTTGCACCCGAAGCAGCCCTCCATCCACGAGCTTGGAAAGATGCCCGCTCGCCGATTGCGCGGAAACACCGGCAATTATCGCCAGTTCTCCGGCAGGCAATGCATCACCATCCAGCAACGCCACGAGGATTCCCGCGCGCGCAGGCTCCGCCAGCAATTCGGCCACGAACGCAATCGGATATTTGATGTTCATGTGTTCAGTGTACCGCCGTCCCGGCAAGCATGTTTCACCCAAGAATGAAACATGCCTGCAGAGTTCCGGCGTAGCCTGGAAATCGCCCAGACACTTGAGCATCGAGAACGAAAAGAAAGGAAACACCCATGATTACGCTCTGTATTCGTTATGAAATCGACCAGAACAAACATTGTGACTTCGAGCAGTACGCTCGCGCCTGGCCCGAGCCCATCCGCCGCTGCGGAGGAGACTTGATCGGCTACTTCCTGCCCACCAAATTCGCCGGGCCGACAAATTCCGCGCTCGCCTTGATCAGCTTCCCGGATCTGACGGCCTACGAAAAATACCGTGGTGCCTTGATGAAGGATCATGCTGCTGTGGAGAATGTTGCGCGTGTCGAAAAGTCCGGCTGTATCCGCAACGAGGAGCGCTCCTTCGTCCGGCGCGTCTTGTAACGCCAACGTTGAAGCGAAAAAGCATTGAACTCCACATGTGCGCGGTCTATCATTCCTCCTCAATTCGTCTTCTTCGCGGGTAAAAAGCAACGGAGGTGAAAGGATGAGGAGACTTCTCACCGCTTCTCTTGTTGTAGGTCTGGTCGTCGGTTGCCTGTTGGTCGCCGGCGCTCCCGGGCAACAAAGCGAAAAAGAACTACGCGCCCTGGTGCCCAAGATTGTGGCGTCTTGGGAAACCTTCGACTTTGCCAAGATCGAACCGTATTACGCGGCGGACGAAGATCTGGCTTACTTCGACTTGGCTCCCCTCAAGTACAACAATTGGGCCGAGTATCGCGCCGGCGCTCAGAAGGGTCTCTTCGAGCCCAACAGCAGCCTCAAAGCCAAAATGAACGACGACCTCCGCATTCATTCTCACGGAAATCTTGCCTGGGCCACATTCACTTTCGGCGCGGACATCACCAGCAAACAAGGCCCGACAACGCACCTCGACGCGCGCTGGACCATGGTCCTCGAAAAGCGCGCCAAGGGCTGGATCGTCGTCCACGAACACGTTTCCGCCCCGCTGGGCGGCTCTTAGGGCTGTAACGCCCAGCCCGCCAGATGCACTATCTGAGTATGCGCCTTAGCATGACTTCCGACTCTGGCATTTTGTGACATTTTGTGCCGTTGACTTGCCAGACTGCCCGACCTAAGATGGCGGCAGTAGCGCAGCAGAGCAGGTCCTCCCTCATGATCGGCCAGACTCTCGGCCACTATCGCATCCTCGAGAAGGTGGCCGCGGGCGGAATGGGTGTCGTCTACCTCGCCCGCGACGAGCAGCTCGAACGGGACGTTGCCGTCAAAGTGCTGCCTTCCGGCACGCTCGCCGACGAGGCCGCTCGCCGCCATTTCCGCAAAGAAGCCACGGCCCTGGCCAAACTCAACCACCCCCATATTGAGACGGTCTACGACTTCGGTACCCAAGACGGCGCCGACTTTCTCGTCATGGAGTACGTTCCGGGCAAAACGCTGGCCGAAAGGCTTGCTAGCGGTGCCCTCCCGGAAAAGGAAATCCTCGAACTCGGAATTCAGATTTCCTCTGGGTTGGAGGAAGCTCACGACTGCGGCATTGTCCATCGTGATCTGAAGCCAGCCAACATTGCCATCACCGCGAAAGGCTACGCAAAAATTCTCGACTTTGGCCTGGCCAAATTGTTGCGCTCCGTGGAGGAGGGAACCACCGAGTTCATTGCCGACTCCCGGGCCGCCGCCGGCACTCTTCCTTACATGCCCCCCGAGCAGTTGAAGGGCGAGGGTGTCGACGGTCGCGCCGACATCTATACGGTCGGTGCCGTGCTTTATGAAATGGCTACGGCTCGTCGCGCCTTTCGCGAGGAACTCGCTTCGCGCCTCATCGACGCGATTCTTCACCAGCCCGCTGTTTCGCCTCGCGCGTTGAATCCCCGAATTTCACGTGGACTCGAAACCATCATCCTCAAGTGCCTCGATAAAGATCCCGACCGCCGTTATCAATCGGCCAAAGAGCTTCTTGTCGACCTGCGCCGCCTGCAGCTTGGTTCCTCGGCCGTTGGCGTTCGACCACTCACGCCCTCCCACTGGAAGCGAGTTTGGACGGGAATCAGTTATGCGATCGCTGGACTGCTGGCGCTCCTTGCACTTCTGGCTGGTCTGAACGTCGGGAGTTTGCGCAACCGCCTGCTAGGTCATACGCTGGCTACAAAGGTCTTTGCCAGCCAGGGCTGGATACTCATCGCCGACCCCGAGAATCTCACGGGACAGGAATTCTTTGACAAAACCCTGCGTGAAGGATTGACCATCGCGCTGCAACAATCGCATTACCTGAATGTGTTTCCGCAGTCGCGTCTTTTTGACACCCTCTCCCGCATGAAGAGGAAAGATGTAACCCACTTCGATGAAGCTTTGAGCCGTGAAATCTGCCAGCGCGAGAACGTCCAGGTCTTGCTGGCTAGCAGCATCCGTGGCAGCGGAGGTCGGTTTCAAATCACCGTTCGCGCCCTGAACCCTGCTACGGACGACTTGCTATTCGTCGAAAGCGAGCAATTTACTCGAAAGGAAGAGCTCTTTGATCGCGTCGATGCCCTGGCCAAGCGCGTGCGCAAGGATCTAGGGGAATCTTTCGCCGGTATCAGAAACAACAGTTTGCCCTTGGCGCAAGTGACCACGCGTTCGCTGGAAGCTCTCCAGCTCTACTCCCGCGCTACCGATGCGATGGCGCAAGGGGACGCGGACAACGCCCAGGCATTATTGCAAAGTGCTTTGGAATTGGATCCAGACTTTGCCATGGCCCATCGGCGATTGGCACGCCTCTATTATTCTGCGGGCAACCGCGAGCAGGAGCTCGAGCACCTGACGCGCGCGTACAACTTGCGCAAGACCGTGACGGACCGCGAGCAGCGCCTGATCGAAGAAAGCTACTACTCCGTTCGGGGACAGTATGAAAAAGCAGTGGAGAGCCTGGTCCTGTTGGTGAACCTCTATCCCGACGATCCGGATGCTCAATACGAGCTCGCTCTTGCTTACCTGTACTCCGGCAATGCCGCCAACGCCGAAAAATATTTGCGTCAGGTCTTGAAGCTCAATCCTTTCTCTGCTCCTGCTTACGATTACCTGGTCCGTGTTCTCGCCCGAAGAAATGAAAATGCGCAAGCTGTAGGGGCCTACCGGCAAGCGGAAACGCTGGGTCTGCAATCACCCAGTCTTCACTGGGGTTTGGGATTGGCCCTCCTGGGAGAGGGAAAAGAAAATGAAGCGACCGGCGAATTCACACGCATGCAAGAGGCCGGGGAAATGTACCAGAATATCGGCCGCCTGTACCTCGCCCGCACGGCCATTTACGAAGGCAAGCTTGCCTCGGCCACCGAGCAATTGAAGGCGGACATTCGTTATCAGACTCAGGCCAGCAAGTCCGCAGAGCTTCTGCGCCGCTACTTGCTCGCCCGAATTTTTGTCGAGCGGGGCATGACTGCCCCCGCGCGTAGTGAGTTAGAACTCATCCTATCCGCCGGCGAGCCAGAAGCTTTGCAGGCGGAAGACCTGCGAAGGGCCGGCACGCTGTACGCCCGGATGGGCGATGTTAAATCGGCCGAAGGTGTGCTGCACAAGTTGGAACTTCTTGAGTTAAACTTGCCCACCTCCTTCAACAAGAGCTGCCTCCAAAATCTGGCAGGCGAGATGGCTTTGGCTCAAGGAAGGTTCGGGCAGGCAGTCGAGTCGTTCTCGGCGGCCGTGACGGAGTATCCGCAATATGCCTCGCACGAGGGTTTGGCGCGTGCCTATCAGGCCCAGCATGATTGGGACCGAGCAATTGCCGCCTGGCGGCAGGTCCTGGGTGACCGCGGAGAAATCCTCCAGGATTCTTTCCCCGCAGAATGGGTCGTGGCTCATCTAGAGCTTGGTCGCGTCTACCGCAGCCAGAATGATTTGGCCAAGGCGCGGAGCGAATACGAGGAGTTCTTCCGAATCTGGCAAAACGCTGATGAGCTGCTAGTTCGCCAGCAGGCACTTCACGAATGGCGGGAAATGGCGGGCAAGAAGTAATATCCCTGGCTTAGGCTCCGGGTCCCCGATAGAAAGCATTGACGAAAAACGGAGGATGCCATGAAGGTATGCATGCTTTCCCTATTGTTCTGTCCTTGGCCCTGCAGATCTACTATCGAAGCTTCAGACGTGCTCTTCTATGCGGTGGTGTCGCTTATCGTCGGAGTAATCATCGGGTATTATTGGGGTCGCGGAGCACGACAAACAGCTGGACCTCGCTAGCGATTCGTTTTTGCCGCGTGCTTCTTGCTCGCAGCCCCCGGTTTCGGCCGCAGCGCCGCGAGGAATTCGTCGCAGGGCAGTGTATTAATCACATTCTTCTTCTCAAGCCAGCCCCGCCGCGCCATGGTCACGCCGTAGCGAAGGAACGCAAGATTCGTGGTCGTGTGCGCATCCGTGGAGATGACCACTTTCACGGCGCGTTCCTTGCACATCCGCAAATACACATCCTTCAAGTCCAGCCGATCCGGATAGGAGTTGCATTCCATCGCCACGCCGTGTTTTGCGCAGGCGTCCAGCACTTTTTCCATATCGTAGTCGAACGGGTCGCGGCGCAGCAGCAGCCGCCCGGTGGGATGGGCGATGATCTGCGTATAAGGATTTTCGATCGCCGCAAGAATCCGCTCCGTCATCGCCGCGCGGTCCAGATTCATATACGAGTGCACCGAGCACACCACCACATCCAGCTGCGCGAGAATTTCTTCGGAGTAATCCAGCTCGCCATCTTTCAGAATGTCCACTTCCGCGCCCGCAAGCACGCGAATTCCCAACTGTTTTTCGCTGAGCCCGTGAATCTTCTTGACGTGCGCCGCGGCGCGCTTCTCGTCCAGTCCGTTCGCCACCGTCACCGCTTTCGAATGGTCTGTAATGGCAATGTACTGGTGTCCCAGCTTCCGCGCTGCCTCGGCCATTTCTTCGATCGAATTTTTCCCGTCGCTCGCCGTCGAGTGCATCTGCAAATCACCCTTGATGTCTTTCAGCGTCAGCAGGTGCGGCAATTTGTGCTGTTCCGCAGCGTCAATCTCTCCCGTGTTTTCGCGCAGCTCCGGTGGGATGTAATCCAGCTTGAGCTTCGCGTAAATTTCTTCTTCTGTGCGCCCCGCCACGCGTCGCCCGCTTTGGCGCCCTTCCTCTTGTAGTGGCCGGTCTTTAGACCGGTTCTTCTCGGCTGTTCCCCTGGCCCCCCTGTCGCCGCCTTTCTCGCCACTCGCCACTCGCCACTCGCCACTTTCTTCTTCCAGCGTCGCCAGCGCATATTCATTCAGCGTGAGCCCCATGTCGTTCGCGCGCCCGCGCAGCGCCACGTTGTGTTCCTTCGAGCCCGTGAAATACATCAGCGCCGCGCCAAAGTTCTCCTTCTCCAGCAGCCGGACGTCCACCTGCAATCCATTCGTCAGCGTGAAGCTGACTTTGTTCTCGCCATGCGCCAGCTTCTGGTCGATGTCCGGAAATTTCAGGATGTGCTCCGCGAGCGTGTCCACGTGTTTCTGCGAAGTGAATCCATCCGCGAGCGTAACCAGCAGATCCAGATCGCCAACGGTTTCCTTCCCGCGCCGCAGCGAACCTGCAGGCGTCACCGAATCCACAGCTTTTCCCGCTTTCTTGATATGCTCCGCAAGCGTCAGCGCCGCCGCTTCCGCCGTGCTGATCAGGAACCGTCCCGTGGACTTCTTAAAAACTTCCACGGCCTTCAAAATATTTTGTTCGCTCTTCTCGCCAAAGCCCGGCAGGTCCCGCAGCTTCTGCTCCCTGGCAAGCCTTTCCACGTCCGCAACCGTGGCCGCTTTGAAGTTCGACCAAAGGAACGCCACTTTCTTTGGCCCCAGCGACTGCAGTTGCAGCACGTCCAGAATCGTCGGCGGATATTTCTTCAGCAGCTTCTTTCGCAGCGAGTAGTCCCCGGTCTTTACGATTTCCCGGAGATGTTCGACCATCCGCTCGCCGATTCCCGGCAACTCCTCCAGCTTTTCCGGCTCTTTGACCAGTTGCTCGATCGATTCCGGCAAGCTGTCAATCAGCTCCGCCGCCTTCTCGTAACTGCGGTAGCGCCCAATGATCGCGCCATCAATTTCCAGTAGCTGCGCCGTATCCCGCAAAATCCGCGCAATTTGCTTGTTGTCCATAGCGGCCCATTATAATCCCGGCTGAGTTCCTTTGTAGGGTCGCAGCCTGCCTGCGGTAGTCAGCACTGCTGCGCCCGCCGCGCCGAGGGGCGGCTCCGTTCTGGGCGTTTCGGGGGGAACGCTGCGTTTCTTTTTTTATCAGCTGTCAACTGTCGGCCATCAGCTTCTTCTCTGTGCCCTCAGTGCTCCAGCTTCTGTGTTCTCTGTGTTGAGTCTTTTTCCTTGGTTTTGATTGTCGACTTTCGTCTGTCGGCTGTTAGCTTCTTTTCTCGCCACTTCTTCTTCCCCTTGAAAACAACCTTCGAATTGGCGTAAACGTGGTGAGCGTAGAAGTGAACGGTACGCTGTCTCAGAACGAAGTGTACGCCGTGAGTGGAAATTTCTACTCCGAATTGGGCGCCACTCCCTTGTTCGGGCGATTGCTAACGCCCGAAGGCGCAGACCCCCACAGCGGCTCGACGCAGCAGGTTGCCGTCCTCAGCTATGAATTCTGGCGGGGCCGCTTCGGCGGCGTGCCGGGCGCCATTGGCAAGCAAATCCGCATTGAAGGCACTCCCTTCACGATTATTGGCGCCACGCACAAGTGGTTCACAGGGATGAGCATCGGCGAGCCGCCGGAAATCACGATTCCGATCACAGCCGAGCCGCTGATCCTGCCCGGCGTATTCAAGAGCATCGACGACCGCTCACTGCTCTGGGTGATGGTGACAGGGCGGCTCAAGGACGGAGTCACGATCGACCAGGCTCATACGCAGCTCCAGTCGTTCTGGCCCGACCTGCTGGCCGCCACCGCTTCGTCGCCGACGCCCGGTCTGCGACGGCAGAGATTCGTTTCGATGGGCCTGGATGTGTCGCCGGCTCGTACGGGCGTGGCTCCCGAGTTGCGCGCGCAATTCACGCGCCCGCTTTATCTGCTGCTGGGCATTGTGGGGTTGATCCTTCTTGTAGCATGCGTCAATCTCGCGAACTTGATGTTGGCGCGGGCGGCTGCGCGCGCACAGGAAATGAGCATGCGCGTCGCCCTCGGAGCGAGCCGCTGGCAATTGGCGGGCCAAGTGTTGACGGAGAGTTTGGTGCTTTCTCTAGGAGGCGCGCTGTTGGGGGTCGCATTCGCCTACTGGGGAAGCCGCTTGCTGGTAAGCCTGATGACGGAGGATGCGCTCACAAGGGTCACGCTCGACCTGCGCCCCGACTTACGCGTTCTCGGGGTCACGATGGCGGCGGCAATCCTGACCGGCGTGCTGTTTGGACTGGCTCCGGGATGGCGCAGTGCCCGCGAGGATCCGGCCGCGGTTCTGCAGCACAACACGCGGAGTTTGGCGAGCGGAGGGAACCGGCTGAGCCAGGCCTTGATGGTCGCGCAAGTTTCGCTTTCGCTGGTCCTGCTGCTCGGCGCGGGTCTTTTGGTGAAGAGTTTCCAAAAGCTACATTCGCTTGACTTGGGTTTTGCCAAAGACAGGTTGCTCGAAGTGAGCGTACATGGAAGGCCGGAAGGTCACGCGAAGGCAGACGCCCGCGCTTATCACCAGCAACTAATGGAGCGAATCACGAGACTCCCGGGAGTGCGGGCGGTCGGATTCGCAGAAGGCTTGTTACCCAGCCCGGAAGGTTGGCACGATGCGGTCTCGGCAGCGACTAGCGACTGGAGCCGGGCGAGGGACGTGATGGCAGACACGGCGCTGGTCTCTCCCGACTTCTTTCGGACAATGGGGATTCCTTTGCTTCGGGGCCGCGGGTTCGATTGGACAGACGATGAGCAGCATCCACCGGTTGCGATCGTCAGCCGAAGCCTAGGCGAGCGGCTTTTCCCAAACGGCGACGCGATTGGGCAAAGGATTCGCTTTGGGGTCATGCCGGACCTGCAAGCTCTGCAAATCGTGGGCATGGCAAGGGATGCGCGGATTTTTCGTGTACGCGAAACGGCTGCGCCTGTCCTCTTTATTCCTTGTCTTCAGCACCCGAACTGGGCAGACTGGAGCACTGTTTTCGTGAGAACGAGCGAGGATCCTGAAAACGTCGCGACAGGGGTGAGAAAAGAAATCGAATCTCTGGGACATGAGTATGTTCTTCGCACGAAAACGGTTGAACAGGTAACGGGCGAGTTGCTTGTGTCCGAACGCGTGGACGCCATGTTGTGCAGCTTTTTCGCGGGTTTGGCGCTGCTGCTGGGGTCCATTGGGCTGTATGGATTGATGTCTTATGGTGTCACGCGTCGCACGCGCGAAATCGGCGTTCGCGTCGCCCTGGGCGCCCAGCAGGGAAGTGTTCGTTGGATGATTTTGCGCGAAACTCTAACGCTAACGCTCTTCGGCATCGCCATTGGCATTCCTTCCGGCCTTGCCGCCACTCGCCTCATCGCCAGCATGCTCTTCGGTCTCTCTCCCGGCGACTTTTCGACCCTCGCTACAGCATGCCTCTTGCTTCTCGCCGTCGCCTTTTTCGCAGGCTATCTCCCCGCTCGCCGCGCCTCCTCCATCGACCCCATCCTCGCCCTTCGCACCGAATAGAGAGCCGGCATTGAGACACAATCATATGAAGTGCGGCGGCTTGCCGCCGGTTTTCTTCGCAGCGCGCGTTGCAAAGTATTCGGCGGGGCTCAACACAGATAAAGGACCAACGTTCACTCATTCCGAAAGAAAACACGACGGTCGACTCCCTTCGTGTCCCAATAAAAACGGCCGGCAGGAGGAGTCAGGCTGCCGGCCAGTTTTCTTTTAGCGCAGATCCTTAACCGCCGTCTTTCGAGACGTTGGCGGCCTGGGGACCTTTAGGCCCTTGAACAATCTCAAATTCGACCGGATCTCCCTCCTGCAAGGTGCGATACCCGTCGCCCGCGATCGCCGAATAGTGTACGAACACATCCGGGCCGTCGTCACGACCGATGAATCCGTAGCCCTTGGAATTATTAAACCACTTTACGTTTCCTTTCATCACTCCGCTTGACCTCCTGACTATACTTTAGGCTAGTCCCCTTCTCCCTGGTGCCGGAGCCGCTTGCGCTCCAGCGCCTCTGGGTACCAAAGTGGCCGGAGTGTAGCCAGAAGATTGTACGGAGTCAATAGGCCGTGCCCTCCACGATGATTGAAAATGCAGGACTTATCGGGAAAATGAATTGCATCACGCAGCACGTGCCGACAGCATTCCTTATCCGGAAAGATAACGCAGATAGTATAAGACCCCCGCGATGGTCTTGGCGTCCCGCAACTTTTTCTTGCGCAGCATCCCGTCCAATTGCTTATGCGTGTAAGGCCGCGCCACAATCTTCTCGTCGTCTTCCGGTGTCGCCTTCCCGGGTGTCAAACCCTCCGCCAGCAGCAAAAACATTTTTTCTTCCAGAAAGCCCGGTGTGGGAAAAAACTCCAGAAAAATCCTGAACCGCTTTGCGCTGAAGCCCGTTTCTTCTTTCAATTCCCGCGCTGCCGCTTGCAGCGGCGTTTCTCCTTCATCGATCCGCCCCGCCACCAACTCCCACAAGTATTGCCTTGCGGCATATCGGTATTGTTGAATGAGCAGAACTCTTTCGTCCGGCAGCACCGGGAGCACCACCACGGAACCGGGGTGCGTAATCATTTCGCGGGTCGTTCGAACGCCGCTCGGCTCGATCACTTCATCGCGCCGAATCCCAAACACGTTTCCTTCGTAAACGATCTGGCTGCTCAGCACCTGCGCTTTCTTTCCCTGACCTTCTTCTGAAAGCTTTTTCATTTTTCCTCGCCTCATCATTTGACGCACATCATATCGTGAAACCTCGAATCTTCACCGTTGTAACGGGGCGCGCTCCCGGTCTGTTCTCTGCGCTGACTCTGCGTCCTTTGCGCCCCTGCGTCATCTTTTCTTTTTGCGCGCGTTGGCCTCTCGCCGCCGTGTTGTCTCGCCTCTCCCTCTGCTCGCATCTCTCTATTAGTCGCCAACCACGGATTACTCCTTATCTGCTAACATCTTGCCCATGCAGATCAACACCATCATCGTTGACGACGAGAAGCCCGCCCGCGAAGAATTGGCCTATCTGCTCAAGGGCTTTCCCGAAATCAACGTCATCGGTCAGGGCCGCAACGGCGTAGACGCGGTCAACCTCATCAAAGAACATTCTCCCGACTTGGTCTTCCTTGATGTGCAGATGCCGGGTTTGGACGGCTTTGGCGTTTTAAAAAAACTTGTGGAACGCAAAATGAAAGTTCCACACGTGGTTTTTGCGACGGCGTTTGATCATTACGCGGTACAGGCCTTCGATGTAAATGCGGTCGATTATGTTTTGAAACCGTTTGACAAGGCGCGCATTTCGAAAGCCATCCAACGCGCGCGCCGAGAAATTGAAGCGCAGACCAGTCCCACCGAGCGGCTCGAGCAACTCGTGAGCCAGCTTGGCAGTTCGAAACAAGGATCCCCGCAGCCGGTGCGCTTGCTGGTGAAATCGCAGCAGCGCCTGCTGCTGGTGGACGCCGAAGATTTGATCTGGGCTTCCATTCACGAAGGCGACATCACCGTGATGGCCAAAGACGTGGAAGGCACTTCGAATTACCGCACGCTGGAGGAACTAAGCGCCGCGCTCGAGTCCGATTCCTTCTGGCGTCCGCATCGCTCCTTCCTGGTGAACATCCATCACATCAAGGAAGTGGTGCCGTGGTTCAAGTCCAGCTTTATGCTCAAAATGAGCGACAAAAAGCAAACCGAAATTCCCGTCAGCCGCGCGCAAATCAAGCGCATGCGCGAACTCTTCAAGCTGTAGATCAAGTCCCTTCCATGAATCTGCTCGGCACAATCCTCGTTTACGCCGGTCTCCTCTTTTTTCTTGCTGGCGGCCTTTCCATTCTCCGGCCTTTGACATTCCTCAACATTTGGACCCGTTTGCAGGGTTTGATGCTGGTTGTGGGCGGTGTCGTGGTGTTTCTGATTGGCGCGAAGTTGCCGGCGAAGGCGCAGAGAATCGAAACTCCGTTCACACATCTGGATGAATTTGTGCCGACCTACCAGTTCGACGAGTTCCATACCATTCGAATCAAGGCGCCGCGCGAACGCGTCTATGCTGCGGTTGGCAACGTGACCGCGGATGAGATTACCTTGTTCCGCACGCTGACGTGGATTCGGCGGCTCGGCCAGGCAGGGCGGGAAAGCATTCTGAATCCGCCGCCCAGCGAACCCATTCTGGCGGTGGCGCTGCGAACGAGTTTCCTGAAGCTCGCGGAAGAGCCCAACCGCGAGATTGTGCTGGGCACGCTGGTGGCCGCTCCCAAGGGAACGCAGCTGAAGAAGGACCCTGCGCCGGAGGATTTCAAGGCACTTCGCTCTCCGGGCTTCGCGGTTGCGGCCATCAACTTTCGTGTGGAAGACGCGACGCATGGAGAAACTGTTTTGACCACGGAGACGCGCGTCTACACAACCGAGGCATCGGTACTAAAAAAGTTTGGTGCCTATTGGCGTGTGATCTATCCGGGCAGCGCTTTAATCCGAGTGATGTGGTTGCGCGCGATTCGGAATCGCGCAGAACGGATGCCCGGTAATACCTAACTTAACTTATGGTAGTTTCTGGCAGGAGGTTCCCATGATCCGAGCGCGCGCGCTCCAGGTCGTTTTGGTGTTGGTGGGGTTGGTCTTTACGGCTGCCGTCTATCCCGTGGCGATGGATTTATGGCGCGGGGATGCGTCGGATACCGGTGACACGATGATGATGAGCCTCTATTTCACCCTGGGGATTTTCCTGTTGCTTGCGGTGTGCAATCCGTCGGCGCACCGCAGCGTGATCGCTTTTGCCGCGTGGTCGAGCTTTGCTCATGCAGTGGTCATGTCGGCGCTTGGATTCCAGCCTAAGTTTGTGAGCGAACGCGCGGGATTTTGGGGTGGCTCCGCAGTGCTCGTAGTCATCGGCGTAATCCTGATCGCGCTGGCTCCGCCAAAGCCGTCGCGGGAACTGGCCTCCGCACCGGTAGCGTAGCGCAAGCCAGCGCCTGCCGAACTCTTCAAGCTGTGACGTTGTGACCGGTGACTCATGACTTGTGGACAAGATGGTCGCCGCAAGCCTTTGTAGGGACGGCGTGCTGGTTCACTTTCTCCGCTTTGAGCTTCGGGGGAAGGGGTGGAAGGCGCGGCTTGTTGCGTTTCGTTTCTCTGTGACCTCTGTGCTCCGGCCTCTGTGTTACGTCTTTTCTTCTATTCACTGCTGCGCTTTACCCGCTGCTCGCCATAGATTCGTCCGCAGGGGACGGTCGCCTTTAGGTGACAGGGGAATGCGGCCTTCTTTTGCATATTCGT
>Ga0209156_10002251_pt1 | contig 15175 bp, 13 predicted proteins | sample GraSoiAngelo_124_FD_185881 | JGI IMG/M metagenome (GOLD analysis project Ga0209156, IMG submission 185881) | Grasslands soil microbial communities from the Angelo Coastal Reserve, California, USA - 14_0927_05_20cm (SPAdes) (version 2) | ecosystem: Environmental > Terrestrial > Soil > Grasslands...
CTCGCGGCCGGCGTCGCCCACGACTTCAACAACATTCTTACGGTCATTCTTGGAAACACCTCGATGCAACTGCGGAATCCGCGGCTCGATAAAAAACTAACGTCTTCTCTCAACCAGGTGCAACGTGCCGCGGAACGGGCTACCGCTTTGACCCGCCAGCTTCTCGCCTATAGCCGAAAGCAAATCATCCAGAGGCGACCGCTCGCGCTCAATGAAGTTGTCGAGCAAACAGTTGCGATGTTGCGGCGACTGATCGGGGAACACATCGCCCTTGATATGCAGCTGGCTCCCGATCTGCCGCCGATTTTCGCTGATTCCAACAATGTCGAACAGGTCATCATGAACCTTGCGTTGAATGCTCGCGATGCCATGCCCGACGGCGGTAAGCTTACTCTCACCACTACGCAAGTCGAAGTCGACAAAGCATCTCAAGCACGCAATCCGGAATCGCAGCTTGGTCCTTACATCTGCCTGGCGGTAAAGGATACCGGTTACGGGATGGATGCGGCCACGGTCGGTCGAATTTTTGAGCCATTTTTTACGACCAAAGATCCGGGCCAGGGTACTGGCATGGGTCTGGCCACCGTTTACGGGGTGCTCAAGCAACACGGGGGTTGGATTGAAGTGGATACCACGCCAGGTCGAGGCACGATCATTCGCACATTTTTCCCGTTGAGCGTCGAGAGATTCGTTGCTGCATCAGCCAAATCAGAAAGTTCACCGACCGACTCCACACCGACTAACGCCATCACTATCCTGGTAGTAGAAGATGAAGAAATGTTGCGGGAGTTCGTCAGCGGAGCGCTTGCCGCTTTAGGTTATCGCGTGCTGTCAGCTGCGAATGGTCCCGATGCGCTTGAGGTGTGGGCCGAACACCGCGATGAGATCGACTTGTTACTTACGGATGTTGTGATGCCCGAATCTATCTCCGGTCGACAGCTGGCGCATACTCTCATCCTGGATAAACCGAATTTGAAAGTTATCTTTACCAGCGGTTATAGCTCCGAGCTTTTCGGATCGGAGTTCGAACGCGAAAAAGAGCATCTCTTTCTCGCCAAGCCTTACTTACCTGATCGGCTCGCGCAAACCGTGGCGATGCATCTGCAATCGCAAGATGAGCCGGCACTCGCTGCAAGCTAACAGTTAAAATTGTTCGGGGAGCCCGCGCCCTCGCGTGCTGGTTTCGGCGGCTCGCCGAGCGAACTTCGAGGTGCCATTGCCGAAACCGGCCTTTTCTTTCACTTTCGCGGTTTTCAGACTCTCGCGATTATCAAGGTGAAAAAAGCGCGTTTCTGAGAGGAGAAACGGGGTCTGGCTGGGGGCGGAATCGAACCGCCGACACGAGGATTTTCAGTCCTCTGCTCTGCCAACTGAGCTACCCAGCCGAATCGCAATGCCACTACTGCTGCAATGAGAGAGCGGGTGCTCATTAAAGCAGAAAAGGCTCAACCCTCAATGCCGAGTTGTAGTGGCGGTCTATCGGCGCTCATAGAGTACTGCTACAGAAATCTGCGGCTCGACAGAGTCTCGCCCTACCAGCGACGCCGCTACAGAAAGCTTCGCTTCAAATTGACGGCGCGCTCAAGTAACTCGAGATACTCCGCGCGCGATACTTCCACGGCCCCAAATTGAAAGAGATGCGGCGTGAGCCACTGGGTGTCGAGTAAGACAAAGCGTTGTCGTTTCAAGTGTTCGACCAGCGCAGCCAGCGCGATTTTTGAAGCATCGGTTACCCGATGAAACATCGATTCACCGAAGAAACCGCCGCCAATAGCCACACCATACAATCCGCCCGCCAGTCTGCCCTTTTGCCACGCTTCCACCGAATGCGCGTGACCAATCGCATGCAAATGCTCGTAACTCGCCACGATCTCCTCGTTGATCCAGGTCTCGTCACGTCGCGCGCACGCCCGAATCACTTCCGAGAATGCGCTGTCGATTCTAACTTCAAATGATTTTCGCGCCCAGGCACGCCTGGCCGCATGCGGAAGATGAAATGTCTCCAGAGGAATAATTCCGCGCCGTTCCGGCGAAAACCATTCAATAGAGTCGTCCTCCATCGCCATCGGGAAAACTCCGAGCCGATAACCTTGTAGCAAAAGCTCGGCGGGAATCATGGGGACGTTAAAAAGGTTAAAACTGTTAAAAAGTTACAACGGGAAACGCTCCTCCGTTTTAACAATTTAACTTTTTTAACGATTCACCCACTCTGATTCTGCAATTGCATTGGCGCACTTGCTTCCTAAGATAAGCAGATGAGACCCTTGTCGATTATGTGCGCACTCGCACTTATCGCGGGTGGGTGTGCCGATCCGTTGGAACAACGCAGCACGCAAGAAGTGGGAGGCCAGCTCGAGCGGGGCGTGACCGGCCAGGGAACAATTGGTCCACTTGACCGCCCCTCAAACGATCCAGCTAGCGAGCACGGCGTGCCGCAAACTCATCCGTGATTGGCGTGAAGACCGAGGCCTCGCCGAAACATTCGAAAATTCTCATCCTCGATTTCGGTTCGCAATACACCCAGGTCATTGGCCGGCGCATTCGTGAGCTGCAGGTTTACTCAGAGATTGTCCGCTTTGATACTTCGGCCGACGCCATTGCGCGCGAACAACCAAACGGGATCATTCTGTCGGGGGGCCCGGCCAGCGTTTACGAAAACGGTGCGCCCCAGGTTGATCCAAAGATTTTTACTCTGGGAATCCCGATTCTTGGAATTTGTTACGGATTGATGCAGATGGCGCATCACCTCGGCGGTCAGGTCCGCTACACCGGACGCCGCGAGTACGGCGCCGGAATACTGGATGTAACTAACGGGTCGCAGCTTTTTGACGGCTTGGGCGCGCAGGTGGATGTCTGGAATAGTCACGGTGATGAAGTAACAGCGTTGCCAAGTGGATTCCGTGTCGCTGCGCACACCAGCGGCTCGCCTTTCGCAGCCGTAGAAGATTCCCAACGGCGACTCTACGGCTTACAGTTTCATCCCGAAGTCGCGCATACCCCGCGGGGGCGTGAGATTCTGCAGAACTTCGTCTATCACATCTGTCGTTGCACGATGGATTGGACCATGGGTTCCTTCATTGACGACGCCTGTGAAAGAGTGCGCGCCCAGGTCGGTGACAACAAAGTAGTTCTCGGCCTCAGTGGCGGTGTTGATTCCTCGGTTGTGGCTGCGCTGCTACATAAGGCAATTGGCGACCAACTTACCTGTATCTTCGTCAATAACGGTTTGTTGCGCGCGCGCGAGGAAGAAATCGTTCAGCGTGTTTTCGCCGAAAACTTTCATATTGAACTTAAGTATGTCGATGCATCCGATCGGTTCCTTAGCCTGTTAAAGGGTGTCACCGATCCGGAGCAGAAGCGAAAGATCATCGGGAACGAATTCATAAAGGTTTTTCACGCCGCGACTGAAGAGCTACTGGCCGAGGACAAAAAGAACGGCGCGGACGAGCACAGCGGCTATAAGTTTCTGGCGCAAGGGACGCTCTACCCTGATGTCATCGAAAGCGTCGCCATTGGCGGCAATCCTGCGCACGTAATCAAGAGCCATCATAATGTCGGCGGATTACCCGAAAAGATGCACTTCGAGCTAGTCGAACCCGTGCGTCAGCTATTCAAGGATGAAGTTCGGCAGGCCGGACTTCAACTCGGACTACCCAAAGAAATAGTTTATCGCCAACCTTTCCCCGGACCTGGGCTTGCCGTGCGTATTTTAGGCGAAGTAACACCGGAACGGCTTCGCATTTTGCGCGATGCCGATACCATTGTGCACAGTGAAATGGAAGCGAGCGATTGGTATTATCGGGTCTGGCAATCCTTCGCCGTTCTCCTGCCCGTGCAAACCGTCGGAGTGATGGGTGACCAGCGCACCTACGATTACACCATCGCATTGCGCATCGTCGAAAGTCAAGATGGCATGACCGCCGATTGGGTCCGTTTGCCTTTCGAACTATTGGCCCGCATCTCCAACCGCATCGTTAACGAAGTTAAAGGCGTGAATCGCGTCGTCCTCGATATCTCGACTAAACCCCCGAGCACCATTGAATGGGAGTGAGGCAATCGTAGATTGCAAATTTCTCCATTGGCGATTGCCGCGCGTTTCTGTAGAGGCAGGCGTGTCGCCTGCGGGGTACGAAACATATTTGCAGCCGGCACGGCCGCCACCACAGAAGGCAAACTGGGCTTTGCGGAAGTTATCGTTAGCTAAACTACAGCAGCGGCGTTTTCCATCGCCGATTAACCTCTAAGTCAAGCTGTCAGCGAAGGTCTGAGTGCATTTTACAGGTGTCGGTGTCGGTAGCGCTGTTGTTTGCGGTACCGGCCGGCAACAAGGCGACTTCGGCACGATCAGCCAGCTGAGGTAGACCGCGGATTTCGCTGATACCACGGATGGGAAGAATACAAAACAAAGCGCTACTTAACCGCTAAATACGCCAAAGGACGCTAAAATCAGAGCATTTCAGCGTTTCAGTTTTTCAGCGTTTTCTTATTTGGCGGATGCTGCGATCGGAATCGGTAGCTGATCGGATTTTCAGTCGTTTAAAAACCAAATGTCCGGTTTATCAGTCACTCCGGCTTGCTGCATTCGTTGGCGCAAGTCATCCGACGCACCGAACTGTTTCGCTTTGTTCAGATCCTGCGCAGAAAAAAGCAAAACGACTTCATTAGGATTGTCGATGTTGCGCAATAGACGTTCCTCTTTCAGGCCGGCATTCGCCCGCGCAGAACCGTGCGCGTCATAAGCCGGTTTCCACTTGGCGAAGTCAGCAACTTTGTGACGAATCAATAGGTAATTCATAATGATCTTCCTTCTAGCTCTCGGCAGATTGTACGGCAACCGCTTCGTTGCCGAATTAAAAATCTGTAACGGCAGTTTACGACTGCCGCACCAATGTTCCTACCCCGCCCAAGAAGCCCAGGGGCCACCACTCCGCTCCTCATCGCGGTGCTGGTTTAAACACAGCCTTAACGAGAGAACTGTAGCCCAACGAATCAGCGACGTTTGAAATACTGCACCGCCTTTTCGTGTTTCTTTGCAGCGGCGCGCGTCTTAAATGTGCCGAGGTTTCGCCGTTTTCCGGTCTTCGGATTTTTCTTCCGAGAGTACAAACGATAACCGCCAGATTTAAGTTTTCTGATCATGATCTTTTATCAGGAGCACGCCGACTTTGCCGTCGCGCGTTTCTATCTTGAACGTCTTCAAATCTACTTTGGCCGGGCCGTTCGTTACCTTGCCTGTTCGAATGTCGAAACACGAGTTATGCCACGGGCATTGCACGTTGAACCCATGGAAGCTGCCCTCGGAGAGCGGTCCAAAGCGATGGGTGCAAAATTCTTGAAAGCCGTAAAGTTGATTATCAATCCGGACGATTGTCATTACCTGCTTGTCAATTTCAACGCGCAATGTTTCACCATTGCCTAACTGTTCGGCGTTAGGAACGGGAACAAAGGTGACCTCGCCATCACTGGCCGCGTGTCCGGTCGAAAGGTGAAGCGTGTCTTGCGGAGTTGGGGTGTGACGTTTGTGGCGCCCGACCGCGATTCCTTCGTCGTAAACGAGACGGCCACCCAGATAACCGGACACAGACAGAAGGCCAATGCCGATGATGGAGAGAAGGAGCGGCGGCAAACTAATTTTTGGATCGCTCAGTGCGGAAGAGCGAATCCACAAATTAATGCCGTAAATTGCCACAACCATTAGATTCAAAATCATGTGTCTGCTAGCTATGACCTTGCCTGGGTGATCGCGGCGAATGTCGGAGTAATCGACGAAGCCGGGCAGAGCCGCGAGCAGCGCTGCGATGATTCCGAGGAGCATTGCGTAAAAGGAACCGCGCAGCAGACCTGGCACTTCCGGAAAAGCCAGGCTAACGAGATCGAGCAGGAAACTCAAGACAAGAAATCCAATTGGAAAATGAACCAGCATCGGATGAATCGGATGCCGCAGCGGTTTGCCTTCGAGAAGATCTTTCAACAGAGGTCTCCTATTCCAGTGGCAGGTCGGCGCCGCCGGCTGTAGCGAGCTTGCGCCATTTCTTTTTCGACATCCGCGCAACGCTGATGCCGTACTCGTAAACCATTCGTCCGCCCAAGTAAGCCGAGCTGATCAGGATAAGCGTGCCGACGGCTGAAAGTAGAAGCGGTATTCGATCAACTTCCGAAGCATCGCGAAATGTTCGCCAACGCAAGGCGAGATTCAGCGCAAACAGCAACGTGGCGGTGAGATTGAGCGACATGTGGTAGAGGCCGATTTTCCACGCCGGCTTTTCCTTCTTGATTCCACTCCAATCTACTAATCCAGTCGGCGCCGCCAGGAGCGCGGCTGCCAGACCAAAAACGATTGCGTAAAATGATAATCGGACCATGGCGTTGCCGCCGATCTGATATTGCGAAAGCAAATCGAAGATGAGCGCGCCCGGCCACATCGCCATTGGCACATGGGCAAGGATTGGGTGCAATGGATGCCCGAGCCATTTCCCCTTCAAAAAATCCAGTAGCGACTTCATGGGACGGAACTGTCCTCCTATCTGAGTTCGCATCGAGCGATCAGAATGTGCGTCTTAGATTTCGGTGGGCGCTCAATTTCTATTGCGACTCCGAACATCTCCGCGAGTAGGCCGCTCCCGGTTGCCGATCCAAATAATGCGGCAGGCGACGCGCCTGCCCTACAATTCTTTTCGTTGCGCGCGGTTTGTAAACCAGAGCGCTACGAGTAGCGCGAGCAAAACAAAATCGAGCGCTAGATGACCGAAGAAGCTGACGTATTTGCTGGCATGACCGAAGCAACCACAAGTGATGTCGAGGCCTCGGGCCTTCGCGATAACGCTCGCGATGATGAAGATCGAAATTAGCATAGTCAAAATCAACAAGCCGCCGCGATACAACAGGCCGAGAATCACGGCCAGGCCGCAAAGAATTTCCAGCCACGGCAAGTAGAAGGCCAGCCGAACCGTTAACGGCCAGGGCAGAATTTTGTAGTTATCGATGTCGTTAGCGAAGCCAACCGGATCCATGGCTTTGATGACGCCGGCATAAATGAAAATGCCGCCGATGATAAGACCAACGATGCGCCAAAGGATATTGCGCGAGGGCAAGTCCATTTCTTACAAGAGGAGCGAACGCCCAACGTCCAACATCCAACACCCAACGCTCAATAGTAGAATCAGATTGCTGCAATGGACATTGAGCGTTGAGCGTTGGGCGTTGGGCGTTTTCTTCATCTCTTGTTCTTGAGCCACCCTTCCCAGCCGCCATCGAGAACGAAAACGTTTTTCAATTGCGCTTCGTCGCGCAGCCGTTTCGCCACTTCGCGGCTGGCGTTGCAACTTTGCGCACTGCAGTAAACCACAACCTTCCTCTCGGGCGACCATTGCCCCAGAAATTGCGGCAGCAATTCGTTCCAGCGATCTTCGTTCAACGAAATCGCGCCCGGGATATGATCACGGTCAAACTCTTCAGACGGCCGGGCATCTACCCAGATCACATTATCGCCCCAGCTTTGCGCTTGTGCGACCGTCACCAATTCGGATGCGGGAATGGGTGCCTGCCACGAGACTTTATTGCGAAAGTAAATCGCCTCGCCGATCGCAGGCACTAGGGCGAGAGCAATGAGCAATAGCGCTTGTCGGACCGCGCTGACCTTCACGGTGTTATTGACTGGGTGATGCCGCCGTCGCCGCTGGTGTGGCCAGGTCGCGTCGAATAGTAGAAAGGGTAGATTTGGTCGCCGGCGTACTCGTTGTTGCTGCTGTTGGCGCAGGAGGCATCACCCGTGCTGCTACGGCGAACATGTTTCCGGTGTTGACTGGGGAATCGGGTTTGATGCTCAACGTTGCGTAGGCAGCCTTAGCGGTATCCCGCGGTTGGACACTGATCTTGAATTCATTCGGAGCGGAGCCGGCATCGACTTTGGCAGTGAAATCGGGAGTGGACGACGCGACATCCAGTTTCTTGATGGCTGCAGCCTTATTTGCTTTTGCAGTGATGATCTTCGGCTTGGGCTCCTCACCGTTCTGCCAATAAACAAGTGCTGGCTGGATCTCGAGTAACGGCGTAATAACCGCCTTGAGAGTAAGCACAATAGTGGAGTGCGCGGGATCGGGATCGTCGGTCTGGACCGTAACGGTTTTGACTTGCGTGCCGGTGCGGCCGCCAATGTTAAAGGTCGCAGTAATCTCGCCCTTTTCGCCGGGAGCAACCTGCTCGTTTTGCGTCTGTGCCGTGGTGCAACCGCAGGAGGCATGGACTGATGTAAAATGGACCGGGGTCTTGCCGACATTTTCATATTTGAAATGCGCAACTGCTTGTTTGTCGCCCAGCGCTGGCTGCAAATCGACCGAGGTCTGCTCCCACTTCAGCTCCGCGCGCGCGCCTTGGGTCAGCGCAGTTAACGCGACAATTCCAATTAATCTCAAAAAGTTCATACTCATTTCTTTAAAACGTGGGCGGCAATATATTCAGCAACCGCATCGCGCCAATGGCGGGGTTTCACTCCGGTGAGAGCGGCGAATTTCGCGGTCGATAACACCGTATGCACCGGGCGTTGCGCCACGAAGTTCTTCATATCCGCCAGCGACACGGCTCCGATTCGTTCAGCCTTCAGCCGAATCCCGAGGCCACCGCAAACATCGACCGCATATTGGGCCCATTCCTGCCAGCTGCATCCGCCGTTGTTCGCTAGATGCAAAATGCCATTCGCGCTTTTGTCGATGGCCAGCCGCAACCAACTCACCACATCGATGGTGTAAGTAGGCGCGGAAAATTTGTCGGCTACAGCCGTGACCACATCGTCTTCGCGAGCACGCTGAATGATTTGATCAATAAAGCTCGGTTTATCCGGCCCGAATACCCAGGAAAGACGAACTACCAGATGCTGTGAGGAAACCTCCAGCACGCGGCGCTCCCCTTCCAGCTTCGATTCGCCATAAACGCTCAACGAAACCGCTTTATCTTCTTCAGTGTAGGGGTCGCTCTTTTTGCCATCAAAAACATAGTCGGTGCTGAAGTGAATTAATTTAGCCGATTTCTCGTTAGCTATTTCGGCCAGCAGACCCGGGCCTTCGGCATTAACTAGAAAAGCTTCTTCCCTGTGCGATTCGCAGTAATCAACGTTGGTCAGCGCCGCGCAATTGACGAGGAGCTCAAACTTGGTCTCAGCAAGAGCAGATCGGACGCGATTGAGCCGGCCGAGATCGAGCTGACTGCGTGCAAAACTGGTCATCTCCAAGTCGCGACTGTACTCGCGCGCAAAAGCTGCACCAAGCCGTCCCCCCGCGCCAATGATAGCGATTTTCATCTTCTGTAACAATGCCTCACAGCGCGTCCGATTGATTCGAACAATGGTTCCATTCGCCTGCGCTCAGGACAAGCACAGATCGCCGGGTGCAGGTTGAGGACATAGGTAACACAAAAGGTTCAAGACATAGGTAACACTGTTGCGGCGTAAAGGGCTAAAAGCGCTCTATGCCGTGGAGAAAAACAGAACCTATGGAACAGAGAACAGAGTTTGCGTTACGAGCGATGCAGACGCTCGACTTTCGAGCGGTCTGCCGAAAGCCAAGACGGGCTACAAGCGGAAAGAGCGTTTTCGGCGCAAAGGGTTGGCCGGAATGGAAGAAGAAGCGCGTCGACCTAAGAGCAGTCCGGAACAATGGTCTGGGGGGGAGTATGCGAGATCGTGCGCTTGAAACTGGCGCATACCTCGTCAGAATCACGCGTCACGCACCGGCATGATGAAGCCGATTGCAAGTATCTCGGGAAGCGCTTCGTCTGCGGGAGCGAAAGATGCCCTCCAGGTGCTGGGCGAATACAGCTGCGAGGGATCGCATATTACCACTTTGCGGCATGTCTTCTGGGTGTATGGCCTTGACCGGGCATCAACAAATTTCGACAAACTTCAGACCTCCAGAAACAACTCTCCAGAATGTGCACCGCATGAAAAACGCAGCTCTCCTTCATCTCCCTCGCGGTCATTGCCGGTCTGGCAGCGGCCTCGGTTCCAATTAACAGTTTCGCTGCCTTGGGGGACCTCTACGACGCGGACTTTTTCGGCAACAGGATTGTAAAAATTACCCCTGCTGGGACCGCCAGTATCTTCGCCTCCGGGCTGGCGCTTCCGAGGGGCCTGGCCTTTGACCGCGCGGGCAATCTGTTTGCCGCGAACGCTGCCACTAGCGCCAGCACGATCGTCAAAATCACACCCGCTGGAGTCAAGAGCACCTTCGCCACCGGTTTCAACTCGGCCACCCACTTGGCTTTTGACGCCTCGGGTAATCTCTTTGTCACGGACTTTCACGCCGGCACGATTGTCAAAATCACTCCGGTTGGAGTCAAGAGCACGTTCGCCTCCGGGCTATCCGGCCCTTGGAGTTTGGCTTTTGACGGGTCGGGCAATCTGTTTGTCGTAGCCTCAAACAACATCGTTAAAATCACGCCCGCTGGAACCCAGAGCACCTTCGCCTCTATAGATCACCCGACGAGTTTGGCCTTTGACCGCTTGGGCAATCTATATGTCTGGACCGCTTTGAACATAATCTTCAAGTTCACGCCAACCGGGACCAAGAACAATTTCGCGACCGTAAACACCGACGTTGAGGACCTGGCCTTTGAGCCTCCGACTGGAATCCTTGCCAACATTTCGACGCGCGCTGACGTAAAAACGGGAGCTCAAGTTTTGATTGCCGGTTTTGTCGTGACTGGCTACGTCAACACGGGACGAGCGCCCTTTCTTAGCGGCGACCTTGCCGGAGCCATTGCGACGAATCGCAAGGCGTTCGAGTTGCGGAAGGCGCTTGTCGCTGCGGACTCGACCAATGGAGACTACCGTCACCTTCTTTCGCTCGCATATCAGAATGACGGCGATTACCAGGCTTGGAACAAAAATACAAATGCCGCGCTGGATAGTTTTCAGAAGAAGCTCACCATCGACGAGCAGTCGGTCGCTGCTGACCCGGCTAACGCTCAGGCCCGCGATGACCTCGCGTAGGCGAGCGCGCGATTTGGGGATATGTTGGTGGATTCCGGCCTGGCCAAAACGCAGGCGAAAGCCGGGCAAACAGCGCCAGCGGGAAAGGAGTGCCGTAAAGCAATGGAGCTTCTCCAGACAAACGCTGATGATCCAAACAGTGCGAGCCAGTGCCGGTCCAAGGTTATTGCCTACGGAGACCTCGGTGAAGCGTACGCCCTGCTGGCTACAGGTACCCGGGATGGTGCAAAGGCTGAGACCTGGCCGCTGGCGCGCGAGATGTACCACCGCAGCCTGCATCTTATGGAAGACCTCCGGGACCGGGGAATCTTAGACGCCGAGGAGATCCCTGAAATCGAAACGATGAAAGCGAAAATTGCGGAGAGCGACGCGGCGTTAGAGGAACGCCATCAATAGCGGCCAGCGCGTTCGAGCAGCGGCTGCCACCACGATTGATTGTCGATATACCATTGGATCGTTTCGGCCAGGCCTTCTTCGAAATTGTGGCGCGGTTTCCAGTTCAACTCACGCTCACTGAAGGAGGAATCGATGGCGTAACGACGGTCGTGCCCCAGCCGGTCGGTTACGAACGAGATCAGAGTCTCCGGTTTGCCTAGTTTCTTGAGGATCAGTTTCACCACCTCGAGGTTCACCATTTCTCGGCCGCCGCCGAAGTTATAGATCGTGCCCGGTTTTCCTTCGAACAAGGCGGCCACAATCCCTGCGCAATGATCGTCGACATGAATCCAATCGCGCACATTCAAACCATCGCCGTAAACCGGGAGGGGTTCGTCGCGCAGCGCCTTAATGATCATGAGCGGAATCAGTTTCTCCGGAAATTGACATCGCCCGTAGTTGTTTGAGCAGCGGGTGACAATTACTTCCTGGCCGTAGGTCTTGTAGGAAGCGAGCGCGAGAAGATCGGCTCCGGCTTTGCTCGAGGAGTAAGGCGAACTCGGATCCAGCGGCGATTGTTCGGTAAATTTTCCGATCTCGCCTAACGAACCGTAAACTTCGTCGGTCGAAATTTGAATGAAACGCTGCACCCCATGCCGGCGGGCACAATCGAGCAGCACACTGGTGCCAATCACATTGGTGTGGATGAAATTTTGCGGCGAATTAATACTGCGATCGACATGGGATTCGGCCGCGAAATTAATAACGGCGTAGAACTGGTGCTCGGTCATCAGCTCATCCATCTGGTCGGCATTAGCGATATCGGCCTTGAAGAATTCGTAGCGATCGCCGTGCTCCTCGGCCACGCCCTCGAGGTTGGCGAGATTGCCGGCGTAGGTCAGGACATCGACATTCGTGAGGTAAGCCGGCTTGTAATGTTTCAGAATGTAGCGAATAAAGTTGCTGCCAATGAAACCGCAGCCGCCGGTTACCAAAATGCGCATCGCCTCGCGTACTAGCAGCGGTCGCAAAGGGGCGCGAGCGGATTTTTCCTCGCCCTCGCCGGATGTCGCTCAAACCATCCTCAATGCGCTGGAAAGCGACTGGATGTTCTGGGGCATTCTCGGTTTGGCCGCAGCCTTACGTATCCTTTTCCTCGGAATAAAGCCGCCACATTTCGACGAGGGAATCAACGGCTGGTTCGTCGATCAAATGGTCAAGGATGGGTTCTATCGATATGACCCGACCAACTATCACGGCCCGCTTCACTTCTACATCCTGTTTTTATCTCAAACCTTGTTCGGCCGGAATCTGTACGCCCTTCGGCTCCCGGTAGTTCTGGCCAGCATTGGATCGGTCTGGCTGGCATTGAAATACGATCGCCTTATCCCGCAGCCAGTCGCCCGCCTGGCGGCGCTGGCGATGGCTCTATCGCCCGGTTTCATTTTTTATGGCCGTTATTCCATTCATGAGGCATGGCTGCTTCTCTTTTCCATGATGTTCATTTTCGGACTACTCGGTCTGTGGCGGGAAGGAACACTGAACTATCTTTGGTTCACGGGAATGGGTCTCACCGGAATGATCCTGACCAAGGAAACTTACATTATACATCTTGGTTGCGCGCTGATTGCGCTGCCGCTGGCTTACGTATCTACCTTAATCATCCCGGCCGAAGGTTCCAAGCCCGCGCCGCAAAAATGGAATGCAATCGATCTCGCTGTTGTCTGCCTGACAGGAATTGGGGCGATTGTTTTCTTTTACTCCGGCACGTTCTTCCACTGGAACGGGCTAAAAGATTTGTTTAAGACATTCCATGCCTGGTTCGAAACTGGCAGCAGCGGCCATGGCCATGAAAAAGCCTGGTATTACTGGCTTAATTTAATTGCGCGCTATGAGTGGCCCGCCTGCGCGGGATTGATTCTGTGCGCCTTTTCCTTGCTTTTCCGAAATTTTTCTCTGCGCTTTCTTGCAATCCTTGGCGTCGGTACCTTCGCAGCTTACAGCATCATCGCCTATAAAACGCCCTGGTGCATCATTAGCATCATCTGGCCCTTGTTCTTCGCCTTCGGCGCTTTTGTTGTCGTCGTGCCCAGAGCACGCCTCGTCCTTTCAACCATAATTGCCTCGATTCTGCTTCTGGCATCGTTCGGCTACGCCATCTCGCTCAACTATTTCCGTTGCACCACCTTCGCCGAAGCCAACTGGAATTCAAACCGACCGCTCACAATCAATCTTGGTGAATTTTTCGCGTCAGAACCGTACGTTTATGTCCAGACCTACAATGATATCTATAAACTAACTACGCCGCTACTGGAACTAGCGCACGCCGACCCGAGGTTCTACCATCTCGTCGGCCATATCCTACGCCCGAGTCCATACCCGTTGCCCTGGATCCTGGGCGACTTCCCACGCGTCGGCTACTACGAGCACGACAATAATCCGCCGGACCTCGACGCCGATTTCCTTCTCGTCGAAGAAAGCAAGATTCCTGAGGTCGAGCAAAAATTGCGAGACACTTACTATAGCGATTCATTGACCGTCCGGCCGTACCAGGACACGTCGAAACTATATCTGCGCGCCAGCGTTTTTCGGGATTTCTTCCCCGGGAGATTGCCGAATTTTATCGGCCCCGGGAAACAATAACGCTTCTGCAATGCGCCTGTTGTCGGCCGGTCTCATCTATGTCGCAGTTTCTACCGTAACGGCACTGTTGCTTGGCGAGAATGCTGGCGGACTGAATTGGAGCATTTCATTTGTTTCCCTCATTGTCGGAGCAACCGTCGGAATTGCCCTTTTTTTTCTAATGCCCCCTACGCCCATCCGGCTCGGACCTTCAACACAATCTCCTGCTGGGACTGAAGGCGACGATCCCCTGGCAAGGTATCGGTCGATTTGCCTCTGCCTGGTTGGATTTGTTTTCGCGATTTTCGCGTTTCGCTCCTTTTGTTGGCTCTTTTACTTCGAAGGGGAGAATATTGACATTCAATCCCCTTTCAATCTCGGCGACCTTGGGCTGCATCTTACCTATATCAAGACTTTTGCCAACGGCGTCTCGCTCTGGCCAGACAGCCCGATCTACGTGTACAGCAAGCTCCGTTATCCTGTCGGCATTGATCTATTCAATGGCATTCTAACGAACCTCGGATTTGACCTTCGGCCTCAACTTGCAGCCACCGGACTTCTGGCTTCGGTTGCCACCTTTTACGCTTTGTATCGCTGGGGCGGCACCTTCACCGTTGCTGGATTCCTTTTCAATGGCGGGATCGCCGGCTACGCATTCCTCCAGACGCATCAGTTTCTCGACTATCAAGGAACGTCGCATGTCTCGTGGAAAAGCATTCCGCTAACGATGTTTGTTACTCAGCGCGGCCTTCTTTACGCCATCCCCGCCGGTCTTCTTCTTCTTCGGCAATGGCGGGTCAAGTATGGATCCGATTCAGACCAGGAGAACCAGCTGCTGCCTGTATGGGCGGAATACATTCTCTACGCGACCATGCCCCTGTTTCATATCCACACCTTTATCGCCTTGAGCATTGTCCTTCTGGTTCTGTTTTTGACCCGGCCCGCTTCCAGATCGCCGCTCCTCAAACTCGTTGCCGCTGCTGTTCTCCCAGGTGTGATTTTCGTTTGGCTTACCACCGATAAGATGCACGCCGGCTCAATTCTCCAATGGCACCTGGGCTGGACGCAAAATGTTGGCGAACTTGGAATGCCATTTTTCTGGTTCTGGTTGTTTAACTTCGGTGTCTTTCTGCCGCTCGCAATCGCGTTGGTCGGGATTGTCGCACGGCAGGAATGGAACGGACTTTTCGGCCGACA
>Ga0209156_10002252_pt1 | contig 15173 bp, 13 predicted proteins | sample GraSoiAngelo_124_FD_185881 | JGI IMG/M metagenome (GOLD analysis project Ga0209156, IMG submission 185881) | Grasslands soil microbial communities from the Angelo Coastal Reserve, California, USA - 14_0927_05_20cm (SPAdes) (version 2) | ecosystem: Environmental > Terrestrial > Soil > Grasslands...
CAATCCGCAATCCGCGATCTCCACCGATCTATGAACATCACCGTCGTCTTGCACGAGCCCCAAGAGCTCGTCAACATCGCCCACGTCGTGCGGGCGCTCAAGAATTTCGGGCTGCGCGACCTGCGGCTCGTCAACCCTCGCGAGTACGACGCCTATCGCGTCGCCGGGATCGCGCACCAGACGCAGGACGTCCTGGCTCGTGTGTCCCGCTTCGAGCGGCTGCCGGAGGCGCTGGCGGACTGTGTTCATGTCGTCGGGTTCACGGCGCGAGGTCGCACGGCCAAGCGCAATCTGCAGCGGCCGCGCGAGGCGGCCGGAGAGATCCTCGGCCAGGCGGATGCCGGTCCGGTCGCGCTGCTGTTCGGCCGCGAGGACAAAGGCCTTTCCAACGAGGCGCTCGATCTGTGCCACCGCGTCGTCACCATGCCCACGAACCCGGCGTATCCTTCGCTCAACCTCGCGCACGCCGTCGTGCTGATGCTGTACGAGCTGGCCGTGACGCGGGGCGACGAGAGCCGGCCGTTCAAGGCGCCGCGGCGGGAGGGCCCGCCCGCGACCGCCGGCGAGCTCGAGCGCCTGTTCGCGGATGTCGAGGCGGCGCTGCGGGTGATCGAGTTCTTCAAGACGCGGCAGGCGGAGGGCGTGATGCGCACGGTGCGCGAGCTGATCCATCGGACACCGCTCGACGAGCGCGAGGCGAAGCTCGTGCGGGCGATGGCCATCGAGGTGGTGAAATACGGTGAGCGACTGGCGCGTTCCCGGGTTCACGTCGACCGGTAGCAAGCGACCCGACGCGCTGTTCGGCCCCGCTGGCGGCGAGGCGGTCACGGGCGTGCCGACGCGCATGACCCGCGCGGCCGGGTGTCGCGTGTGGGACGCCGAGGGGCGTGAGTATGTCGACTACGTGATGGCGCTCGGCGCCGTGGCGCTGGGCTACGGCCACCCGGAGGTGAACCGCGCCGCCGAGCGGGCGATCGCCGCCGGCGTGGCCGGTCCGCTGCCCCCGCTGCTCGAGGAACAGCTGGCCGACGCGCTCGCCATGCGGATCCCCTGGCTCGAGCAGATGCGTTTCTTGAAGACCGGCGCCGAAGCCGTGGCCGCGGCGGTGCGCCTCGCCCGCGTGGCCACCGGGCGGGAGCGCGTGCTCGGCTGCGGCTACCACGGCTGGCTCGACTGGTCGCAGGGAGGCGAGGGAATCCCCGCGGCGACCCGGGCGCTGTACGGCGAGATCCCGTTCAACGACGTGGACGGGACGCGGCGCCTGATCCGCGAGGCCGGCGATCGCCTCGCCGTCGTCGTCGTCGAGCCGGTGGTCGTGATCGAGCCCACGCGCGAATGGCTCGAGCTGCTGCGCGCGGAGACGACCCGGGTGGGTGCGGTGCTCGTGTTCGACGAGATCAAGACGGCGTTCCGGCTGGCGATCGGCGGGGCGGCCGAGCGCTATGGCGTGCGCCCCGACCTCGCGGTGCTGGGCAAGGCCATGGCCAACGGCTTTCCGCTGGCCCTCGTGGGTGGCCGGGCGGACCTGATGGCCGGCGTAGCCCGCACGTGGATCTCCTCCACGCTGGCAACGGAGAGCGTGGCGCTCGCGGCGGCGCAGGCGACGCTCGAGGTCTTCGCGCACGAAGACGTGTGCGGCCATCTGCACAGGATGGGCACGCGGTTGCTGCATGGACTGCATCGCTTGCACCATAAGCACGGCGACGTGGTGACCGGCGTGGGGGGGATCGCGGAGATGTGCTTTCTGCATTTCGCCAGCGAGGATATGTCTCGGAACGTTGCGCGGGGCTGTGCGGCGCGGGGGCTCCTGTTCAAGCGGACGGCGTACAATTTCGTCTCCATGGCGCACGAGGAGGTTACCGTCGACCGGACGCTGGATATCTTGGACGAGGTGCTGGGGGCAGCGGACGAACACGCGTAGTGAGAAGCAGATCCTTCGTCATCCTGAGCGAGCGCGCCGAAGGCGCGCGAGCGAAGGACCTGCTGTTCCGAACGTGAGTACGAGCCGGCCGCGGCACGCGCGCGAGCGAAGGACCTGCTGGTGCAGTAGCTTCGAGCTGTGACCCTGCAACGCAAGCTGCTGTTGGGCTTCGCCCTCATGGTCGCCCCGACCCTGTTCGTCGGCGTCCAGGCGATCCGGACCAACGCCCTGGAGCGCGGCACGCTCGAAGCGCTGGGCCAGCGCCTGGCACGCTCGCGTACCTACGCGGACGTCGAAGACGCGATGTTCAACCAGACGCAGGTCATCTGGCGTTACCTGGGCGGTGACCCCACCGCCAAGCAGGAATTCCCGCTCACCGAGCAAGTGGTGGACTTCCGGCTCGACCGTTGGACCGCGGGCCTACCCCCGGACGAGGTCAAGCTCGCCGACGGCGTCCGCCGCATCGAAGCCGACATCCGCGCGGTCGCGACGCGCGTCTTCACGCTGCACGATGCCGGGCAGCGGGACCAGGCGGCCCTCATCGCGCGGCGGCAGTTGCTCGAGCGGCTGCAGCCGACGCTGGCCAGCGTGAACCGCGAGATCTATCGGCAGGCCCGCGAGTTCAACGTGCAGGGCGCCGTCACCCAGATGCAGACCATCGTCGAGTCGAAGCGCCGCGTCCTCTGGGCGACGGTGTTTTTCGCCCTGGTCGCGGGCCTGCTGGCGTCGTGGCTCATCTCGCGCGATCTGGCGCGCCCGCTCACCGAGCTGCGTCACGCGATGGCCCTGGTCGGCGGGGGCGACCTGGACCACGCCATCGTGCCGCGCTCGGCCGACGAGATCGGTGAGCTGGCGCGGGCCTTCGCCCGGATGACCGAGCAGCTGCGTCAGTCGCGCGCCCAGCTGGTGCAGTCCGAGAAGCTTGCGTCCATCGGCCAGATGGCGGCCGCGGTGGCCCACGGCCTGCGCAACCCGCTCGCCAGCCTGCGCGCCGCCGCCCAGCTCGCGCGGCACCGCGTCGACGTCCCCGCGGCCCGGGAGCAGCTCGATGCCATCGTGGAACAGGTGGATCGTCTCGATCTCCGTATCGCCCACCTGTTGCAGTTCTCCCGGCCCGCGCCGTTTCACCCGTTGCGCGAGAGCGTGGGGGCGCTCGTCGACGGCGCCCTCTCCGGATTCTCGGAGCTGTTGCGCCAGCGCAAGATCGAGCTCGCGGTCCACGCACCGGCCGCCCTTCCGGAGATCCAGGTGGACCCGATGCGGCTGGAGCAGGCCCTGACCGAGCTCGTGTCGAACGCACTCGACGCCATGCCGGAGGGCGGACGGCTGGATGTGGCCACACGGGCCGAGCCCGGCGCCGGTGGCGCGGGTGGCGTGGTCGTCGAAGTCACGGACAACGGCCGGGGCATCGCTCCGGAGATTCTCCCCAACCTGTGCGAGCCCTTCTTCACCACACGACCCGAGGGCACGGGCCTCGGGCTCGCGATCGCCAAGCGTTACGTGGAGGAAGCGGGCGGCCGGCTCGACATCACGAGCGCCTTGGGGCGCGGCACGACGGTACGCATCTGGCTCCCCACGGCGAGCGGTGACGTCGCGCCCCAGCCGGCACGGAGCATCGCGTGAGCGGCTCCACCGTGCTCATAGTCGACGACGAGCAGTCGCTGGCCCGGTCCGCCAAGGCGTTCCTGGCCGACCATGGCTATGAAGCCGAGGTGGCGGGCACCGGGGAGGAGGCGCTGGAGCTGCTCGCCACCCTGCAGCCGGACGTCGTCTTCGCCGACGTGCGCCTGCCCGGAATGAGCGGGCTCGATCTGCTCAACCGGATCCGGGCGTTCGATCCCGTCATCCCGGTGATCATGCTGACGGCCTACGGCTCGATCGAGGGTGCGGTGGAGGCGGTGAAGCTCGGCGCCTTCGACTACGTCAAGAAGCCCGTGGACCTGGAAGAGCTGAAGCTGCTCGCCGACCGCGCTCGCGAGACGCGTCTGCTCAAGCAGGAGCTGTCCTACTACCGTCGTCGCGCCACGACGGACGTCGGCTTCGAGGGACTGGTGGGGGACTCGCGGGCGGTGCACGCGGTGCTCGAGCGGGCCCGGCAGGTCGCGGCGCTCGACGAGACGCCGCCCGTGCTTCTCACCGGCGAGACCGGCACCGGCAAAGGTCTCCTGGCCCACGCGATCCACGCCGCGGGCCCGCGAGCCGCGAAGCCGTTCATCGAAGTCAACTGCACGGCGCTGCCGGCCACGCTCATGGAGGCCGAGCTGTTCGGGCACGAGCGCGGCGCCTTCACCGATGCCAAGGAATCGAAGCCCGGCCTGGTCGAGGCCGCCGAGGGAGGGTTCCTGTTCCTCGATGAGATCGGCGACGTGGACCTCCCAGTGCAGGGAAAGCTGCTGCGGGCCATCGAGGAGCGGGTCGTGCGGCGCGTGGGCAGCGTACGCGAGCGCAAGGTCGACGTCCGCATCATGGCCGCGACCAATCGCGATCTGGAGCGCGCGGTGGGCGAAGAGCGGTTCCGCAAGGATCTCTATTTCCGGCTGGCCGTGATCGTGCTCGACGTCCCTCCGCTGCGCGAGCGCGGGGAAGATGTGCTGCTGCTCACCGAGCATTTCTTGCGCGAGTTCAATGCCAAGTACGGTAAGGTCGTGCGCCAGCTGAGCGGCGCCGCGCGAGACCTGCTGCTCGCCTACCCTTGGCCGGGGAACGTCCGCGAGCTGAGCCATGTGATCGAGCGCGCCGTGCTGTGGAGCCGCGGTCCCACGTTGGATGTCGAGCACCTCTCGCTCACCCGGCCCGTGGGCGGGACCGACCACGGTGATGCCGCGAAGCCGGTGGACACGGCCACGCTCCCGCAATGGGAGAAAACGATGATCGAGCAGGCGCTGCGGGAGGCCGGCGGGAATCAGACCAAGGCGGCCCAGCGCCTCGGCATCTCACGCGACACGCTGCGATATCGCCTGAAGAAATTCGGCCTCAGTGGGTGACTACACCCACAATTGGGTGAAAAGGCTCACCGTGCGGGCTGGTTCGCGCCCGTCACCATCTACCCAATCGGCTGCGGGGAAATCACTTGCCCGGTCGGCCCGGCTGGCACGACGTCTGCCTCTACTCCCGGACGAGCGGTTCCTAGGGATCGACCCCCATCGTTTCTGGAGGATGCAACATGAAGTGGACCAAGCCCGAATTCGAGGTCGTCGAGCTGGGGATGGAAGTCGGCGCGTACGCCGGCAACGCCTGAACCAAGCTGGGACAGCTGAAGAGGGGCCGGGTGACAAACCCGGCCTCTTTGTTCAATGCGCGTGATCATTCTCGGCTCGGCGGCGGGTGGTGGAGTGCCGCAGTGGAACTGCGCCTGCCCCAACTGCACCGATGCCCGCCACGACAACCGCGGCCGCACCCAGTCGTCTGTGGCCGTGAGCGCGGACGGCGAGCGCTGGATTCTGCTCAACGCCTCGCCCGACCTCCGCACGCAGCTCGCCGCCCACCACGAGCTGTGGCCCCGGGGAGGGGGCCGACGCGGTTCGGGCATCGCCGCGGTGATCCTCACCGACGGCGAAATCGATCATACGCTTGGCCTCCTGCTGATGCGCGAGAGCGCCACCCGGTTGCCCGTATACGCTCCGGGTGGTGTCACCGCACTGCTGGACGGCGCGTGGCCGCTCTACCGGGTGCTCTCGGCCTACTCGGGAGTGGAGCCGCGCGTGCTCGACGAAGGTCGGCCTATGCCGCTCAGCGATCATACAGGCCTTGCGCTCGGGATCTGCTGTTCCGCCACCGCCGTCGCCCGGCGGCCGCCACGTTATGCTCGCGGGGTCTCCCAGGCGACGTTCGATGTCGGTCTGCGACTCGAAGACGAGCGTACCGGCGGTACGCTGGCGTACGTGCCGACCGCGGGGGCGATCGACGATGGGGTGCGACGGGTCGCGAGCGGCGCGGATCTCTTGTTGTTCGACGGCACGTTTTGGTCGGACGACGAGCTGCGCGCGGTGAGCGGAGGCGACGCCCCGACGGCGCGGGAGATGGGGCACCTGCCCGTGGGCGAACCGGGGGCCAGCCTGGAGCAGCTGCCGCGGCTCGGCGCGAAGCGCACTGTGCTCGTGCACATCAACAACACCAATCCCATGTTGTGCCGCGGCTCCGCCGAGCGGGCGCAGGTCGAGGCAGCGGGGATCGTGGTGGGAGAAGATGCGATGGAGTTCGAGCTGTGAGCGCACCGCTGCGCTCGCAAGCGTCGGTCGATCCGCTAGCGCACCGGCTGCGTGAGGTGCTGGAGCGCCGCTATCATCACCTGCACCCGTTCAACCAGCGGATGCACCGCGGCGAGCTGTCGCGCGAGGAGCTGCAGCTCTGGGTGGCGAACCGCTTCTACTACCAGATCAACATTCCGGTCAAGGACGCGCTGATCCTCGCCCATTGCCCGGAGCGCGAGGTGCGCCAGCAGTGGATTCAGCGCATCATCGATCACGACGGGCGTCCGGGCGAGGAAGGCGGCATCGAGGCGTGGCTGCGGCTGGGCGAAGCGATGGGGGTGAAGCGCCCCGAGCTGCTTGAGCAGCGGCGGCTGCTCCCCGGGGTGCGCTTCGCGGTGGATGCTTACGTGACCTTCTGCCGGTCGAGACCCTGGCTCGAGGCGGTGGCGGCGTCGCTCACCGAGATGTTCGCCCCGCTGATCGTGAAGGAGCGGCTCGCGGCGATGCTCGGCCACTACAAGTGGGTGGATCCCGACGGCCTGCAGTACTTCAAGAATCGCCTGGAGCAGGCGCCCCGCGACGCGGAGTACGCGCTCGGTCTCGTCACCGAGCGGCTCCGGAGTCCAGCCGAGCAGGACCGCGCGGTCGCCGCGCTCGAATTCAAGTGCGACGTGCTGTGGGGTCTTCTGGATGCCGTGGAGCGGGGTCCACTGCCGGAAGGCGGCCGGTGATTCCCCACCTGCACGCCAAGGCGCGCCTCCAGCGCGACGAGGTGCGGGGCCGTGAGGTGCTGCTCTATCCCGAGGGCCTCGTGGGACTCAACCCTACGGGTGCGGAGATCCTCGCGTTGTGCGACGGAGCGCGCTCGCTCGCCGACATCGTCGCGACGCTGGAGCGGCGCTACGGCGCGAGCGGGCTGGAGCGCGACGTTACCGCGTTTCTCGACGGACTCGCCGCGAAGGGTCTGGTGGTGTATGGACCCTAGGCCGCTCTGGCTGCTCGCCGAGCTGACGTACAAGTGTCCGCTCCAATGCCCTTACTGCTCGAACCCGCTCGACTTCGCCGGCCCGCGCTTCAGGCGCGAGCTCGCGACCGACGAATGGTGTCGCGTGTTCCGCGAAGCCAAAGCGCTCGGCGTCCTGCAGCTCGGGCTCTCCGGCGGCGAGCCCACGTTGCGGCCGGACCTGGAAGAGCTGGTCCGCACCGCGCATGGACTGGGGCTATATACCTCGCTGATCACCTCGGCCTACCGGCTCACCAGGGAGCGGTTGGCCGGCTTGAAGGCCGCGGGGCTCGACCATGTGCAGATCAGCATTCAGGGCGCCGATGCCGAGCTGTCGGACGAGATCGCGGGCACCGCGTCCTACCGGGACAAGATCGCGGCATACCACTACACGCGGGAGCTGGGGTTTCCCCTGACCGTCAACGTGGTGCTGCACCGCCGTAATCTCCACCAGGTCGAGGCACTGATCCGGCTCGCCGAGTCGCTCGGCGCCGAGCGGATCGAGCTCGCCAACACCCAGTTCTACGGTTGGGCGCTCCACAACCGCAACGCGCTCATGCCGACCAAGGGCCAGCTCGCGGCGGCTTGGCAGGTGGTCGAGCGGGAGCGGGCCCGTCTCGGGACGAAGCTCGAGATCGTCTGGGTCCTCCCCGACTATCACGAGCAGTTCCCCAAGCCGTGCATGGGTGGCTGGGCGCGCGCCTACATGACCGTCACGCCGGCGGGCGAAGTCTGGCCCTGCCATGCCGCGGGCCGGATCACCACATTGACGTTCGAGAACGTACGTGACCATCCGTTGGACTGGATCTGGGAGCACTCGGAGGCGTTCAACCGGTTCCGCGGCGACGCCTGGATGCCCGAGCCGTGCCGCTCGTGTCCGCGCAAGGCCCAGGATTTCGGGGGATGCCGTTGCCAGGCCTTCCTGGTCGCGGGCGACGCGGACGCCACGGATCCGGTGTGCTCGCTCTCGCCCCATCGGCATCTGATCGACGCGGCAGTCGCGCAGGTGGGCGGGCCGCTCGAGTCGAGCGTCAGCCCGAGGAGTGGACCTACCGCGCGGCCCCCGCGTCGCGCGCGCTCGCAACGAAAGGATGACCGCCGCCGCGATCGAGGCGCGCGGGCTCGGCAAGGATTTCGGCTCGATCCGCGCGCTCGATCGGCTCGACCTCGACGTGCGCGCAGGCGAGTTCTTCGGCTTGCTCGGGCCCAACGGCGCCGGCAAGACCACCACGGTCCATCTGCTCGCCACGCTGCTCGCGCCGACCAGGGGGACGGCGCGCGTCGTGGGGCACGACGTGGCCCAGGACAACCTCGCCGTGCGGCGCGCCATCGGCCTCGTGTTCCAGGACACCACGCTCGACCGCGACCTCACCGTACAGGAAAACCTCCGCTTCGCCGCCCGTCTGTGGAACCTGCCCGCGAGACTCGCCGTGCCGCGCATCGACGCGCTGGTCCGCCAGTTCGGGCTCGGCGAGCGCCGCGACGATCCGGTGCGCACGCTGTCGGGAGGCATGCGCCGGGCCGCCGACCTCGCCCGCGGCATGCTGCACGAGCCGCGCGTACTGTTCCTGGACGAGCCGACGGCCGGCCTCGACCCGCGCGCCCGCCGCTCGCTGTGGGAGCTGATCCGCCGGCTGCGCGAAGCCTCAGGCCTGACGGTGTTGCTCACGACGCACTACGTGGAGGAAGCGGAGCCGTGCGACCGTGTGGCCGTGCTGGACCACGGGCGGCTCGCGGCGTTGGGGACACCGGCCGACCTCAAACGCGACGCGGGCGTCGCCTCCCTCGAGGAAGTGTTCCTGGCGCGCACTGGACATCCGCTGGCCGAGTCGGGAGCCGCGTGAGCACGCGCGCGGTGTACGGGATCGTCGTCCGTGAGCTCGTCCGCTTCCTGCGGCAGCGGGGCCGGGTGCTCGCCAGCGTCGGGCGGCCGTTCGTGTGGCTGATATTCGCAGGGGCGGGATATGCGGCCGTGTTCGCGGGGCGGAACGAAATCGACTACCGCGTCTACATGGCGCCGGGGTTGCTCGGGATGGTGGTGATGTTCGGCGCGCTGCTCGCCGCGCTGTCGACCGTGACCGACCGCGACGCCGGCGTCCTCCGGATGGTGCTCGTGGCGCCGATCCGGCGCGGCACGATCGCGCTCGGCAAAGTGCTGGGAGCGACCGTGCTCGCGACGACGCAGGCCGTGACCGTTTCCGTCTTATTGCTGCCGCTCGTTCACCTGCGACCCAGCCTCGCGGGCGGGCTGCTCGCCCTGTCGGCCGTGGTGCTCTCGAGCCTCGCGCTGGGAGCGCTTGGTCTGGTGCTCGCCGCGGGCATCCGGTCCCTGGAGAACTTCGCCGGCGTGATGAACTTCGTCGTCTTTCCGATGCTGTTCCTGTCGGGGGCCCTGTATCCGGTGCGCCACCTCGGGCCCGTGCTGCGGATGGTCGCCTACGTCAACCCGCTGGCGTACGGCGTGGATCTACTGAAGCACGCGCTGCTGGGCGCGTGGACGGGCGCGGGGTACGGCGGGGAGCTGTCGCCGTCGCTCGACGTCGCAGCGCTCGGGGTGTTCGCGGTGTTGGGCCTGCTCGCCGCTGCGCCGCTCCTGGCCCGCGAGGGCGGGGTGACGCGCACGGCGTTCCGGGAGCGGGCCTAAGCGACGACCAGGCGGGTGATGATCGCGGTGATGATCAGGACGAGCAGCACGGCCGCGATGCTCGTGAGCAGCGTGAACGCGGCCGTCCGGTCGCGCGGCGCCTTGATGACGGGCGGCAACCCCGCGGCGAACAGCCGCACGCTGTAGAGCCCGACCAGCATGCCCAGGGGCTCGATCCGCGGGAACAGTGCGAAGGCGCTGGCGAGCCAGTACGGCGTGCTGCCGTATGCCGCAACCTTCAAGGCCTGCACGCGATTCCGCGGTGCCCCGATGGCCCCCCCGATCACGTCGATCGCCACGGCCAGCGCGTAGACGCCGACCAGATTGAGTACGTACTCGAGCACGCCGGCCTGCACCGCGGTCCCGAGACTGATCGGGACCGTGCCGAATGTGAGCAGACTGCCGCGCTCGCGGAACACGAGTCCCCCGACCGTCGCCGCGACCGGTCCGATCGCCGCCATGGGCACCAGGAAGCGCCAGTAGATCGTGCCGGCGTTGGTGAACTCTCCCGCGATCGTCGTCCACTCCTGCGTGGGCTGCAACAGCAGGCGCTGCGCGCGCATGAGCCATGCCGGCAGCTTGCGCGCCAGCCGGGGCTTGGCGGTGGGTTTGACGGTGGGGCGCGGCGGCGGCGGCCCGCCTTTGGGCTGCGTAGGTCCACGCGGCGGAGTCGGACCCCGCGGCGGGGTAGGCCCGCGGGGAGGTGGTGGAGGTGGGGCTCGCATGGGGCACAAGATACATAAACCGTTGTAAGACGCCACGACGCTACGTCATACGAGATGCTCCGCCCCCTCGTACAATGTGGCGTCGTAGCGTCGTATGACCCAGATTCTGGTGATGCTCATCGACGTCCACGCCCACTTCTACCACGACCGCACGCCCCGTGCCGACTGGCGCGAGCGCAACGCCAGCCGGCTCTCCGCCGGGGACAGGATCGGGGTGACGCACCACGTGGCGTCCATCCTCGGCAGCTGGGGCCTGACATCGCCGACCTACTTTCCCTCGCCGCGGGACCTGGAGTACGGCAACGACGCGCTGCTCGCCCTCGAGCGGCAGCACCCCGATCGCATCCGCGGCTACGTCACCGTCAACCCCAACTACGCCGCCCACGCGCGCGCCGAAATCGCGCGCTGCCTCGACGCCGGCATGGTGGGGATCAAGCTCGCGGCCAGCCGCCGCGCGACCGACCCGCTGCTCGACCCGATCTGCGAGTTGGCCCGGGAGCGGGGTGTCCCCGTGCTCCAGCACGTGTGGCAGCACCGCCGGCGGGACTGGCCGGGACAGGAGGCGTCGGACGGCATCGAGCTCGCCGCACTGGCCGCGCGCCATCCGGACGTACGGTTCATTCTCGCCCACATCGGAGGTGGCGGCGACTGGCAGCACTCGCTCGCGGCCCTGCGCACGGCGTCGAACGTGTACGTCGATCTCTCGGGGAGCGGCGTGGACGGCGGCATGCTCGAGGCGTGCCTCGAGTCGGTGGGCGTGGAGCGGCTGGTCTGGGGCACCGACCTGACCATGGAGACCGGGTGGGCCAAGCTGCGCTACCTCACGTACCTGCTGTCGCCCGCGCAGCTCGAGCTCGTCAAATGGAAGAACGCCGCACGCATCTTCCCGCGCGGCGCGTTCCCCGCCGATTGATGCGGATCGACGTCAACGCCTTCCTCGGCGCCTATCCCTACCGGCGAGTAGCGGGCACCTCTCCCGAGCGTCTCCTACAGGCTCTCGAGCGCACCGCTATCGACGAGGCGTGGGTGAGCCACCTGCCGAGCCTCTTCTGGCGCCAGCCGATGGACGGAAACGCGTGGCTGTACGACACCGTCGCTCGGGAGCGGCGGCTCCGGGCGGTACCTGCGGTGCACCCGGGGCTCGCCGGCTGGGAGGGGACGCTGGGCGAAGCGGCCGACCGTGGGGTGCCGGCCGTGCGGTGCGATCCGCCGCACTACGGTCTTGACCCAGCGGGGCCCGAGGTGCGGATCCTCGCCGCAGCGTGCGGCGCGGCGCACCTGCCCCTCATGATGGCTGTCCGCCTCGAGGATGGCCGCCAGCGTCATCCCAACGACCGCGCGGGTGAGCTCTCTGCCGCGGCGGTGCGTGCGCTGATCCGGAGTGACCCAGGCGTGCGGCTGCTGATCACGCACGCGGATCGCGCTTTCATTGAGGAGGTGCACTTCGGGTCGACTCCGGAGGAGGCGGCGCGGATCTGGTGGGACATCAGCTGGATCTGGGGCCCGCCGGAGGATCACCTCGGAACGCTGGTGGAAACGTTGGGCGTGGAGCGCTTCGTGTTCGGCACCGGGCAGCCGCTCCGCATTCCCGAGAACGCCGTCGCGAAGCTCGATCTGGTCGACCTCGGGGCGGAGCGGCGCGCCGCCATCGAGTCGGAGAACGCCCGCGCGGGGTTGCAGCGCTGACCGGGCGACCGCCCCTGACCGCCGCCCTCGAATGGGGTCTCGTCCCGGCTGTCCCCGTCCCATTCCGGGGGGACACACTGGCGGACGACGCGCTGCGCGCGTACGCGAGCTGGATGGCGGCACAGCAGGTGGCGGGTGTGGCGGTGTGGGCGCACACGGGACGTGGTCTGCATCTGTCGGTCGAGCAGCGCCGCCGGGTGCTCGCCGCGTGGCGCGCGGCGCTGCCCATGAGCGCGATCGTCGCCGGCGCCGCGAGCATCGGAATGGCCGCAGAGGCAAGAGCCGGTGGGGCCGACGCGATCTTGGCGTTTCCGCAGGCCGACGATCCGGTGCGCTACCACGAGGCCCTCGGGCGCGAGCTGCCGGTGATCGCCTTCTATCTGTACGAGGCGGCGGGGGGCGTCGCGTACGACAACCCGACGCTGCACGCGGTCCTCGCGCTGCCGGCCGTGATCGGGATCAAGGTGGCGACGCTCGACTCGGTCGTCACCTTTCAGCGGATTGCCGGTCTGATGCGGGACCACCCGGGCAAGCTCCTCATCACGGGGGAGGATCGCTTCCTCGGCTACTCGCTCACCATGGGCGCGAAGGCGGCGCTGGTCGGCATGGGCGCGGCGCTCACGGACCTCCAGAGCGCCCTCGTCGAATCGTTCCGCGTGGGTGACTTCGCGAAGTTCGTCCGCCTATCGGGCCTGTGCGACCGGTTTGCCGCGGCGACGTTCGTCCCGCCCATGGAGGGGTACGTGCGCCGCATGCTGTGGGCCTTGGCCGCCGACGGTGTGATCCCGGACGATGCCTGCGACGACCCCTGGGGGCCAAGCCTGCCGGCGGCCGAGCGGGACGCGGTGAGCCGGGCCGTGCGCGAGGCACGGGGTGCGCGCAGCAGTCTGTCGTGAGGCCGATTCCCCGGCGCGCGTTTCTCGCGGCCTGCGCCGCCGCGGGCGCGACCTCGCGCATGCTCCCCTGGATGAAGGGCAGGCTGCCGATGAGTAAGCAGCCGCACGTGGTGGTGGTCGGCGCCGGGGCGTTCGGCGGCTGGACCGCCCTGTACCTCCGGCGCGGCGGCGCCCGCGTGACGCTGGTCGACGCCTGGGGACCGGGCAACGCCCGCGCGAGCTCGGGCGGCGAGACGCGCGTGATCCGCGCCACCTATGGCCCGCGGGCGGTCTACACGCACATGGCGGTGCGCGCGCTCGCGCTGTGGCGGGAGCACGAGCGACGCTGGAAGCAGCGTCTCCTCCACCCGATCGGCGTGCTGTGGCTCGTCGAGGACGACGATTCGTACGAGAAGGCCGCGCTGCCGCTGCTCAAGGAGGCCGGATGTCGCTTCGAGGAGCTGAGCGGTGCCGAGACCGCGAAACGCTACCCGCAAATCAACTGCGCGCGCGTGCGCTGGGCGATCTTCGAGCGGGACGGCGGCTATCTCACGGCGCGCCGCGCCTGTGCCGCGGTACTCGAGGGATTGCTGGCGGCCGGCGGCATGTATCGTCAGGTCGCGGTCCAACCACCCTCGCCGGGCGAGGCCCTGCGCTGCAGCGATGGCAGCACGCTGGCGGGAGACGTGTACGTATTCGCCTGCGGGCCGTGGCTCGGGAAGCTGTTTCCGGAGGTGATCGGCGATCGCGTGCGAGCGACGCGTCAGGAAGTGTTCTTCTTCGGCACGCCGCCCGGTGACGCGCGCTTCACCGAGGAGGCGCTCCCCGTGTGGGCCGACCACGCCAATCACTTCATGTACGGGATCCCCGGGAACGAATGGCGGGGGTTCAAGGTGGCGGACGACGCGCGGGGGCCGGCGTTCGACCCCACCGCCGGCGAGCGTGTGCCGTCGGCGGAGGCGCTACGCAGCGCCCGCGACTACCTGGCATTCCGCTTTCCGGCGCTCAAGGACGCTCCGCTGGTCGAAGCACGCGTGTGCCAGTACGAGAACTCGCCGGACGAGCACTTCATCATCGATCGCCACCCGGCCGCGGCGAACGCCTGGCTCGTGGGCGGAGGCTCGGGGCACGGGTTCAAGCACGGCCCGGCGCTGGGTGAGCTGGTGGCGCGGCTCGTACTCGGCGACGGGACTCCGGACGCGCAGTTTCGCCTGGCGCGCTTTGGCCCTGGGCCATCGCTCCGGGGTTAGCCGACCGGCCCGTGCGCGCGAAGCTCGAGCACGACTTCGAGCGGTTCAAGCGGGGGCTGCCGCCCGACTTCGCCGCGCACGTGCGCGCCGCGTATCGGATCGATCTGACGGGTCGCTACGCCGGGGAGACGCTGCCGCATCCCATCGGCAAGGGCTCGGGGCAGCTGTCGCTCAACGCGGGCCAGCTGGAGGAGGACGCCGCCGCCGGGCTGGCGTTCGTGGTGCTCAAGACGGTCATCGCGGAGGACGAAGCCGGGGTACAGGCGATGGCGGCCTGGGCGATTCACGAAACCCGCATGCGGGTGGAGCGGCGCGGGGCCGCCGACGGCCGGCCGGGCTGGACGGTGACGTGGAAAGGCCGGGGCTGGGACCGCACGCTCGACGAGTACGTCGCTCTGGTACGCGCCGGCCGGGACCTGACGCGTGCCGGCGGCCCGCTCGTGGTGCCGTCGGTGAAGTATCACCTGCCGCGGCTCCACGAGCCGTTCCGCGACGCCGAATATCGCCACACGACCGCCCGGGTGGCGCAGGCCTGGGGCACGGCGCCGCTGATCGTGGAGAAGGATTTCTCACCGACGCTCGCCGGCGACACGCTCGCCGACGATCGCGCGCAGATCCTTCGCTGGCTGCGGGAAGTGCCGGACCGGATCCGCGCCGCCGCCCCGCTGTCGGTGCGCGTGGCGGTGAAGCTCATGAATGCACGGTTCGACGACGGCTTTCAACTCGACATGATGCAGACGGCGGCAGGGGCAGGGGCGGATGCGCTGGTGTGCTTCAATCGCTTGTTCGATCCCGAACGGGGAATGGCCTATGGCGGATGGGACTTGAGTGACCGGAATCTGCGGGTATTAGACCTCTACCGCCCTCTACCGCCCTCTG
>Ga0209156_10002256_pt1 | contig 15165 bp, 12 predicted proteins | sample GraSoiAngelo_124_FD_185881 | JGI IMG/M metagenome (GOLD analysis project Ga0209156, IMG submission 185881) | Grasslands soil microbial communities from the Angelo Coastal Reserve, California, USA - 14_0927_05_20cm (SPAdes) (version 2) | ecosystem: Environmental > Terrestrial > Soil > Grasslands...
CCCGACCGGAACCGGGCGAGCAGTGAATCGACGCGCGCCTGCTCCTCGGGGGTGGCCTGCTTGCCGGCGTCGACGGCGCCTTCCGGGCGGATCACGTGATTCCAGATGCGAATCGAGTCGTGGTCGACGGCGCTGCGGCCGAAGCCGATGTGATCGTTGTGTGCCCCGATGGCGACGTACTCGCCCTTGAGTTTCGGATCGCTGCCGGGCACGATGCCGATCACGTTGCGCGCGGGGTCCGGGACCGGCACGATGTCGAACCGCACGGCGACGGCCGCGCTCGTGCCGGCCACGCCGGGAGCGAGCTGCTCCAACGGCGTGGTGAACATCTGCGCCGCGGTGGCGCCGGAGACCAGGAAGGCGGGCGGTTGTGCCGCCGGGCCGGCCGGGTTGTCGTCGAGCACCGTGCGCGGCCGCCGCAGGAAGGCGAGGACCTGCGGGGGGAGACTGTCGAGCGCGACGAGCGCGACCCCCGCCGCGCCCGGCACGGTCGGCAAGGACCGCAGGGCCCGCAGTCCCACGGCCCCTGCGCGCATCCGCAACACGACCAACTTGCCGCTCGCCTGCTCGGGCGCGATCCGGGTGGCCGAGTCACCGACCTCGCCGCCGAACACGATTGCGAGCGACGGGCTCTCGAGCGGCCGGGGCCCGAGTGGGACATAGTCCTTGAACGCGGTCAAGGGAGCTCCCGCGACCGTGAACGTCGACGTCGTGTCGAAGGTGCGCGTCTTGAGCGGGATCGTCTGGAAGTACGTGCCGTCGTCTCCCGCCGGCACCAGGCCCGACCGCTTGATCTCGGCCGCGATGTAGTCGGTGCCTTTCACGTTGCCGGGCGTCCCCGCCTCGCGCCCCTGCATCGAATCGTCGGCCAGGATGTACAGCCGGTTCATCAAGTCGCCGGGCGTGATCGCCGGGACCGTGGGCGCAGGCCGGTGGCTGCGGGGCAGCTCGGCCTGGGCCGCGGCGGCCACGGGCGCGAACAGCGCGAAGAGCAAGCGGCAACGGGGATCCATGGGGTCGAGGGCTCAGTGCCGCGGCCGGTGACGCTCGATGTAGCGAGCCATGATGCGCATCAGCTCCGCGTTGGACCACGGCTGCCAGCCGTGCGGCTTCAGGGGGCGCCCGTACGCGACTTCGGCACCGGCCGCCGGACGCGCCCGCTTGAGAAACTCCTCGAGCCGATAGACGGCGAGGTTCAAGTAGAACGTGTCCATGTCCCCCACGAACACGTGGAGCTGGCCCTTGAGCTTGGGACCGAGCGTGGCCCAGTTTCGCTCCAGGTAATCGCGTAGGTCGTAGTCGTGAGCCTTGAAGTAGTCGGCCACCGCATGGTCGATCTTGCCCGTCCCGAGATCCCACAGCTCCGCGGGATAGCCGTCCGGGCCCACGGGGCCGTACGTCGCCTCCCAGATGGCGAACTGCTCGCCCGAGCGTGCCCGGCTGCCGAGCACCGCCTCGAACTGGCTCTCCTGCCGCACGCTGATGCGTGGCTGCCCAGTGACCTCCTGCTCGGCCGGTACGTCGTAGCTCATCCACCCGGCGACGGGATGGACGAAGGCGTTGGTGTCGCTGTAGATGTCTGGGATCTCGTAGTTCCTGAAGTCGACCGGGTCGGGATACAGCACCCACGTCCCCCCGAAGAACTCCGGATGATACACCTGCAGGGCGAGCGCTTCCCATCCGCCGGTGGATCCGCCGGTGAGCACGCGCGCCCAGGGCGCGCGGATCATGCGGAAGTGTTGCTCGAGGTAAGGAATGAGCTCCTGCAGGAGCGCGTCGCCGTACGGCCCGTTGTTCGCCGAGTTGACGGCGTAGGAGTCGTCGAAGTAGGGGGTCGGATGCTGGAACGTCACGGCGATCAGCCGTGGGAAGGCGGCGGAGCTCCAGGCCTGGTAGAACTCGAAGCCCGGCTCCCGCGCCGTGCGTGCCAGCCGGGCCGCCTTCTGCTCCGCCGTTTCGACGCTCGAGTCGGTCGAGAATCCGAACGGCGGGCGGAGATTGAAGTGTCCCTGCTCGTACACCGTGGCGTAGCGGCGCACGGTGTCGCTCTCGTAGCCTCGCGGCAGCAGGACCGTGGCTCCCAGGTAAATGGGCCGGCCCCACCAGGCGGTGAGGATCTTGCTCTGGATCTTGATGTGCTTCACCCACTTGGTGTCGGGCGGTAGCTCGATCGGCGGCAACGCGCGCGTGAGCTCGAGCCGCACCGTGTCTGGGCGCGCCGGATCGAGGTGCACCTTGCGCACCTCGCTCACCAGATTCCCGGGGGACTTGTTGAACTGCTGTCCCTCCCACTGGTCGTCGTGCAGCCACACCGTGTGCCCGTCGGCGCGGTGAAACTCGGAGTAGACGTTGAGGAGCCCCTGCACGTAGTAGTCGCCCGCGGGGATTTCCTTGAGGCCTGCCACCGGATACCCGAGGGTGGCGCCCTCGATCACGCCGGGGGTGCCGGCCGCGAGCGCCGTCACGTCGACGCCGAAGAATGGGGTGCAGTCGCTCTCGTGCCGTACCTGCAGGCGGGGCTCGACGTCGTCGCCGCGACTCACGAACAGGTACATGCGGCCGGTCACGGGACCGGCCCGGAGCGCCGCCGGCACGGTGATCTCGACCCGCGGGCCTTGCGCTCGAGCCGGAGAGCCGCCGGCGAGGGCGAGCAGCAACAGGAGGGTGGCGGAACGCAACTGGGGAGTCCTGAAGAGGGCGCGCTAGTGTGGCCCCAAACGGGCCGATCCGCAAGCGCCGCGGTTGCGCTCAGCGCGCGGCGAGACCCAGGACGGCGCGGGCGACGCGCAGCACGATCGGTGCGACGTCCGCGGGCGTGCGTTGCGGACCGGCGAGCAGGTCGAACATCGGGAAGCCGGTGAGCGCGAACAGCAGGTCGATGGTCTCGTCCTGTGCCTCGGCCGCGGCCCCGCCGGACCGCTGGCCCAGCCGCGGCACGATCACCCGCAGCCCCTGGCGCCGCCACTCTTGGCGGGCGCGCAAGGTGCGGTCGAGCCCTGTGTCGAGCGCCGCCAGCGCCTGCAGCCGCCTGTGGATCGGCCGGTGTGCCGTCCAGAAGCGCGCGAAGGTCGTCACGAATCGCGCGAGCGCCTCCTCCGGATCGGGCTGGCGGAAGGCATCTGCCAGGTCCCACATCCCGCCCTGGCGGGCGAGATCGTCGAACAGCGCCTCGAGCAGCTTGGACCGCGTGCCGAAGCGCTGGTACACGGTCACCCGTGTCACGCGCGCCCGCCGGGCGAGCGCCTCGATGCTGAAATCGGGGTTTCCCCGCGCGACGAGCAACGCGCGCGCGGCCTTGAGGATCCGGGCCTGGGTGCGTTCGACCGCCGCCTGGCGGCGGCCCAGGTGATAGCTGCGGCGTGGCATGCGACGGGATGGCGTGATAGGAACAATTTAACTATACACATCGTATAGTCAAATGTACTCCAACCGAGGTGGTTCATGGTCTGGCTGCGCTTGCTGCACATCGTCGCGGGAGTGTTCTGGGTCGGCTCGGCCGTATTCGTCGCACTGTTCCTCTTGCCCACCGCCCGCGCCGCGGGCCCCGAAGGCGGCCGCTTCATGGCGCGTCTGATGCAGCGCACGGGCCCCGTGCTCGGCATCGCCATGCTGCTGACGATCGTCCCCGGATTCATCATGTACGGCCGGCTCTCGGCCGGCTTCAACCGGGCGTGGGTGACGTCGCGGCCCGGGCTCGCACTCGCCACGGGCGCGATCGCGTCGATCCTGGCCGTGGTGATCGGCGCGGTCGTGAACGGACCGGCCGGCGCGAAGATCGCCGCCCTCCTGAGGGACACCCAGGGTGGCGCACTGACCGCGGCGCAGGCGGCACAGCTCGCGACGCTGCAGACCCGCGTCGAGCGGGTGGCGCGGTTGGTGGCTCTCCTGCTTCTCCTCGCAGCCGGGGCGATGGCCGTCGCCCGCTATTTGTGAGCGCGCTCGCGGGAAAGGTCGCGCTCGTCACCGGCAGCTCGCGCGGCGTCGTGCTCGATGTGGCAGGTGGAGCGGTGATGGTGTGATTCGGCGCTTGGCCCTCACCTGGATTCGCCCCGCTCGGCGCGGTAGCTTGGGGTTCGCCGCCCAGGGGCTGGCCCTGCTGGGCACGCTTGGGGGGGACGAATGACGTCGCACGACCATGACCGCCAGGTCGACTACATCGAGTTCGGCGCCAGCGATATCGGCCGGACCAAGCAATTCTATCAGCAGGTCTTCGGCTGGGAGTTCCAGGATTACGGACCGGACTACACGAGCTTCCGGGATGGTCGGTTGAGCGGCGGGTTCACGAAGGACGCCCCGGTCCGCCCGGCCAATCCACTGGTGGTGATCTACGCCAGCCAGCTGGAAGCGATCGAAGCGCAGATCAAGCAGGCCGGCGGTAAGATCGTGCGCCAGACGTATTCGTTCCCGGGCGGCCGCCGGTTCCATTTCAGCGATCCGTGCGGGAACGAGCTCGCCGTGTGGACGGACCGGTAGGCCAACCGGCCTCCAATTGCTGGCGCGACCTGCCGTCGCGGATATGTTGAAGCACCAGCTCAGGAGCTTCACCATGCCGACGTCTCGCGCCGGGGGATCCGCCCGGCGTGGCTGATTTGCGCACCGCGCTGCAGGACGCGCTGGGCCCGATCTATCGGGTCGAGCGCGAGGTGCGTCCCGTGGGGGCCTGCCGCATGTTCGTCGCGCTCCAGGCGGGGAGCGGACCCGCGCTGCTCGTGAAGGTGCTACCCGGAGAGCTGTCGCTCGCGCTGGACACGGCGCTGCTCGAGCGCGAGCTGCTGATGCTGGCCGATCGCCTGAGCACTCCGCCTCTCGTGCCGCCCCGCGGATCCGGCCGCGCCGGCGCGTTCGTGTATCACTCGCGCGCGTTCGTGGAGGGCACCACGCTGCGCGCCTGGTTGGCGCGCAACGGCGAGCTGCCGCTGCGACGGGCGGTCGAGATCCTGCGCGACATTCTCACTGCGCTGGCCCACGCGCACGCCGCGCACATCGCCCACGGCGACCTGAAGCCCGAAAACGTTTTGCTCACGGAGGGCCACACGCTGGTGGCCGACACGGGAATCGTAGGGGCGGTGGAGCGCTCTCTGCCGCGCGGCACGCCCGGCGTGGTCGCGGGCGCGCTGTGCGCCGCGACGTACGTCGCGCCGGAGCGGCGGGCCCCCGGGAGCAAGAACGGCGCGGCGGCGGCCGCCCCGGCCGACGACATGTTCGCCGTCGGCGTGCTCGTGCACGAGATGCTGACGGGGCGCCCCCCGGCCCCCGAATCGGAGCCGCTCGAGGAGGTCCGCTCGGTGCCCCAGTGGCTGGCGGAGTTGGAGCGGCGCTGTCTGGCGCCGGACCCCGGCGAGCGCTGGCGGGACGGTGGAGCGGCGCTCGCGGCCATGAGCTGACGCGCCGCCCGTCAGCCGCTGGCGCCCGAGTACCGCTTGAGCGCGGTGCGCCACAGCAGCCGGGTGAGCGCGAACGCGACGCCCGCCACGGCGGCCGCGACGAGCGCGAACCCGGGCTCGAGTCTGCCCGTGAGTGCCGACGCCGGAATCGTCGTGGTCCAGGCGATCGGAATCAGGTACACGAAGACGAATCGCAGCGCGCCGGGATAGGCCGACACCGGATAGCGGGCGCCCTCGTACACCGCGTCGAACAGCACCGAGAGGTTCTCGACCGACACGAACCAAAACGCCAGACTCATCAGCGCCACCCACAGCGCGTACACGACCACTACGGCAGCCGCAAGAGCCAAGCCGAACGCCGCAAGTTGGACCACCGACGGCACGCGACCCAGGCGGTGCAGGGCGTACCCCGCCAGCGTAAGCCCGAGCACCACGTCGGTGAGTCGCCACACGTCGAGGCGGCGGAACGAGACGAACCCCTGCGCGTCCACCGGCTTGGCGAGCACGAGGTCGAGACCGCCGCTTTTCACCTCTCCCGCGAGCCGACCGATGCCCGGGCGCAGCACGGCTTCGATCACGCCGGTGAGCGTGTTGAACACGCCCAGCAGTACGACGACCTCCCAGTAGTCCCAGTCTCCCAGGCGCGTGGTGTGCCGGAAGAACACCGCCAGCGTGAGCAGCGCCGTGCCGATCCAGAAGGTCGTGCCGAGCAGACTCGCCACGAAGTTGGCGCGGTACTGGAGCTCTTCGGCGACGTTGAGGCGCCAGAGGGCGACCAGAATCCGGATTGCGGATTGCGGAATGCGGAATGTCATGGCCAAGGTCGTGCCTCCAGGCTTGCCTCCTCGCTCGACCTCCCACTGCAATTCCGCAATCCGCATTCCGCATTCCGCACTTGTCACCCCCCTACCGCGCCATAGCGCCGCAACCCACGTGTCCAGGCCAGCCGATACGCACCCACCCATACCGCGAGCCACACGACCTGCCCGACGAATCCCTGCAGCAGCGCCGCGCCGTGCACCGCACCCGTGAGCAGGTCCACGGGGAACGCCAGCATGTAGGGGAACCAGAGAAACCCCGCCACGCGCGCGACGGCGGGGGGGAGCAGGGCGAGCGGCGCGAGCCGTCCGGAGAGGAACAGCGAGATCCCGGCGTGCAGCTCCATGATGGCAGTGGCGCGCGTGGTCCAGAACGCCAGCAGCCCCGTGGCGAAGCTGATGAAGAACCGCAGCGCCGCGGCGAGCAGCACGGCCGCCGCGGTGAGCGCCCACCGGCCGGCCCCGAACGGCAGCCGCACCGCGGGCCAGGCCGCCGCGACGATGAGCCACACCACGAGAATCATGCCGGCCGTACGCGCCTTGTAGGCGAGGTTTTCCGCCACCGCCTCGTGCGCGGGGTGAATCGGTCGCGCCAGCCGGAAGTTCAGCTCACCTTCGCGGATCCAGGAGTCCAGGTACCACGAGTCCCACGCGATGGTGAGCTGGTTCACGAGCATCAGGGCGAAGAAGTAGCGCGCGAAGTCGGCGCGCGCATACCCCTGCACCGGGCCGTCCGCCGCGATCGCCCACCAGATGCCGAGCGCCACGGCCGGCTCGGTCACGCCCCAGAGCAGCCACAGCACGATGGACGCGCGGTACTGCAGGTCCTGCAGCCACGCGGCCCGCAGCAAGGCGCCGTAGCGCCGCAGCCAATCGACCGTCCGGGTCATCGGTCCGCCCCCAACCCCTGGGCAAACGCCTGGCGGATCACATCCTCGATGGGCGGATCCTCGATCGACAGGTCGGCCACGGGAAGCGCGGCCAGGAGCCGGGCGCTGGTCGCGGCCGCCTCGTCGCGCCGTACTTCGAGCACCGCGTTGGGAAAATGGAAGCTCTTGACGGTCCCGAACGCGGCGAGCGTCTCGGCGGTGACACCGTCGCCGGGGCCGAGCACCAGCTCGATCCGCTTGATGCGCGCGATCCGCGCCACCAGGGCGTCGAGGGCGCCATCGTACAGGAGGTGCCCGCGGTTGATGATGAGGACCCGCGACGCGAGCGCCGTCACGTCCTGCATATAGTGGGACGTGAGCAGCACCGTGGCGCCGTGCCGTTCCCGATACTGCGTCAGGAAGCCGCGGATCGCCTCCTGGGCGGTGACGTCGAGGCCCAGCGTGGGCTCATCGAGGAACAAGAGCGGCGGGCGATGCAGCAGCGCGGCGGCGAGCTCGCACTTCATGCGCTCGCCCAGCGACAGCTGGCGCACCGGCTTCTCCAGTACGTCGCGGAGCTCGAGCAGGTCGACCAGCTCCGCGAGCCGCTCCCCGTACGCCGCCTCCGCGATGTCGTAAATGGCGCGGTTCAAGAGAAAGGTCTCTTCGGGCGGCAGGTCCCACACGAGCTGCTGCCGGTTGCCGAGCACCAGGGCGATGCGGCGCTTGAAGTCGCGCCCGCCGGTCCAGGGCACGACCCCCGCCACCTCGACCCGGCCGGTCGTCGGGTACAGCAGCCCGGTCAGCATCTTGAGGGTGGTCGTCTTGCCGGCGCCGTTGGGCCCGAGGAACGCCACGATCTCCCCCGGCTCGATCCGGAACGTCACGTCGCGCACCGCATGGACGTCGCGATAGCGGGGCCGCACCAGCGCCGCGAGCGCGCCCTTCAAGCCCGGGTCGCGCACTTTGACGCGGAACGTCTTGCTCAGCCGCTCGGCCGTGACGATCGGTGGCATGGGTGTGGGGAATCTAGCGAGGGATCTGGCGCGCCCGGCCGACGCCCCCCTACCTTGGGGCCCGGAGGCACTCATGGCCGGCATCGTGCGGCGCGGTCTGTCCATCGCCGTCAAGCTCCCGCTCCTCATCGCGGGTCTGGTGGTTGCCGTGACGCTCAGCTACGGCTGGGCGGCGTATCAGACGGTACGTCGCTCCACGGCGACGGCGGTCGCCAGCCGGCTCGGCACGGTCGTCGACCAGCTCGCAGGCACGCTCAAGGCCTCCCGCGTCCAGCTCCTCACCACCGCCCGGACCGTGGCCGACAGCCCGGCGGTGCGCGCGTACGCCCTCGAGCCCGGTGATTCCCGACGCGCCGCCGCACAGGCGGCGCTCCGCAGCCCGCAGGCCCAGCAGGTCGCCGCCACCGAGCTCTGGAGCGCGGACCGGCGCCGGCTGCTGGCGGTGGGCGACGCGGATCCATGGAGCAAGGAGGCCGCCGCCCGCGCGGTGCTCGCCGCCGCGGCCGGCAGCGATTCCGGCGCGGTCGGCGAGTTCTTTCCGGTGGGGGACTCCCTCGGGTACGCCGTGGCGGCACCCGTCGTCGCCGGGTCGCGCGTCCGCGGCTACGTGGTCCAGTGGCATCGCATCGCGCAGTCGCCGGACACCCGCGAGCAGAACAGTCGCCTGAGCCGTCTCATCGGCTCCGATGCGCACTTCTTCATCGGCAACGCGGCGGATGACGTGTGGACGGACCTGGCCCGGCGCGTGCCTCCACCGCCCGTCGACGTGACCCACGCGAGCGGCGTGCTCCGCTACGAGCGTGCCGGAGCCGGGCCCGTACTCGCGAGTGCGCGCCTCGTTCCGCGGACACCGTGGGTACTGCTGGTGGAGTTTCCGCGTGACGTCGTCCTCGCTCCGGCGCGGCAGTTCCTCGGCCGGCTGATCCTGATCGGCGCGGCGATTCTCGGGCTCGGCCTGCTCGCCGCCTGGGGGGCGAGCCGCACCCTGACCCGACCGCTCGCCCGTTTGACACACGCCGCCGACGCGGTGGCGGCGGGCGACTACGCGCAGCCGGTCGGAGGGCCGCCGCGGGGCGACGAGCTGGGGCGGCTCGCTCGAACCTTCGACGTCATGGTAGCGCACGTGCGGGAGTCGCAACGCGGTCTCGAGGAGCGCGTGCAGGCCCGCACCAGGGAGCTCGAGGAGCGGAACGCGGAGCTCGAGGCATTCGCCTATTCGATTTCGCACGACCTGCGCGCCCCGCTGCGCGCGATGCAGGGCTTCAGCCTGGCGCTGCTGGAGGATTACGGCGACCGGCTCGACGAGGCCGGGCGGCGCTATGCGGAGCGCGTGATCACCGCCGCCCGGACGATGGACCGCCTGATCGACGATCTGCTGGCGTACAGTCGCCTCGCGCGGGCCGAGCTGCGTCTCGTGCCGATCGATCTCGGCCGTCTGGTGCGCTCGTCGCTCGAGCAGCTCGATGGCGAGGTGCGAGGCCGCGGGGCGCGGATCACTGTGGCGGATCCCCTCCCCGCCGTGGTGGGCCACGGGGCCACACTGGGCCAGGTGTTCGTGAACCTGCTCGCCAACGCGATCAAGTTCGTCCCGGCGGGACGCGTGCCGGAGATGGTGGTCCGGGCGGAGCCGCACGGCGGGCGCGTGCGCGTGTGGGTCGAGGACAACGGGATCGGCATCGCCGCGGAGCACCACGAGCGCATCTTTCGAGTGTTCGAGCGGCTGCACCGCGCGGACGATTACCCCGGCACCGGCATCGGCCTCGCCATCGTGCGCAAGGGCGTGGAGCGCATGGGCGGGAGCGTGGGTGTGGAGTCGGCGCTCGGCAGCGGGAGCAAATTCTGGGTCGAGCTTCCCCGCGCGCCACAATTAGGGGCTGCGTGACGCCCACCCGCCTGTTCGCGGATCGCCGACACGGCGTGGACCGACGCTCCGCGGCCCGGCGACGGGCGGTGGCGACGTTCCCGCTCGAGCGCCGCCGCGTGGTGGACCGTCGGCGCGGCGCGGAGCGGCGCAGTACGCTCGAGCGGCGCGGGCGCAGCGTCCGGTTTCCCGCGGACGAATCCCCCGCCGAGCACCTGCGCAACGCACTCCAAGTGCTCGCGCTGATGCACACCGCGGGCGACCCGGATTTCGGGGCGGCACTGAGGCGGTTGCGGCGTGCCCTGGACCTGCTGGAACAGCATCGCGAGCGGTGACGGGGCCTCACGCCGACGCATGAGATGCGGTACGCGAGGGATGAGTGACGCTCACACGCCGCGCGTACGAGCCGTCGGATGCCAGGCTCCAGGCATCGGGGTCGGCCAGCTCGCGCTCGAGGATGGCGTCCAGTCGCTCCCGTGCGGCGGGGTCGTCCACCGGCGTGACCGCCTCGATGCGTCGCCGCAGGTTGCGGGGCCGCCAGTCGGCCGAGCCGATGTAGTACTCCGGGGCTCCTCCGTTTTCGAAATAGTAGATGCGCGCGTGCTCGAGGAAGCGACCCAGCACGCTCACCACTTTGATTCGCTCGGATAGCCCCGGCACGCCCGGGCGCAGCATGCACACCCCCCGCACCACGAGACGTACGTCCACGCCGGCCTGGGACGCGCGGTACAGCGCGCCGATCACACTGCAATCGGAGAGGCCGTTGAGCTTGGCGCGGATGCGCCCGCCGCGGCCGGCGCGCGCGTGTTCCGCCTCCCTCGCGATGAGGGCCAGGAAGCGGTCGAGCATGTTGCTCGGTGCGACGAGCAGCCGCCGGAACGTCGCACGCGGCGCCCGCGAGGACCCGGTGAGCTCGTTGAAGAGCGCGTGCAGATCCGCCGTGATGCGGTCGTCCGCAGTGAACAGCCCCAGATCGGTGTACAGCCTGGCGGTGTCGGGGTTGTAATTGCCGCTCCCCACGTGGGCATAGCGCCGCGTGCGGCCGTCTGTCCGCCGTATCACCAGGGCGATCTTCGCGTGGGTCTTGAGCGTCGCGACGCCGGTGATCACGTGGATCCCCGCCGCCTCCAGGCTCTGTGCCCAGCCGATGTTCAGCTCCTCGTCGAACCGCGCCTTGAGCTCGACGAACACGGATACGTCCTTGCCGCGGGCGGCTGCGCGCCGCAGCGCGTCCCCTACCGGCGACGGCCCGCCGGGCCGATACAGCGTGAGCTTGATCGCGGCCACCGCCGGATCCTCCGCCGCCTCGGCGATGAAGCGCTCGAAGCTGGCGGCAAAACCGTCGTGGGGGTGGTACACCAGGACGTCGCCCGAGTCGAGCGCGTCGAACACGGTGCGCCCGGCCGGGAACGGATCACGGACGGCGAGCGGAGGATAATCCAGCTCCGGGCGGGGGTGACCGGCGGCGAGCTCGGCGAGCGCACCGAGGTGCAGCGGCCCGTCCGCCGCGTATACGTCCGACGGAGCGAGCTCGCTCGCGAGCTCGCTCTCTTCGAACCGCAGCTCGCGCTGCAGCAGCTCGCGCAGCGCCGGCGGCATGGCGCGCTCGACCTCGAGGCGCACCACCGGACCCCATGGCCGCCGCCGCACCTCCTCGGCGACCGCCTGCACGAAGCTCGCCGCTCCGAGCTCGTCCAGCTGAATGTCCCCGCTGCGCGTCACGCGGAAGGCGTGCGCCTCCACGATCTCGCGACCGGGGAACAGCGTCCCGAGATGGGCGCGCACCACCGTCTCGAGCGCGACCACCCCTCCACCGTTGCCCCCCACGGCCAGGAACCGGGGCAGGGAGGGCGGCAGCTCGACCGTGGCGAAGTGCGGCGGCCCGTCCGGCCCGTCCCGCAACATGACCGCCAGGCTCACCCGGCGATCCGCGAAGTGCGGAAAGGCGTGGCCGGGGGCGCGGGTGAGCGCCTTCGGGGTTAGCAGCGACGCCACGTCGTCCGCGAAGCGGCGTGCGAGACCCGCGCGCTCGCCGGGATCGAGCTCGGTCCAGTCGCGGAAGCGGATGCCCTGCGCGGCGAGCGGGCCCTGCACCAGCGCCTGAAAGCAGCGATACTGCCGCCCGATGAGCGGATGCAGGCGGATCGCGATGGCGTCGAGCTGCTCGGCTGGGGTGAGGCCGTCGGGCGAGCGCTCGACGACGCCGGCCGCCACCTGGTGCTGCAGCGAGCCCACGTCGACCATGAAGAACTGATCCAGGTTCGTGCTGAAGATCGCGAGGAAGCGCAGCCGGGCGAGCAGCGGGATGCGGGGATCCTCGGCCAACTCGAGCACTCGGACGTTGAACTCGAGCGAGGAGAGCAGCGCGTTGACGAACTGGTCGGGTGACTGCCGCGCGGCGTCGAGGGCCCGGAGCGGCAGCGCCGGCACCCGCAACTCGCTCAGTGTGAGCCGGCTGCTCTCGTCGGTCGTGCCGGCGACAGGGCCCGTCGGCCCGGCCTGCTCCAGGGGCGCCGCGGACCACTCCGGCACGAGCTCCGAGCGGGCGGCGACCGCCAGCGCCGAAAGCGTCGTCGGATCTCGTAACACGGGGGAGCCCACTCGTGAGACGACGTCCGCGGGGGTGAACCATTGCAGACCGCCGGGTGGCGCCGCGGTGAGGTTGCGCCGCAGGCGCCGCACCAGCCACACCTCGACCGCGGGGCGCCGGTCCGCCGCGCGCACCACGCCGATCAGACGGGTCTCGCCTTCGACGCTCCCGAACAGGCGGCGCATCGCCCGGCGACACGCCTCCTCGCCGCCACCCGGCTCGAGCGGCAGCTCGAGCGCGGCGCCGCTCCGCCACAGCGCCAGGCGCCCGTGCGCGACCGCCAGCACCGCGATCTGCCTGGCCCCGGGCGCCGTGCCGTCCGTCGTCCCGAGCACCACACGGACCGTCCGCGCGCGTTCGACCCGGTCGAGCAGCGCGCGAGTGAGGCCGTAACGCCGCTCGAGCGCTGCTCCAAAGCGCACCACTGGGATCACCGACCAGGCGCACCGGGAAATTGCCAGCTCGCGGAACACGGGCGGCGGGTCGGTGCCGCGGACCGTCACCGTATCGTACGCGATCTCGAACTGCGGCAGCGGCACGAGGGGGAGACGGGCGCCGCGCAGCTCACGCTCGACCTCGAGCTCGCACACGAGCACCAGCCGCCCCGGGTCGATCAGCGCCCGCAGCCGGCGCGCCGGCTCCGCGTCGCCGCGGAATGCCTCGAGCGGCTCGATCTCGACGGCCGGAGCAACGTATCGCACCGCGCCCATGTCGAGGGCGAGCGTGCGGCGATCGTCCACATCGAAGCGCATGGCGCAGGTGATGCCGCGCCGCCGCAGGTCGCCCGCCGGCGTATCGAAGTACAGGTCGCGGTGAAACGTGCGCCGTGGCGGTCCGGCGGAGAGGCCGAGCGGCAATGGCGCGGCGACGAGCTCGGCCAGGCGCGCGGCGCTCGGCACGTCCCAGCGCAGCTCGCGCACGGAGGGCACCTCGCTCAGCCTCCCCGGCACGCCAGCATGAACTCGCGACGCGTGCGACCCGGGTCGTTGATGGTCTTGAAGAATTCGTCGTAGTAATCGAGCGCTTGCTCGATCCGCTTGGCCTCGAGTCCCTCGGCGCTCATCCCGCGGTACAGCGCGTAGATCGTGTCCTTCCGGGCGTTGAACCGCGCGAACAGCGGGGCGAGCTCCTGCGGTGAGCGGCACGTACCGCGAAACAGCCGCTGACGCACGGTGCGGATCTCGAGTCGCGAGTCGGGTGTGGCGTAGGGTGTCCAAATCACGCCCGACCAGTCGAAGTCGTAGGGGACGGGATACACGACGCCGGACGAATCGCGGATGAGCACGATGTTGTGTAGCGCCGTCACGGCGAAATCCGTGTTGCCAATCATGTACTGGAACACCATCGCCAGGCCCGTCTGATCGAAGTTCAGCTCGTCTTGGGACACGCCCTTCCGAGCGAATACCTGCATGTCGTTGCGCCGGGCCATGCGGTCGTCGTCCTCGACGAAGAAGGCGCGCCGCGTCTCGGGTGCGTGTTTACCGGTTGCGTCCACGTAGGTGACGCGTGTCAGGCGCGCCCGGAAGCTCCGATCGGTGAGCAGGTTGTAGATCTGGTAGATGAGATACTCTTCCAGCGTGTAGTTGGCGTACGTCTGGCCGCCGCGACACTGCACGGCGAGCTTGAGGCTCCCCTGGTGGGCGAAGGGCGTGTGCGCCGTCTGCTCGCGGTTGAAGACGATCTTGAGCGGCGGATACTGGCAGCGCTCCAGCCGGAAGTGCCCGCGCGTATGCAGCTGCACGTCCAGCGCCACGGTGTCGCCCGCCGGGGTGGCGTAGGACAGCACGCCGGGGTGGTTCGGCTTGTCGTTGCCGCGGTTTTTGCCGATGGCGCCGAAGTCGGCTTTCAGGGTGAGATCGAGCGGCTGCGTCGCTTCGAACAGGCGGTCCGGGGCGCGCGCCGGGATGGAGTCGGGTGGCGCCTGGCTCGCCGACGCACCCGTGGCGACACACACGCCCACGAGGGCGGTGAGCGCAGCGCCGCACTTGCGCTTCACCCGGTCGAAGCTCACCGAGCAAGTTTACGGGTGGTGCGAACGGCTCGCCAGCCGTTACCCCGGGCTTGCGCCTGGGGTCGGTCCGACTGTTTCGTCAAGCGTCTCGGGGCCAGGAGCGGCAGTGATGCGCTGGATCGGCGGTGTGGCGGGCGTAGGGCTGCTCGCCGTGGTCCTGTGGGACGCGTTCGAGACCATCATCCTGCCCCGGCGGGTGAGCGGGCGGATCCGTCTCACGAAGATGTTTTACCGGTACACCTGGGCGCCGTGGCGCGCCACCGCGCGGCTGCTCACGGGCCGGCGCCGTGACGCCTTTCTGTCCTTCTACGGGCCGCTCTCGCTCATCGCACTGCTCGCGCTGTGGGCGGTGGGCAGCGTCTTCTCGTTCGGGCTGCTGCAATGGGCCGCGGGGTCGGCCATGACGGTGGCGGGCGAAGGCGGCACCGGGTTTTGGACGGACGTGTACATGAGCGGCACGACCTTCTTTACGCTCGGCCTCGGTGACGTGGTGCCGCGCAGCGCCCTTGCGAAGACCCTCACGGTCGTGGAGGCGGGCACCGGGTTCGCGTTCCTCGCGGCCGTGATCGGTTACTTCCCGGTCATCTACCAGGCGTTTTCGCGCCGCGAGGTGGCG
>Ga0209156_10002257_pt1 | contig 15160 bp, 18 predicted proteins | sample GraSoiAngelo_124_FD_185881 | JGI IMG/M metagenome (GOLD analysis project Ga0209156, IMG submission 185881) | Grasslands soil microbial communities from the Angelo Coastal Reserve, California, USA - 14_0927_05_20cm (SPAdes) (version 2) | ecosystem: Environmental > Terrestrial > Soil > Grasslands...
CACCATCGAGCTTGCCGTTGCAGAAGGCGCAAGTGCGGTACATGAGCGTCAGTCGTAAGCCGTAAGTCGCAAGGCGTAAGTTAAGCGCGCGGCTTACGGCTTACGGCTTACGGCTTGCGTCTTGCGGCTGCGGAAAGCGGTCGACGCCGAGCGGTGCGATCTCGACGTCGGTCGCGCCCTTGGTGACGAGGTCCGCGATGATCTCTCCCGTGAGCGCCGCGAGCAGGATGCCGTTCCGGCCGTGCCCGGTGGCGTACCACAGCCGCTCGACATCGGGGTCGCGCCCCAGGATCGGCCGGCCGTCGGGGGTGGCGGGCCGGAGGCCGGCCCAGACGCGCTGCACGGCTTGGGTGAGCAAGGCGGGGAGCAGGCGCACGGCGCCGCGGAACACCTGGGCGAGGCCCTCGTTCGTGACGTGCGCGTCGTAGCCGGCGCGCTCCATCGTGCTGCCGAGCAGCGCCGCTCCCGCGCGTGCCAGGACATACCCGTGGTCGTGGTAGAGAATGGAAGGCGGGCAGCCGTCGGGCCAGGCGGTGGCCGCCATTTGACCCCGCAACGGCTCCACGGGGAGCGCCCGTGGGATGCCCTGGATGCGCGGGGACCAGACACCCGCCGCCAGCACGGCGTGGTCTACGGGGGTGGTGCCCGCGGCCGTGACCACGCCAGTGACCCGGCCCTGCGCCACCTGGATCGATTCCACCGGCTCGGCGTGCAGTGCGGCGCCGAGGCGGCGGGCGTCCGACAGGCAGGCGCGGGTGAGCGCCTGGGGGTCGAGGGCGCCGTCCTCCGGCGCGAACAGGGCCCCCTGACACTCGGGGGCGGCCCCGGGCCAGCGCTCGCGCACCTCGTCGGCCTCGAGCCAGTCGCACCGCAGCCCCGCCTGGCGCTGCCGGGCCACTTCCTCCTTGAGGCGGACCGCCCCGGGCTCGTCGAACGCGACCGCGGCGATCCCGGACCTCCAGAAGCCGATGTCGATGCCGGTCGTTTCCCGCAGCGCCGGGGCGAGGGGCTCGTACAGGTCGCGTCCCCGCACCGACAGGGCCACCAGTGCGTCATCGGGAGGCTCGATTTGGGGAGCCAGCATGCCGGCCGAGGCGGGGGACGCCGCGGCCGGGTCGGGGCCGGGCTCGAAGATGGCGACTGCGAGGCCCCGCAGCGCCGCCGCCCGGGCGCAGGCGGCCCCGATGGCGCCGCCGCCGATGACGGCGACGTCGGCGCCGCTCACGTGCTGGCGCCCGCGTGAAACCGGCTGCTAGATTGCGTCGTACGGCCCTCGCGTCGGGGCTCCACGGAGGTTGACCCCATGTTCCGCAGCATTCTCGGATTCGCCATCTTCGCCGCGCTCGCGTTCGTGGCCTTGAACATCTTCTTCGGGCTGCTCGCGGGCTTCGTCGGGATCGCCTTCTGGATCCTGAAGCTCGCCGCCATCGGCTTCATTCTCTACTTCGCGCTTCGGCTCGTCAGCCCCGCCACGGCGGACAAGATCCGCGAGATGATCAAAGGCCGTCCGGCCGACGCGTAGCTAGCTCGCGTCCAGCTCGCGCAGCACCGCCCACGCGAGCAGCGGGATCAGGATCTCGTGGTGGCCGGTGAGCTGGACACCCCGGCCACCGGCGAGCGTCGGGCGCTCGACCACATTCATCCGCGGGCGGTAGTGGCGCTGCATGTCGCAGTCGCACGCCGTGAACCCCGTCGGCTTTCCCCCGCTCAGATTGCGCGCCACCGTGAGCGCCTTGAGAAACACCTCGGGCATCACCACGGCGCTCCCCAGATTCAGCACCACACCGCCGTCGTCGAGCGCCGGCAACGACGCCGCGAGCCGCTTGAAGTCGCGGTGGCTGGTAGCGCCGAGCGCGGCGCCATCGGCGGTGGGGTGCTGGTGGATGATGTCCGCGCCGACGGCCGCGTGCACCGTCACCGGGACGCCGCGCTCTCGGGCGGCGAGCAGCAGCGACGCTTCCGGTGCGGCGAGCCCGGAGCGACTCTGCAGCGCCTCCACCAGCGCCTCGCCCATGCCCCGGCCGGCCTGCGCGCCGCGGGCGATGGCCGCGTTCATGTCGCGTCCCGTTTCCTCCACCATACCGAACGTGCCGTCGGCCAAGCCGGCCGACACGTCCTCGCTCGTGCCGCCGTAGGCGGCGAGCTCGAAGTCGTGGATGGCGGCGCTGCCGTTGAGCGCGAGGTGCGTGATCACGCCGCGCCGCACCAGCGCCGCGAGCAGGGGCCCGAGGCCGACTTTGATCACGTGGCCGCCCAGCATCACGACCACGCCGCGCCGGCCGGCGGCGCGCGCCACCACGTGCGCGACCTCGCGCGCGTCCCTGGCGGCGAGCACGTCCGGCAGCGAGTCCCAAAAGGCGGCGAAGCTCCGGTCGGCGCCGGGCGACTGCGCGAGCAGGGTTGGATCGACTTTGTTCGGGCGCTGCGCGATGGGAACGGTCTTGAGTCGCGAAAAGTCCGCTTCGCGGTAGTCGGTCATGGATGCTCGGACGCGGGGGCGGAGTACTCCTTGAGCTTCAGCGTCACCTGGCCGAATGAGAAGTTCGACTGCAGCGCGAGCATGATGCGCGGCTGCTCGTCGGAGAGCCACATGCGGGCGTCGGCCTTCTCGGCGAAGATACCGCCGCCGTTCGGGATGCGCGGGCGGATCACGATCGCGTTCCACTTCTTGCCCGCGACGCTGACCCGATCGCGTTTCAATACCTCGACGATGACCGGATTGCGCTCGGGCCGGAAATAGCGCCGGTACTCGTAGCGCTTGCCGATCTCGAGCGGCACGGTGCGGATCCAGTAGAGGAACGCGGCGTCGTCGAGCGGCTCGGCGACCGTCGGTGCCGCGCTGTCGCGCCCCGCCTCGCGATACATCCCGGAGGCGGGGTAGAACTCGAACTTCCGCTCCCACGCCTTGCCCTTCTCCTCGGTCTGATTGAGAAATCGGCGCGACCGGAAATCGCGGCGCCCCACCCACGACTCGAGGTTCTGATGAATGTGGTACCACAGCGCGCCACCGTCGATCAGGAACCGGAAATGCACGGCCTCGACGGCGCGGATCGTATCCACGCCCGCCACCTCCATGGTGGCCGTGCCGACGCTGAACGGCCCGTACCGCGCCCCATAGACGAGCCGTTCGCCGACGGGGAACGGGACGGCCATGGCGGCCGGCACGACCGCGCCGATCGCGACCGTGCCGACCGCCCGGCTGGAATCCGGGCGAGCCGTATCCGACTGCGCGCCGAGCGAGGCGGCGATCACGAGCAGCGCGGCCGCGGTATGGGCGGCGCGAATGATGGGACGCGCCCGCCACGCCTCGAGCAGTTGGCGCCACGGCCGGACCCGCGACGGCCGCTGCACCAGGTCGTAGCGGACGGCCGCGGGAACGGTATCGAGGCGGCGGGCATGGCGCCTGAGCCGGGCAACGAGCTCCGCGCTCGCGCACCACCCGTCGGTGAGCAGCAGCCGCGTGCCGTCGCTCCGCAGCGACTGCCGCAACACGATCAGGCGTAGCGCCACGAAGCCCGACATCGGGTCGCGCAGCCCCGGGAGCCCCAGTACGCGCGGGGCCCACCGACGCGCCAACCGCAGCGCCCGCGACGCCCGCCCTCCGTCCCGCTGCTCCACCTGCTCGGCGACGACCAGGTCCGCCCCCGACTCGAGCCGCTTGACCATCTCCTCCATGCTCTCGGGGGAGTGGGCGAAGTCGGCGTGCAGCGTGATGGCACAGTCGCGCTTGGGCCGGTCGGTGCGCTGCAGCGCGAGCCGCAGCAGCTCCTCCAGGCTGCGGGCGTAGCCCTGGCGGGCCCCCTCCCCGTGCGTCACCACGGTCATGGGCAGCACCTTGGCGTAGGACGCGAGCACGTCGCGCGTCTCGTCGGTCGAGGCATCGTCCAGCACCAGCAGCTGATACTCGCGCGGGAACGCCGTGAACACCTGGCGCACCTTCCAGAGCACCAGCCCTGCCGTGCGGGCTTCGTTGTGGATCGGCACACAGACGTAGATCATGGCCCTCCAATCTAGACGAGCGAGCGATACACGGCCAAGACGCCGGCGGCCATGGACGAGGCGGTGAACCGCGCGGGAAGGGGGACAGGGGACGGGTGGTCCAACGCCGCCAGCACCTTGCGCGCGAGGGCGTCGGCGTCGCCCACGGGAGCGAGCCAGGGCTCGGGTACCATCTCCGGGAGGCCGCCGGCGCGGGTGGCGACGACGGGCTTGCCGAGCGCCAGCGCGTGCAGCACGACGGTTCCCAACCCCTCCTCCTTCGACGACATGACGAGCACGTCGGCTTCGGCACGCGGTCGGCGAGGCCGAGCTGCGCCAGCCCGGCCTCGAGCGAGCCGCGCAGCTCGCCCTCGCCGGCGATGACCCAATGCAGATCGGCGCGGCCCGCGCGCGCCGCGCGCGCGGCCCGGATCAGCGTGTGCTGGTCCTTGTGATCTACCAGAGCCGCGACGTTGGCGGCGAGCGGCGTGCCCGGCGACAGGCCGAGGCGGGCGCGCACGTCGAGCGGTGTGCGGGCGGCGCGCCGCACCTCGTCGGGATCGATGCCGGATGCGACGACCGTGATATCGCGCGGGGCGACCCCATCGGCCACGAGCACCGCCCGGACGGCTTCCGAAATGGCGATGATGCGGTCGGCCCGGTGCCACACGCTGCGCGGGCGCACGTGGAAGTCCACGCGCCGCGTGGCGACGAGCGCCGGGTCGCCGGCCCCCCCCCCCCGTCCGGACAGGCGGCGCATCCAGTACGCGAGCTGTAGCGCGTGACTGTCGTGAGCATGGAGCACGTCGGGAGCGAAGTCGGCCGCTTCGCGATACAGCCGCCACAGGGCACGGGGGTCGAGCGCCGGCCCCCAGGGCACTTCTCGGACGGTGGCGCCCTCAGCGGCGACCCGGCGCGCCAGCTCGCTGTGGCGCTTGGTCACGAGCCGTAACCCGACCCCGTCCGCCCGGGCGAGCTGCCTGATGAGGAGTCGCACCTGATTCTGACCGCCTCGGTACTCCCGGCCCGAGTCGATGTGCAGGACGCGCACGTCCGCTCAGACCGGCTGCCTGGCGGCGTGGCCGAGGGCGGCGCGCAGCTCGGCCAGGGTGAACGGCTTGTGGAGGTAAGGTCGACCCAGCCCGTCGAGGAACTGCAGCGTGTCGCCGCGCACCGTGTCGCCGGTCGCGAAAATAATGCGCTCGGCGACGCGCGGATCCTGGCGCGCGAGCTTCATGTACATGTCGCGTCCGGAAAGGTGCGGCATCCGCAGGTCGCAGATGATGACGTCGAAGGGACCGGCCAGGGCGCGCTCGAGCGCGTACGCACCGTCGCTCGCCACCTCGACGGTGTGGCCCCAGCTCTCGAGCGTGGCCCGCATGTAATGCAGGATGTGCGGCTCGTCGTCCACCACGAGGATGTGCAATGGCTTCGCTTCGCCCCGCGGCGCGGGCGCCGGCTCCGTCCGCACCGCCGGGACGCCGACGGGGAGCTCCACCGCGAACGTCGCTCCGCTGCCGGGCCGGGTCTCCAGAGTGATGCGCCCTCCGTGCTCCTTCAGGATGCCCTGGCAGATCGACAGTCCCAACCCCGTGCCCTGGCCCTCCGGCTTGGTCGTGAAGAACGGCTCGAACACCCGGAGGGCGACGTCGTCGGGCATCCCGGGCCCCGAGTCGGTCACGCTCACGGCGATGACGTCCTGCGCCCGTTTGGCGCTGATCCAGATCCGGCCGGAGGGCGCGTCGCTGGCGATCGCCTGGCAGGCGTTGTTGATCAGGTTCACGAACACCTGCTTGATCTGGTTGGCGTTCACCTCGACCTCGGGGAGGCCGGGCTCGACGTCCAGGGTCGCCTCTACCTTGTGGGCCATCAGCTGGTTGCGGAGCAGCACCAGAGTGGAGTCGAGCAGCGGCTGGATCGGCTGGCGCACCCGCTCGCCCTCCTGGCTGCGGGCGAACGACAGCAGGTTCTTGACGATAGTCGCGGCGCGCTCCGCCTCCTGCCGGATCACCTGGAGCGGCTCTTCCAGCGACGCCGGGACCCCCGCTTCGGCCAGGAAATCGCTGAACCCCACGACGGATGCGAGCGGGTTGTTGAGGTCGTGCGCCACGCCCGCGATGAGTTGACCGATCGCCGACATTTTCTCAGACTGTATGAGCTGGTCCTGGAGGCGGCGCCGGTCCGTATGGTCCTCGAACACGAGCACCGCGGAGCCGGGCTCGGCCATGGGGATGGTGGTGAGCAGCAGCGCCCGCTCGCCCGCGCGGATCTCGACCGAGGTGGCGGAGGGCTCGGCGATGGCCCGCGCCACAGGGTCGGACCAGGCCGGCGGCAGCAGACCGAGCCAGGGGCGGCCCGGGATCGCCGTGACGGGCATCTGGATCAGCTCGGCGAACACGCGGTTGGCGCGGCGCACGGTGCCGTGCGCGTCCACGATGCAGATCGCCTGGGAGATGGCGTCAACGGTTTTCTCCCATTCGCGCTTGGCGGACGAGAGCAGCTCGACCAGCCGCGCGTTCTCGAGCGCGATGGCGCCCTGGGCGAGGACCAGCGACACGACGGCCAGCTCTGCGCCGCCGAGCGCGCCCGCTCGGTCGCTCGAAACCGAGACGGCTCCCATCGTCCGGCCGCCTGCGACCAGTGGCGCGCCGATCCACGAGCCGGGGGCGTCGGCGCCGAGGTCGACCCCGCGGCGGCGCGCCTCCTCGCGGACGTCCCGCGGGGCCGCGAGCGGTCCGCGCCGCAGGGCGAGCTGGAGCAGCGGGTCGTCGGTGCGCGCCGGCACGGCGTTGGTGTCGTAGGTCACGGCGAGCTGGTTCGATTCGGCATCTAGTAGAACGACCGACAGGCGGTCGGGTTTGAGCAGCTCGGCGAGCGCGCGCGCGACCAGGTCGATCACGCTGGCGGGCCGAAACGCTCCCGCGAGCTCCTGGGCGAGCGTGGTGAGGCGCGCCAGCAACTCGACGCTGGGGCGTGGGGTAGCAGCCCTAGAGGGAGGCTTCGGCATGATCCTGGCCAACGTGCGTGGTCGCCTGCGGATTCAGGACTTCCGGCTGGTCGCGCTCGCGCTGGCGCGGGGCGACGCCGGGCGCCGCGCCCGCTACGAGCGGGTGCTGCTGGAGCAGGGCCCCGACCCGCTGCTGGACGAGCCCGGTTTGCTCGAGGCGTTGCTCGCGGTGCGCACGCTCGCAGTCCCCTCGCCGCCCCTGTTCGCGTACGTGGCGGTGCGGCACACGCTGCGCGCCGCCGCCGTCGACGACCGGGAGCTCGCGGACTATCTGGCCGCGTTGCTGCTCGAGTTCGGCGATCACGACCGGCATACCCGCATCCGCCGGGCCGACGACGAAAGCTACGGCTATCTCGTCGACATCGTGGAGGACCTCACCGGGCTCGACGACAGCGGCGAGCGGGGACTGCTGTTGCGCGTGCATCTCGGCAATTACAGCCTCTGGTTCGCCGGTCTGTTCCCGGATTACATCGAAGCCCGGCGCAGCCGCAAGGGCGGGCCCGACCTGCCGTACTACGACGAGGTGGGCCGGCAGGGGTATCGGCTCGCCTCGGAGCACCGCCTGGCCGAGCAGTTCGGTGTCGCCAGCATCTACCGCACCGCCGCGGAACGGTTCCCGACGCTGCGCGTGGCGTTCAACCGGCTGAGCGACCGGGTGTTCTTCCGCAACTTCACCACGCCGGAGAAGATACTGCGAAACCTGTAGGTCATTCGTCCAGGAACCGCGTCGGCAGCGTCGTCGCCGCCTCCACCAGCTGCTCGGCCGATTTCACGAACCGCACCACGATCGGCAGCGAGCCCTTGAGGCTGAGCTTGCGCTGCATGATCCCGGCAATGGGACCCAGCTCCTTGCGGATGACGCGTTTCCAGTGTGCGTAGTCGCCGCCGATCACGAATGCCGCCCGCTCCGCTTCACCCTGTGAAACGACCTTCGCCTCCCGGCACGTCCCGCGCTCGAGATCGAGCCAGATCCCGACCGCTTCCTTGATCCCGATCTCCGGCTGCGGGTTCACCACCAGAGCCACGGCGCCGTGCGTCCAGTCGAGCGACGCGGCCCGGTACCCTTCGCTCGCGTTGATCGCGGCGCCGTAGGCGCTCACCCATTCGGGAGAGGGGAACGCGAGGCTCACAGGATGGCCTCGGCGAAGCCGCGGAACAGGGCGTCCTCCGTGTCGTCTTCCGGATGCCACTGGACCGCGAGCGTCCACGGCGCCGCGCGGTGCGCGGGTTCGACGCCCTCGATGACGCCGTCTTCGGCCCACGCGGTCGCCCGCAGCGTCGGGGCCAGCTCGCGGATCGCCTGATGGTGGCGGCTGTTGACGCGCGCCCCGACCGTGCCGAGGGTGCGATGCAGCAGGCTCTCCGGCTCGATGCGCAGCCCATGACGGGCGGCGGCGGCGCTGTGATCGATCGACCCGCCGCCGCGCTCGCTCGCGAGATCCTGATACAGGGTCCCACCCAGGGCGACGTTCAGGATCTGGATGCCGCGACAGATGGCGAGGATCGGAAGCCGGCGGCGCTCCGCGCTCGCGATCAGCGCCAGCTCGACGGCATCGCGCGCGGCGTCGGTTTCCCCGAGCTTGGGGTGGGGCGGCGCACCGTAGCGCGACGGCTCGACATCCTCGCCCCCCGTGAGCACCAACCCCTGGACCCGGTCCAGTGCGGCGCACGCGGCCTCGGGGTCGAGGACCGGCGGTACGAGGAGGGGCACGAGGCCGGCGCGCGTGAGGGCGCGCACGTACGCGATGTTGAGGGCGACGCGCTCCCGACCGCCGTCGGTGCGGCGCGTCGCGCTCACCGCGACCACTTTGGTCACGGCGTCGAGGCGGGGGAACCCAGGAGCGGGCAGTGCGGGTTGGAGACGCTTCGCCAGTCCACCCGGACGCCGTACAACGGGATCGTCTTGTCCCCCCCGCTCACCGTTCCCAGCTGCGGATACGACTTCGGTGGCCGTTGTCCCTCGTACAGCAGCAGTCCCTGCGCGCGCTGGGTCGAATCGTCCACAACGAGCAGCGCGTAGACCGTGCTGTCCGACGGATACGGAGGAAAATTGGGGCCCTGGTACGCCATGGCGAGACGCTGCCCGCTGTAGGAGATGGCGACCGTGCTCTGCTGCGCATTGCCGGCGACGCGGGCGGGGAGCGAGCCGGGCAACCCGCGCGGCGGCTCGGTGAGGACGAAGGGCAGGAACCTCAGTTGATCTTGAATGAGCGAGGGCCCGATGAGCTGTGCCATGCCGCAGGTGGGCGAGTGCGTCCGATCGCGTCCGCCGCACGATAGGGCCAGAGACGTCGCGAGGAACGACGTCACGTTGAAAAGCGTCGCGCGCTTCACCGTGGCGTCACCACTTCGAGTACCGTGGTCGGGTCCGGGGCGTCGCGCGGAACGCGCCGGAACTCCAGGCTGTCGGCGTCGGGGACGAACGGCGTCCCGAGCCGCAGCGTGTCACCCACCAGCCAGGCGGCCGTCTTCGCCTCCTGAGACACGGGGTGGTCGAAGTCGGCGCCCAGAATCCAGCGGCCCGTTCCCCGCAGCGGGCCGCCGCCCAGCTTGGTGCGCTCGGGCTGGCCGAAATAGCGGCGGTAGAGCGAACCGGTGAACCACCCGCCGGTGTGCGACTCGAGTGACATGCGGATGTATACGGTGGAGTCGAGCGGGAGGGCGCGCGTGGTGGCGGAGTTGCCCGCGCGGAAGATGCGCGTGAGCAGCCACGTGCCGTCGAGCGGCGTGCCTTGGGCGGTCCAGAGCAGCACCGTAGCGACGACGCCATAGGGATGGATCATCGGCACCAATCTAATACGTCCAGGTCAGGACAACCGATACGGTTCGGACGGGCTCCAGCGTGCGGGGGACCAGATTGTAGATGTAGTTGAGGGCGTTGGCGGCGACCAGGCGCGCCATCAGGTCCCCGCGCTGCCAGCCGACCCGAAGGTCGAGCACCTTGGCCGCCACCCGCGGATCGCCGCCGAAGACCGCTTCGAGCTCGATGCGCTCGATGCGACTCGAGTAGCGGAAATCGCCGCCCACCGACAACGAGCGCCACCGGTAATCGGCGCTGAGCGTGAGGAGATGCTTGGGACGAAATGCCAACACGGCGCCATCCGCGAGGTCGCGCGCGTCGAGGAAGAGATAGGCGATGGTGCCGGTCAACGGGGGGATCGGCCTCACGGTTAGCGAGGCGTCGAGCCCGCGCAGCCGGGCGCGGGAGACGTTCTGGATCTGGATCTTTTGTACGGTATCCTTGGTGGTGCTGTCCACGACGAGCACGAAGCTTGGCTCGAGCAGCCGCCGCGTCTCGGTCCAGAACAGCGCCGCGTCGAGCCGGCCCCACGAGGACAGCGTGGTGAGGTCGCCCAGCTCGAACGACCAGGCCGTTTCGGGGCTCAGGGCGGGATTCGGGATCACCTGAAAGCCGAACGCCTGCGTCGTCACCCAGCGCTCGGCGAGCGTCGGCGCGCGGAACCCCCGACCCACCGACGCGCGCCACGTGCCGAGCGGCGTGGGCAGGACCGCTCCGAGCCGCGGGCTCGCCTGGGCCGAGGGAGCGGCGCCGTCCAGCGCGAGGCCGTCGAGCCGGGCGCCTGCCGTCAACCGGAGGCGGCCGATGCGCTGCTCGGCTTCCACGTAGGCGGCGAACTCCGCCTGCGTATGGTCGCCGAAGATGTCGCTCGTGACGCCGGTGCGCGCACCCTCGGCGCCGGCGATCACGACGCGGTCGTCGTCGGACGTGTGCAGCGTGCCGCGTAGCTCCGCGCCGAGCCGGTTCGAGACGGACCAGTCGTCGGGCGCGTAGTCCGTGAAATGGCTGCGGAGCCACGAGCCGCGCGCCATCCAGGCGAAGCGGGACGACGCCGTGCGGTCGAGGGTCGCGAACAGATATCCCTTGTCCGAGCGCGTATAGCTGCCCCGGCTGGACGTGTCGATCCGGAAAGGCTGGAACGCCTGCCCCTGCAGGTCGCACTGACCCGGTCCGCACCAGGTCGGAAACACCTCGTACTGGTGGCTGGTCCAGGCGCCGGAGGCGGTGACCCGCGTGCCCGGCGCCGGCAGCCACTCGGCCCGGCCGGCGGTCTCCCATTGATCACTGGCGTCCTGCTCGCGATAGCCGTCCGAGTGGCGGCCGCCCAACGTCAACGCGCCGCGCAGCGCCTCCGTGCCGTACGAGCCGGTGAGGTCCACGCCGCCCAGGCCCCCGGTGGCGTCCCGGAACCTCCAGACATCGGAGGGGGGATTCGCGTACCAGCCCCCGGTGGCGCGCGCCCGCCCGTGGACGCCGACAGGGAGGTCGCGGGTGATGACGTTCACCACGCCACCGAACGCGGCGGACCCGTACAGCGCCGAGCCCGCACCCTTCACGACCTCGACGCGCTGCACGTCGTCGAGCGGGATCATGTCCCAGTCGATCCCACCGCGATCGCCCTGGTTCGCCGGCACGCCGTCCACCAGCAACAGCACGCGCGACCCCAGCCCTTCGACGAAACCGCTCGAGCCCCGGATGTTGACCTGGCCGCTGAGAAACTGCACGGCGGGAGCCTTGCCGACGGCCTCGTCGACCGTCGTGACCGCCCGCCGGGCGAGATCGGAATCGGTCACGACGCTCACACTGGTGACGGCCTGATCGAGAAACTGGGAGCGCTTGGCCGCCGTCACGATGACCGGATCCTGGAACATGGCGCTCGCGCGCAGGGCGACGTTCAGCGCCACCGAATCACCCGGGCCGACGGTCACGCTGTCGAGCACCGGGAGAAAACCCACTCGACTGGCGCGCACCACGACGATCCCGGGCGAGACCCCGGCGATGCGATACCGCCCATCGGCGCGGGTCAAGTCGGCGAGCGGGGTGCCGGTCACGCGGACGCGAACGTACTCGAGCGGGGCGCCGCCCGAGTCGGTGACGCTGCCGTACAGGATCGCCGTCTGGGCCCCGAGCGTGCGCGCGACCAGGAGCGGCACCACGGCGGCAACCCGGAGGCTCATGGACACGGCGGCGCGTAGTATCGGCACGGCGGGTGCATGTGGTCGAAGTCGATCACAAAGTCGATCGCCTGGGCCGGCTGCGACAGCACATTCACGACCCCCGGCCGGGTGGTATCGGCGGGATCGCGATAGTAGCCGGTTTCCCGCAGGGTGGAGTCGGCGTTGCTCAGCGTGAACCCCTGCTTGACCCACACCGCCACGACCCACTCGTACCGCCCGGACTCGACCGGGATGCTGTAGGGCGCGGTGACGCCGCCGAGCGGCAGCTGCTGCAACGACTGGACGGGCGGCTGGAAGGTGAAGAGGCTGTCGCGCGAGTGCGGGAATGTGCGGTAGGCGACGACGTACACCGCCAGCGTGCTGTCGGGGACGGCGCCCCGGTAGGTGACGACGCCGCCGATGCCGGGAGCGGCCGGCGTCGGCTGCAGCCCGCCGTTACAGGCAAGCGCGGCGGCGACGAGGCCTGCGCGCGCGACGCGACGCGACATGCCTGCAATGATCGAAAGGCCCGCCCGGGCAGTCAACTTGACCGACGTTTCCGCGGGGAATACGTTCTAGTCCGTCATGCCGATCTACGAGTACCGCTGCACGAAGTGCGAGACGCGCTTCAGCCAGCAAGAGGAGATCGAACAGCACGGCCGCACGCCGCCCGCCTGCCCGCAGTGCGGGTCGCCCGCGGTGGAGCAGGTGCTCTCGCCGTTCTTCGCCAAGACGGTCCGGAAAAGCTAGCCCCCGTGTTCGAGCGTCTGCGGGATGCCCTGCGTGCCGCCCTCGACGCGGCGACGCCGCCGGGAGACCTGCGCGACCTGGCGCGGCAGATGCGAGAGGCCGTGGTCGAAGCGAAGGTCGCGGTGGTCGAGACCGGCGAGGCCGTCGCGCGCACCGAGCGCGAGCTCGCGCAAGAGCGCCAGCGGCTCGCGGATGCGGAGCGACGCGGCCGGCTCGCGTCCGAGATCCAGGACACGGAGACCGTCGCCGTGGCCGGGCGGTTCGCGGCGAAGCACCGGGAGCGCGTGGGCGTGCTCGACAAGAAGCTGGCGGCGCTGCGGGACGAGCTCGCCCTGTACGAGCGGGAGCTGGGAGACATGCGGGCGCAGCTGGCGCGCGCGGAGCAGGATCGTCCGGTCACGGAGGCGGAGCGCTCCGCGGAGCGCGCGTGGCGCGACCTGCAGGCGGCGGGGGGGTCGCGCGACGAGGCGGACCTGCTCGACCGCGCCACGCGGGAAGCCGCGGCCGACCGGCAGCTGCGCGAGCTCAAGAAAAAAATGAAAAAGAAAGAGTAGCGGCGCCGGCCATGAGCGTGGTCCGTCGGGTGCTGGAGTGGTTCCGCGTGGCATTCGGTCCCGGACCACGGACCGACGGGCGGCGCACCGGAGGCACGATGGATATCAAGCGCGACCGCATGGTGTTTCTCGGCTACGGCAAGTATTGGCGCTCGGACGCCATCATCGGGCTGATGCCGATCGAGGAGGATCGCGGGCCCAAACGGCGGACCAACGTGTTCGTGGAGGGTCGCGTGGAGCCGATCGTCGCGTCGCGCACCGAGCAGAGCATTCTCGACGACATGGGGGCGAGCGGGGGCGGCCTCCAGGCGCTGCGGGAAGCGGTCACCGAGCTGCTCGCGGCATTTCACGCGTTTTCCCCCGCGCTGCGCCGGGTCCTGCAGGACGAGCATCACTTCGACGTGGAGCAGTGGGAGCAGCGGATGGGGGAGCTGCTGCGCGCACCTCAGACGCCCACCCCGATCGAGCAGAACGAGCTCTTCGACTGATGGCCGACGCCGGCTGGTTCGGCCATCCCCGCGGCCTGTCCACACTGTTTTTCACGGAGATGTGGGAGCGCTTCAGCTATTACGGGATGCGGGGCTTCCTCATCCTGTACATGACGAAGGCGCTCGGCTTCACCGACCCGCACGCGGGCGCCGTGTACGGCAATTACGTCGGTAGCGTGTGGCTCGCCGCCATCTTCGGCGGCGTCATCGCGGATCGCTGGTTGGGCCATTACCGCAGCGTGTTGCTCGGCGGCATCGTCATCGCCCTGGGCCACTTCACACTCGCGCTGCATGCCCTGCCGTTCTTCTACGCCGGCCTCTCGTTGATCGTGCTCGGGACCGGGTTGCTCAAGCCCAACGTCTCGACGTTGGTGGGCTCGCTGTACGAGCAGGGCGACGAACGCCGCGACGCCGGGTTCTCGATCTTCTACATGGGGATCAACCTCGGCGCGTTGCTCGGCCCCCTCGTCGCCGGCAAGCTCGCCGAAGCAGTGGATTGGCATCTCGGGTTCGCGTGCGCCGGGGTCGGCATGACGCTGGGGTTGGTGCAATACGTACTCGGCCGACGCCGGCTCGAGCCGGCGATCGAGCGTCTGGCGGCCCGACCTGCACCGGCAGCCGTGAGCCCCGGGCTTGCGCCCGGGGTCAGTCACGGCGGCTTCACGGCCGCGGACTGGAAGCGCATGACGGCGGTGGTCGTATTCTTCGCATTCGCGTCGCTGTTCTGGGGCGCCTACGAGCAGGCCGGGTCCACCCTCGCGCTGTTCGCCGATCGCTACGTCCACCTCGAACTGCTCGGCGTCACCCTGTATGCGTCGTGGTTCGTATCGGTCCAGGCAGCGTTCGTGATCCTGTTGTCGCCCGCCTTCGCATGGCTGTGGGTAAAGCTCGGACCGCGGCAGCCGTCCTCCCCCGCGAAATTCGCGCTCGCGCTGCTGTTTGTGGGCCTGGCCTTCGTGCTGCTCATGCCCGCGGGGGCGATCGCCCAGGGCGGGGTCCGGATCAGCCCCTTGTGGACCGTCGCCGTCTATTTCATCGAGGAGCTGGGCGAGCTGTGCCTCAGTCCCGTAGGGCTGTCCGTGGTCACCAAACTCGCGCCCAAGCAGGTGGTCGGACTGATGATGGGTGTGTTTTTCCTCTCGAACGCCCTGGGCAACAAGCTGGCCGGCTGGTCGGCGGGGTTCATCAGCACGACGCCCCTTCCCACCCTGTTCGGCGTGACGGCGGCGGTGACGCTGGGCGCGGCGGTCGTCATGTTCCTGCTCATCCGGCCGGTGCAGCAGCTGATGGGGGGCGTGCGCTAAGGAACGTCTGCACAAGTGATCGTGGCGCTGGGGGTCGGGGCGGAGGGCGCTTTACACGCGAGGGCGCCACGAAGGCGGACTCGGAGGCGCGGAGCTGGCTCGGGCAGGCACACGTCCCCGTGG
>Ga0209156_10002261_pt1 | contig 15143 bp, 17 predicted proteins | sample GraSoiAngelo_124_FD_185881 | JGI IMG/M metagenome (GOLD analysis project Ga0209156, IMG submission 185881) | Grasslands soil microbial communities from the Angelo Coastal Reserve, California, USA - 14_0927_05_20cm (SPAdes) (version 2) | ecosystem: Environmental > Terrestrial > Soil > Grasslands...
GCTCGAGTCGCGCTCATCATCAAGACGCTCGGGCGTTTGATGGCGCACCCGCCGCCAGATAGGTGACGCCTTCGTGCTACGTCTTGTGTTACGTCTTTGTGTTACGTCTTTGTGTTACGTCTTTGTGTTACGCCTTTGTGCTACGCCTTTGTGTTACGTCTTTGTGTTACGCCTTTGTGCTACGTCGTCAATATTGCCCGAGGTATCTATCGAGCTCCCATTCGCTGACCTGCCCGATATACTCCTGCCACTCCTCGCGCTTCGCCTCCACGAATCGCTCGTAAATGTGGGCGCCCAGCGCGTCGCGGATGACGTCGTCCTTCTCGAGCATGTCGAGCGCTTCGTGCAGATCGCGCGGCAGCTCGTCGATGCGGTACTTGCGCCGCTCGCGAAAGCTCATGGTGAAGATGTTTTTGTTCACCGGATCGGGAGGGATGAGCTTCTGCTTGATGCCGTCGAGGCCGGCGGCGAGCTGGACCGCGAGGGCGAGGTACGGATTCGCCGAAGGGTCCGGCATCCGCAGCTCGCAACGCGTGCCGATGCCGCGGCGATCGGGGATCCGCACCAGCGGCGACCGGTTGCGCTGGGACCAGGCCACGTTGGTCGGCGCCTCGTACCCGGGCACCAGCCGTTTGTAGCTGTTCACCAGCGGATTGGTCACGGCGCAGAAGCCGCGGGCGTGCTTCAGGAGCCCGGCCACGTACTGGATCGCGGTTGCCGAGAGCTCCCACTTCCCGGCGGGATCGTGAAACGCGTTCTTCCCGCCCTTGAACAGCGACTGGTGCGTGTGCATCCCGGAGCCGTTCTGTCCGAAGATCGGCTTGGGCATGAAGGTGGCGAGGAAACCGTGGCGGTACGCGACGTTGCGGACCATGAACCGGAACGTCGCGAGGTTGTCCGCAGTCTCGAGGGCCGCCGCATAGCGGAAATCGATCTCGTGCTGGCCCGGCGCGACTTCGTGGTGGCCCGCCTCCACCTCGAACCCCATCGAGACCAGATCCCGGATGATCAGGCGCCGGATCTCCTCGGCCCGGTCCACGGGGGTCTGGTCGAAGTAGCCGCCGTGGTCGTGCGTCTCGGTGGTGGGCTCGCCGCTCGCGTCGAGCTGGAAGATGAAGAATTCCGCCTCGGCCCCGGCCATCATCTCGAAGCCCAGCGCCTTCGCCTCCGCGATCTGTCGCTTCAGCGCCTGCCGCGTGCACCCCGCGAACGACGATCCGTCGGGGTTGTAGATGTCGCAGATGAGCCGGGCGATGCGCCCCCCCTCGTCGTCGTACGGCAGCACCCGGAACGTCTCGAGGTCGGGCTTCAGGACCATGTCCGACTCCTCGATCCGGACGAACCCCTCGATCGACGACCCGTCGAACATGATGTCGCCCTCGAGCGCCTTCTCGAACTGGCTCTCGGGCACCTCGACGTTCTTGTTGACGCCCAGGATGTCGGTGAACTGGAGGCGCAGGAAGTTGACCTCCTGCTTCTTGCAGAGCTCGAGCAGCTCGCGCTTCGTCGCGCCGGTGGTCTTGAGAGCGGTGGCCATAGAGACGAAGAGGATGTAGAAGACGGTAGAAGGCGGTAGAGGACTGCGCAACCTCTACCGACCTCTACCGTCTTCTACCGTCCTCTACCCCGTCTCACCTCAGACGTCGTAATACAAGAAGAATTCGTATGGATGCGGCCGCAGGGCGACGGGGTCCACTTCCTTGGCGCGCTTGTACGCGAGCCACGTCTCGATCAGATCGGGCGTGAACACGCCGCCCTCGAGCAGGAAGGCGTGGTCCGCCTCCAGCGCCGCGAGCGACTCGTTCAGGGAGCCCGGCGTGTTCTTCACATGCTGGCGCTCTTCGGGCTCGAGGTCGTACAGGTCCACGTCCATCGGCTTGGGCGGCTCGATCTTGTGCTTGATGCCGTCGAGGCCCGCCATCAGCAGCGCCGCGAACGTCAGGTACGGGTTCGACGACGGATCGGGCGCCCGGAACTCGACGCGCTTCGCTTTGGGCGACTTGGAATAGACCGGAATGCGGCAGATCGCCGAGCGGTTGCGCTGCGAGTAGATCAGGTTGATCGGCGCCTCGTACCCCGGCACCAGCCGCCGGTAGCTGTTGGTCGTCGGCGCCGCGAACGCGAGCAGCGCGGCCGCGTGCTTGATCAGCCCGCCGATGTACCAGCGCGCCGCATCCGACAACAGGGCATACCCCTTGGCGTCGAAGAACAGGTTCGTCCCGTCCTTCCACAAGCTCATGTGCACGTGCATGCCCGAGCCGTTGTCCCCGAACATCGGCTTGGGCATGAACGTCGCCGTGTAGCCGTTCTGATGACACACGTTCTTCACGATGTACTTGTACATCATCAGCTGGTCGGCCATGCGCGCCAGGGTCGTGAACCGCATGTCGATCTCGGTCTGCCCCGCTGTTCCCACCTCGTGGTGATGCACTTCGACGTCGACCCCCGACGCGATCAGCGCGAGCATGATCTTCGAGCGCAGGTCCTGCAAGCGGTCGACCGGCGGCACCGGGAAGTAGCCCTCCTTGTGCCGCGGCCGGTGTCCCTGGTTCGGGCTCCCGTTCGTCCCCGAGTTCCAGATCCCCTCCTCGGAGTCGATGTGGTAGTAGCCTTCGTGCGCGTTCTGATCGAAGCGCACCGAATTGAAGATGTAGAACTCGGCTTCGGGCCCGTAGTACGCCGTCGTGGCGATCCCCGACTTCACCAGGTGCTGCTCCGCCTTCTGCGCCACGTAGCGCGGATCGCGCGAGTACCGCGCACCCGTCACGGGGTCGGACACGTCACAGGTGAGCGACAGCGTCGGCACCTCGAGACACGGATCGACGAACGCGCTCGCCGGGTCGGGAAACAACAGCATGTCGCTCTCGTTGATCGCCTGGAACCCGCGGATCGACGACCCGTCGAATCCGATCCCTTCCTTAAAGAGGTCCTCCGTGAGCTCCTTGAGCGGAATCGAAAAGTGCTGCCAGGTGCCCGGCAGATCGGTGAACCTCAAGTCCACGACTTGGACCCCGGCGTCTCGCGCCTTGCGGATCACGTCGACGACCGTCGCGGTCGCAGGCTTGCCCGCCTGAGGGGTAGTGGTGGGCTCCAACGTCGCGGTCATGGGTCGCTCCTCAGAGGGCTCGGTTCACTCACGCACGTGCACGCTTGATGCCACGAACGACGCGAGCCCCGCGCCCGGCCGGGCGCGATGGGCTCGCAGCAAATTCCCCTATCGGTGGTTACGGCAGGCATGCGGGAAGGTACTGAGGCCGTTGCACGGTGTCAACCACTTCGTGTCGCGAGCGCAACATTAATACATCGCCTAGCACGGCCGCGCGGTGTCTAGACGCCAGATGCACAATAAAATGTGCAAAAACTGCACGGTTCTCAACACGGCCGTGTCAGCTATTCACGGCCTCCACGAAGTGCCATAGCTCGACGGCCGAAAATTCCCCGAAGCGCTCCTGGACCTCGCGCTCCGACCACTCCAGGAAGATCCAACTCGTGGTGCGGTGCCGCTCGCCGCTCGCGAAGTGCAGCCGCCCCCGCACCGCCCCGGGCCCCACTTCCGGGTCGGGCTGTACCTCCATGAAGACGTCCCATCGCTCATCGCCACGCTTCAGCTCGCCCATGTGCTTGGCGCGGTCATGCCCGGGAAACGGAGCGCTCATGGGCCGTCGCACGACGCCACGACGCCACGTGCCACGAGCGTTCGCGTTGTACCTCGTGTAACGTGGCGTCGTACCGTCGTATCACGGGTCATGCCGAGTACACTACGCTGCCCTGAGACTTCCCGCCAGTTAGATTTCCCGCCCTCCATGAACTGTCATGCGTGCGGAGCGGCGCTCGCGGCCACGGCAAAGTTCTGTCACCGGTGCGGCGCCCAGGTCAGCGGCGCCGCGGCCGCCGGCTGGCGAGCCGGGCTTCCCTGGGGCGTGGCTGGGGCGGCGGTGGGAGCACTGGTTACCGTGCTGGCGCTCCGCATCGGTGCCCCCACGGGAGGCGGGACGAGGGAAGGGGGAAGCGAGTCGAGCGATGACGCATCCCGCTTCCCCCTTCCCGCTTCCCGCCCCACGCCTCCCGATATTGCACAGATGTCTCCCGAAGAGCGCGCCACCCGGCTGTACAATCGGGTGATGTCGCTCCACTCGCAGGGGAAGGCCGACAGTGCGGAGTTCTTCCTGCCCATGGCACTGCAAGCGTACACCATGTTGCCCGCGCTCGACGTCGACGCCCGCTACCACGTCGGCGTTCTCGATTTGACCGGCGGCAACACCGCAGCGGCCCTGGCTCAAGCCGACACGATCCGGCGGGCGGTGCCCACGCACCTGTTCGGGTTCATGCTGCGCGCCCGTGCTCTCGAGCTGACGCACGACACCCCAGGCGCCCTGCGCGCCTACCGCGCCTTCCTGCAGAACGAGACGGCCGAGCGGGCGCGGCGGCGGCCGGAGTACGGTGACCACGCGCAGAACCTCGATTCCTTCCACGACGAGGCGAGGCAGGTGACCGCCGGCAAGTCGACGCGTGGCCGCTGAGTCCCCCCTTCCCCGCCCGCCGCTCCGCACCATCCACCTGGCACACAGCCCGGACGCCGACGACGCCTTCATGTTCTGGGCGCTGGCGGCCGGAAAGATCGACACCGGCGGCCGGCGCTACGAACACGAGCTGGGCGACATCGAATCGCTCAACCGGCGCGCGTTACAGGGGGAGCTCGAAGTCACGGCGGTCTCACTGCACGCCTACGCGTACCTCGCGCAGCGCTACGCGCTGCTCGCCCATGGGGCGAGCTTCGGCGACCGCTACGGGCCGCGGATCGTGGCGCGCGCCCCGCGGCCAGCCGATCCGCGCGCGGCGCTCGCCGAGTCCACGGTGCGCGTTGCCGTCCCCGGCGAGCTCACCACGGCGTTTCTCGGCCTCAAGCTGTTTCAGCCCGCGGCCCGGTACGTGGTCGTGCCGTTCGATCAGATCGAACAGTACGTGGTGGCCGGCGGGGCGGACGCGGGACTGCTGATCCACGAGGGCCAGCTGACCTACGCCGACCGCGGCCTGCACCTCTGGGTCGACCTCGGTGAGTGGTGGCACGCCGAGACAGGGCTGCCGCTGCCGCTCGGCGGCAACGTGGTGCGCCGTGACCTCGGGCAGGCCCTCATGCGCGACATCGCACGGGACCTGAAGGCGAGCATTCAGTACGGCCTTGCCCACCGTTCCGAGGCGCTGGCACACGCGAAGGGCTACAGCCGCGGGCTCGACGACGCCCGCACCGATCGCTTCGTCGGCATGTACGTGAACGCCTACACCGTGGACTACGGAGAGACCGGCCGCCTGGCCGTGTCGGAGCTGCTGGCGCGGGCACATCGGGCGGGACTCATCCCGGCCCCGGTCGAGCTCACGTTCGTCGCGGCGGCCTGAGCGCCGCCGCCCGGCCGGGACTATCCAGACGCACCGGGCGGCGCCATTATCCCGTCAATCACCCAAGGAGTCGCGAGAGTGGCCGACATGGCGGGGCCCGTTCAGATCCTGGTCGTGGACGACGAGGAGCCCATCCGGAACGCCCTCAAGAAGTTCCTGCAACAGCAGCAATTCGACGTGTATGCCGCCGGCTCGGGAGACGAGGCGCTGCAGCAGCTCAAGCGCCATCGCATCGCCCTCATGCTGTGCGACATCCGCATGCCCGGGACGAGCGGCGTGGACCTCGTGCCCGCCGCGATCGAGATCGAGCCGGAGCTGGCGATCCTCATGCTCACGGCCGTCAACGACGCGACCAGCGCCGCACTGTGCATGCAGCGTGGAGCCATGGACTACCTCACCAAGCCGATCGAGCTGGCCGACCTGGGCCGCGCCGTGCAACGCGCGCTCAAGCGCCGCGAGATGCTGCTCGAGAACCGCCAGCTCAACCAGTGGCTGAAAGAGGAAGTCACCACCCGGACCGCCGAGCTGCAGCGCGAGCGCACGAAGCTCGAGCGCCTGTCGATCGCGACACTCGAGGCCCTGGTCAATGCCCTCGAGGCCAAGGACCCCTACATGCGGGGCCACTCGGCGCGCGTGGCCGACCTCTCCGCCACGGTGGCCCACCACTTGGGCATGTCGGAAGAGGACGTGGAGCTGGTGCGCATCGCGGGCCGGTTGCACGACATCGGCAAAATCGGTACGCGAGAAGCGGTCTTGAACAAGCAGGGCGCGCTCACGCCGGAGGAGTTCGAGCACGTGCGGCAGCACGTGATCATCGGGTCCCAGATCCTTGCCCCCCTCACACACCTTGGCGACATCATCCCGGCAGTACGGCATCACCATGAGCGCTTCGACGGGACGGGCTATCCGGACGGGCTGCGCGGCGAAGCGATCCCGCTCTCCGCGCGCGTCATCGGGGCCGCCGAGGTCTACGACGCGCTCACGACCTCGCGGGCGTACCAGGAGAAGATGACGCCGGACAAGGCCATCGGCCGGATCGCCGATCTCGCGGGGACGGTGCTCGATCCCGCGGTGTTCGAGGCGCTGTCGAGCGTCGTGGCCCGGCGCCGGACGCTGGTGTTCCTCGACGAGGGCGGCGTCACCAGTACCGACTGAGCGGTCCTCCCCCACCCCTGTGCTGATCGCCGTCACCGGAGCCAGTGGATTCGTGGGACGGCACGTCACCACACTGCTCGCGCATCGCGGCCATCGCGTCCGCGCGCTGATCCGGAGGGACGGCCGCCGACGGGCGCTCGACGGACTCCCCATCGAGCGCACGCCCGGCGATTTGGCGGACCCGGCGGCCATCACGGCGTTGACCCAAGGCGCCGACGTCGTGGTGCATCTGGTTGGGATCATCGTGGAGCGGGGCACAGCGACGTTCGAGGCCGTGCACGTCGAGGGCACGCGGCGCCTGCTCACAGCCGCGCGCGGCGCGGGCGTCGGCCGGTTCGTGCACATGAGTGCGGTAGGTGCGCGTGACGAGCCGCGGGCAACCCGCTATCACCGGACCAAATGGCGCGCGGAGGAGCTGGTGCGGGGCTCCGGCCTGTCGCACGCCATCTTCCGGCCATCCATAATCAGCGGTCCCGAAAACAAACCGATCCGCACGCTCGCCCGCCTGCACCGTTGGTCACCCCTCGTGCCCGTGTTCGGTGACGGCCGCTTCCCGACGCAGCCCGTCTGGATCGACGACGTCGCCCTCGCGTTCGCTCTCGCGGTCGAGCGTCCCGCGCTCGAGGGCGCGTTCGAGGTCGGGGGACCGGCGGCGCTGACCTACGAGGAGTTCGTGCGCGCCATCGGCCGGGCCGCCGGTCATCCGCGCCCGCTCGTGCACGTGCCGCTCGCCGTCGCGCGCGCGGCGGCCGCGGCACTCGGCATGGCGGGGCCCCTGGCTCCGCTCACCGCGGACCAGCTCCAGATGCTGGTGGAAGGCAGCGCCACTCCCGCAAACGCGCTCGAGTCGGTGTTCGGCATTCGGGCGCTGCCTTTCGAAGCGGGGCTGGCGCGATACCTGGGCGGGGGACGGCGATGACGCCGACGCGGTGTGTGCTACTCGGCGCCGCCCTCTGGTGCGGCCCCGCTGTGGGGGCCGCACAGGCCGCCGGGCGCGATTCCCTGGTGTACGTCCTCACGCCCGCGAGTCGCTTCGAAGTGAAAACCGGCAAGGCCGGGCTGCTCGGGTTTGCGGGACACGGGCATGTCGTCCGTGCCCGCGCTTGGTCCGGGCGGATCGTCTATTACCCGACCAGCCCCGCCGACTCGCGCGTCGACGTGGTCGTACCCGTCGACAGCCTCGAGGTGGTGACGCCCCCCGACACGGCCGAGATCCGCAAGGTCGCCGAGACGATGCGGCGTGAGGTGCTCCACCCCGATCGGTATCCGATCATCACATTCGTCTCCACGGCGGTGACGCCCACGGGCGACGGGCTCCAGGTGCAGGGACGATTGACGATCGTCGGACAAACGCGCGACGTCGCGATGGCGGTGCGGCTGCAGACCGCCGGTGACACGCTGCAGGCGACCGGGCGTTTCTCGGTGAAACAGAGCGACTTCGGCATCAAACCGTATCGTGGGGGCCCGGCGGGGACGGTGCGAGTCGCCGATCGGGTCGAGTTCAACGTGGCCGCCGTGGCGCTCCGCTCTCTCCCCCCCTAAAAAAACCAGACCCGGGGCTTACAGCGCCCCGGGCTGGCGGTCGGGCGAAGTGGCCGTCACACTTCGGCCGCGACCCTTGTGATGCTCTGCCTGTTGTCGTACGACTGAGGGCGACGGATGTTTCATCCGCCACGTGTGTTTGATGCTCTCCGCCCTGCCAATGGTTGCATTGCCCCTACCAGCGCTTCACCCGGCCCAGGCGGGACAGGGTGATCGTTTCAGAACGCACACCCCGCCGCAGCACGACCTTGGTATTGGACACGCCCCACGGGAGCCCGATCGGGTCGAACACCACCACGGGGGTCGACACCTCGAGGGTGACCCCGTGCCGATCCGGGCCGGGCCAGCGCTCCAGAGGCGCCCAGGAGTCCCCCGCCCAGCGGTCGATGCGGAGGGAATCACGCGCGATGACCAGCCGGCGCCGGCTGCCCTGCATGATCGCGGCGTTGCGGGTCACCGCGACGGCGGCGGTGACGTCTTGGGCGGCGGTGTTGACGGCGATCCAGTCCCGCAGCCCTCGCAGGCGGGGGAGTGTGATCGCCGTCACAACGGCCAGAATCGCGAGCACGACCGCGAGTTCGGCGAGTGTAAAGCCCCGGCGCATGGGCCGAATAAGGGGAGGGAAAGCCTCCCGCGTGGCATCCGAACCGTGCGGCGAATGGCGAGAAAACGCGGGAATTGCGGCCTAACGCGGCGCCATGGAAAACACTATGTTCCGACCCGGCCGCGCGTTGCACCGAGGCATGACCCCTGCCTTGGGCCTGGCTTGGGACACGACCAGCCAGTCTGACTGGGAGACCGACCGGATGCCGGCTTCGCGCCTGAAATTCGAATCCTTGCCTCACGCGATATTCCTGCAGCGTGTGTCGGGCCCTGGGGGCGCGACTTCGCTCGAAGCGCGCCTCGGCCAGGGCGCGTTTCTCGCGCTGCGGCTCGTCGATTTACTCGCGCCGGACCGCGCGTACGTGTCCGCTGATGCGTTCCACTACCAGTGGATCGCGACCGACCGCTTCTGCGCCGAGCTGCGGGGAGCGGCAACCGAAGGCGCGCACGTGCACGGCATCGCCGAGAGCACGGCGGACGCCCATCGCCTGGGCGACATCCGGCTGATGGCACCCGCGCTGTTCGCGTATGCGCACTTCCTCGAGGAGGAGTTGCGCCTGGAGGAAGCGGTCGACGTGCTGACGACGCTGCTCGTGGTAATCGCGAGCCGTTTGTCGGCCCGGGACGCGGTAGCGGCCCGGCTGCGGTTCGCGCGCGCGCACCGTAAGCTCAACCGGTTCGACGAAGCGGAAGCCGCGTACGCGGAAGCGGGTGAGATGGCGAGCGCGGCCGGCGACCGCTATTCGGCGCTGCTCGCCCGCATCGGCGTCGCGAACACGATCCTGGGCCGCGGCAATCTCGCGGAAGCGGAGCGGAGGCTCCGGGGGATCCTCGCGGACGCGCACGCCGCGGGCGAGCGGGACGCGGAAGCGCGTGCGGAGCACGGCATCGGCGTCGCGCTCCATTTCATGGGGCAGGCTCCCGACGCCATTCCCCACATCTGGCGCGCCTTCGGGCTCTACGACGAGGACGACTCCCGGATGCGCGCCCTGAACGACGTCGGGCTGATGCTCCTGACCTTGGGCGACGCAATGGGTGCGGAGCGAGCGCTGTCAGAGGTCGTCCGCCGCGGCGGGACGCCCGACAATACCAGCAACGCCTTGGTCGAGCTGATGCACTCGGCCTCGTACCGACGCGATCACGTCGGGTTCGCGCGCTGGCGCGAGCGCTGCGACGAGCGCCTGGAGCACATGCCGCCGAACATCCTGGCGGATTTCTACCTCAAGCAGGGAATCGGGCAAGCGCGGTTCGGCAGGTTCCGGCGCGCGGACGCCCTCTTGAACCAGGCGCTCGAGATCGCCGGCGCGGCCGGGCTACACGAGCTGGAGTTCCGCGTCGAGCGGATTCGGAGTGGGCTGTCGGACTGCGAGCGGGTGCTCGCCGTGGAACCGCTCGCGACGGAGAGGGCGGTGCAAACCGACGAGCTGCGCGCAGTCGCAGCGTCCCTGGCGCAGCTCGTCGGCTAGAACGGACTCTTGATTGTCGTTACTTGCAGGTATTGCTGTTCTGAACGTCGCAGCCGTGGCGGGGACCCGTGGCATCGGCACACGCGACGGTGGAGAGGGCGAACGCGACGACGAGCAACGCGAAGAGGGCGCGAATACGGGACATTTGACCTCCGCAACCGTGTGTGGTGACGACGCAACAGGACACATCAACCTCGGAGCGGAAGCGTCCGTTTCTTAGGGTGTTTTTGCGGCATCGTAGGGCGATTTCGCGACTTTTGGGGGTTTTAGGGGATTCATGCTCGTCCTAGCGGCCGTCCCTGACGTCCAGTTCCACAAGCTGCGCCGCACCGCCGGAGGGCGCTTCAGTGTCGTGCACACGCTGAGGTGGGACGACGTCCTGACGGCGATTCGCGGGCGCCCGGTCGAGCTCGCCGTCGTCGACCCCCTCTTGTCCGGCGAGGCGCGCTCGCAGGAGATCGAGCGGCTGCGCGTGCTGTTCCCCTCGCTTCCCCTGATGCTGTACACGACCCTCACTCCGCGGACGGCGGGCGTGCTGCTCGCGCTCGGTCAGCGGGGCATTCAGCACGTGGTGTTCGCGAACTACGACGACCACCCGACCCGGTTGCGAGAGGTGCTGAGTCAGGAGGAAGCGCGCTCCTCGTCGCGGCAGCTGCTCGACCAGCTCGCCGACGCTCTCGCGCCGTTGCCGAGCGAGCTCCGCTGGGTGCTGGAGGAGGCGCTGCGCGCCCCGGGACAGGTGCAGACGGTGAGTCAGGTCGCCGTGCGCGCGCGCGTGGACCGGCGCACGTGCGAGCGCTGGTTCACCCGAGTGGGGCTGCCGTCGCCCCGGCATTTCCTCTCGGCCGCGCGCGTGCTGTACGCGCATCGCCTGCTGCAGGACCCCGGCTTCACCATCGAGGACGTGGCGAAGCGGCTCGGCTACGCGCAGACGAAGACGCTGCAGTTGCACGCGCGCGCTTACCTCGGCCTCACCGCCGGCGAGATGCGGCTGTCGCTCAGTCCGGACGAGGCGCTGGCGCGCGTGGTGCGCCGTTTCCTGACGCCCGCCAGCGCGCGGGCGTCCGTCTCATGAGCGAGCATCCGCGCACGATCCTCGTCGTGGACGACGAGGCGCCGCTGCGCCGCGTGCTGGAGCGCTCGCTCACGCGGGCGGGCCATCGCGTGATCGCCGCGGGCAGCGCCGAGACGGCGTATCAGCTGCTCGCGTCCGCGCAACCGGACGCGCTGCTCTTGGACATCCACCTCCCCACCATGTCGGGCCTGGCCCTGTACCTCGCCATCATCCACCGCTGGCCGGCGCTCGAAGGGCGCATCGCGATCATGACGGGGGATGCGGAGGCGGAGGAGGTGCGCAGCTGGCTCGAGCGCCACCGCTGCACGGTCATCCGGAAGCCGTTCAACCTGCACCAAGTCACGGATTGGCTGGCCGCCGTGTTCCGGCTCGCCGACGAGCGCGGGCGGGGAGGCGCAGAGGCGTGACGGGCGCACCACACCACGAGCCGGTGCACGTGCTGCGGGAATACCGCAACCTCGCACCCTGGAATCTCCGCGACCTGGCGGCGCTGGTCGGCGCGATCCTCGACGCCTCGGCGATCACTCCGATCAACGCGGCGGCGCGCGCCCAGCCGAGCGAGCGGACCATCCGCTTCTATGTGACCAAAGGCTTGGTGAGTCCCCCCGAGGGGCGGGGCACGGCCGCGACGTACTCCTATCGTCACTTCCTCCAGCTGCTGTGGATCAAGCTCCGGCAGATGGAGGGAGCCACCCTGGCGGCGATCACCAAGGACATGCAGGACCAGACGGGCGACGTGCTGGAGCGACGGGCGGCACAGGCGCTGGGCGCTTCGCTGCCGGTGCCGGACCAGCTCCCCCTCAAGAGCAAGGGCGCTCCGCCACGCGGGAAATCGGGACGAGCGTTGACCGCGTGGATCGCGCGCGACGCGACCCGCGACCCCGACAGCGCGAGCTCCTGGCGCCGCATTCCGATCGGACGGGGCCTCGAGCTCCACATCGAGACCGCCCACCCCCTGGCACGGCTCGGGCCCGACGACCCGGCGGTCGCGGAGGCGGTGCGACAGGCGCTCGCGAAACTCCTCCCGCCCAACACCGCGTAAGAGGACTCACTTCGACACGGAGCTCACATGGCGCCGCTCGCATTCCTGCTCGTTCTCGTCGTGGTGGCAGCGTGGCTCATCGCCGCGTACAATGGGCTCATCGCTCTCAAGAACCAGACGCTCAACGCCTTCAAGCAGATCGACGTCCAGCTCAAACGCCGCCACGATCTGATCCCCAACCTGGTGAACGCCGTCCGGGGCGCGATGGACTTCGAGAAGTCCACCCTGGAGGCCGTGATCCAGGCCCGGAATCAGGCGGTCAAGGTGAACGCGACGGGCCCCGAGGGCATCAAGCAGATCAGCCGGGCGGAAAATGCGCTGTCGTCCGCCCTGCAGCGCCTGATGGTCGTGGTGGAGCAGTACCCCCAGCTCCGGGCCACGGGCAACATCGGCCAACTGCAGGAAGAGCTCACGTCGACCGAGAACAAGGTGGCCTTCGCCCGGCAGCTGTACAACGACACGGCGACGCAGTACAACACGAAGCAGCAGCAGTTCCCGACGAGCTTCGTCGCGGGGCTCGCCAAGGCGCAACCCGCCGACCTGTGGGAGATCGAAGACCAGGGTGAGAAGGCCGTGCCGCAGGTCGATCTCTCCCTCAAGCCGAAGACGTGAGCGACGAAGCCTCCCTGAATCTCTTCCAACAACAGGACGCCAATCGCCGGCGCACCGTCGTACTCGTGGCTGGCTTCGTGGCCTTCTTCGCCTGGCTGGGATTCGGCGGCGACTACATCTACTACCTCATCACCCGCGATGCGCCGCGCCAGGCGTATCACCACGCCTTTCCCTGGTTCGGCATCGGCCTGTCGCTCGCCGCCGCGGCGATCGCCTGGTACGCGTACCGGACCGGGCCCCAGAAGGTGCTGTGGTCCACGGGCGCCCGGGAGATCGTCGACCCCCGAACCGACAAGGAGCGGCAGCTCGTCAACGTGGTGGAGGAGATGGCGATCGCCGCCGGCGTCCCCCGTCCCCGCATCTGGATCGTCGACGATCCCGATCCGAATGCGTTCGCGACCGGCACGGACCCCCTCCATTCGCACATCGCGGTGACCCAGGGCGTGCTCGATCTGTGCACGCGCGACGAGCTCCAGGGAGTCGTGGCCCATGAGCTGGGACACGTCAAGAACCTGGACGTGCGGCTCATGACGATGCTCGCCGCGCTGGTCGGAGCCGTGGCCCTGATGCACGACGGGACGTCGCGCGTGCTGCGACCGGGCGGCGGGTCGAGCGACGAGCGGAAGCCCAGCCCGCTGGTCCTCATTCTGCTCGTGGTGTGGATCGTCTCGTGGATCCTGGCTCCGATCATCGCCCAGCTGCTCGCGCTGGGCGTGAGCCGGAAGCGGGAGTACCTCGCCGACGCGATGAGCGCCCAGTTCACGCGCAACCCGCTCGCGCTGGCGAGCGCGCTTCAGAAAATCGAGGGCGCGGAGGCCCCGACCACGCATATCAAGCGCGGGGCCGCCCACTTGTGCATCGCGGATCCCCTGGGGCGACGGCTGACGAGCCACGAAGGGCTGTTCGCCGACGCCCTCGCGACGCACCCACCCATGGCCAAACGCATCGCGATCCTGCGCGGGATGGGATACGCCCAACTGAAACAGGAAAAGCGTTAAAGGCCAAGGCGTCACGCAGAAGCGTCACGCGACGGCGTCGAGAGGAGACGTGCCACGCCGCGCTCCGCGCGAGCGATCTGGTCGATCACGTGCAGCAGCAGCTCCCGCACCATGAGCTCGCGCGTCCCGAGCCCGGCCAGGCGAGCCGCGCACCGCGCGGCGGCGAGGGCGTGGCGGACTTCCGAGATTTGCGCCTCGCGTCGCCGCGTGACCGCGTCCGGCATCCGATACGTCGGGGACACAGCGGCGAAGCTAGGGACGCCTCGCGACCGGCGAGGCACCCTTTTCCCCCGCACGCCGTCGCTTTTTAGGCGAGCTCGGTCTCGAGCTTCAGCAGTCGCCAGCCGGTCAGCATCGCCCCCAGCAGCAGCACGGGGAGCACCTGCAGCCCCTGCAGCGCCAGCCCCGCGGCCACCGCTTGCTCCGGCGCCACCCCGAACGGCAGCAGGCCCACCACGAGCGCGGCCTGGGTCACACCGACGTTGGCCGGCGTGGGGCGCAACACGCCGCTCAGATTCGCCGCGATGAGGGCCGTAAACGACGCGGCCAGGGACACCGGAAGGTGGGTCGCGCGCAGCACGAGATGGTAGGTGGCCCACTGCGTGGCCCAGTTGTACAGGGCGAACAGCGTGGGCAGGAGCAGCCGCCCGCCCCGCCCCATGGTGCGCAGCACCGCCAGGCGGGCGGCCAGCGCGGATGGGAGCTGCTCCGCGAGCCAGGACCAGCCGCGCGCCCAGGCGAGCAGCAGCACGACGACCAGCGCCAGCCCCACTCCCACCTGTAGCGCGCGCAGCCAGGGCTCGAGCTGGAGCAGGCTGGGCGCCATGATCAGGAACACCGCCAGCGCGAGCGCCTCGGCCAGTCGGGTCCACACCACCGACGACACGGCGGCGGCGATCGGCACGCCCGCCCGCTGTGCGATCACGTGCACGCGCGCCGCTTCCCCCGCCACGGCCACCGACAGGTCGTTCACCGCGGCACCCACGAGGTTCGCCTCCTGAGCGTGGCGCCAGCTGTGCGGCGCCGCGGGGTTCAGCACCAGGTGCCACCCCCATCCTTTGGCGACGAGCGACGAGAGATTGGCCGCCAACGCGATGGCGAGCAGCAACGGGTTGGCGCCGAGCAGCGCCGCGAAGGTGACGCGCCACGGAAACGCCGTGAAGAACTTGAGCGCGAAGCCGACGCCCACGAGAGCCAGGAGCCACCACACCCAGCGCCACCGCCTCGACATCAGGCGACCAGCTCCGTGAGCGAGC
>Ga0209156_10002264_pt1 | contig 15135 bp, 12 predicted proteins | sample GraSoiAngelo_124_FD_185881 | JGI IMG/M metagenome (GOLD analysis project Ga0209156, IMG submission 185881) | Grasslands soil microbial communities from the Angelo Coastal Reserve, California, USA - 14_0927_05_20cm (SPAdes) (version 2) | ecosystem: Environmental > Terrestrial > Soil > Grasslands...
GATGGTGATCGCCGGCGTGTTGGATGCCCCCGAGCGGCTCGGCAGGAAGCGAATCTCGCGCGTGCTGGTGGCCGGATCGAGCGCCCGTTCGAACGCCTGTTTCTGCAGAGCGGTGATCCGATGACTCTTGGCGACGCTGCCGAGGGCGACGATGGCGAGCGCCGCCCCGAGGATGAGCACCGCGGCGGCGAGCCCGGGGATCACCCGCGGCCTCTGCCACAGCGGCCGCGCCGCTTCCTGCCACGGCTCGGGCTTGCCACTCGCCTCGAGCAGCCGCACTCCGGCGTGCACTCTCTCGGTGAGACCGATCTCGTCCAGGAGCTCGGGATGCTGGTGACAGAAACGCTCGAAATCGGTGGCGCCCTTGAGCGGCAGCCGTCCGGACAGGTAGCGCTCGACCACCTGATTGCGCGCGATGAAATCCAGACCCATGGGCGCAGCCACCGCGGCGGCGGCTGTCGGCGCCGCAGTGGGCTGCACGGGGGCGGTCGGCGCCGGGGCCGGCGCTGCGGCCCTGGGGGTCGCACTCCTCAGGGGTATGGGGGTCGCGGCCAGTCCCGCAGCTGCCGGTGCCATCCGGGCCGGGGCGGGCCTCGGCGCCGCGGCAGCCCGGGCGCTTGCCCAGCTGGCCAGGCTCGGTGCCGCGGCCCGGGGTGCCTCCCCACGAGGCGCGGGTTTGGGTGGCGCAGCCGCAGTCATGGGCGGCGCAGGACGCGCGGGGGGCACGGCTCTCTGCGGGTGGGCCGCGCTCGCGGCGGCCAGCTTGGCGGCCGCCGCCGCCAGGGCGGCGGTCATCGCGACCGGCACGCGCGTCGACGTACGCGCCTGCGCGTCGGTCGGGGCGGGCCTGGATGCGCCACGCGCGGATCCCGCCTGTTGCGGCCCAGCCGCTGCCGGCGTTGTCGGGGTCAGGATCACAGGTGGTGGTGCGGCGGCAGGGGGCGCCGGCGGTGGCGGCGGCATCGGCGAGGTCAGCAGCTCGTCCACGACCACGTCCTGCAGCTCGAGTTCATCCGGGTGCTCGACAGCTGCCGCCGTCGGGGGGGCAATCGGGATGGCCCCCGAGGGGTCCTCCGGCGGCAGGAAGAGGTCCGGATCCATGAAATGCAGGTCCGTCTGTTCCGGGTCCTTGGCAGCCCTTGCCACCGAGGCCGGCGCAGGTACCGGTGGCGCCGGCGTTAGTGTCGACGGCTCTCTCCTGGGCGGTGCCAGGGCGTCCAGCGGCTCCTCGGTGGGCAGGTCCAGGAGGAGCTCCGGCGACGGGCGAGGCGCGGCTTCCATAGGCACGCATCTAAGCAACGCCTCGGCGGCGCGGCCTCGCGATGGCTCACAGATCGGGAGCGCCCCCTTCCGGTTCGTGACGCAGTTCTCACTTAGCGGCTGAGGTCGCGGCAGTGCGAATTGCGTCACAGCGCTTTCAGCTTGCCGAGCCGCCGAGGAAATACTCGATCTTGTCCCGGTAGGTGCGCGAGAGCTTGAGCTCGTGGCCGCCCTCGAGGGTGAGGAAGTACTCGCCGTTCATGTGGGCACGCAGACTCCTGACGAGGCGCAGGTTGACGATGGTCGAGCGGTGCACGCGCTGGAAGAGCTTCGGATCCAGGATCTCCTCAAGCTCCTTCATCGTGCCGCGCAGGATGTGGGTGTCGCCGGCGGCGTGGATGCACATGTAGTCACCGGCGGCGTCGATCCACTCGATCGATGCCACGGGGACGCGCACCGTCTCGCGTCCCTGCCGGATAGGCAGCACCTCGGGGCGCCACCCGTCGATCGCCTTGCGGCCGCGTTCGAGCAGCTCATCGAGGGCGAGCTCCCCGCAGCCGGTGATCTCGGCGATGATCTGCAGCAGTCGGTCGCGCTGATCGGCGGCGCTCCGGGCACGCGCGTGCTCGCGCACCCGCGTGAGTGTCGCGGCGAAGCGCGTATCGTCGATCGGCTTGAGCAGGTAGTCGACCGCACGCGCTTCGAAGGCCTGGATGGCGTACTGGTCGTAGGCGGTGACGAACACCACCACCGGCAGGGACTCCTGCGGCAGGTGCGCCAGCACTTCGAATCCCGACATGCCGGGCATCTGGATATCCAGGAACACCACGTCCGGCTTGTACTGCTGGATGGCCGCGAGCGCTTCACGGCCGCTGGCGCACTGCGCGAGGATCTCGAAATCGGGCGCCGTGCGCAGCCGCAGCTCGACCCCCCGCCGCGACAGTCCCTCGTCATCGACGATGATGGTGCGGATTTTCACGCATGCGCCCCGCGCGCGACGCCCGGCTGCAGCGCCTGCGGCTGCGCCGGCACTTCGGCCCCCGCGCCGGCGGTCTCGAGCGGCAGCGCCATATCCACCCGCAGGCCGGGGCTGGAGTTCAGCACCGCGAAGCGGCAGTTCTCGCCGTACAGCACCGCCAGGCGCTCGCGGGTGTTGCGCAGGCCCACGCCGCGGCGCTCGCCGGAGCCGGCGCCCTCGCGCAGACCCGGCCCGTCATCGATGACGGACAGCTCCAGCAGCCCCTCGCGGGTGCGGCCCTCGATGCGCACCAGGCCCCCCTGCTCGCGCGCGGACACCGCGTACTTCAGCGAGTTCTCCAGCAACGGCTGCAGCAACAGGCTCGGCACCAGGGCGTTGAGCGCCGGCTCCTCGATCGCGTACTCGAGCCGCAGCCGCTCCCCGAAGCGCAGCCGCTCGGTGCCCAGGTACAGATCCAGCGCTTCGATTTCCTGCCGCAGGGTGACCTTTTTCATCGGGTCCTGATCGAGGGTGTAGCGCAGGAACTCCGACAGGCGCGTCACCGCGTGGTTTGCCTTGCGGTTCTGGTTGTCGAGGATGAGCGTCGAGATGGCATTCAACGTGTTGAACAGGAAGTGCGGGTTGAGCTGGTAGCGCAGCATTTTCAGCTGCGCCTCCTGCGCCAGAGCCACTGCCTTGAGCAGCGCCTGTTCCTGCTTGCGCTGCGACTCGTAGAACTTGATGCCGAAGTACAGCACGCTCCAGCACAGCAGCAGGTAGGTCGTGGACAGGGCGCCGCCGAACAGCTCGAACAGCGTCTGTGCGTGCCAGTCCGGCTCGACGAACTGCTTGTAGGACAGGTTGATCACGATGCGCAGCGCGAGCGCGGTGATGTAGCAGGTCACGAGCACGCCGGTGATCATGAGGCGCGGCGCCCGGCCCCACAGGCGCCGGTAGATGAAGCGCATCGGCATCGACAGGAGGAACCCCGAGACCGCCGCCACCGCGATCACGCGCGCGTAGCTGGAGGGCTTCTCGTACAGCAACGCGCCGAAGTACTGCGTGATGCCGTACGCGGCCCAGCCGGCGGCGTGCAGGCTCCAGAACAGCACGTTGCGGTTGGTGCGGAATTGCTCGAGCGTCGGTATTTTCATGATGGGCTGCGCGGCTCTGCGAGCGCGCGCCGAGCGCCATGAAGCTTAGGGCATCCGGCCGCTCGCAGGCCTCCTCAGTGACCGCGCGGCCGCCTCGCTTCGTCGCACCTCGGGCGGCGCGCACGACGCTGGCCCCGCCCCGCCGGGCGCAGCTCCTTAACCCGTTGATTATTAAAGCTTGGCTACATCGACCGGACGGCCGCGACGCGGCTGGTCGGATCGGGGGCGTTCGCGAGCGCTTCCAGAGGCTGTGCGGATGAGAGCGCCGCACCCTGCGCGAAGTCGCAGCCGATGGCGGTCAACCACTGCAGCGCGGCCTGCGAGTCGACTCGCTTGGCGGCGCAGTGGATCCCCATCACCTTGGCCGCCTGCACGGTGGCGACCACGAGCGCCTGGGAGAGCTTGTCCTTGAGCGCGGATGAGGTGAGCTTCGGGTCGATCTTGACCAGCCGCACCGCCGTGGAGCGCAGCAGCGGCAGCACCTGGGAGTCGAAGGAGAAGTCCTCGATCACTACCCAGACACCGAGCTTCTCGCACTGGGTGATGAAACGTTCGACCCGCGCACGGTGTTGCGTGCACAGGGCCTCCGCGATCTCGAAGCCGAGCGTCTCGGCGGCGATGGCATGCTCATTGAGCGCCGCGGCGATCTTGTGCACGAAGCGCTCGTCCTCGAGCGTCGCGATCGAGAGGTTGACGGTGAAGCTGGTGGGCTGCGAGTTCCACTCCGCGCGATGCGCCGCGAGCCATCCCAACAGCTTCTGCAGGATCAGTGCGTCCAGTGCCGCAGGATCGCGCTGCGCCGTACGGGTCGCGCTGCGCGCCAGGACCTGAAAGCGGCGCGTTTGTCCGCCCGCGCGCAGCTTCGCGAAAGGCAGCACTTCGAGTATCAGGTTCGCATCGCTCACCGGGGCCTGCGCTACCGCAGGGGCCGCCGGCCTGGCGGGCGCTGTGGACTTGCGTGCCGCCCGTGGCGGCTTGGGCGGCGCGGCCGGCGCGTCCTCCATGATCTCGAGCCCCGGCAGGCGCGAGGACGATTCGCCCTGGGCGGGGGTCGCGGAGCCGTTCAGGCGCGCCGCACGCGCTGGCGGGGCCTCTGCGGGCAGGAGCTCAAGCTCGAGCATGTCGTTCACCTGCTCGGGCGAGATGGCCTTGGCCGCGATGGGCGGCGCGGCTTCAGGCGCGCGGGCACCAGGCGTGGCCGGCCCCGACACGATGACCGATTCGGCGGCGAGCTCGAGCACCGGGATCGCGCCGCTCCCCCCCGCGTGGGTGTCCCCCGACCTTCGACTGGGCTTCAGGAGCACTGCCAGGCGCTGCATGATCACACGCACCGGCCCGGCGGTCAGACGCTCTACGGTGTCGTCCCCCACCGACTTGCAGTCGGCGAGAATCATGGCGATGCCCAGGAGAGTGCCCATCGGCGCGCGCACCGGCAGAAACAGCGCGTGCCGGCCATCCTCGAGCCCCAGCTCATGGCAGGGGGTCGAGGTGTCGGCGGCGAGGATCTCGAGAGCCTCGACGACTGCGCTGTGCTCATCGGGTCCGAGCGCCCCTTCGCTCAGCCACAGTACGTTCGCGTCGCGGTCGCACAGGGACACCGAGTGCAGGCGCCGCGGCGGCAACACCTCGCGCAACTGCTGACAGAGGGACGGGAGCGTCGCGGCCGCGGCCGCCGCCTCGGGCACGACCGCGAAAGCCGGTGAATTCGCGGGCGGGCGTGCCGTGGCTTTCTGTGACAAGTCTTCCTCCCCGGGACTGAGTGCGGACACGCTCTACACGCGCCTTTCGTACAAGGGTGGCAGCCCGGCGCCGCGGACGCCGTGATTTCCTTCGCGTTCTGTTCGCAAAAAGCGACGGTCGCACCCGCCGCCATTTGTCATATTGGTCGCAGTCGGCGCCTGGGCACAGCTCGCCCTGATTGGCTCGCCTCAGGAGCCGAGGAAGTCGCGCTTGCCGAGCTCCACGCCGTTGTGGCGCAGGATGGCGTAGGCGGTCGTGACGTGGAAGAACACGTTGGGAATCGCCCAGCGCTGCAGAAAAGCCAGTCCCTTGAACTCGAGGGTGCGCTCGCCGGCGGGCACCTTGATGTCGCGCGTCTCCGCTCCTTCGAGCGCACTCGCCGGCACGCTCTTCAGGTAGTCGATGGCGCGCGCGATGCGGGTGCGCAGCTGCTCGATGGAGGTCTCGTTGTCCTCGAAGCGCGGCGGCTCCTGGGCGGCGAGACGGGCGACGGAATTCTTCGCGAGGTCGCAGGCGATCTGCACCTGGCGCGTCAGCGGCAACATGTCCGGCGCCAGGCGCGCCGCGAGCAGCACGCCCGGGTCGAACTTGCGCTGCGTGGCGTGGGCGAGCCCCTTCTCCAGGATCCGCGACAGATTGCCCAGGGTGGTCGCGAACACCTCCACCGAGAGCGCGTGCATCGAGATTTTCATGCTGTTCCCTTTCGTGTGGCTGCGTTTCGTGTGGCTGCGAGCTCCAGCGCTCGACCGACGCAGCTTACCTAAGTGGGCCTGCTCTACTCACCCGTCCGGGTGCGACGGCCGGTACTCCTCCCGGGCACTGGCGTGCCTGCGTCTCCGGTGAAACAATGTCGAATCCTGAAACGGCGATTGAGGCTGCCATGAACCTGATCTGGACCCCGGCGCAACTGGCCATGTTGGCCAAGGTGGTGGATCTCAATGGCTTCTCGGCCGCCGCGCGGGCGCTGGCGGTCCCCAAGGCCGCGGTCAGCCGCGCCGTGGCCGACCTGGAAAAGACCCTCGGCGTGCGCGTGCTCGAGCGCACCACGCGGCGTATTTCACTCACTTCCGCAGGGCGTCTGCTGTACCCGCACGCCAAGCGCGTCGGCGAGGAGACCGACGCCGCGCGCAGCGCCATCGCGAAGCTGCAGTCGCCCGAGGCAAGGCCGCTGCGCGTGGTGGCCGATCCCACCTACGGGCGGGTGCTGCTCTCGCCACTGGTGCCGCGCTTTCTCGAGGCGTTCGCGCACGTGCCGCTGGAAGTGGCGCTCGATGCGCAGCAGTTGGCCGCGGGTGCCTGGGACGTCGCGATCCGCACCCGTCCGCCCGCGGACGGCAGCGTCACGCAACGCCTGCTGGGCGCCCCTCCCGCGCTGCTGTGCGCGACACCAGCCTATCTGCAGCAGCGCGGCATGCCCGCGCGCCCCGATGATCTGCGCAGCCACGACCTGCTCACACCGGATGCCGCCGAGCTGCCGGAGTTTCGCCTGCTGCTCGAGCGCGGGTCGCAGCGCGCCGAAGTGCCCCTGACGCCGAAACTCGCGGTCGACGACCCGGCGGTGCTGCACGCGGCCACCGCCGCGGGACTCGGCATCGGGTTGCTGCCGGAGTTCCTGTGCCGCCAGGGACTCGCCACCGGGCGCCTGAAGCCGGTGCTGTCCGAGTGGGCCGTGCCGGCGGCGGCGGCCTTGTATGCCTTGTATCCCACGGCGCTCGAGTCCGATCCGCGGGCGCAGCAGTTCGTGGATTTCCTGGCTGCGAACATCGTCCCGGCGCTGGCGCTGCCCGCGCCGGAGCGGGCACCTGCGGCACAGCCCCGGGCGCGCGATGCCGGGGCACGTTGAGTGCGGGCCTAGCAGTGCCCCTCGAAAAGATCGACGCTGATACGATCCAGCGCGTGAACGGGGAGTATGCCGCGAAGCGTCGAGCGGCCGGACGCTGCCAGCTCCGCTGGCGGGTGAGCCGGGGTGCACGCCGTTCTCTTGGCTGGGTGCCGTTCAAGCCGGCGAGCAGGTGTGCGAGCTGTGGTGAGTCGCACGATCGGGACGTGAACGCGGCCCGCAATCTCCTCCGTCGCGCCGAGGCGGCGGCATGAGCACCGGGTACCGGGCGCCTCTGCGTGAAATGCGCTTCGTGCTCGAGGAGCTCCTGGGCGCGGGCAGCCTGGGCGCGCATCCGCTGCTCGCCGACTATTCGGATGAGCTGGCGCGCTCGGTGCTCGAGCAGGCGGCGCGCTTTGCCGAGACCGTGCTCGAGCCGCTGAACCGCCCGGGGGACACCCACGGGGCGCGCTGGACCGCGGACGGCGTGGTCACGGCACCGGGGTTTCGCGAGGCCTACAAGCAGTTCGTGGCGGGCGGCTGGCCGAGCCTGGGCGCCGAGCCGCAGTTCGGCGGTCAGCGCGTGCCGCGCGTGCTGGTGAGCGCGGTGGGGGAGTTCTGGGGGTCTGCCTGCCTCGCCTTCAAGTTAGGTCCGATGCTGACGCACGGCGCCGTGCACGCGCTCGAGCTGTGCGGCTCGGCGGCGCACAAGCAGCAGTATCTGCCCCGGATGGTCAGCGGCGAGTGGACCGGCACCATGGTGCTCACCGAGCCGCAGGCGGGCTCGGATCTGGGGCAGGTGCGTACGCGCGCCGTGCCGGATGGGGATCACTACCGGCTGTTCGGACAGAAGATCTTCATCACCTGGGGCGATCACGATCTCACCGCCAACACCCTGCACATGGTGCTCGGGCGCATCGAAGGGGCGCCCCCGGGAGTGAAGGGCATCTCGCTGTTCATCGTGCCGAAGGTGCTGGTGAACGCCGACGGCTCCCTCGGTGCGCGTAACGACGTGCGCTGCCTGTCGATCGAGCACAAGCTCGGCATCCATGCCAGCCCGACGTGCGTGCTCGCCTTTGGCGAGAAGGACGGCGCGCTCGGCTATCTCGTGGGCGAGCCCGGCCGCGGCCTCGAGTACATGTTCCTCATGATGAACAGCGCGCGGCTGTCGGTGGGGAGCGAGGGCTACGCCGTCGGCGAGCGCGCCTTGCAGCGCGCGACCGAGTGGGCGCGCACGCGCGTGCAGGGCAAGCCGCCGGTGGCGCAGCGCGCAGGCACGGCGCCGATCATCCATCACCCGGACGTGAAGCGCATGCTGCTCCTGATGAAGTCGCAGACCGAGGCCTCGCGTGCGCTCACCCTCTATGGCGCCTTGCAGTTTGACCTGGCCACCTACGGTACGGACGAGAAGGTGCGCCGCGCCGCCCAAAGCCGCGGCGAGCTCCTCACGCCGATCGTCAAGGGCTGGTGCACGGAAATCGGCAACGAGGTCGCCGGTCTCGGCGTGCAGGTGCACGGCGGCATGGGCTTCGTCGAGGAGACCGGCGCCGCCCAGTATTTGCGCGACGTGCGCATCACGACCATCTACGAAGGCACCACCGGCATCCAGTCGAACGATCTCATCGGCCGCAAGCTTGGCCGCGATCGCGGCGCCGCCATGGGCGCACTGATTGGCGACATGGAGCGGGAGCTGCACGCGATCGCCGCCACCGACGCCTCGGTCGATGCCACCCGCAAGGCGGCGCTCGAGGCGGTTGCGGCGCTGCAGAGCGCCACCCAGGCGCTGCTCAGGACGCTGGCCTCACGTCCCGACGCCGGTATGGCGGTATCGGTGCCGTACCTGATGCTGTGCGGCTACGTGACCGGCGGCTGGCTGCTGGCGAAGTCGGCGGCGATCGCCGCGGCGAAGCCCGATGGCCCCGACCGCGAGTTCTATGCGGCCAAGGTTCACACCGCGCGCTTTTACGCCGCGCAGGTGTTGCCGGGCGCGGTGGCGCTCGCGCGTGTGGTCGAAGGCGGCGGAATGAGCGTGGTCGAGACCGACGCGGCGCTCATTTAGCCTGCCGCGCAGGACACGTGGCGCAGGCGCGTGCGAACATCACCTCATGCCGGCGGAGGAAGCGATGAACCGACGTGAGCTGCTTGCCGGAGGGGTCCAACTGATGGCCGCCGCCGCCCTCACCTCACGGGCAGGCGGCACGAGCCCGAGCGATGCGCCGCTGGTGCGCAAGATCCCCGCGAGCGGCGAAGAGCTGCCGCTGATCGGCCTGGGCACCTCGCGCACCTTCGAAGTCGGCGAGTCCTCCGCCGAGCGCGCCCCGCTTAGGGAAGTGCTCGAGGGGTTCTTCGCCTCCGGCGCGCGCTTGATCGATACCTCGCCGATGTACGGGAGGGCGGAAGCGGTGCTGGGAGAGCTCATGACGCCGGCCATGCACCAGCGCGCGTTCCTCGCCACCAAGGTGTGGACGCGCGGTGAGCGTTCCGGGATCGAGCAGATGACGCACTCGGCGCAGCTGCTCAAGAGTGCGCGGCTCGATCTCATCCAGGTGCACAACCTCCTGGATCTCGAGACGCACTTGAAGACGCTGCGTGAGTGGCAGGAGTCCGGGCGCGTGCGTTACATCGGTGTCACGCACTACACGGTCAGCGCGCACCCCGAGCTGGCGCGCGTGCTGGCGCGCGAGAAGCTCGACTTCGTGCAGTTCAACTATTCGCCCCTGACGCGCGATGCGGAGACGCGCCTGCTGCCGCTGGCGGCGGAGCGCGGCGTCGCGGTGCTGGTCAATCGTCCGTTCGAGGACGGCGCGTTGTTCCAGGCGGTGCACGGCAAGCCCCTGCCCGCGTGGGCGGGAGACGTGGACGCTGCGAGCTGGGGCCAGCTGGCACTCAAGTACATCGGCGCGCATCCCGCGGTCACCTGCATCATTCCCGCCACCGGCAAGCTCGCGCACCTGCAGGACAACCTCGCCGCTGGCCGTGGGCGGCTGCCCGATGCGCGGCAGCGTGAAGCAATCGCCCAGGCGTTCGCACGATGAAGTCGCCCGGGGCTGACACGCAGACCAACAGCGCCCGATCGCGTTCCCGCGCACACCGAAGCACGCCGGCTGACCGAACGTGGCCGAGATCCAGGTCAGGATCGCTGTGTCAATCGCGTCCGCGCCGCGCACGGCGTGTTGCGCCGGGCACGCGCAGTGTGAATTGCGGCGGCTCGTTGAGACTCTGCAGGAACAGGCGCCGCTCCTCGGGAGTGAGCGCGGCCCAGTCCACTTTCTGGGCGTGACTGCGGCGCAGCTGCCGATCGCTCACCTGGGTGCAGGCGCGGCTGCCGCTGAGCCACGTGCCGGGCAGGCGCGTCGTGGCACCCCGCCGCAGCACCTCCACCACCGCCGCGGCCACGAGCGGATCGCGTGTCAGATTGCTGTGCGCCACGCGCGCGTAGGCGCTGCGCACGCCCGCGAGCACGGCGCTCGCCGCCGGCACGGTGCCGTCGCCGTGGCGCGTGAGCGTGTAGAGGAAGTCGTCATCGCGCCGCACGACCGCGGTGACGGTCTCCTGACCCACCCCGACGATGTTGATGAACCGCTCATCCGGCCCTGCGAGGCGCTGTCGCGCCGCGAGCGCCGCCTGCAGCAGTGCCGCGCGCGGCTGCGGACCCGAGGCGGGCCAGGCGCGCTCATCGAACAGATCCGTGGCGCCGCCACCGACGGGCAAGAGGTCATACAGGCTCGGAAAGCTGCTGAAGACCTCGGCGGCGAGGCTCTCGGCGGATGCCTTGCCGGCGAGCCGCGCCACCTTGCGCACCACGGCGTAGGTGCCACGCAGGGCCTGCACGGCGGCGAACGAGCCGCAATGAGGCGTGCCCAGCAGCACCAGCCGCTCGACGTTGCCGGTACCTGCGAGTGCGAGCGCCGCGCGGGCGACGAGTCCCCCCATGCTGTGCGCCACGATCGCCACGCGGCTGCCGGCGGCGCGCACGCGCTCGGCCAGCGCGCCGCCGAGCTGTGCGACCGGCAGCCGCCAGTCGTAGTCATGAAACTCGGCCGCCAGGCCCTGCGCGCGCAGATATAACTTCAGCCGCAGGTAGGAAAACAGCACCACGCCGAGCGATACGATGGGCGCGGGTCCGGGAAAGCGCAGCGTCGCCAGGCGCCCCCGCTGGATGTCGATGGGATCGAGCCACACGATGTCATGCGGCAGCGGCGCCGGGCGCAGCAGCCCCAGCTGCGAGCCCATGATGCCCGGCACCACCACCACCCGCAGCGCAGCGTCGGCCGCCGGCGCGCGCCGCGCACGGCGCGCCAGCGCCGCGAGCGCGCGATACTCGGCGGCGCCGAAGTAGGCGGACAGCTCCCGCTGGTGCTCCCCGCTCGCGAGCCACAGCTCGATCTGCTCATCGCTCCACGCGAAGCGGTCGTAGGGCGTGACGTGATCGAGCGGTGAGTCGGGGGAAATCACGCGAAGGCTGCGGCGGCGATCCTGTGCGCGCCGGCGTCGACGTCGCGCGGCGCAATTATGCCAGACGGGTCCGGGCACCACCGACTATGATGCGCAGTCCGCAAATCTCCCATGCAAGCCCGCCACGACGCGTCCGAGGTTCCCGCACTGATTGCGCTGTTTGCCGGTGCGCTGGCGATCGGCAGCTCGGGCATTTTCGTGAGGCTGTCGGAAACCGGACCGACGGCGACGGCGTTCTGGCGCGGCGCGTTTGCGCTGCCGCTGCTGGCCGTGTGGGCGGGGCTGGAGCCGCGCGCGCGCGCCGCCGCGACGCCACCCACCGCGACGCCACCCACCGCGACGCCACCCACCGCGACGCCCATGGCACGCAGCTGGCGCGATCCGATGTTTTTCTGGGCCGGAGTGTTCTTCGCCGGCGATCTTGCCTTGTGGCACGCCTCGCTCCTGCTCACTTCGGTCGCCGCCTCGACGCTGGAGGCGAACTGCGCGCCCATGGTCGTGACGCTCGGGGCGTGGGCGCTGTGGGGCGAGCGCCCGCGGCTGAGTTTCCTGCTGGCGCTGGCGCTCGCCTCCGTGGGGTTGCTGTTGATCGTGAGCACGAAATTCGCGCACGGGCCGCCCGCCCTCGCGGGCGACCTGCTGGGACTCGGGACGGCGTGCTTCTATGGTTTCTACATCCTCGCGGTGGCGCGCCTGCGCACCCGCTACGGCGCCGGCATCGTCATGTTCAACAGCACGCTGGTGTTCACGCTGCTGCTGTTGCCGCTGGCGCTCACGCAGAAGTTCCTGCCCGCCACGCCGCACGGCTGGCTGCTGCTTGCGGGTTGCGCGCTGTCGGCGCAGGTGCTCGGCCAGGGCCTGGTGGCGTATGCGCTGGCGCACCTGCCCGCCACCTTCAGCTCCGTGGGACTGTACCTGCAATCGATCGCCGCGACCGCCTATGCGTGGCTGCTGCTGCAGGAGCGGCTCACGCCATGGCAGATTGCCGGCGGGTGCATTGTGCTCGGCGCGATCGCGCTCGCCCGCAGCGCGCGCCGTGCCCCGCTCCCGGACCTGGAGGCGCTGCCGGCGCCTCAGCTGCAGCGCGCGTCGCTCCAGTCGAGCGCGCCGCGCCACAGCGAGTCGCGATGACGCGCGGCGAACGGCTTACGTTCCCCGACCGCGGGTGTTCTGCCCTATCAGATAGAAGTTGTTCTTGTACACCGGGCACTCGGCGTGGTGCCAACTGAAGTGGGGCAATGACTTCTCAAGCGATGTGAAGTACTGAACGTTGTCGTAGCTGCCGAATGTCCGCTGATAGGCGCAGAGGATGTAGCTGAAGACGCCCACGACCGCTGCGATCCCACTTCGCACCGTCAGCGGCGTTTCGCTGAGAGACCAGGTAGCGACGAACAGCGAGGGGCTGTGCTGCGCTGCCTCCTGTCTCAACCCGCCATACTCATCACTCGCCCACCACTGCAGATTGGCCGGCGGCTGTGCGCCAGGCTCGGTTGGAAACACGTTTCGCAGATAGAACCGCTGCAGGGCACACATGACCGGCAGATCACAGATGACGTACCTGTTCCGGTAGCCCAGGTTGCGCAGCAGGCGAAAGAAACTGCCGTAGCCGCCGCCGAATTCCACCACCAGTCGAAGCCTCGACAAGTCGAAGTCCGTGGACTCGAGCAATCGTGTCAGGTGATAGCCGTGCTGTACCAGCAGCGGGCTGCTCAAGGGGTAGTGCGGATTCACCAGCGGCTTGCCGACCGGAGATTCCGTGAGGGCCTTGTGTATGGTCGGGCCAAACCGCTGGGATGCCAACAGGTAAGTCAAGTAGCGTCGCGTGTGACTGCGCTGGCGGGAGTGCAGAGTCTTGGCTATGGGCGGCAGCCGCAAGAACTGATCGGTCCCCTTGAGCCGCAGGGCGTTGCTGATGTCGGCGGCGAACGTGGCCCACTCACTTCCCGGCGGCCCGCACCGGGTTGCGGCCGCCAGCTCCGCAAACAGCTCTTCCGCGCAGCCCAGAGTCGGAGGAGTGTAGTCATTGAGGATGTTGGCTGCGGCGCGCCGCACGAGTAGCTGTAGTTTGTTCTTCACAACGCATGCTCCGTAATGAGCTTCGCGAGCGCATCGATCGCCGGCCGCCGCGCCGTGCTCTTGCGCCACAGCGCGCCGATCCGTCGCTGCGGCGCCGGCTTCGCGAACGGACGCAGCACCACCCCGCGGGCATTGCGGTAGGCGCCGCGGCCGGCGAGCTCCGGCAGCAGCGTCACGCCCGCACCGGTAGCCACCATCTGCCGCAGGGTCTCGAGGCTCGTGGCGCGAAAGTCCTGCGAGTCCCGCACGCCGACGCGGCTGCAGACCTCCAGCGCCTGGTCGCGCAGGCAGTGACCGTCTTCGAGCAGCAGCAGCGTCTCGCCCCGGAGGTCGGCGACGCGCAGCGTGTCGTGCGCGGCGAGCGGATGGCGCTCGGGCAGCGCGACGGTGAAGGGCTCGCGGTACAGCTCGCGCGCCTCGAGGCCGGTGAGCTCGACCGGCAGGGCGAGAATGCCCACATCGAGCTCGCCGCCGTGCAGCTTCTCGAGCATCGGCGCGGTCTGGTACTCGTACAGGCGCAACTGCAGGCGCGGCAGGCTCTTGCGGATGGCGGGCGCGAGCTGCGGCAGCAGGTACGGACCGATGGTCGGCAGCAGCGCCACCCGCAGCTTGCCGGCGAGCGGATCGCGCTGGCTGCGCGCCAGCGTCACGACCTCCTCGCTCGCCTCGAGGATACGCCGCGCGCGCGCCACGATCTCTTCCCCGGCCGCGGTGAGCGAGACGTTGTTGGGTGCCCGTTCGATGAGCTGCACCCCGAGCGTCTGCTCGAGCTTTTTCAGCTGCGCGGACAGCGTCGGCTGGCTGACGAAGCAGCGCGCGGCCGCGCGGCCGAAGTGCCGGTTGTCGGCGACGGCCACCAGGTAGCGCAGATCCTTGAGCTTCAGCTCCATGGTTGAGATATATAGAATCTATCAAGAAGATAAAATCAATCGATTGGAATGATAGCAGGTCCGCCGGCATCATGCCCCCGTTGCGCTACGGGTCTTAGCTCAGATCGCAGTGAAGGAGTCTTCGCGTATGTCAGGCGTCGGTCAGCGTTTTCCGCAATTTTCACTCACCGGCGTGGTGTCGAGCGACGTTCACCACGCGTTCCAGTCCTTCACCCAGGACAGCTTCCCCGGCAAGTGGCGGGTGGTGTTCTTCTGGCCCAAGGACTTCACCTTCGTGTGCCCCACCGAGATCGCCGCCTTCGGCAGGCTCGAGAAGGAGTTCCGCGCGCGCGATGCGCAGCTGCTGGGCGCCAGCATCGACAATGAGTACGTGCACCTCGCCTGGCGGCGCGAGAAGGAGGAGCTCAAGGATCTGCCCTTCCCGATGCTCGCGGACGTCAAGCGCGAGCTCGCCGGGGCGCTGGGAATCCTCGATCCCGAAGCGGGCGTGGCGCAGCGTGCGACCTTCATCGTGGACCCGCAGGGTGTGATCCGCTTCGTCTACGTCACCGACCTCAACGTGGGCCGCAGTCCCGAGGAAGTGCTGCGCGTGCTGGATGCCCTGCAGACCGATGAGCTGTGCCCCTGCAACTGGCAGAAGGGCGAAGACACGCTCGAGGCGGCCTGAGGTGAGCACTCTGGAGGGCATTCGCGAGGCGCTGCCGGGCTACGCCCGTGATCTGCAACTGAACCTCGGCACGGTACTCACGCCGGCCGGAGCGCCCGGCCTCAGCGAGCGGCAGA